>Ga0307515_10001490_pt1 | contig 52582 bp, 39 predicted proteins | sample 17_EM_MG_FD_194513 | JGI IMG/M metagenome (GOLD analysis project Ga0307515, IMG submission 194513) | Populus trichocarpa ectomycorrhiza microbial communities from riparian zone in the Pacific Northwest, United States - 17_EM | ecosystem: Host-associated > Plants > Roots > Unclassified | place...
CGGGCTGCTCTACAGCTTCACGGCCGCCGACCATGCGGTGGCCGGCAAGGCGATGGTCGGCGTCATCCTGATCGCGGCGATCCTGTTCATGCCCGACGGCATCCTGGAACGCGTGCGGCGCGTGTGGCGGCGTGCGCCGGCCGGCGCGCCGGCAGTGCCGACGGCGAGCAGCGAGACGCCGGTCCGGCCGGCCGCGAAGGCGGGCGGCCAGGGCGACGTGCTGCTGCGCGTGCAGGGCTTGAGCAAGTCGTTCAAGGGCGTGCGCGCGCTGGCCGGGGTCGACGTCGACGTGCGGCGCGGCGAGATCCTCGGCCTGCTCGGGCCCAACGGCTCCGGCAAGTCGACCTTCATCAATGTCGTCAGCGGCCACTACGCGCCCACCGGCGGCGCCATCCACTTCGAAGGCCGTTGCCTGAACGGCCTGCCGGCGCACCGCATCGCCGGCAGCGGCATCGCGCGCACCTACCAGATCCCGCGGCCCTTCGGCCACCTCAGCGTGCTGCAGAACGTGGCGATCGCGACGATGTTCGGCGGCGCGATCCGAGACCCGGCCACCGCGCGCAAGCAGGCCATGGCCTGGCTCGAATTCACCGGCTTGGCGCACAAGGCCGAGGCGCGGCCGGACGACCTGAACTTGCACCAGCGCAAGTTCCTCGAGCTCGCCCGCGCGCTCGCCTCGCGGCCGCGGCTGGTGATGCTCGACGAAGTGCTGTGCGGGCTGACGCCGAGCGAGATGGACGATGCGGTGGCGCTGATCCGGCGCATCCGCGAGCAGGGCTCCACCATCGTCTTCGTCGAGCATGTGATGCGCGCGGTGATGGCGCTGACCGACCGCATCGTCGTCTTCAACCACGGCGAGCTGCTGGCCGAAGGCACGGCCACCGACGTGATGCAGCGGCCCGAGGTGATGACGGCCTACCTGGGGAAAGCCCATGCTTGAGCTGCGCGATCTCCAGGTGGCCTACGGCGCGGCGCAGGCGCTGTGGGGCGTCTCGCTCGAGGTGCGGGCCGGCGAGCTGCTGTGCGTGGTGGGCCCGAACGGCGCCGGCAAGACCACGCTGATCAACACCATCGCCGGCATGCTGCGCGCGCGCAGCGGGCACATCGCCTTCGACGGGCGCGACATCACGCAACTGCCCGCGCACCGCTTCTGCGAGGCCGGCATCGCGCTGGTGCCCGAGGGCCGGCGCCTCTTCACCGGCATGAGCGTGCAGGAGAACCTCGAACTCGGCAGCTACCTGCCGCAGGCCAAGGCCCGGCGGCGCGAGACGCTGGCCGAGGTGATCGAGCTGTTCCCCGTGATCCGCGAGAAGCTCGCGAGCCCGGCCGGCGAGCTCTCGGGCGGCCAGCAACAGATGGTCGCGATCGCCCGCGCGCTGATGGCACGGCCGCGGCTGCTGCTGCTCGACGAGCCGTCGCTCGGCCTGTCGCCGCGCATCGTGCACGACATGTTCGCCGCCATCCGGCGCATCAATGCCGGCGGCATGTCGGTGCTGCTGGTCGAGCAGAACGTCGCGATGGCGATGGAGGTTTCGCAGCGCGCCTATGTGCTCGAGGAAGGCCGCATCGTGGCGGAGGGCGTGCCGCAGGAACTGCTGGCGCGGCCCGAGATCCGGCGCGCGTACCTCGGTGTTTGAGCCGCTTTTCTTTCAACCCACTTTATGGAGAAGCCCATGCTGTTCCCCACCACCATCGTCGGCAGTTTCCCGCAGCCCGACTGGCTGATCGACCGCGCCAAGCTCGCAGGCCGCTTCCCGCCGCGCGTGCGGGCGCGCGAGCTGTGGCGCATTCCGCCGCAGTACCTGGAGGAGGCGCAGAACGACGCCACGCTGATGGCGATCCGTGCGCAGGAAGAGGCCGGCCTGGACATCGTGAGCGACGGCGAGATCCGGCGCGAGAGCTATTCGAACCGCTTCGCGACGGCGCTCGATGGCGTCGACCTCGACAACCCGGGCAGCGCGCTCGACCGCTCGGGCCATCCGAATCCGGTGCCGCGCATCGTCGGCCGTATCCGCCGCCGGCATGCGGTCGAGGTCGACGACCTGAAGTTCCTGCGCGCCCACACCGACCGCCAGGTGAAGATCACCGTGCCCGGCCCGTTCACGATGCTGCAGCAGGCGCAGAACGATTTCTACGGCAGCGAGGAAGAGGCGGCGATGGACTATGCCGAGGCCGTCAACGCGGAGATCCGCGATCTCTTCGCCGCCGGCGCCGACGTGGTGCAGATCGACGAGCCCTACATGCAGGCGCGGCCCGAGAAGGCGCGGCAGTACGGCCTGAAGGCGCTGAACCGCGCGCTCGACGGCATCACCGGCACGACCGCGGTGCACATCTGCTTCGGCTACGCGGCGATCATCCACGAGCGGCCGACGGGCTATTCATTTCTGCCCGAGCTGGCGCAGTGCAGCTGCCGGCAGGTGTCGATCGAGACCGCGCAGTCGCACCTGGACTGCTCGGCGCTGGCGGCGCTGGACGGCAAGCGCGTGATGGTCGGCTGCATCGACCTGTCGACGCCGGAAATCGAATCGGTCGAGACCATCGTCGAGCGCATCCGCCGCGCGCTGCCTTACGTGAAGCCGGAGAACGTGATCCTCGCGCCCGACTGCGGCATGAAGTACCTGCCGCGCGATGCGGCCATCGGCAAGCTGCGGGCGATGGTCGAGGCGGCGAAGGTGCTGCGGGCGGAGCACGCGGCCTAACGGCATTTCACTCAAGACGTGTGCCGGCCGACGTACCCGATCAGCGCCTTCAGTTTCGAAGGCTGATCGTGCCTGCTGGGGTAGTACAGGTAAAAGCCGGGAAACGTCGGCGAGAACGAAGTCAATACGCGCTTGAGGCGCTTGGCTCGGATGTAGGGCCGCGCCAGTTGCTCGAAGGTGTAGGCCAATCCGACGCCTTCGAGCGCAGCTTCCAGGCCGAACATCGTGTCGCTGATGGTGAGGTTGCCCGTGATCTCGTAGTCCACCGGGCGACCGTCCACCTCGAATTCCCATTTGTAGATCGCACCCGTGGCCGCAAAGCGGAAGCGCACGCAGTTGTGACGCACAAGTTCATCCGGATGACGAGGCGCAGGGACTCGCCGCAGGTACTCCGGGGAGGCAACCACCGCGACGGCGACCGGTCCGCCGAGGGGGACTGCGACCATGTCCCGGTGGATGCTTTCGCCAAAGCGGATTCCGGCGTCGAACCCTTTCTCGACGATGTCCACGAAGCCCTCATCGTTGGTGAGTTCAAGCTGAACATAGGGGTGCTCCTGGAGGAAGCCGGCCAGTATGGGTTGCAGGACCAACGCGGTGGAAATCCTCGCGGCATTCAGGCGCAACGTGCCGGCAGGCCGCCCCTGGAGGACGTGTAGTTCCTCCCCCGCATCGATGACTTGACCAAGGGCGGGGCCGATCCGCGCGAGGTAGGCCTGGCCGGCTTCGGTCAGGCTGACGCTTCGCGTGGTCCGATTCAACAGGCGCACGCCCAACCGAGTCTCCAGCTGCCGGATCGCCTGGCTCAGGGCGGAGGGTGATACCTCCAGGTCCGCAGCAGCCGCGGTGAACCCGCGATGTTCTGCCACCTTCCAGAACGCCATCAATCCATCCAGCTGGCTGAGTTTCATACCTTGAAGCTTAGCTTCACAAGGCATGCAGCATTGACCTATTTTTCTTTCTGATGCCGGCTCCTAGAGTCGACACACCCCCCAGAGGATGAAACAGAAATGACCGAAGACTGGAAACAGCAACGCAGCACCGACCACGGCACAGCCATGCAGGGCTCCTTGGCGGCTTCTCTCGTTGTCGCGCTGGGCATCTGTGTGGGCGTGGCGTGGCCGGAACGCGCAGTGGCCAGTCAGGCGCTGGCGCAGAAGTACGCGTGCATCGCATGCCACCAGCCTGCGGCCAAGGTGGTTGGCCCATCCTGGAAAGACATCGGCGCAAGGTACGGCGAGGGGAAAGGAACTGCCGCACAGATGGCGGCAAGCATCAAGGCCGGCAGCGCGGGAAAGTGGGGCGCGATGCCGATGCCGGCGCAAGCCCAGATTCCCGATGCCGATCTGCAGTCGCTTGCGCAATGGGTGCTCGACGGCGCCAGGTAATCACAAGGAACACATCATGAGCAGAGTCTGGTTTATCACTGGTGCGGGCAGCGGTATCGGTGCCGGCACCGTCAAGGCTGCATTGACGGCCGGCGATCGCGTCGTCGCCACCGGCAGGAACATGCAGAAGCTGCGCAATGCCCTGCGCGACGTGGCGACCGACAACCTGGAGATTCTCCAGCTGGACGTCTCCGATGAGGCACAAGCAAGGACTGCCGTCGACCAGGCCGTGAAGAGGTTCGGCCGCATCGACGTGGTGCTGAACAATGCCGGCTACAGCCTGCTTGGCAACTTCGAGGAGTTGAGCACGCAAGACATCGAGCGCCAGTTCGCAACCAATTTCTGGGGCGTCAGCAACGTGATGCGTGCAGCGCTGCCGGTCATGCGCAAGCAGCGCTCCGGCCACATCATCAACATGAGTTCCGTTGCCGGCGTTGTCGGACTGAAGCACTGCAGCGCATACGGCGCGAGCAAGTTCGCCGTCGAGGGCCTTTCGCTGGCCGTCGCCGAGGAGGTCGAGAAGTTCGGCATCAAGGTCACGGCTGTAGAGCCGGGATTCTTCCGCACGGACCTGCTGGACGCCGCCAACGTCAAGTGGCCGAGCAAGCGCATCGACGACTACGCTGCGGCCGAGGCAGGCGCCCGGGAGATATGGACGCCCTATGCGGGCCGGCAACCTGGCGATCCCGAGAAGCTCGGCCAAGTCCTGGTGAAGCTCTCGGGCATGGACATTCCGCCGCGGTTGTTCGTGGCGGGAAGTGACGCAATGGAGGTGGTTGCGCCGGCGGTGGAGGCTCGACTGAAGGCCGTACACGCGCTCGAGGATCTTTCCACCTCGACCGACGGGAGCTTCTGATGAGCGCGCTCAACATCAACGGCCGCGAACACACGCTCGACGCCGACCCCGGCACGCCCATCCTCTGGGCCCTGCGCGACACGCTGGGCATGACGGGCACCAAGTTCGGCTGCGGCGCCGCGCTGTGCGGCGCCTGCACCGTGCATCTGGACGGCCAGGCCATCCGTTCGTGCGTCACGCCCGTTTCCGCCGCCGAGGGCAAGAAGATCACCACCATCGAAGCAACCACCGATGGCAGCGACCGGGTCGGTGCAGCCGTGCACGCCGCATGGGTCAAGCACGACGTGGCGCAGTGCGGCTACTGCCAGAGCGGCCAGATCATGAGCGCGACGGCCTTCCTCAAATCGCTGCCCCGCGGCCGGCGGCCCAGCGCTGCCGAGATCGACTCGGCCATGGCCGGAAACATTTGCCGCTGCGGCACCTACGCCCGCATCCGCGCCGCCGTGGCCGATGCCGCCCAAACCCTCGCCTGAAAGAGCCGCCATGTTGCCCCACACCGACTATCGCGAACTGCCGCGCGCCATGCAGCGGCTGATGACCGGAGCCCCGACCGACGACGCGGCGATGCTGCCTCGCCGCAGCTTTCTGAAGCTGGCCGGTGCAGGCGGCCTCGCGCTCGGTGCCTTTCCTCTGCCGGCAACGGCGCAGGCCAACGATGCCGGGCAGGCGGCAGGCGGCCTCAAGCCGACGCAACAGCCGTCGGCCTTCGTGCAGATCGCCCCCAATGGCGAGGTCACGGTGACCATCAACCGGCTGGAGTTCGGCCAGGGCGTGCAGACCGGCTTGCCGATGATCCTGGCCGAGGAGCTCGACGCCGACTGGCGCCTGGTGCGCAGCCGCAGCGGTTCGAACGATGCCGCCTACCTCGACCCGCTGTTCGGCATTCACCTCACCGGCGGTTCCAACTCGATCAAGAACAGCTTTACGCAGTACCGCGAGCTGGGCGCGCGCGCCCGGGCCATGCTGCTGGCGGCGGCAGCGGCGCGCTGGAAGGTCGACGTGGCCGCGCTGCGCACGCAGGCCGGCACGGTGCTGGGCCCGGGTGGTCGCAAGCTGGGCTACGGCGAGCTGGCCGAGGCCGCCATGGCGCTGCCGGTGCCCGAAAAGGTGACGCTGAAGGATCCCAAGGACTTCCGGCTCATCGGCCGCCCGACCACGCGCCTGGACGCGCGCGCCAAGAGCAGCGGGCGCCAGGACTTCGGGATCGACGTCAAGCATCCCGGCCAGCTCACGGCGGTCGTCGCCCATCCGCCGGTGTTCGGCGCTCGCCTGGCCTCGGTGGACGACAGCGCGGCGCGCGCCGTCAAGGGCGTGAAGGCCGTGCTGCGCGTGCCGCTGGACCGCGGTGCCGAAGGCGTGGCCGTGGTGGCCGACGGCTACTGGCCGGCCAAGCTGGGCCGCGACGCGCTGAAGCTGCAGTGGGACACGGCCGTCGTCGAGAAGGTGGACAGCCAACGGCAGCTGGCCCAGTACCGTGAGCTGGCCGGCCGCCCCGGCCCGCGCAAGTTCGACGCCGACATGGCGCCGCTGGCCACCGCACCCCGGCAGCTGGAAGCCGAGTTCGTGTTCCCCTACCTGGCCCATGCGCCCATGGAGCCGCTGAACTGCACTGTCAAGCTGTCGGATGGGCGCGCGGAGTTGTGGGTCGGCACCCAGTGCGCCGGCCTGGACGCCGCCGCGGCCGCGCGCGCGCTGGGCCTCAAGCCCGAGCAGGTTATGGTGCACGTGCAGATGGCGGGTGGCGGCTTTGGTCGGCGTTTCGTGGGCACGAGCGACTACGTGGTCGAGGCCTGCGAGATCGCCAAGGCCGCACGTGCCGCCGGCCTGAACGCGCCGGTGCGCCTGCTGTGGAGCCGTGAGGACGACATCAAGGGCGGCTACTACCGACCCATGCACCTGCACCGCGCGCGCATCGGCTTCGACGAACGCGGCCAAGTGCTGGCCTGGGACCACGTCATCGTCGGCCAGTCCATCACCACAGGCACGGTGTTCGGGGAATTCCAGGTGAAGAACGGCATCGACGCCACGGCCACGGAGGGCATGCGCGATCCCTACGCGCTGCCGATGCGCCTGACTGTCCATCACCCCAAGGTCAACGTGCCCGTGTTGTGGTGGCGCAGCGTGGGTTCCACCCACACCGCCTTCGTGATGGAGACCTTGCTCGACGAGATCGCACGCAGCACGAAGCAGGACCCGGTGGCCTACCGGATGCGGCTCTTCGGCGACAAGCACCCACGCCACCGCGCGGCGCTGCAGTTGGCGGTGGACAAGAGCGGCTACGGCAAGAGGCAGCTGCCGGACGGCCGCGCCTGGGGCGTGGCAGTGCATGAGTCCTTCGACTCCGTGGTGGCCTATGTGGTGGAAGCCTCCGTGCGGGACGGCCAGCCGGTGCTGCACCGGGTGACCAGCGGTGTGCACTGCAACCTGGCGGTCAACCCGCGCAGCGTGGAAGCCCAGGTGCAGGGCGCCGCGGCCATGGGTCTGTCGATGTGCCTGCCCGGCGGCGCCATCACATTGAAGGACGGCGAAGTACAGCAGAGCAATTTCGGCGATTTCGCCGTCGCCCGCATCACCCACATGCCGGCGTTCGATGTTCACATCGTGCCCAGCGCCGACCCGCCCACCGGCATGGGTGAGCCCGGCCTGCCGCCGCTGGCGCCGGCGTTCGCCAATGCGGTTGCGCGGCTGACCGGCAAGCCGCTGCGCCAGTTGCCTTTCAGCCTGGCGTGACCATGGCGGAGGCGCTGCGGGCGCCGGCCTGCGATTTGGACACACTTACTTCCGCGCAAACAAGGGCTGCTCGAAATGCGCCACGCGCACCATGCGCCCGGCGATGCACACCTCGCGAAACTGATAGAGGAAAGCCGCCGTCGGCGCCGCGATCCAGGTGTCGCCGACCGGCATGCGCAGCACCGGGTGCTCGCTGTCCTCGATGGCATCGAGCAGCGGGGCGTCCGCGCGCATGAACTCGGCGACGGGAATGCGATGGATGCCGGCGACCTCGGCTTCGTTCGGCACCAGCGCGCGTGCGGCGCCGGCCCAAACCACGACCGGCGTGATTGCGAAGCCGGAGCGCGTCACGAAGTCGTCGAGCCGGCCGAGGATCGCGCCGTCATCGAGCTTGAGGCCGACCTCCTCGTGCAGTTCGCGCAGCGCGGCCTGCTCGGGTGACTCGTCGCCATCGATGCTGCCGCCGGGGAGCGCCCACTGTCCCGGGTGGTTGCGCATGTGGGCCGGGCGCCGGGTCAGGAGCACGGCGGCGTCGTGGCTCCAGGTTGCCGGTGGGCGAATGCCCGGCAGCGCCGCGCCGGTTCCTTCCTCGATGAGCGCGAGGGCCACGGCCGCACGCCTTGAGCCGGGGACGACGTTCAGCGACTGCTCTTCGAACTGCCGAAGCCGCCCGGCGATCAGGGCACGCAGCGCGTCATCGAGCAGCATCGATCTTCAGCGCGTCGAGCAGCCGCGCCACGTGCACCGCCTCGCGCTGCGCGCCATCGGCGATCTGGTGCCGGCAGCTGGTGCCGTCGGCGACCACGATCGCATCGGGGTTGCTGCGCACCGCGGGCAGGAGGGCGGCCTCGGCCATCTGCATCGACACCTCGTAGTGCGAGGCCTCGTAGCCGAAGCTGCCGGCCATGCCGCAGCAGGAGCTCTCGATCAGTTCCGGCTTCGCATCGGGGATGAGCTTGAGCACGTCGAGGATCGGGCTCACCGCGCCGAAGGCCTTCTGGTGACAGTGGCCGTGCAGCAGGATCGGCTTGTCCGCAGGCCTGAAGGCCAGCGTGAAGCGGCCCGCCTTCGCTTCGCGCGCGACGAACTCCTCGAACAGCAGCGCTTCTTGCGCGACCGTCTCGGCTTTCGCGCCCAGGCCCATCACCAGCGCTTCGTCGCGCAGCGTCAGCAGGCACGACGGTTCGAGCCCGACGATCGCGATGCCGGCTTCGGCCAGCGGCAGCAGCGCATCGATCAATGCGCCGGCCTTCGCCTTGGCTTCGTCCACCATGCCGTTGGCAAGGTAGGTGCGGCCGCAGCAGTGGTGGCCGCCGTCCTTCTCGACCGTGTGCACCAGGTAGCCGGCCGCCTTGAGCACGCGCGCCGCAGCAAAGGCGTTCTCGCTTTCGAAGGTGCCGTTGAAGGTGTCGACGAACAGCACCGCGACCTTGCGCCCCACGCAGGCGGCGGCGATGGCCATGTCGCGGTTGACGAACATCGTGGCATCCCTGTCGCGCCAGAAGGTGTCGCTGCGCCATTCGGGCAGCGAGCGCTTCGCGGACAAGCCCAGCAGTCGCTCACCGAGCCACGCGGCGCCGGGCAGGGTATTGCGCAGGTTGAGCAGCCAGGGGAAGCGGCTCGCCGTGTGCGCGTAGTCCGGCAGCTTCGCGATCAGCCGGTCTTTCAGCGTGTGGCCGTGCTTCTTCTTGTAGTGGGCGAGGAACTCGATCTTCATCTTCGCCATGTCGACGCCCGTCGGACAGTCGCGCCTGCAGCCCTTGCAGCCGACGCAGAGGTCCATCGTTTCGTACAGGGCCTCGCTGGTGAAGGCCTCCGGCCCGAGCTGGCCCGAGACCGCGAGCCGCAGCGTGTTGGCGCGGCCGCGCGTGAGATGTTTTTCGTCGCGCGTCACGCGGTAGCTCGGGCACATGGTGCCGGCATCGAACTTCCGGCAGTGGCCGTTGTTGTTGCACATCTCGACGGCCTTGGCGAAGCCGCCGGTGACGTCGCCGCCGGTGCCGGGCGCGGTGGTGACTTCGGTCACCGGATCGGCCTGCACGTTCCACGCCGACCAGTCGAGCACGGGCACGAGCGGGATGCGCTTGTAGGGGCGCGGCGCAGACGGCGGCGCAAAGCGGAACAGCGCGCCCTCGTCCATCTTCGGCGGGTCGATGATCTTGCCGGGGTTGAAGAGGTCGATCGGGTCCAGCTTCTTCTTGATCGCGCGGAAGGCCTCGTTGATCGCCGGGCCGAACTGCCACTCGATCCATTCGCCGCGGCACAGGCCGTCGCCATGCTCGCCGCTGAAGGCGCCCTTGTACTTGCGCACCAGCGCGCTCGCCTCTTCGGCGATGGCGCGCATCTTGGCGGCGCCGTCGGTGCGCATGTCGAGGATCGGCCGCACGTGCAGCGTGCCCACCGAGGCGTGTGCATACCAGGTGCCGCGGCTGCCGTGGCGCGCGAACACGGCGGTGAGGGCGTCGGTGTACTCGGCCAGGTGCTCGAGCGGCACGGCGCAATCTTCGATGAAGCTCACCGGCTTGCCGTCGCCCTTGAGGCTCATCATGATGTTGAGCCCGGCCTTGCGCACTTCCCACAGGTTCTTCTGCGGCGCGTCGCCCGGCATCTCGACCACGCTGCCGCGCAGGCCGAGGTCGCCCATCAGGTTGCCGAGGTCCTTGAGTTTCGACAGCAGTGCGCGCTTGCCATCGCCCGAGAACTCGACCAGGAGGATGGCCGCGGGCCGGCCGATCAGCGCGGTCTCGACGGTGGACTTGAAGGCCGGGTTCGCGAGCGCCAGTTCGATCATCGTGCGGTCGACCAGCTCGACCGCGGTCGGCCCCAGCTTCACGATGTGCTGCGCCGCGTCCATGGCCGCATGGAAGCTCGGGAAGTTGACGATGCCCAGCACCTTGGAACGCGGCAGCTCCGAGAGCTTCAGCGTGAGGCTGCGCGTGTAGGCCAGCGTGCCCTCGGCGCCGATCAGCAGGTGCGCGAGGTTGACGCTGCCGTCGGCCGTGTAGGGCTTCTCGCTCTGGTTGTCGAAGATGTCGAGGTTGTAGCCGGCGACGCGGCGCATCACCTTGGGCCAGCGCGCCGCGATCTCGGCGTGGTGCTGCCTGGCGAGCTGCTGCACGTGCTGCGCGATGTCGGCCGCGCGCGCGCCGAGCTTCGACACCGGGCCGAAGTCGACCAGCGCGCCGTCGGACAGCCAGGCGCTCGCGCCGGCCACGTTGTGGACCATGTTGCCGTAGGCGATGGAGCGCGAGCCGCAGGAGTTGTTGCCCGCCATGCCGCCGAGCGTGGCCTGCGCGCTGGTCGACACGTCGACCGGGAACCAGAGGCCGTGCGGCTTGAGCTGCGCGTTGAGGTGATCGAGCACCAGGCCCGGCTCGACCGTGACGCGGCGCGCTTCGACGTCGAGTTCGAGCACGCGCCGGAAGTGCTTGCTGTTGTCGATGACGAGCGCCGCGCCGGTGGTCTGGCCGCACTGGCTGGTGCCGCCGCCGCGCGCCAGCACGGGCACCTTGAGATCGCGCGCAATGTCGATCGCGGTGGCGATGTCGCGCTCGGTCTTCGGCACCAGCACGCCGGCCGGCATGATCTGGTAGATCGAGGCGTCGGTCGCATAGCGGCCGCGCGAGGCGTCGTCGAACAGCACCTCGCCCTCGGTCTCGGCGGCGAGGCGCCTGGCCAGCGCTTCGCAGCTTTCGTTGGGCGGCAGCACGGTGCCGGCCGGCTGGAGATGGCTTGCGGGTTCGATGCGCATGGCGTCAGCCCTTCGCCTTCACGGGATAGATCTCGCCGGCGCGCAGCAGCTCCAGCACGGTGTCGCGCTTGCGGTTGAGGTGCTCGACCAGCACCTCGCGCATCGCAGCGGAGTCGCGCTTGCTCAAGGCATCGATCATGCGTTCGTGCTCGGCCACCGCGTGCTTCCACTTGGCCTCGTTCTGGTTGGTGCGAAAGCGCAGCGACTGCACGCGCGCGTTGATCGAGCGGTAGGTGCTCGCGAGCACCGGGTTGCCGGCCGCGTCGTTGATGGCCGTGTGGATGCGCGCATTGATGCGGTAGTAGCCCGAGAGGTCGCGGCGCGAGAAGCAGGCCATCATTTCGTAGTGCAGGGCGCGCAGTTCGGCCAGCTCGTCGTCGGTGATGCGCTGCGCGGCCAGTTCGCCCGACATGGCTTCGAGCGTGGCGAGCAGCTCGAAGGTGTTGCGCACGTCCGCCTCGGTGAGCTTGACGGCCACCGCCCCGCGGTTCGGCAGCAGGTCCACCAGGCCCTCGGCCGCCAGCAGCTTGATGGCTTCGCGCAACGGCGTGCGCGAGACGCGCAGCTTCTCGCTCAGCTCGCGCTCGTTGAGCTTGGCGCCGGGCGCTATCTGGCCTTCGACCAGCATGGTGCGCAGCCGCGAGGCGACCTGGTCGTGCAATGCGAGACGCGAGATTTCGATAACTTCGGCCATGGTTCTTGTTTCCTCGTTCGCATTTTGCATGCAAAATCGACCGGCATCAACTACGGTTCTTACGGGTAATCCAGCATATCGATTTGTGTTTTGCATGCAAAACTGAAAAGGAAAGGACGGCTCATGCTCCAACTCGACTTCCATCCGACCGGCAGGCATTTCCTGCAGATTCCCGGCCCGAGCCCGGTGCCGGATCGCATCCTGCGGGCGATGAGCCTGCCCACCATCGACCATCGCGGGCCGGAGTTCGGCGTGCTCGGCCTGCAGGTGCTCTCGGGCATCAAGCAGATCTTCAAGACGAAGCATCCGGTCGCGATCTATCCGGCCTCGGGCACCGGCGCCTGGGAGGCCGCGCTCGCCAACACGATGAGCCCCGGCGACCACGTGCTGATGTACGAAACCGGCCATTTCGCCGCGCTGTGGCAGAAGATGGCCGCGCGCCTGGGCCTCTCGACCGAGTTCCTGGCCTGGGCCGGCAGCGACGAACACCTGCCCAATGCGCCGAGCTGGCGCCGCGGCGTGCAGGCCGATCTCATCGAGGCGCGCCTGCGCAAGGACACCGAGAAGAAGATCAAGGCGGTGTGCGTGGTGCACAACGAGACCTCGACCGGCGTCACCTCCGACATCGCGTCGGTGCGCCGTGCCATCGACGCGGCCGGCCATCCGGCGCTGCTGATGGTCGACAGCATCTCGGGCCTCGCGAGCGCCGACTTCCGCCACGACGAATGGGGCGTGGACGTCACCATCAGCGGTTCGCAGAAAGGCCTGATGCTGCCGCCCGGCATCAGCTTCAACGCGCTCTCGCCGCGCGCGCTCGAGGCCGCGAAGGGCGCCAGGCTGCCGCGCGCCTTCTGGGCCTGGGACGAGATCGTCGAGATGAACAAGGACGGCTACTGGCCCTACACGCCCAACACCAACCTGCTCTACGGCCTGGCCGAATCGCTGGACATGCTGCTCGGCGAGGGCCTGGACAAGGTGTTCGCGCGCCACCAGCGCTGGGCCGCCGGCGTGCGCGCCGCGGTCGAGGCCTGGGGCCTGCCGATCCAGTGCGCCGACCCGGCCGTCTACTCGCCGGTGCTCACGGGCGTGATCACGCCCGAGGGCGTCGATGCGGATGCGGTGCGGCGCCTCATTCACCAGCGCTTCGACCTCTCGCTCGGCACCGGCCTGGGCAAGCTCAAGGGCCGCATGTTCCGCATGGGCCACCTGGGCGACAGCAACGACCTCACGCTGGTCGCAATGGTGGCCGGCGTCGAGATGGGCCTGAAGCTCTCGGGCGTGAAGCTCGCCGCGAGCGGCGTGCAGGCCACGATGGATCATTTCGCAAGCCACGCGGCGCCGGCGGCGCTGCAGAAAGCGGCTTGAGCGTTCAACCCACAAGGAGATCGACCATGCAACGACGTTCCCTCATCCAGGCCGCAGGCGCGGCCGCGGCGGCCACGCTCGGCGTGCCCCGCGTGTTCGCGCAGGAGTGGCCCAGCGGGCCGGTGCGCATCGTGGTCGGCTTCCCGCCGGGCGGCGGCACCGATGCGCTGGCGCGCGTGGTGGCGCAGAAGCTGGCCGTGATGTGGAACCAGTCGGTGATCGTCGAGAACAAGGGCGGCGTGGCCGGCGTGCTCGCGGCCGAGTACGTGTCGACGCAGCCGAGCGACGGCAGCACGCTCCTGATGGCGCACATCAACAGCCACGCGCTCGCGCCCAGCCTGCAGCCCAAGCTGCGCTACAGCGTGGAGCGCGACTTCGTGCCGATCGTGCTGGTCGGCGTCACGCCCAACCTGCTGATCGCGAGCCCGACGCAGAAGGCGGTGACGGTGAAGGACATCGTGGCGCTTTGCAAGGCGGAGCCCGGCAAGGTGAGCTTCGGCTCGGCCGGCGCCGGCTCGGCGCAGCACCTGGCGCTGGAGATGTTCAAGCTGCAGGCCAAGGTCGATGCGCTGCACGTGCCCTACAAGGGCAGCGGCCCGCTGCTGGCCGACCTGATGGGCAGCCAGATCCAGTACAGCTTCGAGACCATGACCGCGGCCACGCCGCATGTGAAGAGCGGCAAGGTGATCGGCGTGGCGCAGACGCGCCTGAAGCGTGCCAAGGGTCATCCGGCCATACCGACGATGCAGGAGCAGGGCTTCGAAGGCTTCGATGCCACCACCTGGTATGGCCTTGCGGGACCCGGCAAGCTGCCGACCGGCATTGCCGACAAGGTCAACCGCGACGTCAACACGGTGCTCGCGATGCCCGACGTTCAGGAGCGGCTCGACACCTACGGCGCCGAAGACGGCGGCGGTTCGCGCGAGAAGTTCCAGCAGTTCATCGCGAGCGAGATCACCAAGTGGGCCAAGGTCGTGAAGGACGGCAAGGTCAAGGTGGACGCATGACGGACCTGGTCGCGGCACTCGCTTCGGCATGGCGCGAGGGCCGCGCGCTGGAGGCGGCCGAATGGCAGGGCAGTGTGGCCGACGCGGCGCAGGCCTACGGCGTGCAGGCGCGCGTGGCGGCTGCGACGGGATGGTTCGGCGGCGTGGAGGTACCTGGGCACTGGAAGTCCGGCGGCCCTTCGCGCGATGCGGTGCTGACGCATGCACCGCTGCCGCCGGGCGGCGTGCGCACGAGCCCCGCGCAATTCGCGGACATGCACTTCAACGCGCCGGGCATCGAGGCCGAGATCGCGCTGCGGCTCGGCGAAAGCATCACGCCCGAACGCGCTGCCGCGCTCACGCCGCAGAACGCCGCGGCGGTGATCGATGCGATGACCGTGTCCATCGAAATCGTCGATTCGCGATGGCAGGATCCGGCGCAGGCAACGGCCCTGCTGCGCCTCGCCGACCAGCAGTCGCACGGCGCGCTGGTGCTCGGCGCATGGCAGCCTTATGTCGCGCGCGACTGGGCAGCGCAAGCCTGCGAAGTGCGCATCAGCGCGAGCGAGCCTGCGCGCTTCACCGGCACCCACACGCTCGGCGATCCGGCCTGGCTGCTGCCGGTCTGGCTGCAGCATGCGACGCGCGACGGCGCCACCGTGCCGGCGGGCACCGTCGTCACCACGGGTTCCTGGGTCGGCGTGCTGCCGGTGGCACGCGGCGATGCGGTGGTGGTCGAATTTCCCGGCATCGGACGCGCCGAAGCCAGGCTCTGAAGGCCACGCGCTTCACTGCGCTTCGAGGAGCAGGCTCAGGCGTTCGGCGGTTCGGCCATGAAGCACCGACATGTGCGTTCCGATTTCCCTGACGATGGAGGCTGCCTGCTGCGTCATCGCCGGAGGCGTCTGGCTGTCTCGGCTCACGGTCCCATCACCCCATGACCTCTGGCTGTCCTCGCTGACCGTGTAGACGAGCGTGAAAGGCACCTCCAGCGTTTGGCGCCGGATCGCCGTCAGCGCCTTGCTGCCGGGCGCAAGGTCCACCCAGATGGGAAGGGGAGACGGCGAGAACCAGGCCCCGACTCGGGCCGCCGGGTCGCCGCCCCAGGGCGTGTTGACGCTGACGAATTGCAGCACGGTGACGTGCTGCTCCAGTTCGGCGATCGCCTCCCGGGCAACCAGGCCGCCCATGCTGTGCGCGAACACGCGGATGCGCGTGATGCCGTGCCGGTTCATCTTTTCCAGGACGTCGGCCGCGAGCGCGTGCCCGCTCTCCGCGATGGATTGCCCTGTGGCGTAGTACGCGAACCATGCTTGCTGCCTGGTGGCGTCCAGGTCCTTGGCGACCTCGAGAAAATCCCTGGGCGTGCCTCGGGCGCCGTGCACGAAAAGCACCACGTCCTTCGACGGGTCCACCGGCGCGGACGTGTACACGCCCCGCGCGCTGAATTCCGCGGGCCGCGCCATGCCGGCCTCGGCGACCGCAGTTTCGAAGCGCGCATCGGTTGCGATGTCCACGACATTCGAGGCACGCGCCTGCATGCTCGACAACAACAGGAGGGCTGCCAGCCACAAGCCGATTGCGTCGATCGATTTCATGCGCGCATGCTCGGCGGCACAGGCGCCAAGCGCATTTCAGATCGGCTGCATCGCAATGCAGATGACACACACCGGCGGACTCGTCAGCCCAGCTCGAAAGTCGTGATCCCGTAGACGCGCTGCAGCTCGCAGGCCGGCGCGGGGCCGGCATACATGCGCGCGGTCTCGAAGACGCTGCGCAGGCCCAGCGACTGCGCCAGCGCCATGGCATCGGCGTTCGGCACGGGCACGTCGAGAAAAACGGTGTCGCCCTCGGGCACGCTGTCGCAGAGCGCGGCATGCAGGGCGCTCGCGATCGACGGATGATCCGCCACCAACGGGCCGATCTTGTGCCCCTCGCGACAGCGCCGGATCACGCCCCAACCGCAGAGCCGGCCTTGTTCCACCCAGGCCAGGCCCGTCGCATCGGGCATCGCGATCCACGCGCGCAGGAAGGCGTCGCGCGGCGCGGGAAAGACGCGGCGGTCGTCGGCGCACAGCGTTGCGAAGTCGACGACGCCGAGCGCCGCGATCGGCGCCTCCTGCGTGCGCGCGCCGCGCCGGGCGACGCCGGCGAAGCGGATGTTCTGCCACGCCAGCTTGAAGCCGCTCTTGCGGTAGTTGTCCTGCTGCGCCGGCACGCCGTCGAGCCCGACCACCTGGCCCGCCAGCCGGGCCATGCCCTTGGCCCACAGCCGGCGCCCGACGCCGCGCCCGCGCCAGTCCGGCGCCACGATGTACAGGCCGATGAAGCCGAAGCGCCCCGCATAGGAGACCGCGCCGATGCAGCCCACGGCCTGCCCTCGATGCTCCGCGACCAGGAAGCCGCCCGGGTCCGCCGCATGAAAGCAGGCGGCGTCATGCAGTCCGGGGTTCCAGCCTTCGCGCGCCGCAAGCTCGACGACGAGCGGCATCTCGTCGCGCCGCAGGGTGCGGACCGTGATGTCCATTCGGCGCGCCAGGCGGGTCAGGCCGAGGACGCTTCGTTCCAGGTCGCCGGATCGGCCGCCTTCGGCTCGTTCCAGAGGCAGGGGCCGCACATCGTGGCGAGGTACACCACCTTGTCGCCCTTCACGCCGGCCACCACCGGCGCGGTGCCGCACACCTCGCAGGCGTGCGCGTAGTCGGGTTCGTATCGATCGATGGAAGTGACAGGATCCATGGCCGGAATCATCGCGCATTTCGCGCCGCTTCGTCACTGCGTCGGACGGCGTACGGACGCCGAACGGCGCGCTAGGGCGACCGGTGCAGCCGCGGCGCCGACAGCGCGTCGACGCTGTTCGCGATGGCCTCGTTCACGTCGCGCCAGCGCGCGGACATGTGCGCATTCGCCATCGCGGCCGTCAACGCATGCAGGTCCTTCACGGCCGGCGCCACCTTGATCTGCGCGATGGCCGCCGCCGTGTTGCCGCCCTTCAGCAGCACCAGCACCTTGGTTGCCCATTCATTCGCTCGCGCCATCAGACCCCCTGTTTCCAACCGGGCGCCGAATGTACACCCTGGCGCTGCCGGCAGCGGCCGCGCGAGTCGGCGCGTTACGATCGACCATGAAAAAGACATTCCAGCTCCACATCGAAGGAAAGAACCCGGACCGGGTTCTGGATGCGGTGAAGCACGAGCTTCGAAAATACGTCAAGCGCGAACGCCGGCGCGACCTGCCCGAAGGCGTGGACTTCTGGGACTTCGACTGCAAGTTCGGCCTCGCGCCCGAGACCGCCGAGACGGCGCACCTGTCCGCCCTCACCGGATTGGTCGACGGCGTGGCGAAGGACGGCGGGACGCAGTTCTACGTCGAGATCCTGGCCAAGCCCGGCCACCGCCGCAGCCGGCCGGCGGACGCGCCCGCCGTCGAGCCCGATCCCGCTGCCCCATGACGACCATCCAGGCCCGGCGCAGGCTGATCGTGATCATCCTGCTGTGCGTGGCTGTCGGCGGCGCGCTGCTGCGGCATTTCGCGGCGCCGGCATCGACCGCGCGCGACGTCGGCACCCTGCTGATGCTGCTGTGGCTGCCGATCATCGGCAACGTCGTCGCCTGGTTGGTCGCGAAGGTGCGGCGTCCGGCGGCTGCCGCTGCCGCTGCCGTCGCCGTGGCGCCGACGGGTTTCGACGCGGCCGGCGCATTCCAGCCCCATGCCCTGGTCGAACTCACGCTGCGTCCGCCGGAGCTGCCGTCGGACAACCTGCCGATCGCCGAAGGCGAGCACCGCTGCGCGCTGGTGGTGGACAACGAAGGCTTCTCGGCCCGGTGGTTCGTGGCGCCCGGCGGCGCATTCCGGCGTGGCACGGCGCAGACGATCCAGGTCGAGTTCCTGGCGCCGGCGCTCGCGCTGCCGCGCTTCCCGCGCGATGCGGCATTCCGGATGCTGGTCGGCGAATTCTTCGTCGGCGACGGCCGCGTGCTGCAGGTGCTGGGCCGGGACTGACTCAGCGCCCGAGAGTGTCGAAGCGCAGCCCGCTCGCGCCCTCGCCGCGGCCGGCGGTCTTGCGGCGGCCCACCCACAGCAACGCACTGCCGTCGAACCAGCGCGCGTACTGGAAGGCGCGCTCCACCACCACGCCTTCGCGCGGCACCTCTTCCTCTTCGAGCCGCCCGGCCTGGCTCAGCAACTGGCCGCGCGGCAGCATGCGCTGGCGGCTGCCGTCGAACTCGGTGCGCAGCAGGGCGCGGCGCTGCAGCTCGATCACGGGATGGGTGCCGCTGCTGCCTTCCGCCGCCACGGGAACGTAGGGCAGCCAGTGCGCGGGCAGCTCGGTGGCCAGGCGGTAGACCAGCTCGGCATCGACCGGCGCGCCGTCGAGCTGTTGCGACGCGGCGCGGCGCGAGGCTTCGTCGGCGCGGTCGTAGGCGGCACCCGATGCGCCCTGCACGCGCCGCTCGACGCCCCACACCATGTTGGCCATCTCGTCGCGGAACAACGCCACCTGTTCCAGCGGCGCGCCGTCGAGGCGATTCGCCAGCGCCGGCGGCAGCCACAGTCCCGGCTCGACCCGGCGGCTGGACAGGCTGGCGCCGCGGCCGCCCAGTTCGAACAGCGACCAAGCGCCGCCATCGTTGTTCCGGCTGCGCGGCACCTCGGTGACGACGCCGAACGTGTCGGTCACCGACAGGCGCGTGATGGCGTAGAGCGAGCCCACCGGCACCCGCAGCGGCACGACGAACCAGTCGTTGCCGTAGACCAGCGCGAACTCGACCAGCAGCAGCCGCGACAGGTCGGTCGGCCCGGCGCCGATGGCGCCGAAGTTGACCGCGGCATCTTCGAACTCCCAGTAGCGGTCGGCCGGCTTGCCGGCGAATTCCACCGGCGCGGCCAGGGACGGGCGGCTCAAGAGCTGGGTCGCTGTCGAGGCGGGTACCGGGGGGTTGCTCGACAGCGTCAGCGACGCGATGTCCACCGAACTCCAGTCGAGCCGGCCGTCGGTGTATTCGTCGGCCACCACGGCGAGCTCGCCCTGGCTGGCGCTGCGGCCCGAGGCGGCGAAGGCGTATTCGAGCCGGCGCGGGTTCCACGCGGCGTTCGGGGCGCCGGGCTCGATCACCTGCGTGTCGTACCACGCGAGCCAGGCCTGCAGCGCGGCCAGCGTGGCGGCGCGCTGCGCGCTCGCGATCGGCGGCGCCGCCGGCAGCGCGCCGAGACGGCCAGCGGCATCGCGCAGCGGCGCCAGTGCCGCCGCGAGTTTCCGGCCGTCGAGCGCGCGGCCTTCGGCCAGGGCCAGCCACTGGCGCGCCGGTTCGTCGGCGGCGAGGCCGGGGTCGGCCGGGCCGGGGTCGAGCGCATAGGCCGCAATGAAGGCCGCGCGCAGGCTGGCGCGCAAGGCGGCGGGCCAGGCCGGCGACAGCAGGCGCAGCGCGTGCTGCCCGGCCTCGGCGACCAGGCGCGGATGCAGCGCGCGGATCGGCTCGGCCTCGACCTGCACCTCGAGCGGCAGGCGGCCGGTGTCGAGCGGCCGGGCGCGGGCCGCGGCGTCGGGTCCGGGCGGGCCGGCGAGGAAACGGTCGAGCGCCGTGGCCTCGGCCGCCACCTGCACCTGCACCGGCGTGCCGGCGTCCTCGCCCGCGAATTCGAGGAACTGCCATTGGCGGCACAGCAGCCACAGCGGATCGGCCACGGCCGCCTGCAGCGCCGCCTGCAGGTCGCTCGAGATCGGCAGCGGCTCCAGCCGGTTCCAGGTGTTGACCGCCGGCGCGACCACGATCTGTGCGTTAAGGATGGCGGCGCCGGGGACGAGGAAGTTCTGCATGCGATGGGCCTTCGTCGTGGGTTCAGGTCTTGCCCAGCACGCCGGTGCTCGGCGCGGCCAGTGCGGCCAGAGCTTCGAGCCTGACGCCGGGCACGTCGAGCGACAGCGACGACGGCAGCAGCAGCGCCGGCAACAGCGTGCCCAGGTAGCGCAGGTCCTGCGGTCCGACGCCGCGCAGCTGCGCCAGGTCGTGGGCTTCGTCGAGCGTCGCGATCAGGTCGTCGACCGTCCAGGTGGCGGCGGCCGCATCGGGTGCCACCGCGAGCAGCACGGCCTGCGGCGCGCGCGCGCCGGGCGCGTCATGGTGAAAGGCGATGCCGGTGGTCTCTTCGCGGGCCGGCACGGTCTCGGGCCAGGCATCGACGAACAGGCCGGCCCATGGCTGCGCCGGGTCGAGCGCACCGCTGACCGCGGCGGCGATCGACAGCTCGGCGGCCGGCGGCGTGGCGCCGAAGGGCAAGGCGAGCCAGCGTTCGCCGGGTCGCGCGGGCAGCTGCATCACGGCCATGCTGGCGGGCACGACGTCGCCGCCGGTCAGCTCGGCCGCCTGCATCACGGCGGCCAGGCGGGCACTGTCGTCGCGCACCAGGCCCATGCGCTGCAACCAGGCCAGCGGCGCCGGCTCGTCGCCGCCCAGCAGCGTGCCGCGCGCCGCCAGGCTCGCGGCCAATTCCGCCGCGCGATGGGGCTGGAAGAGGGGCAGCACGGGGAAGCCCTCGCCCAGCAGCACGCGCAGGCGCTCGGTGTGCAACTGCACGGCGGCTCTCGGTGTCGCAGCGCTGCCCGCCTTCGCCGCCAGCGCCTGCTCGCCGGCGCTGCGCTGGGCCATCACGTCCGCCACCGCGGCGCATTGCGCATGCAGCGCGGCGCGCTCGGCCACGGCCTGGGCGGTCGGGCTCGGCGGGGGCGGCAAGGCCTCGTGGATGCCGAACGCGGCGGCGGCGGTCAGCGCATCGCGCATTGCCTTGGCCGTGGCGGTGGGCTGCGCCTGCACGGTGCGAAGCGCGGCCAGCGCGGACGCGTGTGCGACGGCGGCCGCCTGCGCGCGCAGCGCCAGCTCGGCCGGATCGATGCTCTCGCCGGCGGCGACGTCGCGCGGCAGCGCCAGGTCCTGGGCGTGGGCGGCGCGCTGGCTCGTCACCAAGGCGTGGATCCATTGCAGCAAGGCGCGCAGCGCGCCCAGGCCGAGCGCGCCGGCCACCGGCGCGGGCGCATCGAGCAGCTCGATCTCGGTGTCCGGCGTCGGTGCGCTCGCCAGCTTGGCGAAGGCCAGCAGCAGGCGCGCTTCCAGCTCGCTGGTCGCGTCCTGCGAACTGCCGCGCGAGGCCATCACCAGCGACAAGGGCGACAGGCCCAGCGCCGGCAGCGCGACCTTCAGCGCCTGCACCGTGCCGGCCGTGCGCACGTTGGCGGCCAGCACGAAGCGCGCCGGGCTGCCGAGCAGGCGCGCGACCCAGGCCGAGAGGCGCGGCTCGGCGCGGCCGCGCACGTCGCCCGACAGCGCGGTCCAGGCGCTGGGCGGCACGGCATCGCCCATCAGCACCAGCAGGCGCTGGGTGTAGGCGGTGCCGCTGCGCGGCGTGCGCACGAAGTCGAGGCTGGGCGGGCGCTCCTGGCGATCGAGCGCGGCGATCACCGCGCCGGCGCGGTCGTTGTTGCCGAGCACGTTCTGGTGCACGGCCTCGGCCACCATCAGGTCGGCGACGGCGTCGTAGAGATCGGCCAGGCGGTTCATCTCGTCGGTCAGCAGCGGCGTGTCGGCGGGCGTGGGCGGCGGGACCAGGCGGGTGAACAGCGCGGCCTGCTGCGCGCGCCAGGCTTCCAGCAGCGCGACGCCATCGACCACGTCGCGCGCGGCCAGCGTCTCGGACGCGCCGGCCGGCGGCGGACTCGCATCGCCGGTCGGGCGCAGCGGGAACAGCTGCCGCAGCGGCAGGATGAAGCGCGCCAGCAGCAGGCTGCGCTCGCGCAGCGCGCGCTCGATGCGGTAGCCCAGCAGGGCAGCCAGGGGCTGGCCGGCGGCCACGCCGTCGAGCAGCTGCGCGGCACGCCGCACGCGGTCGCTGTGCAGGTCGATCTGCAGCGCCTGGTGCTCGGCATCGTGGTGCGCGAGATGGCCGCTGCGCAGCACCGCCGCGGTGGCCGCCTGCGCCAGCGACGGCGCATGCACGTAGCCCTGCGTGGTGGCCTGCGGCGTGGCGTCGGGGCGCAGGTCGTCGAGCCAGCCGTAGCCGCCCAGGTGCAGGCCCTCGGGCTGCGCAGCGCGCAAGGCGGCGAGGCGGCGCTGCGCCAGCGAGGTGAACCAGGCGTCGAGCCGGAAGGCGCAGGCATCGAGCCAGCCGCGCAGCGCGCGGTCGAGCTCGCCGACGCTGCGCGTGGCCAGCCATTCGAGGCTGGCCAGCATGTCGCCCAGCACCGCGTAGTCGGGCGGCGGACGCCTGCCGCGCGCGACCGCGGCGGTAACGAACTGGCGCACCGTCTGCGTGCCGGTGACGGTCGGGATCACGGTGCGCGCAGCCTCGGCCGGCGTGGTGATCAAGGCGCCGGCAGACGCCGCCGGGCGCGTGACGGTTTCGATGCCGACATATTCGGACGCCGCCATCAGCCCCACCGCAGGCAGCGCGGCGATGGCGCCGGCGGCCAGCCGCTGGCGGTCGAGCGTGCGCACGTCGGCGCGGTGCAGTTCGCGCGCCACTGCATTCGCCGCCAGCGCCTCGAGCAGCGTCTTTGCGTTCTCGCGTTCCTTGATCGCGTCCCAGGTGCCGCTGCTGCGCGCCAGCGTGGCGATCTCGGTCAGGTAGTTGCGCGTCAGGCGCGCGCTCGGCACGGCGCCGGGCGCGTCGACCAGCGGCGCGCGGAAGGGGTGCGATTGCGGATGCGCGGCGAAGCCCGCGATGTCGGGCCGGCGGCGCCAGCCCAGGTGCACGCCCAGCAGTTCGGTGAGGGTTTCCTGCGCCGAGGCGTGCCGCTCCAGGCCTTGCGATGCATTCAGCGCCAGCGGGCCCAGCACCGCGCGCCACTGGTAGCGCGCCGAGAGCGGCGTGGCCTGCAGCACGCGCGTGAGGTCGGCGTCGAGGTCGGTGCTGCCGCCGAGCCGCGGCACGCGCGCCACCGCGTCGGCCCACAGCACGCGCAGCTGCCTCAGCACCTTGAGCAGCTCGGCCTCCAGCGGATCGCTCTTCGCCGGCTGGAAGCGGCCGGACGCCACCACCGGCAGCACCCCATAGGGCTGGCGCGCGATGCGCAGCGCCGGCAGCGGGCCGCCGGGCGCGAGGTGCTTGCGCACGTGGTCGCGCAGCGATGCCGAGGCCGCGTCGTCGACCAGCGGATGGAGGAAGTCGATCAGCCAGGCGCCGAGCGTGCTTTCCCACAAGGCGTTGCTCATGTGCGCGGCGCAGAGTGCGTCGAAGCCGGTCGCGCCGGGCATCGCGCTGAGGATGTCCTTCACCGTGGCGCCGAAGCCCAGCGCGCGCCACAGCCGGTCGCCGCCGCTGCTGTTGTAGGCCGATGCGGTCGGGCGCTTCTCGGGGTCGAGCGCGGCGACGAGGGCCGCGCCGCCGGGCGCCGCGGCTGCGGTGCTGTCGCGGCTGACGTTGGTGGGCGTGCCGGGCACCAGCGCGGCCAGGCCGTCGGTGTGCAGGTGCGATGCGAGCAGCGTGCGCAGGCGGGCCGCGCCCTTCGCGGGCGCGAGTTCGCTGGCCGCGCCGAGCACCAGCACGCGGTCCAGCCCCTGCGCCATCGCGTCGGGCGAGGGCAGGTCGGCGGCGACGATGCGCAGCGCCATGCCGGCGCGCTCGGCGGCGTCGAAATCGACCATCCAGCGCGCCGAGTCCTGCAGGGGCAGGGCGTTGTCGGGCAGCGGCGTGTTGTCGTCCAGCGGCGTCGGCGTCAGGTCCAGCGGCTGCACGACCGGCGAGCTCCACTTGCGGAACAGCGTGCCGCCGCCGCGCCGGCCCACCACCAGCCAGCGCTTGGGCAGCGCCGCGGCGCAGGCGGCGCTGGACCAGGCGGCGTCCTGCAATGGCGTGTCGGGGAACGCGGGCACGAAGGCCGCGCTGGTCGGGCCGAAATCGGCCGGCAGGTTGGACGGGGTCAGCACCTGTACCACCCAGGCTGCGCGGGCCGGGCCGAGCAGGCTGGCCAGCGCCTGCCAGGGCGAGGCGGTGCGCTGCGCCGGGTCGGGCACGGCGCAGCGCTGCTGCCAGTAGGCGACGCCGGCTTCGCGCTCGGCCGCGGTCAGGCGCGGCTCGTGCGCATCGACATGGATCTGGTCGGGGTAGATGCGCAGTCGCAGCTCGCGCGCGCTATTGAAGAAGCGCGCCTCCAGCCGCACCGGCAGCAAGGCGATCGGCACGCCGGCGGCGAGCGTCTGGATGTCGGCGTCGAGCAGGTCGGCCATGATCGTCACGCCAGCAGGCTGCGCGCATGCAGCGCGACACGCATCGGCTGCTGCAGCGAAAGGGTGGCCAGGTGCGCGGCATGGTCGACGAAGCGCACGTTGCCGAACTGCTTTCCGGCCAGCGCGTTGCCTTCGATGCGCAGCCACGCGCCGGGCGCGGTGCCTGTGTGGCGCCAGTCGGCGACGGACCAGGCCGTGAGCGCCGGGCTCGCGGCGCGCGGATCGGGTTCGTCGAAACCGAAGCGCGGCTCGCTCGGCTGCTGCGCCAGCACGAAGAACCATCCGTCGCCCTGCAGCAGCTCGCTGTCGACGAGGTCGAAGCCGGCGAACACGATGTCGCTGCCGAGCACGCCGCCGAACACCGGGCTGCGGATGTCGCCCGCCGCCGGCGTCTTGATGAGCTGGTTGCCCTGGGCGCGCCAGGCCAGCACCACGGTGTTCGGGTAGCGGCGCAGCAGGCGGCCGCGCACCAGCAGCGTGATCTGGCCGCCGGTGCCGCTGCGTCCGTTGCCGCCCAGCAGGTTGCCGGCCGGCCAGCCGTGGATCGGTGGAATGTCGGCGCCGCCGTCGGCCCAGTCCCAGAAGCGGCGCAGCGGCGTGCCGCGCTGGTCGGTCGGGAAGCCGCGCCAGAGCAGCTCGCGGTTCATCTCGTGGTTGAGACCGACCAGCAGCGCTTCGATGAAGCGCGGGTTGGTTTCGAGCAGCGTGACCGCGTCGTCGGGAATCTCGCCGACGCCCGGCAGGAAGCGCTCCGGCGCCAGCGCGGCCAGGTATTCGTAGACCGGCACGTCGATCTCGGGCGCGGCCAGGATGCGGTCGAAGGTGGGCGCGATGCGCAAACCGTGGTTGCTGCGGTCCAGCAGCGTGCCGCCGCCCGCGCCGAGCTGCCCGGCGAGGCGCTGCGGCACGGTGGTGCGCGGATCGCTGCGCGTGAGTACCGTGCTGCGCGCCGCGCGCAGATCGAAGCCGACGAACTGCAGCACCTGCGGCACCGGCCCGATCTGGCCGCGGGGCGCGAGCGCCGCGACGCTGCGCTCCAGGCGCTGGATCGGCGCCAGGTCGGTCTGCGGCGGCGGGAAGGTGATCGTGACGACCGTGCCGAAGTCGCCCGTCGGCACGCGGGTGTCGCCGGGCCCGTCCGGCAGCGTGCGCACCAGCGACGTTCGCGTGCCGCTCAGCCGTGTCGGGCTCGCGGCTTTCGCATCCACGCTGTTGGCCGGCAGCCTGGCCATCGTCTCGCCGGCATCGAAGCGCGATCCCTTGCGCAAGGTGGCGGAGATGGTGGCGATCACCGGTGCCGTGCGGTCGCCCTGCACGCGCACCTGACCCTGTGCATCCATGTCCAGCGGGCGCAGCACGGCCGGTGCGCCGGGGCGCAGCTCGGCCAGCAGGCCCGCGTTGCCGATCACCGGGCGGCGCTTCACGATCTCGCCCAGCGTGCCCGTGAGGCTGGTGCCCGGCTGGATGGCGTCGGACAGCAGCTCGCGCGCTCGCAGCAGGTGCGACTCCGCGAGCATGCCCGTGCTGCCCAGTGTGCTGCGCGGCGCCAGGCCGGGCACGCCGGCACCCGCGAGCGCGGTGCTGTCGCTGCGCAGCTGCCGCAGCGCCGCAGCGCCGGCCGCGATCGGCAGGCCGATGGCGTTCAGCGACACGGCGGCGTCGCCGGCATCGGGCAGCGCCACCTTGCCCAGCGCCGGCAGGCCCAGCAGGCCGGAGGGCACGAAGCGGCTCGGGTCGACGTCGAGCGCGCCGCTGGCAAGGCGCGCCAGCATCGAGACCTGCGAGGCCACCCGCGCGGTGCCGGTACGACGCAGCGCTTTCGCCAGCATCGGCCGCTGCGGGCTGGCCAGGCGGCGCAGCGCGGGATCGGTGGCCGCATCGGGCAGGCTGGACGCCGCCACGCTCGCCTGCAGCGTGAGCGCGCCCAGGCGCGTGCGCCCGGCCATCGGCGCGGTGAGCTGCAGCAGCCGGTCCGCGGGTTGCGGCGCCAGGTGCTTGGCATGCACGCGCTGCAAGGCTTCCTGCGAGAGACGGGCCTGGCTCATGAGCCGGTTGGCTTCGAGGATGCGGCCGACCTGCTCCCAGCTCCACTGCATGAAGGCTTCCTGGTTCTGGCGCTCGATCTCGGCGCCCAGGCCGGCCGCGGCACGGGCGCGCGGGTCGAGATTGAGTTCGTGCTGCCAGGCCGGCGACGCGGCCGCGGCCGTGTGCTGGCGGCTGTGCCACTCGCCGTAGAGCGGTGGCGTGAGCGCGGGCGTGTTGTCTTGCGCACCGCCTTCGGCCTGGGTCGCCGGCAGGTCGAGCGCGGCCTGCAACGCCTGCTGCAGCGGCGCCGCGACCTCGGCCAGCGTGGCCGTGTTGCGCGCCGGCGAGCGCAGCGCGCCGTCCATCAGCAGGATGGCGGCCGGGTCGTCGGGCGCCAGCGCAGGCAGCTCGGGCCCGGCGGCGCCCACGTACATCGTCTGCACGCCGAGCGTGGGCGGCGCTCGGTAGGGCTTGAGGCGCCGGGCCAGCGATTCGAAATCGCCCGCCGGCCCGGTGGCGAAGGTCCAGTGGAAGAACACCGGCAGCCGCAGCGGCTGGTTCGGGTTGAACGGTGCCTGCCAGGCCGGGCCCAGCGTCGCACCCGGCGCGGGGACGTCGCCCAGCCCGCGCAGCACGCCAGCATCGAATGCGGGCACCAGGCAGGCGGCATAGCGGCGGCCCGGTTCGAGCCGGCGCGGCGCCATCAGACGCGAGACGTTGGCGGCGGGCTTGTCGGCCAGTTCGGCGGCGATGTTCACCGCGCCGGCCGGGGCCAGCAGCTGCGTGTGGGCCCAGGCCCAGGACTCGGCCAGGTCGGGCAGCTCGGTCGCCGCCGCCTCCGCGCCGAGCGTGAGGATGGGCAGCGGCCGGCCGCTCTCGGTGCGCGGCGCGTCGACCCGCGCCAGGTCGACCACGATCAGCACGCACCACGGGCGCAGGCGTTCGCCGGCGCCGGCCTTGGCGGGGGTGAAGAGCCACGGGAAGTCCGGCGGGTCGAACTCGATCAGCGCGAAGTAGTTGGGCTCGACGTCGCTGCTGCTGGCGCGCGGCTCGGTGCGCACGATCATGCGCGGATCGACACCGATCACGTCGCCCGGCCCGTACAGCGACAGCGCGTACGGCGTCTCGCCGACGTTGCTGAGCGTGATGCCGACGCTGACCTTGGCGCGTGCGGGCAGTGCCGCGTCCGGCGCGTCCGCGTCGACGATGCGGTCCGCCAGGCCGCGGCGCGCCCAGGGCAGGAAGCGGTAGGTGGTGGCGGCCATGATGTCGGTGTCCTGTCGCCGGCGCTCAGGCCAGCTCGAAGGCTTCGCACAGCTGCACGCGGGCGGCGAGCTGCGGCGTGATGCGCTGCTCGGCCAGCATCACCGCGCGGCCTGCGTTGGCGGCGAGCTTGACCGCCGGCTCGGCGGCCAGCGTGTCGCGCGTCGCTGCGGCCAGCGGCGCGCTGGCCAGGCTCACGCGGGCGCGGGTCTTGGCGGCCTGGCGTTCGTCGTGCCGCTGCGGTGCGCGCCCGGCCGCGCCCGCGGCAGCCAGCACGCTCAACAGCGTGTGGTCGATGCCGATGCCGGCGAGCCGCTTGTCGGGCCGGGTCGGGTTGAAACCGTGGACGTCGAAGTCGATGTACTCGGTCTCGTAGTCGAGCGTAGCGGTCAGCACCGACGCACTGGGGTGGAAGGCGGCGCTGCTGAATTCCAGCCCCGCATCCATCGCTTCGAACGACGGCTTGGCGAGCCTGTCGTCCTCGCTCATGTCGAGGAACTGCGCCCGCGCGAAGTGCTCCTGCACCGGCGGACAACTGGCCAGCGGCACCGCCACGCCGCCGAGCTTGACGGCCGTGAGCTCGAACTTGGTCGGCCCGGCCACGCGCGTGCTGCCGTAGCGCTGCAGCGCGAGCCCGAAGGGCACCACGCGCTGCGAGAACACCGCACGGCCCAGCGGGTGCGCGAGCAGCGCGGCGTCGCCCGGCTGCGGCGCCAGCGTGACCATCGCGTCGGCACCGGCCGGCAGCTGCGCCGTCCAGTTCTCGGCCCGCGCGAGTTCGGCCGCCAGCAGAGCGCGCACGTCGGTGGTGAGCACGTCCAACTCGGGCGAGCGGCCCCAGGATTCGTCGAAGGACTTGTCGATGTCCCACCACAGGATCGAGAAGGTGACCTTGCCGGCGACGTGCCACAGCCCCGGCCCTTCGACGGTGCCGCTGCACTTGACGGCGGCCAGCGAGTGGCCCTTGTAGCTGATCTCGACGCTGACGCGGAAGTCGACCAGGAAATGGGTGTACGGCTCGCGGTAGATCAGCGCGTCGAAGCCGATGTTGCCCTTGATCGCCACCGGCCCGATCTTGGCGCTGGCCGCGATGTCGACGCCGAACTGGATGGTGCCCGGCGAGATCGCGAAGTAGGCGGTGATCGCCAGCTTGAAGCGCCCGACCTCGAAGGCCGCGCCCAGCCGGTCGAGCACGCCGCCGATCTCGGCCGGCACGTCCTTGAAGCGCGGATGGAAGCCGCCCGCCGCCAACAGGAAGCGCGGCTGCGCGCCGTAGTCGCCCCACACCGCGAGGCTGCCGGTGATGGCGACGGTGGCAATCTTCGAGTCGCGCAGGCGCGCGATCACGCCGTAGCGTTGCTGGTCGCGGTCCCAGAAGCCGAGCACGTCGATGACGAGCTGGACCACGGTGGTCTCCGGCTCGCTCTTGGTCGGGCCGAGCGCGACCTTGAGCTGGCCGATCAGCACGGCGCGCGAGAAGCGCACGTCGTCGTTGCCCGGGCCGAACACGTTCTCCAGCTGGATCACCACGCCGATGCGGATGAAGACGAAGCGCGGCGTGCCGAAGCCGATGTCGAACATCGGCGCGAAGATCAGCGCGCGCGGGGTGGCCGGGAACAGGTCGCGCAGCCGGTTGATGATGCGCGGCGCATCGGCCACCGGATCGGCCGGGAACAGGATGTCGTCGAAGGCCTTGGTCTTCATGCCGGCGATGAGCTTCGGCGTGTCGACGCCATGCTGCACGCCGACCAGGCCGCCGACGCCGTTGAGCGTGAAGCCGAAGGCGAGCTGGATCGCCGGGAACTGCGTGTACACGAGGAGCAGCAGCGACCAGTCGCCGCCCGCGCCGGTGGACAGCATGCCGATCGCCTTCAGGCCGAGCTTGCCGAACTGCAGCTCCAGTGCGCCGGCGTATTCGTGCCGCACCGGGTCGGTGAACAGGTAGCCGCCGCCCTTGACGAAGCTGCCCTTGATGCTGAGCCCGAGGCCTTGCGGCGGCTTGAAGCCCAGGCCGAGGTTGAACCAGCCGAGGTTGTTGCCTTCGGGCAGGCGGTCGATGTGGAGCGCGAAGCCCATGCGGTCGATGGCCACGGCCACCGGGCCGAGGGTCGCGGTGAAGGCGCCGCCAATCTCGAGCGCCAGGTCGCCGCCGCCCGGCGTCGGGCCGAGCGAGAGTTCGAGGTGGTGCACGGTCAGGAGCCCGGCGATCGAGCGGCCGACCGGCAGCGTGACCGCAGCGCGCGTGCCGCCGTCGAGCCGGAAGCCGTCTTCGTCGGCGACGAGCCCGATCGAGAAACGCACCGTCGCGCCGTCGCCGACCAGGCTGCGCAAGAAGCTGTCGCCCTCGCCGGCCGCGATCACCAGCTCGGCATTGCGCAGCGCGGCGATCTGCGCGATGCGGTCCTTGGCGACGGTGAAGCCGAACTCGCTTTCGTAGATGTCGAGCCGTGTGCCGTCGGCCTCGCCGAGGCGGAAGGCCGGCGTGTCCACCTCGCCGGCGGCGACGCTGAACTTGAGGAAGGGGTTGCCGGCACCGGCGGCCACCCGCCTCGGCATGCCGGTGTCGCCGAAGGGCAGGTAGACGTCGAAGGCCGAGCCGAAGCCGGCATCGAGCAGGTAGCGCGTCGGCGTCTTCGGCGCGGGGTCGTCGGGGTCGACCTCGGACGGGTCGGGCGGGGCCGTGTTGGTCAGCGTGATGGCGCCGCCGAAACCGAGGAACAGGCCCGGCCCGCCCTGCGCGGGCGGCACGTAAAGGATGCTGCCGAGCAGCCGGGCACCGCTGTCGATCTGGCCCACGCTGATGGTGGTGGTGCGCATCGACACCAGGTCGGCCAGCGGGCTCGCGGTATCGGGCGACGCGTCCCAGCCGTAGTTGATGTCGACGTGGCCGGAGCGCTCGCCGTCCTCGCTCTGCAGGCCGTCGATCAGCTGCAGCACCAGCGCGCCGGCGGCGGACAGCCGCTGCGCCAGCAGTTCGCCCGAGGGAAGGTCCTCGCCGTAGAGCTGGTGCAGCATGACGGCGGGGTCGATCAGCGCCAGCGACTCGACGTCGTCCTCGAGGAACAGCAGCGCGCGGACCAGCGCATAGAGGCTGGGCTCGCGCAGGCGCACGAAGTCGGTGGCGATCAGGCGGAACAGCAGGTACTGGGCTTCGACCGGGTCGACCTCGCCGGTGGCGAAATCGTTCGCCAGCGACTTGATCTGCGGCAGCAGCGCCTGGATCTCCTGGACCAGCTCGGAGAACGCCTCCTTGTCCGGGTCCACCCCGGCGCCGAACTGCCTGAACTGTTCCTTCTTGGCCTCCGGAATGTCCTCGCCCGGCGCCAGGCCCAGGTCTTCGCGGATCGAGCGCGCCACGGCCGGGTCGCCCAGGTGCTCGGGCACCCATTCGGCTGCCGCCTTGAAGAAGGCCAGGATGCGGCCGAAGATGTTCTTCTTCGCCTTCTTCTTGGCAGCGGGTGCGGTCGCCATCAGCGCGTCTCCAGCGCCGGCGGCGGTTCGGTGCTGGGCGCCAGGCGGGTCTCGTGGCGCGTGCCTTCGGCGAAGCGCGCGGAGCCGGTGGCATCGGCCGAGTACAGGCTGTGGCGCAGGCGCAGGCTGCCGTCGGGCTCGCGCAGCAGCCGCACGATGCCGATGTTGGACTTGAAGACCAGCTGGCGCAGGTGCTCGAAGCGGTCCATCGTGACTTGCTGGTGGCGCGCCGCGACGGTGTGGTAGCCCTCGAAGGTCTGGCCCGGGCTGTTCAGCTCCTGCGCGGCCGTGAGAAGCGGCTGGCGCAGCCGCGGCGGCAGATCGGCTTCATGGCGCTCGTCGCGCAGCACGGTCAGCCGCCAGCGCCAGTCGGGCGGCTTGTCGGCGGGAAACGCGGTGCCCGCAGGCCAGCCGGCGGCAGGGATCAGCGAGGGCTTGCGCACCAGGCGCCCGCGCCGCCCCGGCGACACGGTGGCCGGAAACGGCACCACCACCGTCGAGGCGCCGGTCCAGGCGAGGCGGCTGATCGACAGGGCCCCGGCCACGAGCTGCAGCACCGGGTTCTGCCGCACCAGCAGCTTGACCACCGCCTTGAACTGGTTGCGCGCCGGGCTGCAGGTGAGCTGCACGATGCGCGAAGGCTTCGCCGCGCCCTTGCGGTAGTGGTCCATCGCCACGGTGCACGAGAAATGCACGTCGCCCGACAGGATGGCCGCCGCCGGATAGCCGGCCAGGCGCTTGAGGAATTCCTCGCGCGCGATCTCGTTGGCCGACCAGCCCTCGGCGTCGTACTTCTCGGTGCCGACGTTGGGCCTCGGCGCGGGCTTGTATTCCTCGCCGACCTCGCCGAGATCGAAGCCCTTGCCGTCGAGCCCCTTGCCGAGGTGTACCGCGTCGATCGCGATCTGGGCCGCCGGCCAGCCGATGGAATCGATCACGTCCGGCGCGATCACCGGTGCCGCCGAGACGACGAACAGCATCTCGCGGCCATCGGTCAGCGGTCCGGCGGGCAACTGCGCATCGCGGTTCTGGCCCAGCAGATCGGGCGGCTGGTAGCCCTGCCCGGCGAACTTGCGGCGGGTGCGGGTGTCGAGCACCACCATCAGCGTGGTGGGCGAGGGCACCTGGTAGTTCCAGCGCACCTGCTGCTCGGGCGTGGCCGTGATCAGGCCGAGCAGCCGGTGCATCGGGTTGTCCTCGCCCTTCGGGTAGGGGCCCGAAGGCTGGCCGAAGCGCGTCGTGATCTCCTGCAGCAGCTCGGCGTTGCGCCCGGCGACGAACGCGGCCGGGTCGTTGCCCCAGCCCTGGAACAGCGCATAGGCGCACAGCGCATTGCGGATCACCTGCACGCCCATCGGCTTGCTGTAGACGCGGTTGATCCATTTCTGGCTCAGGTTCCAGTCGTCGGTCACGTCGTGGTCGTCGAAGATCATGTAGGTCGCGACGTTGGCCAGCGCACGCGCGACCGCCGGCACGCCGGCGCGGAACTGGCGCAGCGCCAACGGCACGGCCTCGGTGTCCGGCAGGGTCCAGACGCGCGGATTCCAGACCGCCAGGTACATGGCGACGTATTCGCCGAAGCTGAGGAGATGGTGGTCGTCGCTGGTCGAGAAGCCGGCGAGCTGCTGCAGTGCCCGCTTGCGCCCGCGCTTGACGAGGATGCGCTTGACGCCGGGCTGCGGCGGGTCCGGCGTGACGATGTCGTCGGCGGGGTAGTTCTGCAGGTCGACGTTCAGGCCGTTCACCAGCTCGTCGGGTCCGACCACGGCGTGCGCGATCGGCGACAGCATCTCCAGCAGCTTCGCCGGCAGGTCGTCCGCATAGATCTGGTCGCCGGTCAGGAACAGCTGCTGCGGGCGGTCGGCCGGCGTGGTCAGCGCGGCGCCGATCAGGTCGTCCAGCCCCGCCATGGCGTCGTGGTCGGGCGCGCCGCTGCGGCGGCAGCTCGCATGTGCGAAGCAGGTGTTGTCGGCCTGGGCGGGCGGCGTCACGAAGCTGGGCAGGCGATCGGCGGCGTAACCCAGCGCCAGGCCCTGGCCGGGCGCCGCGTCGCGCAGCAGTTCCAGCTGCTTCAGGCCCTGGCCGCCGACCACCAGGTCGTAGGAATACTGTGTCCCGGGCTCGAGCGGCGACTGCGGCGCCGGCAGCGTGATCGTCACCAGCGCGATGTGCAGCTTGCGGCCGAACTGACGTGTGGCCACCGCCGCCGTGCCCGCCGGCGCGTTGCCGGAGGCCACCTGCCCGCCCGCGGCGCCGGCCACCTGCAGGCCGCGCCAGACTGTGAGCCGTACCTCCGGGGCCGGGTCCCGCAGCGCGATCCACACGCTGCATGCGCGCGGTTCGACCCGACGCACGATCGGCCCGGCAAGGATCAACGGCAACGCGGACTCCGCCATGGCCGCGAGTCTGAGCGCCCGAATTGCGGATGTGAATCTGCCGATTGGCTGAGTTGCTATTTCGCGCGCTGCGGTTTTTTTCGCCCGTGGGGAGAGCGCCTCCGCTGACATCGGCGAAGACCTGCGTGCCGCTAAACTGGTGCAGGTGCTGCCGGTTTCCACATGGTGGAAACTGCCCAGGGACCACCCCGACGTGAGGGGATTTGCTGCACAGCAACATAATGAAGCGCGATTTCGTTTCCGTTTCACCTCCCTCGGGCCGCAGGGCCCGATGACCCTGTAGTCTGGCCCGATGTTCCAAACGCTTTCGACCGATACGGCCCGCGCCAGGGCTGTCGCCCCTGTTTCGCGGGACACGCTCGCCACCGTGTTCGAGGCGCAGTGCAAGACGCACGCGGACAAGCTGGCCTACGGCTTCCTCGTGGACGGCCTGACCCTCGCCGAGCAGAGCAGCTATCGCCAGTTGCGCGAGGAGGTCCACGGCATCGCCGCCTGGCTCACGCGCTCGACCCGGGCCGGAGACCGCGTGGTGCTCGCCTTTCCCCCGGGACTGGATTTCGTGCGCGCGTTCTGGGCCTGCCTGCTCACCGGCCGCGTGGCCGTGCCGGTGCCTTCGCCCGACCCGGTCCGCCTGCATCACGCCGCGCCGCGCCTGCGCAGCGTGATCGCCGATTCGCGTGCGGCGCTGGTGCTGACCGGCGTTCCGCTGCTCGATGCCGCAGCCGCCGCGCTGGACCCGGCGACCTTCGCGATGGCGCCCTGGAAGTCGCTGCCGGCGCCGGCGACGCTGGCCGCCGGTGCGCAAGGCTTCTCGCCGCCGCCGCTCGACGCGGCGACGATGGCGTACCTGCAGTACACCTCCGGCTCCACCTCGGCGCCGCGCGGCGTGCGCCTGAGCCATGCGAACGTGCTCGCCAACGTCCGCGCGCTGATCGCGTCGAGCCGCGGCAATCCCTCCAGCCGCGGGCTCAGCTGGCTGCCGCATTTTCACGACTACGGCTTGGTGTTCGGCGTGCTCTCGCCGGTGATCGCGGGCGCCACCGGCTACCTGATGGCGCCGCTGGGCTTTCTGCGCCGGCCGCTGCGCTGGCTGGAGGCCATCGAGGCGCACGGCATCACGCACACGGGCGCGCCGGAGTCGGCCTATGCCGCCTGCCTGCAGGCGATCGGCGGCAAGGCGCTCGACGTGCGCCTCGACAGCCTGGTGTCGATGAGCTGCGGCGCCGAGCCGATCCGCGCCCAGACGGTCGAGCGCGTGCTGGCCGTCTTCGGTGCCGCGGGCCTGCACCCTCATGCCTTCGCGCCCTCGTACGGGCTGGCCGAGGCCGTGCTGGCCGTGAGCTCTTCGCCGCTCGACGCGCCGCTTCGCATCGTGTCGGCGGATCCGGCCGCGCTGCAGGCCCATCGCTTCGAGGCCGCCGCACCGGGCAGCGCGGCGCCGGCGCGCCGGCTGGTGGGCTGCGGGCGCGCGATGCCGGGCACCGAACTCGCGATCGTCGACGACGGCCGCGCCTGCGCCGACGGCGAGATCGGCGAGATCTGGGTGCGCTCGCCCAGCGTCGGCGCCGGCTACTGGATGCAGGCCGAGGCCACCGAAGACGTCTTCGGCGCCCATCTGGCCGACGGCACGGGGCCCTTTCTGCGCACCGGCGACCTCGGCTTTCTCGACCAGGGTGAGCTGTTCGTCACCGGACGCCTGAAAGACCTGATCATCGTCCACGGCGAGAACCACTATCCGCAGGACCTGGAGTGGAGCGCCGAGCGCGCCCATCCGGACCTGCGGCTGCGTCACAGCGTGGCCTTCCCGGTCGATACGCCGGCCGGCGAGGCGGTGGCGCTGGCGCTCGAGCTCGAACTGCGCGCGAAGGCAGACGACGCCGAGACCATCTTCCGCGCCGTACGCCGCGCCGTCGCGGTGGAGCACAGCCTGCCGGTGCACGCGATCGCGCTGGTGCGCGCCGGCGGCCTGCCGCGCACCTCCAGCGGCAAGCTGCAGCGGCACCTCTGCCGCGCCGCCTTCCTCGCGGGCGAGCTGCCGCTGGTGGCGCCGGTCGATTCCGGCGGCGACGAGGCGATCGCCCTGGACGCGCGCGCGCAACTCGGCGATGCGCAAGCGCGCGCCAGCGACGTGATGCCGCGCGACGAGCGGGAACAGGGCGTGTGGGACATCTGGAGCGAAGTGCTGGGCACACGCGCCTTCGGCGTTCACGACAGCTTCTTCGAGCTCGGCGGCAATTCGCTGCGCATGACGCAGGTGCTCTCGCGCATCCATGCGCGTTTCGGCATCGAGCTGCCGCTGGTCGAGCTTTTCGAGCACGCGAGCGTCGCGGCCATGGCGGCACGGCTGGCGCTGCACCGGCACGATGCGTCGGGCGGCGAGGCCGCGCAGTCCGGCATCGAGCGCGTGGCGCGCGACGGCCTCTTGCCGGTCTCGCTCTCGCAGCGGCGCATGTGGGTGATCCAGCATTTCGACCCGGCATCGACCGCCTACAACGTGCCGATCGCGATCCGGCTGCACGGCGCGTTCGACCCGGCGCTGTGCCAGCAGGCGCTCGACCTGATGGTGCAGCGGCACGAAGGCCTGCGCACCTCGTTCGCGATGGGCGAGAGCGAGCCGATGCAAGCGATCGCGCCGCAGCTGGCGGTGCCGATCGAGTTCATCGACCTGGGCGCGCTGCCGAGTTCGCAACGCAACACGCAGGCGCGCGCGCTGCTGGCGCAGCGGCTCGCGCAGCCCTTCGACCTGGCGCAGGCGCCGCTGCACCGCCCGACGCTCATTCGCCTGGGCGAGCGCGAGCACGTGCTGTTCTGGCTGCTGCATCACGCCATCACCGACAACTGGGCCGGCGCGCTGCTCATGCGCGAGGCGCTCGCGGCCTACGGTGCGCTGGCGAGCGGGCGGACGCCGGTGTCGACGCCGCCCGCCATCGGCTATGCCGACTACGCCGCCTGGCAGCGCCGGCCCGAATCGGTCGAGGCGCGCAAGCCGCACCTGGCGTACTGGCGCGAGCGCCTGCACAACCTGCCCCAGCTCGACCTGCCCACCGACTTCCCGCGCCCGGTCAAGGCCAGCTACAAGGGCGCGCGCGTCTCGGCCGACCTGCCCTTGCGCCTGCGCGAAGCCATGCGCGAATTCGGCGGCCGCGAGGCCGTCACGCCCTTCGTGATCTATCTCTCGGCCTTCGCGCTGATGCTGGCGCGCCAGGCGAAGAGCGAAGACGTTTCCATCGGCACGCCGATCGCGAACCGGCACCGCTTCGCCGCCGAGCCGCTGGTGGGCACGCTGGTCAACACGCTGGTGATGCGCACCGACCTGTCGGGCGACCCCAGCTTCACGCAGCTGGTGCACCGCGTGCGCAAGAACGCGCTCGAAGCCTATGCGCACCAGGATGCGCCTTTCGACGAGCTGATCGATGCGCTGGGGCACGATCGCACGCTGCATCCCGAAGGCCCGGTGCGCGTGCTGTTCAACGTGCTGAACGCGCCGGTCGGCAAGCCCGACCTGTTCGGCCTGGAGATCGAAGAGTTCGATTTCGAGCGCACGGCCGCGCAGTTCGACCTGTCGCTGCATATCGACACCGAGTTCTCCCAGCGCATCCATCTCGAATACGCGACGGACCTCTACAGCGCGGCCAGCGCGGCGCGCATGCTCGAGAACTACCTGTCGCTGGTCGAGCGGCTGCTCGCGCAGCCGGAGCGCCACCTGTCGGCCTTCGAGATGCTGTCGTCCGCGCAGATGAGCCTGCTGCGCCACGGCTGGAACGGCGCGCGGGCACCGCTGCCCGCGCAGCAGCTGGTGCATCGCTACCTGGACCTCGGCGAGCCGGCGGTGCGCGATCGCGTGGCCGTCATCGACGCCGAGGACCGCACGCTCACCTACGGCGAGCTGGAAGCCCGCTCCAACAGGCTGGCGCATACGCTGCGCGCACGCGGCATCGCGCGCGGCCAGCGCGTCGGCCTGTGCATCGAGCGCAGCCCGGACATGCTGATTGCGCAGCTGGGGGTCATGAAGGCCGGCGCGGCCTACGTGCCGCTCGATCCCGACTACCCCGCCGACCGGCTGCGCTTCATGGCCGCCGACGCCGACCTGTCGGCCGTGCTCACGCAGGGCAGCGCGCGCGCCATCCTCGAAGGGCTCGCGGTGCCGATGCTGGCGCTCGACGACGGCCTGACGGCCGGCAGCCCGGACCAGGCGCTGGCGCCGCAGCCCGGCCTGGATGCGACGCCGGCCGACGAGGCCTACCTGATCTACACATCGGGCTCGACCGGCCAGCCCAAGGGCGTGCGCGTGCCGCACCGCGGCGTGGTCAATTTCCTGGCCGGCATGGTGACGATGCCGGGGCTCGCCGCCGACGACTGCCTGGTGGCGATCACCAGTCCGTCCTTCGACCCCTCGGTGCTCGACCTGTTGCTGCCGCTGCTCGTGCGGGCGAAGGTGGTCATCGCTTCGCAACAGCAGGTGCACGAGCCGAAGGCCTTGCGCGCGCTGCTGGAGGCGCACGACGCGACCGTGCTGCAGGCCACGCCGTCGGCGTGGCGCGCGCTCATCGATGCCGGCTGGATGGGCACGCCGCACTTCCGCGCGCTGATCGGCGGCGAGGCGCTGCCGCCGGTGCTGGCCGAACGGCTGATGGAACGCACGGCCGAGCTCTGGAATATCTACGGGCCGACCGAGTCGACCGTCTGGACCACCGGCTGGAAGGTCGAATCGCCGCGACAGGGCATCGCGATCGGCCGGCCGATACCGAACACCACGGTCTGGGTGCTCGATGAACACGGCCATGCCTGCCCGATCGGCGTGCCCGGCGAGCTCTACGTCGGCGGCGTGGGCGTCACGCTCGGCTACTACCACCGCGACGAGCTGACGGCCGAACGCTTCGTGCCCGATCCTTTCAGCGACGACATCGGTGCCCGCCTTTACCGCTCGGGCGACCTGGGACGCTGGCGCCACGACGGCCAACTCGAACACATGGGTCGCGCCGACCACCAGGTCAAGCTGCGCGGCTACCGCATCGAGATGGGCGAGATCGAGTCGGCGCTGCTCGACCATCCGGAGGTCGCGCATTGCGTGGCCGTGACCCGCGCCGAAAGCGAGGACGACGTGCGGCTGGTCGCCTACTTCGTCGTCCGCGGCCATGTGCCTCCGACGCCCTGGATGCTGCGCGAGCACCTGCGCACGCGCCTGCCGCAGTACATGATCCCGCAGCACTTCGTGGTGCTCGATGCGATGCCGCAATTGCCCAACGGCAAGGTCGACCGCTCCGCGCTGCCGGCGCCGGTCTTCGACGTGCTGCTGGCCGACGGCCGCAGCTATCTGGCGCCGATCACGCACGGCGAGCAGGTCATCGCCGGCATCTGGGCGGAGCTGCTGGGCATCGACAAGGTCGGGCGCACCGACAACTTCTTCGATCTCGGCGGGCACTCGCTCTTGGCCATGCGGGCCGTGGCGGCGACCGAGGCGCTGCTGGGCTGGAAGATCGCCCCGAACCGGCTCATCTTCGAGAGCCTGCAGCAGGTCGCGCGCGAGGAAAACCTGCTGAACCCGAACCCCACTATCTAGGAGCCTGGGCGGAAGGGCTTGCTCAGGAAACGCGAGCCCCGCTCGCCGAAGCGCCACGGCACGTCGATGGCCTTGGAGAGGCCGATGCGCGGCCCGGCGTCGACCATGACTGCGGGGTGGTCGCGCGCCGCGGCGAGCAGCGCGAAGGGCGGCTGGTCCAGCGCCTTGCCGTTGAAGCCGGCGTCGACGCCCAGCGCCTGCCCGACGCGGCCCGGGCCGGCGCAGAGCAGCCGGACGTCCTCGAGCCCGCGCCGCGCGCGCATGCGTTCGAGGCCCATCGCGGGCTCGAGCGCGCGGATCAGCACCCCGGCGCCGTGCCCCTCCTCGCGGCAGACGAAGTTGAGGCACCAGTGGATGCCGTAGGAGCGGTAGACGTAGACCCTCCCCGGTGGCCCGAACATCGGCGCGTTGCGCGGCGTCGGGCCGCCGAAGGTGTGCGATGCGGGATCGTCGCGGTCGTAGGCCTCGACCTCGACGATGCGCCCGCCCACGCCGTCGACCAGCAGCGTGATGCCGATCAGCTGGGGCGCGACCTCGTGCGAAGGTGCGAGGAAGTCGACGCCGGCGAGAACGTGCTTCTTTGCCGACAAGCGCTACAGCCCCTTTTCCACCATGTCCAGCAGCTGCTGGCCCAGCGCATCCGTCTGTTCGCGCGGCATGCCGCGCAGCGGCCCGTCGATGATGAGCAGGGCCAGGCCGTGCACCGCCGACCAAGCCAGGAATTCGGCGCCCGGCCGGCGTTCCGGCGGCAGCACGCCGGTCGCGACCAACTGATCGAGCGCCGCACCCAGGAGCTCGAAAGGATTGAGCCCGCTGCGCCCGCCCTTGGCCTCGGCGGGCGCGCCTTCCACGTCCACCGGCGCGCCGAAGGCGGTGCGGAACAGGCCGGTCTCGGCCTGGGCGAAACGCAGGTAGCCGGCGCCGATCGCACGCACGCCGGCACGCGCGGCCTCGGCCGGGCTGCCGTCGGTGTGCAGCGCCGCCAGCTCGGTTTCCATCGCGGTGGCGACCGCCGCCAGCGCGGCGGCGCGCACCGCCTGCAAGAGCGCCTGGCGGCTCGCGAAGTGGCGGTACGCCGCGTTGGGCACGACCCCGGCGCGCCGCGTCGCCTCGCGCAGCACCACCGCTTCGGGCCCGCCGTCGCGCGCCAGCTCGACGCCGGCGTCCAGCAGCGCACGCCTCAGATCGCCATGGCGGTAGGTGCTGCGCGCCGGAGGGCTCGGGCTGGGGCTTGGAACACTCATTTTCACTTTCATGTGGACAGCGTCCATTATGAGTGCTATCTTCTTGTGGACGTTGTACACAACGTGTGACTTTCCCCGACCCGACGCACTTTCCAAAGGAAGAGACATGGCGACCAAGATCTTCGTGAACCTGCCGGTCAAGAACCTCGACCAATCGGTCGCGTTCTTCACCCAGCTCGGCTTCAAGTTCAACCCGCAGTTCACCGACGAGAACGCGACCTGCATGATCGTGGGCGAGGACATCTCCGTGATGCTGCTGGTCGAGAGCTACTTCAGGACCTTCACGCCCAAGCCCATCGCCGACGCCAGGAAGAGCACCGAGGTGCTGCTGTGCCTCTCGTGCGACAGCCGCGCCGAGGTCGACGCGCAGGTCGCCAAGGCCGTGGCCGCCGGCGGCAGCACGCCCAACAAGGCGCAGGACCTTGGCTTCATGTATCAGCACGGCTTCGAGGACCTAGACGGCCACCTCTGGGAGCTGGCGTACGTGGACATGAGCGCCTTTCCCAAGAGCTGAATCCCCCGTTTTTTCAACCCACCCCAGGAGACCGCAATGAAAGTCCAGTCCTATCTGATGTTCAACGGCCGCTGCGACGAGGCGCTCGAGTTCTACAGCAGCAAGCTCGGCGCCAAGGTGAAAGATCTGATGCGCTTCAAGGACAACCCCGACCCGATGAGCGCCGAGGGATGCGGGGACGGCGCGGGCGCGACCATCTCGCCGGACAAGGTGATGCATGCGTCCTTCCAGATCGGCGAGACCGAGCTGATGGCCTCCGACGGCATGGCCACGGGACAACCCAAGTTCGAGGGCATCTCGCTCGCGCTCACCGCGCCGACCGAAGCCGAGGCACGGCGCCTCTTCGATGCGCTGAGCGATGGCGGCCAGGTCCAGATGCCGATGACCAAGACCTTCTTCTCGCCGGCCTTCGGCATGGTGGCCGACCGCTTCGGCGTGTCGTGGATGGTGCTGGCCGACTGAGGAAGTCCGGCGCTCAGTGGCTGGCGTGCTTGCGGGCGCTCCAGCGCGAGCGCGCCAGAGCGACCACTTCGACCACGCCCCAGACGAGGGCGCCGCCGAGTGCGCGGAAGGAATGGCTGGTGGTGGGCCAAAGCATGTGTGGCATGGCCCCACCCTAAGGGCGCCGTATGACACGTTGATGGCACACGTTGCCGCTATCCTGGGTTCACCGACCCACCCCCATCGACCGCGTGAAGCCCGCCACGGACCTGCCTGAACTGCTCGAACTGCAGAAGCTCACCGAGCTGGCGGGGCCGCTGATGGAACAACGCGTGCTGTGCGAAGTCACGGCAGGGGAGCGGCGCTTTCCGGTCCATGCCTTCGTGCTCGGCAGCGCGCGGCCGGATGCACCGGCGGTCGGATTCTTCGGCGGCGTTCACGGCCTGGAGCGCATCGGCGCCGAGGTGACGATCGCCTACCTGCGCAGCATCGTGATGCGGCTCTCGTGGGACGAGACGCTGCACCGGCAACTGGAGTCCATGCGCCTGGTGTTCATGCCGCTGGTCAACCCGGGCGGGCTGTGGCTCGGCACGCGCGCCAATCCCAACGGCGTCGACCTGATGCGCAATGCGCCGGTCGAATCGAAGGAGCGCGTGCCCTACCTGGTCGGCGGCCAGCGCATCAGCGCCGGCCTGCCGTGGTACCGCGGGGCGCAGGGCAAACCGATGGAAAGCGAGAGCGCCGCACTGTGCGCACTGGTCGAGACCGAGCTGCTGGGCCGTCCCCTGAGCGTCGCGGTGGACTGCCACTCCGGCTTCGGCCTGACCGACCGCATCTGGTTCCCCTACGCGCACACGTCCCGCCCGATCGCCCATCTTCCCGAGATGCACGCGCTGTGCGAAATACTCGATCAGACGCTGCTTCATCACCGCTACGTGCTGGAACCGCAGAGCCGCCAGTACCTGGCCCATGGCGACTTGTGGGACCACCTGTACCTGGACGCCGCCGGCAGGCCGGACACGGTGTTCCTGCCTGTGACGCTGGAGATGGGCTCGTGGCTGTGGATCAAGAAGAACCCGCGGCAGATCTTCTCGCGCCACGGCATCTTCAATCCGATGATCGAGCATCGGCAGCAGCGCGTGCTGCGCCGGCACATCGGCTGGCTGGACTTCATCACCCGGGCCGTGTGCAGCTACGAACGGTGGCTGCCGGCCGGAGACCAAAGAGCGCATCACCGGCAGCAGGCGATGGCCAGGTGGTACGGGCGACAGGCCTTATGAGCACCTGGATCCTGCTGCGCGGACTGACGCGGGAAAGCGGCCACTGGGGGCGCTTCCCCGAGCTGCTGCAGGATCGCCTGCCGGGGGCCCGGATCCTGGCGCTCGACCTCCCCGGCAACGGTCGCCTGAACCAGGCACGCAGCCCGGCGCGGATCGAGGCGACGATGGAAAGCTGCAGGCAGCAGCTTCAGGCCCTGGCCATCGAGCCTCCTTACCACCTGCTCGCGATGTCGCTGGGCGCGATGGTGGCGGTGGACTGGGCGTTGAAGCACCCCCGGGAGCTCGCCGGCTGCGTGCTGATCAACACCAGCCTGCGCCCCTTCAGTCCCTGGTACCGGCGCCTGCGGCCGACCAACTATGGCGACTTGCTCGGCCTGCTGTTCGCGCGCCGGACGGCGCGCGAACGCGAGGAAACCATCCTGCGCCTGACCAGTCGCCACCTGCAGCCGGATGCGGCCGTGGTCGACGACTGGGCTGCGCTTCGGCAAACGCGGCCGGTCACGCCATCGAACGCGCTGCGGCAGCTGCTCGCGGCCACGCGCTACCGTGCGCCGATGCAGGCACCGGCCGTGCCCTTGCTGGTGCTCGCGAGCGCGCGCGACGCATTGGTCGACATGCGCTGCTCGCGGCGCCTGGCGCAGCAGTGGGGCGTCGAACTCATCGAACATCCCACTGCCGGTCATGACCTGCCGCTGGACGATGGGCCCTGGCTTGCCGAGCAGGTCGCCGGCTGGACGGCGCGGGCGCTCAGTCCGGCATGAGCCGATCGACCCATTCGTCCAGGCGCTGCTTCACCGTGCGCCAGTTCGGCATCTGCGCATCCAGCATGCGATAGAAGCGCGGCCCGTGGTTGTGCTCCTTGAGGTGGCACAGCTCGTGGATGAGCACGTAGTCGATGCATTCGCGCGGCGCCTTGACCAGGTTCGGATTCAGCGTGAGGCGGCCGGCCGGCGAGCAGCTGCCCCATCGCCGCTTCATCGCCCGAAGATGCATTGAAGGGCGCTCGCGAACCCAACGCAGCGAAGGCACGATGGCTGCAAGGCGTGCGGCCAGCACCTCGCCGGCGCGGGCGCGGTACCACGCGTCGAGCGCCATGCGCACTTGCGCCGCATCGCGCTTGGCAACGGCGACTTCGATGCGGCCGCCGCGCATGCGCACGCTGCCGTGTAGGGTCTCGTCGATCACGACCTTGAGCAGGTAGCGCCGGCCGAGGTAGAGCAGCGACTCGCCGCTCACGTACTCGCGCGGCAGCACGCGCGCGAGGCGCTCGCGGATCGCGGCGAGATGGCCGCTGATCCAGCGCACGCGGCGCTGCACAGCAGCCTGCACCGCCGCGCCGGAAGCGCCGTGCGGTGCATCGACCATCACCCGGCCGTCGGGCTCGACATGGATCGAAATGCGCTGCACCTTGCGCGCCGGTTGCACGCGCACGGCGTAAGGAATCGACTCGTCGCCGTAGCGAACCGACGTCTTCATGCGCGCCGGCCCAGCCCGACCCGCGTGATCTGGATCACATGGCCGATCACCTCGCCCGCCTTGTCGAGGCCGAGCTGTGCGTAGAGCAACTGCAGCAGGCTCTTGCGGATGGCGGATTCGATGTTCTGCGGGCTCAGCGAATGCTCGGCCACCGCGGCCTGCACGACCTGACTGATGGTGAGCGCGTGATCGACGTACTTGCCGCGTTGCGCGGCATCGAGCGCGACCTCGTCGCCCAACGCCAGCAGGATTGCACCGAAGTAGGCCCGGGCCTGCGGGTTAGAGGCGAGGACGTCGGGCATGCCGGGCGTGACGCGCATGTCCACGTCGCGCTCGAACTCCCTGAACAGCGCGTACTGCTTGCGTGGGTGATCGAACATCGCTTCGGCTTGAGCGATGGCGTTCTTCAGCAACTCGGAGAACACTTTCTGCGCGTAAGGATCGTCGGCAAGATCCTGCTCGATGGTCTTGCGCATCCGCGTCTTGATGAGGTCGGCTTCGTTTCGGGCCTTGTCTTCCGGCCACGTCTCGGCCGCATCGGGCTCGCCGAGCTTGTGCACGACGTAGATGCCATCGGTCTCGCGAATCGCTGTGCCGATGACCTGCCTGTCGACCAGCTTGCGGATCTGTTCGTCGTACTCGCTGTAGTCGATCGTTTCCATCGCGTCGCGGCGTGCTGTTTGGCGCACCTGTATCAGCGTCTTCAGGTCCTGCTTGTACTGCGCGATCAGCGCCTCGGAAAAGCTGCGGTCCTCGAAGAAGCTGCGCGAGGACAGCGCCGTCTGCAAACAGAGGCCGAAGGCCGTGAGCGCGGCATGGAAGTCGTCGCGCAACTTCTGCCGCTCGTCGTATTCGCCGCCCTGGCCGTCGCTCACGAAGCGCGGGCTCAATGCCTGGCGCAACTGCTCGTCGTCCTTGCGGTTCGCCACGCCCTTGAAGAAGGACCACACCGCCTCGTGCCGCGCCGGCAGTTGCTTGTATTCGGTGCTCAGCTGCGCATAGAGGCCCTCGAGGTCGCCGATGTCGAAGCCGCCTTGCGTGCGCGACTCGAGGTCTTGATAGGCGCGGATCGCGGTGTCGAGTTCTTTCAGGATGCCGCGGTAGTCGACAAGCAAGCCGTGACGCTTGGCGTCGTGGAGCCGGTTCACGCGAGCCACGGCCTGGATCAGGTTGTGGCCCTTGAGCGGCTTGTCGATGTAAAGCACCGCGTTGCGCGGCTCGTCGAAGCCGGTGAGCAGACGGTCGACGACGATGAGCAGATCGGGAGCGTCGTCCGATCCGAACGTTTGAAGTGCGTGTCGTTCGTAGTGGATCGCATCGGTGCCTTGGTTCAGCACGTTCTGCTTCCACCACTTCTGCACCTCGGGCATGCTGTCTTCGTCGACCTCGGTGTTGCCTTCACGCGTGTCCGGCGGCGAGATCACCACCACGCTCGTGACCAGGCCGGTTTCGTCCAGCGCTTTCTTGTAGCGGATTGCGTCCAGCTTGCTGGCGGTCGCCACCTGGCCTTTCAAGCCGAGCGTCATCTTCTTGAAGTTCTCGCTGAAGTGCAGGGCGATGTCCCACGCGATCAGCTCGATGCGGTTGGACGCGCCGTAGATGGCGCCGCTCTTCGCGTACTTCTTCTTCAGGTCAGCGCGCTGCGCCTCCGCGAGACCGGCTGTGATCTTGTCGAACCAGCGGTCGACGGCGCCGGCATTGATGGACAGCTCGGGCACTCGCTCTTCATACAGGAGCGGCGCGACGGCATGGTCTTCGACCGCACGCTGCATGGTGTAAGCGTGAACGATGGGGCCAAACTTCTCCGCGGTCTTCGCGTCTTTCAGGAGCGGCGTGCCGGTGAAGGCGACGTAGGCCGCGCGCGGCAGGGCCTTCTTCATGCGCTCGTGCGTTTCGCCGCCATGGCTGCGATGGCCTTCGTCCACCAGCACCACGATGTTGGGCGAATCGTTGCGGCACTCCGGCAGCCTGGAAGCAGTGTTGAACTTCTGCACCAGCGCGAAGGTGATGCGCTTCGTGCCCTGGCCGATGCGTCGAGCCAGGTCGCGCCCCGTCGCGGCCTTGCTGCGCTCGCCTTCCTTGTGCGTGGCAATGGACGAGCCGAAAGCCCCACCGGTCATGAAGTTGCGTGCGAGTTGCCGTTCGAGGTCGCGGCGGTCGGTGATCACCACCAATCGGCATTCCTTCAATCCCTCGTTCAGCAGCAGCGCCTTGGTCAGGAACACCATGGTGAAGCTCTTGCCCGAGCCCGTGGTGTGCCAGATCACGCCGCCTTCGCGCGCGCCGTCGGGCCGCCGTTCGGCAAGGCGCTTCAACAGGGAGCGCACGCCGAAGAACTGCTGATGGCGCGCGACGATCTTGCCGACCTTGCTGTCGAAGAGCACAAAGCCGCGCAGCAGGTCGAGCAGGCGTGTCGGCGTGAGCAGGCTCACCAGCAGGCGGTCCTGCTCGTTGGGCAGCATCGGCAAGGACCACCGCGATTCGAACCATTCGCGCACCTGCGCAGGTTTGCCATCGAAGAGCGCCGCGTGCGTAGCCGCAGGCAGTGGCGTGTTCTTCAGCGCACTGACATGCGCGTCGTCGAACTCTTCTTCCTTGTTCCAGTGCGCCCAGAACTTGGCCGGCGTGTCCGTGGTCCCATAGCGGCCCTCGGTCTGGCTGATGGAGAGCAGCAGCTGCGCATAGGCGAAGAGATGAGGAATCTCGTCGTCGCGCTGGTTGCGCAATTGCTGGCTGATGCCTTCGCGCACCATGGCATCGACCACGCTGCCGCTGCGCGGGCCATGCGGCTGCTTGGCCTCGATCACGACCAGCGGGATGCCGTTGACGTAGCCGACGATGTCCGGCGCGCGATGGTGCGTGCCCTGGCTGGAGAGCACGCGCAGTTCCTCGGTGATGTCGAAGCGGTTGGCCGATTCGTCCGCCCAGTCGATGATCGCGACCGTGGGCTGATGCTTCCTGCCGTCGGGCATGAACTCGGTGACTGTGATACCGAGCGCTAGCTTGGCGTAGAGGCGTTCGTTGGCGGCCAGCAGGCCTTCACCGAGGCCTAGCGTCGAGAGTTCTCGCAGTATCTGGTCGATGCCGCTGGGGGAGAGCGGGTAGGAGACACCCTTGTATTCGAAGCGGCGCGTTTGCAGGACTTCGATGAGTCGCGGCTTGAGGAGGACTTCACGTGTCGAGTCGCGCAGCGCGAGGCAGTCGGCGGCGCTGAGGTAATTCCACCCAAGGTTGCAGAGCATGTGCAGCGCGGGGAGAGGGGCGCTGTATTGCCCATGAGTGGAGGGAGCGGCAGTCATCTGAGGGAGTTCGATGCGCCGCGTTAGTGGCGAGGGCGTACGCGACGTTTTCCGCTCAGCAGTTGCGCCATGAGGCCATTCTTCTCTGCCCGCGTGTTGGCGAGCAAGCGTTCGGTGATGAAGATCGCATGGTCCCAGGTAGAGAGGACACTGACGATGCCGAGCTGCTCTGCCAATGGCGGCAGCACCATTGGATAGGCCTTCAAAAGATCGGTATCGAGGCGTCCGGTCCCATGACCTGCTGTATCGACCAGGTTCAGGATCTCACGCTTGTTGGCGAGAAGTTGATATGCGAGGAACGATGCGTCCACATTCACGTTCGGCACTAGCGCCTTCACATCTTGATTGAACGCCATCTCCCGATCGGTGATGCAGACGGGGAGATCCTTCATCAGAGTCATCCCTCGCGTCAGAACCAGGACTGACTGGGGCGGTGCGATGGCGGCAACTGCCTTGCCTTGCTCACTCAATCTTCGGACCGTGCTCCTGATCCTGAAGGTCTTCATATCCCTGGCCGTCACCCAAGGAAACTCGCCCGACCAGAAAGTGGGATTGTCTTGACTGGGGGTGCCTCCAGAGAAGAATCTTGCGCACTGACCTATGGTGCTGCGTTGCCAACCCTCAGGAAGCATGCCAACTCCCGGCTGCTGCAGTTGTCAAGGATTCCTTGATGACTGAGGCGATCGAGTCGAAGCAGATCGATCGGCAACGCCCGGCGGCAACTTGTAAGGAATACTTAATAGTTGCCCTTGCGCGCGTTTTCATGTCTTCTTCTTTCCAGCAGGTTTGCGCTTAATCGCGGCCATTGTGTCGGCCAGTGCGGCGTACCGTCTTTTCCTGGAAGACGGCGATTCGCTTCGTTGAATCGGCTCCAGTTGCATCACTCGTTTTTTTTCACTCATATCCCAACTCCCTTAGGCAGCTTGTCATCTGTTCTTCGATTCCCGCCAACTCCTTCTTGAGCCCCTCCCGCTCGCGCCGCACCGCCACCATGTCGACTTCCTCCGCCTTTTCAAAGGCATTGACATAGCGCGGAATGTTCAGATTGAAGTCGTTCTCGGCGATCTCTGCGGGCGTGGCGAGATAGGCGTATTTCGCGACCCCGGTGCGCGCAGCGCAGGTATCGAGCACATGCTGCAAATCCGCCTCGCGCAGCAGGTTCTGGTTCTTCCCGGATTCGAAGTCGCGGCTGGCGTCGATGAAGAGCACCTTGTCGTCGGTCTTGTTCTTGCGAAACACGAGCACGGTTGCGGGGATGCCGGTGCCATAGAACAGTTTTTCAGGCAGCCCGATCACGGCATCGAGCAGGTTCTCTTCAATGAGCTTCTGCCGAATGCGCGCCTCGGCGGCGCCTCGAAACAGAACGCCGTGCGGCACCACGACCGCCATGCGGCCGGTGCGGGGCTTCATGGTTTCGACCATGTGAAGGATGAAAGCGTAGTCGCCCTTCGTGCGCGGCGGCACGCCGCGGCGGAAGCGGCCGAACTTGTCGGCCTCGGCGCCTTCGTGGCCCCACTTCTCCAGGCTGAAGGGCGGGTTGGCGACCACGATGTCGAAGTGCCTGAGACTCGCGTCGCCGGCCAGCAGCTTGGGGTTGCGCAGTGTGTCGCCCCACTCGACCCGATGGTTGTCTTCGCCATGCATGAACATGTTCATCTTGGCGAGCGTCCAGGTGTTGCCGATGGCTTCCTGGCCGAAGAGCGCGTAGCGCTTCGAACCGGTGCGATCACGGATCAGCCGGCCGCACTTGAGCAGCAGCGAGCCCGAGCCGCAGGCGGGGTCGCAGATCTCATCGCCTTCCTGCGGGTCCATCAGTCGCGCCATCAGGCTGGAAACCTCGGGCGGGGTGTAGAACTCGCCGGCCGTCTTGCCGCTCGACGACGCAAAGTGACTGATGAGGTATTCGTAGGCGTTGCCGATCAGGTCGAGTTCGCCGATGCGGCTCGGGCGCAGGTTGAGCTCAGGCTTGGCAAAGTCTTCGAGCAGGTGGCGCAGGATGTCGTTCTTCTGCTGTTCGTCGCCGAGCTTGTTGGCGTTGAAGCCGATGTTCTGGAACACGTCGCGCAGCTTGGCGATGTTGGCGTCTTCGATGGCGTGCAGGGCCTTGTCGATGCGCTCGCCGTTGCCGGGCTCGAAGCGGGCTGCATGCAGGGCGTAGAAGCTGGCGCTGGGCGGAAGCACGAAGCGTTCGGTCTTGAGCAGCTCCTCGATGAGGCCGGCTGCCGCATCGCCGTATTGCGCCTTGTAGGCGTCGTAGTGGTCTTGCCAGACGTCCGACACGTACTTGAGGAAGAGCATCGGAAGCACGTAGTCCTTGTAGGTGCTCGGGTCGACGACACCGCGGAAGGTGTCGCAGGCACCCCAGACGGCGGCGTTGATGCTGTCCTGGCTGATGGCTTTGTCGTTCATGTGTTCTTGGTTTCCCTGACGTTGCTTATGCGTTCCCCGAGGCGCCGGCGATCGCCTCGGCAATGGATTCGAACTGCCGCTCGCGGTTGCGGATGAGCCGGGCCTGGAGCAGCCGCTCCCGCTGCGCGAGGCGCGCCAGTTCGACGATGCGCTGCTGATCGGCGAGCGACGGGATGCCGATCGGCAGCGATTCGAGCACAGGCCGGCGCACGCTCAATTGGCTCGAGCCTTCGGCCGCGCGCTGCAGCTCCCTTTGAAACGGCGGCTGGTTGATCTGCCAGGCAACGAAGGCCGGCAGCACCTGGCGCCCCGGTTTGACGCGCAGATGGAAGAGATGCGGGCCGCAGACCGCGGGGCCCGGCGGCGCGTCCAGACAGGTCGCATAGAAACGTGTTCCGCGCGAGACGAAGAGCAGGTCGTCAGACGCGAGCCAGTCGGCCTGGAGCCGGCCGCCGAGCCGGGTGTGGATGACGCCGCCCCAATCGACGCCGGCGATCGGATCGATGTCTTTCATTTGCACCGCGCGCACCGAGCCGCCGCGAACCTCGGGGATCGCACCGCGAAAAGGATGTCCAGCCTTGACATGGACCTCCGATCCCAGCGCGACGCGCAGTGCATGAATCAGCATGATGCAGATGCTACTTGCAAAACCTTGGCGCTTGTCGCAGACTTCCAAGGCAAAATAAATAGCATCAAGCGAAGTGATGCATATAAATAGACAGAATCAGGGAGTTTCGCGTGGGCTACGAAGTCGATTTTTTTCCCGTCACCACGGGCGGTGCAGCCGTCGCCGTTCGCTGGGGCGCACCTGGCAATTACAGGCTGCTGGTCTACGACGGTGGGACCGCCGATTCGGGCGAACAGCTGATCGCGCACGTCGAGACGCATTGCATGAGCTCACACGTGGACTGTGTGGTGAGCTCCCATCCCGGCCGAAAGCACGCTGAAGGGCTCTGCCTGGTGCTGGAGCGACTGAGCGTCGGCGAGCTGTGGATGCACCGACCCTGGACCCATGTCGAAGACGCCGCAGGGCTGCGGAAATCGATGCCCGCCGCGCACCGGCTCGAGCAGCTCGCGCTGGCCCGGAAGATTCCGATTTACGAGCCCTTCCAGGGCGCCGTCATCGGGCCGTTCACGGTGCTCTCGCCGCGCCGGCAGTGGTATCTCGATGCCTTGCTGCCGGCGTTCGGCACACACGGGCAGCGGATGGCGGGTTCCGCGCTGGCCGACATGGCGCGATGGGCTCGCCTGGGCGCTGCCGCTATGGGCAGCCGATGGGATTTCGAGCCGCTTCCCCGCGCGGCGGCCACGAGCGCGGAGAACGATGCGAGCGCCGTGCTCTACGGCGAGTTCGAGGGCCGGGGCGTGCTGCTCACAGGCAACGCGGGCATCCAGTCGCTGAGCGACGCATGCGCTTTTGCGGAGCGCCTGGGGATCGGGCTGCAGCAGAGTCTCAGGTTCATGCAGGTGCCCGGCCATGGCAAGCCCGACCACCTCTCGAGCCGGGTGCTCGACCGGATCGCGGGTGCGCCGCAGCGCGAGGATCCGCGACTCCATGCAAAGTCCGCGTTCATCTCCACCGGCCGCGACACCTCGCCGCTCACCTACAAGATCGTGGCCGACGCCCTTCGGCGCCGCGGCGTCATCAGCTTCGCGACACAGGGCGCACAGTTGCACCACGGCCACGAGATGCCGGACCGCGGATGGCTCCCGGCCGGGGCGGTGGGTGCCGGGGCTTGAGGATGTCGCCGCCGGCGCGACAAGCGCGAACGGCGCGTTGCTCTTAAATTCGACGCTCCATCCAAAGGAGCAGTTGCACATGATTCACGTCGTCGCCGTCATCACCGCCAAGCCCGGCCAACGCGATCGGGTCCTCGAGGCCTTCCACGCCAACCGGCCCGCCGTACTGGCCGAGGCAGGTTGCATCGAATACAACGCCACCGTCGACGCCGCCGGCTTGCCAGCCTCGCGCGCCAGCTTCGGCGCCGACACCTTCGTCGTGATCGAGCAATGGGAAACGCTGGCTGCGCTCCAGGCGCATGCCGCGGCGCCGCACATGGCGGCCTATGGCGCGAAGGTGAAGGAGTGGACGGAAGACCGGTTGATCCACGTGCTGGAGCCGGTATAGGCCCCGCAACGACAAACGCGCCCGAAGGCGCGTCTGTCGTCGGCGGCGAAGCGAGTTACTTCGCCACCACCCGCACCATCTCCAGGCACTTGTTCGAATAGCCCCATTCGTTGTCGTACCAGCTCACGAGCTTGACGAAGGTGCTGTCCAGTGCGATGCCGGCCTCGGCGTCGAAGATCGAGGTGCGCGGATCGCCGCGGAAGTCGGTGGCGACCACCTTGTCCTCGGTGTAGCCGAGCACGCCCTTCAGTGCGCCTTCGCTCTGTGCCTTCATCTCGGCGCAGATTTCCTTGTAGGTGGCTTCCTTGACCAGTTCCACCGTGAGGTCGACCACCGACACGTCGGAGGTCGGCACGCGGAAGCTCATGCCGGTGAGCTTCTTGTTGAGCTCGG
>Ga0307515_10001492_pt1 | contig 52539 bp, 65 predicted proteins | sample 17_EM_MG_FD_194513 | JGI IMG/M metagenome (GOLD analysis project Ga0307515, IMG submission 194513) | Populus trichocarpa ectomycorrhiza microbial communities from riparian zone in the Pacific Northwest, United States - 17_EM | ecosystem: Host-associated > Plants > Roots > Unclassified | place...
TCACATTCTGCAATCAAACAGCTACATAGTCACATCCTGACAAAGTGAATGTATTGGACATTTTTCTGTTTAAAAGGACAAGTGACACACTCGTTGCCATACCCTAGAAATGAGCGTTAATGGAGCGTCAACAATTGTTTGTCTTGCATCTTGGATAATCCAAACGCTGGGCAATTACTCTCACTCATAATCAGAGTATTGGTCGCCATTCAAGGCAAATCAGCCAGGGACGACATCACGACTATCTCCTAAAATTGAGCGTCAACGGAGCGTCAACGATTTTTGTTCTTGAATGTGGAATCATCCAGGGGCTGCGCAACGACATCGACCTACATCGCATATATCGGCCGCCTTTGAACGCAAAAATGCTAGAGAGGACATCGCAACAATCCGGTAAAATTGAGCGTCAACGGAGCATCAACAATCTTTGGTCATGCATCTTGCATAATCAAAAGGCTTTGCGTCAGCTTCAATCCATAATAGAAGTAATGGCCGCCATTATAGGCAAAAATACTAGCGATGTTATCACTACTGCCTCCTACAAATGAGCGTCAATGGAGCGTCAACAGTTTTTGTGTTGGCGCACTAACCTACACAGCAACATACTGCATTGTGTTGTACCGAAATTGAATTACTAACGGTCAGTCTTTCCTATAGGTCGTTGTATACCACTACACAACTATGCATGCAATGTCCCACAGGGCTTACTTCTTTGTTGCTCATAGCTCTAGAGTCAATATATAAGAACCAGCAATCTTCTCGACAATACCGTACCTATTGACATCCTTTCAATTCCAATTACCCAGCCATCCAATTCCTACCGCCATGTCGGATTCACAATCTTTGAATACCTCGTTGCTAGAGGTAATAATATCTTCCAAAAATGAACGTGTCTTTATTCGTGATTTGAACAACCTTACACTACTAATCATATTCGACGCTGGGTGGGCTTCTATGAATGTCGGCTCGAAGTGTTCCATTGCTTGGAAGAATTCTAGACATGCGCCTTCATGGCGGTTCCAGTTGCAATGCGGATTTGAGGAAACTGGCAGCCCTGGCATCATATGTATCGTTTGTCATCAAGTTCTCCGCCATCCATCAGAACATGGGACCAGCTCAATGGGCAAACACTTGCTGGCAAAAGCGTACATCGCAAAATTGAATGAATTAACAGAGTCGGAGGTTACTGAATTGACTAGCTCAACGGTCAATGAAGCAGCACTGGCCATGTTGAGGAGGGAAGGAAGTTGTGGGATTACAATAGTAAGTTCACAAGAGAAATTCATTGGCGACATTGACTTCTAAGCTATATTGACTGTATTAGCAGACAAAACGCTCCAAAGTAGCAGCTAAGGACATTGTAATTGCCGAATTTCACCAAGACACTTGGAATTGCTACCTGATGTTAGGATTTGTTTCGGCTCATATACCATGGAACGCTATATCACACCTTGAGCTACGGTGGTCATATAATGCATTACGCAGCGAGCTGGTGCTACTGTCAGCGAGCACCCTTAGCAACATTTGTCAGAGGGAATACTCACTGACTGTGGATGCAATTGAGAAGCAGTTGCCAACAAGAAATAAAGTTAGCTTAGCTTTGGATGGGTGGACATCAACAAACAGATTAGCAATAACGTCGGTCATTGCATATTATATGGATCGCAATTGGGCAATGCGGGAAGTGCAACTGGCTTTCGATGAGGTCAATAGCCTGTTCTTTTCCTATTTCAACAGCTAATTCATGATAATAGGTCAAGGGTCAACATGCTGGAGGAAGGCTAGCCACACATTTGAAGGAAGTTCTAGATTGCTTTGAGCTTACTGACAGCCGCTTGCTAGGCATTACAACTGATAACGCCTCCTCAAATTACTCGATGACTCGGGAACTACAATCCACACTTCAGGCCTCAGGAATCGAGTGGCCTGCATTGAGTAACCACATACCATGCATGGCGCATGTCATTCAGCTTGCTTTAGGTGCATTCATGAGTCCTCTCGGTGTCAAAGGCTGTACAAAGTCGTGGGAAGCACATGAGCGCGATCAGCAATTTGGAGAGAATGAAAGCACACATATTGGAAAGAGTCAAAGACTTCAAAAAGAGGGCAATGCTAGAATCATTAAGGTGTCTGCTATGAAACCAGGTTTGGCCAAGATAATTCAAAAAGTAAGTATTTCAAGATACTCTGAAAATTCTGAAACTGACCATGGTATAGCAGCGAATGCTTGCTGGGTTGATTACGTTGACACTTGGTTATCGAAACGAGTTCATTGACTGTCAAAAAGCCAAAGTACGAATTGCAGTCCTTCCCATTCAGGATGTGAAAATATGGTGGAATTCGACATTGGAGTTGCTTGAGTGAGCTTATTGATTACGACAATTCGCACGCGAGTGGCTGAAGTATCCAAAATACAGCGATTACTGGTCACTCTACACAACCAAGGATGAATGGACAATCGTCAAGTACATCATGGAACTGTTAATGCCATTCCGATACTGGACTCTGTGGATGTCGAAAAGACATACGGTCACACTGCATTATGTTATCACCGTCTATAATGACATGTTCAATCATATGGATGGCGTTTTGCGAGCTTTAGATAAGAAGAAAACTCAGTGGAAGGAAGATTTATACTTCACTGAGAAGTTTGCGCGACAAACGCTGTCCGAATACTATGCTGAAGTCACTCCAACGACGGGTATGCTTCTCATTCCAGCACATATTCTTGATCCTTTTCGCAAGTTGTTATCATTTAGGAAATGGGACAAGAGGATGGATATCAATCCTGAGGAAGCGACTTCTTATACTACCCAATACCAAGAGGCATTTTTGAAGTATGTGGAGAACGGATACTGTGCCAAACACAGACGATTGTCGGTCACTAAACATGAAATACTACAGAGCAATCACTTCATCCATTCTGCAATGCCTTCTCAATCTGGTCAATCATCTTTTGATTCATATGATTTGTCCAGTGGTGATGAAGAATACTTAACGCCTAAAACTTTGGCCGAAACGACACCCAGACGGAGCAATCGCGCCGCATGCTTATTGACCGCCGCCAGGCTCTATGTGAATTCGCCGCCTGAATCACCAAAGAACTGGGGGCAAGTTAATCCAAATCTCGATGATGACCACTCCGACCTGATGGAGATTAGCAGTACATTTTGGATACCGGATATCACGGAATGGTGGCGACAGCAAGAGGACACGCACTCAAAGTACCCTGATCTCTCCAATGTGGCACACGACAGATTGCCAATCATACCGCATGGTGTCGGAGTGGAGGCCAGTTTTTCCCTTGGACGAGACATTATCGGCTGAAGGCAGTCAAAAACCACAGGTGAGACCATTCAGGAAAAGGTTGTAGTAAGGCAGTATGCTCGTGCTGATAATGGGATATCGGCTGGCGATGACCCTGTATTGGATAGGTCGGAAACCGATAACAACTTGGAATTAAAGAGAGAGGCAGAGGAATGGAAATTGCTCAGAATAGCCAAGGTCCACAACTTTTTGGAGATGTGGCAGGGCAGCCAAAACCTACGTACTACACAGAAGGAATCACGCGCTCAAAACAAACAGATGACAGCCATATGATACATTTCAGATATGGAAGAAAGCGTCAAAGCATCCTGGTCACTCTTTCAACATGATGGTGCGGCTGCATTTAAATTGTCGGAAAGATCACCTTTGCCACCAGCTTTGTCTGCAAAGGAACTTGCTGGAGGACGAACTCACGGACTGAATGTTCGCCGAATATGGAGAATCGACCGTCATCCAGTTGAAAGTGATGACCACAATTCACCCAAAAGCATTTCTGATACTGAAAATTGGCTCAATTGGATCGGTGACTTGAATAATCCAAATCAGAGCGAAGACGACTGTGAGGCAGACAATGAATCGGATGTTGAGCAAGACAATTGCTTCGAGGATCTGGAATGCCCTGAGCAGCAGGATGTGTGTGCCACTCCAAATGTGCCTGGATCGATTCGGCCAACAGGGGGGTCAAAGAAAATGACTTAAAACGGGTTAGTAACAGTCAATGCCACCGAAACAAAGAGGATCAGGGGAAACTGAAAATAGTGGGACAGAATGGGACAATATGTTTTCAGCAGGTTCTTTATGTTGCTTGACCGAGAATTCCTCTTAGAGAATTATGATGGGAGAATATTGACCAGTTATGTCTAAATGGTAGTTGATGAACACAAGCATAGCATGCGAAATGCGTTATTCAACGTGATACATACCTTTTAATACAATGTGAGTAACCCATGCCTGAATATTACTAAGGCCACAGGATCCAGTCATAAGCAGCCTGGAAATCATCCAATGAGTTTCAATCATCATCAGTACAATTATCAATGGCAGCAGATATTGACTAGAGATTACATCAAAATGAGCATCAACGGAGCGTCAACGATTTTTGGTCTTGTATATAAGGTAATTGAATATTCAATTGGTCACTGCCATGCAAAACAAACGTGTTGGCAGTCTTTATAGGCAACACAGATAGCAACTCGGTCACTGCCCCATTCTCAAAAGTAGCATCAACTGAGTGTCAACGATTTTTGGTCTTGTAAGTAGGGTAATTCGGTATTGATTTGGTCCCTGCCATTCAAAACAAACGTGTTGGCAGTCTTTATAGGCAAGACAGATAGCAACACAGTCCATTCCCCATTCTGAAAATGAGCGTCAACGGAGCGTCAACAAATTTTGGTCATGTACGTAAGGCAGTTACGATTCAATTCGGTCGCAAATACACATAACCAATGTATTGGCAGCCTTTATAAGCAAAGAAGATAGTGACACGATCACTGCCACATTCTGAGAATGAGCGTCGACGGAGCGTCACTGATTTTCGGTCATGTACGTAAGGTAATTACAAATTAATCTGGTCGCTGATTCGCATAACCATCGTATTGCCAGCCTTTGTAGGCAACAAAGTAAGCGAGACGGTCACTGCCGCATTCTGAAAATGAGCGTCAACAGAGAGTCAACAAAATTTGGTCATGTAAGTACGGTAATTACGATTCAATTTGGTCACGAATACTCATAACCCACATATTGGCAGCCGTTATAGGCAAAAAAGAAAGCGACAACGTCACGGCTCCATTCTGAAAATGAGTGTCAACGGAGCGTCAATTAATTTTGGTCATGTAAGTATGGTAATCACTATTCAATTTGGTCGTGAATACACATAACCATCGTATTGCCAGCATTTATTGGCAAAAAAGGAAGTGACACCGTCACTGCCCCATTCTAAGAATGAGCGTCAATGGAGCGTCAATGATTTTTGGTCTTGCATTCTGGTGAATCTAAATGTTGCTTGGTGGTACAGATTCATATGCCAAGTAATGACTGCCTTTTCGGCCAAAATAGTACAACATTTCTTTGTTACCCCATCATGAAAAGAGTGTCACCCGAGCCTCAACAATTTTTGGTATTGCATATAGGGTAATCCGGTATCGTGCAGATATTAGAGCTCATAACAGAACTATTGACAGCCTTGTAACGTAAAAACACAAAACAGACATGGAAAAATACTGATTCCAAAATAATCAGTATTGCAATGTGCAAAACATGCAAAAAGTCATTGTTGGATGTTGAAAATGCGATTTTGATAAGATAGTATTATTATACAGCAAAAACAAGAGCATTATATGAATCTACAGATGGACTCGCTGGACAACCTGCTGACAACCCACCCAATTCAGATGGGTTGTGAGATGTCCATCGAACCGTACCCGAATTGATGGTTCGGGTGTATTGACGACCCGGACTGCCAATTTGGAAACGTGTCAGTTCCAACCCGTACCCGGACCCGAAGCGCTAGTCCGGAACTGTTGCTAACAGTAGCATTGAGACTTAAAATGAGTTTGTGATTGAATGATGTGGTGTTTACAAGATAGTATGCACAATATCCTAATGTGAGTGACTAGTTATGACCCATTCGCTAGCAATCTTGGCATTGACCAGAACTGGAACCGATTGGATTACCCCTGAATCTTCATCGTACCTTTACCGTTCTTTCTGTATGTTGAATCTCTCCATTCTAACCCCAAATACTCCCTCTTCTCTTACACAGACTGCATACATATTGTGATTCAGCAGACTCAGACCGCTGAAAGTGAAGTTCTGCACATGACATTGCCTAGTCGACCGCTAACTTTGCTGCAGAATTCTAAAACAACAGAAATATTGTAAAAATAGGGTGTCCTTCCGACTGGTATACCGCATTTGGAGATTCATATTTATCCACTATCAGCAACAAACTCAGTTTGAACCCATGTAACTTCAACTGTTGCCATGAACCAAGGTCCCAACTCTATCCTCTGTCCAAATCCTGCAAGATTCATCAACACACCAACAATTCTGTGCCACACGGTCACTGCTCAGATGCTCAAACTAGAGGCATAAGGACCTACCTTCAGCAGAGTCATATGCAGGGGCAATCATGATCAACCCATTTCTCAGTATTCCATATGCCCGGCCCTGAGAGTGAGTTCTTGATACAACCATGTCAATGTCTCGAGTTCTTCAGGTGAGTCTGGTTCAATTCTATGTATGTTCGCTTAAACCAAGCTCCAATTCTTGCATCAATAGCGTACTTGGATACAAGTGCTAACATTCGGGAATTGGGGGCATGAAGAATCCTTTTAATCAGGTGCACCTGCCGCTTCATAAATCACAACAAAGGAGGGGGATCAAGAATATATATATGAACCGCCGACAGGTCTTCCGGACTCTTTCCAGGCACGCCTCGAATTGCATGCTCCTCAGCTGAGCGTTACTATTTCCAGGCACTCCTCGAATTGCATCCTCCGCGCCCGCGTGTTACCTTGTCGCCCTATTCTCACGTTATTCTGTTAAACTTCGTACTATATTTACCCTTGTATACTTCTGTCTACATTCCCCAACTTCACTTCATCCAACATGGAACCTACGGCCAGCCAGGTGAGGAATCACTATTCACAGAAGAGTCAAGAAGCCCACCTTGAGAGAGCACTTGCACGTGCATTGCAGAAGACAGCCAATCTTCATTGCCGATCAAATGTTTGAACTTCCCACCCACCATTTGAGTATAGTGTTGGAGATTTCTAATGTCCGGGTTATAATTCTGAGGAAGCGGGATGATAACGAAACCGATCGGGAGATCAGCAACAACGAAAATCATGACCTTGGAGAGTCCACCTTGTCATCTGATATCGAAGAAGACAATTTGGACAACCAGCAGGAGGTCCTACATCGAGACCGGGCCTGCCATGATAAGACAATACGAACTACAAGGGTTCCACCACGAAAGGAATGCAGCCGTGCAGATACTGTCATTGCCTGCACTCCACTTCCAAATCTCCGACATCCAGCCGGGGCCATACCACCACCATTGCTCAAACGCCAAAAGTCAACCATCAACATATCACTCAAGTCTGACATTGTACAGGCGCTCCCGCTTCCCAAGGCTGGTGGAGACCAGAATGGTCCTCAACAAAAGCCCAGTGGTGGTGATCACAACGTTCCCCAACACCAAAAGGGTACTTTTGAGGTAGCGAAACGGTTCATGGAGGCAATCGTATTCACAAAGACTCCCTGGCCAATCATTTCGGATGAGAAGTACTCGATGGTTGACAAAGCTTGGCAACTAGCCATTGATGCTCAGGATCGTCAGCGGGCATTAGCAGGTGCTCCAGTAGGTGCACCATCAGTGTGTCAATTGCCTGGTGGTCCATGTCTTAAAATCGATCTGCAACCCCGAGAAGCTGTAAGTGTATATTCTGTTTTCTGCTCCTCGATTGGACTTATGAAGATGCTAAACCCCAAAAATATTCATAGTTGAAACTAAAGATTAGCACCATTCGAGGGCGGTTGGCAGATGGAGCTCGTCGAACTATTGTACGTAGTTACCGGTTGGATTTAGGATCAGAGACTGAGCTGCGAATACAGGTTATGGAGCTCCTGCACAACGATGCTTATCTCTCGAAGGTCATCGATGATACAATAGCCTGGTTGACGCGGATGGAAGTGCTTGACTTAATCTACCATCAGTTTTCCTTCACCGCCAATAGCTTGGGGCGATAACCTCTCACATCGCAATTCTTTCAACCTCTCACACTGCAGACACTGGCGCTTGTGGCCACAGCTATTTGTTGTGCGCTGTCTGAGGATGCCACTGGAGAGAAGGTTAATGGTATATTTCCTCAAGATGAATATCGGGGTAAATTTTGCCCTTCCACAGTGACAGATTGAATTCCTGCAGAAGCAATTGCACTCATCACAATTACACATGGTGGGGCTGCTTCATACCTCTGCCAATGGTGCTCCTCAGCAATAATACGCGCTCCTCAATCCCCGTTGTCGCACCTCAGTCTCGAATGGCGCTTCAATATTTTATTCAGTGCTCCTTACTGCCTTTTCTGTGCGTGCTCCTCCTCAAGATTGGGTGCTCCTCAATCCCCTCCTCGACCTCAAATAGGAGCGCCTCTATTTCATTCCAGACTCGTTTCCACTCTCCCCTTTCAGTGCTGCCCAGCATGAATGGGCTGCTCAGCTGGATATGCACTGCACAATCCTCGTCGGCGCTCCCCGGGCTGGATTTTCGCCACTCAATTTCATTCTGCGCTCCTCCATCACCATCAGCATCCCCCTTGCCCACCTCGTACTCCACAACAGGCACTCCTCGTTTCCTGGTGGCGCAACTAGTTTTCCCCCGAATTCGTCATATTTGTTTTTCAAACCCCATTTTGAGTCACTGCTCACTGCCCTCAATTCCAAACTTTTAGATATCACAAACCGAGGCAAATGAGACCGGAATTCAATTTCACATACTCGCCAGGCCCGAATCATTCAGAAAGACAAGAAGCGCTTCCAGCTTCTTCGCGCCGCAGATGAATCGTGTGTTCCTGCGTTTGTCGGCCCTGAGGAGATAGGAGATTCAGTGGATGACATTGGGACTATATTCGATTGCATTCCGATCGCTTAATCGAGATAGTGTTTCGGTTTTACCTACTTTCATTTTTGAATCACTCGTCATTTTCTTTGGTTCTCCTTAATGTAGCGATGCAAACAATAGAGTGTTGAATGAGATGCTGGGTACTATAGTATGATTTAGAAGTTGATAATGAACAATAATCTATGCATCATACGTGCAGGGTATTCTTATTGCTCGTGTACATCCGGAGAATCTCAGATAACACCTGCAGTCCTCCGAATGAATATCCATAAGAACCCAGGCATCTCTCAGAGTTAGTATGGGATTCCCGCATTGGTTGGGCGACAGTCCCAGGTGCTCCCAAACTTTTCACAACCGCTCCCATGGTGCTCCCGTACCAGTCATCAGAGATCCCTGTCACTCCGAAGACCGGCCGGAATGCCGTCCTTAGGTATGATTCACTCCCGAACTCGACGTTTCCAAGATTACACTCTGCCTCCTCTCACACACTCCTGGAGGCTCCCAGTGACTAAAATACATTTTGCTGATGCATTATTGTATTTTACAGGTCTGAAATATACTGTCCAATCTTCACACTGTCTAGTACTATGCCCTCAGTCTCTAGTACAATGCCCTCAGTCCTCCAAATTCTGCATTGATCCATCATCAGCTTGCGATGCGTCTGCCTCCTCATCTGCATCCCCAACGTCGCCATCGTCGCCCTCATACCCTTCGACATCACAGGTTCCCAAGTCATACCTCTTGAATTCAGTTGCGGCCCATCGTCACCGGCTGGCGGTGCATCGGCAAAATGTATTTCTGTCACTGGAAGCCTCCAGGAGTGCGTGAGAGGATGTGGAGTGTAAACTAAGATGCGTCAATGTCCGGAGAGTATCAGACTGTAGGAGGGCATTCCGGCCTGCCTTCGGAGTAACTGGGATCTCTGATGACTGGCACAGGAGTACAATGGGACTGTTTGTGATAAGTTTGAGAACACCTCGGAGCACCGGAGAGAACTTTGGGTGCACCTGGGAGCACCTGGGAGCGCCGGCAATAAGTCTCGGAGCGCCGAGGGTACTGCTGGGAGCGCCGACGACAAGCCTGGGAGCACCTGGGAGCACCTTGAATGACTGTAACGATGACTGGGAAAACGACATCTTCTTTGGGAATGTTGCGGGTGCGCCTGGAAATCATACCTACTACTAATCATTCAACAATTTTTAAAACTCTTGTATTCAGTTTGTATTCTCATCAATCTATCTATATAGCTACCCATCTACACGCAGTATATCTGGACTGGCTGCAGGCGGTGCTTGGGAGCAATTCGAGGTGCGCCTGAAAATGCAGATCGAGTGAACTGAGCAATACACTCCGAGGCCATGATTGAGCGAGCTGGGAGATGGACTTGGAGGCCAAGATCATGTGAACTTGTATGCCGTAATCGAGCGACTTTGGAGATACACATGGAGGCCGAGATTGAGCGAGTTTTGTGATGCACTTGGAGGCCATGATTGTGCGAACTTGGAGGCTGTAATCAAGCAAGTTTGGAAATACACTTGGAGGCCGTGATTGAGCGACTTCAGAGATGCTCTTGGATGATGTAATCGAGCGAGTTGAGTGATACACTTTGGAGGCAGTGATCGTGCAGGATTGGATGAGTACTTGGAGACGGTCGATGGATAGCGCGCCGGGTGCTGAAAATATATTCATCAGTTAGTTGACTCGCAAACAGGGGAATGTGACAAGGTGACATTACTTTTGAGCACTCATGGCGAGCTGGCTGAGGGCAGTCGATCGTGTAGGGAGGCACACCCGCAGCAAGAGCTACATTCCAGGGTCAACTCGTAATCATGAGAAAGATGGGAAGACAAACAATCTTGGGTGGACGCTGAACTCGGTGTATGCTGTACACGGTGTATGCTTGTACTCGGTGTCAACTCATGATCATGGCATGGAGAAATCGAGAAGGATGACTTAACTTTGTGTTCTGCGATGATGGCAGAGTTTTGGACGAGAAAGAGAGAGATGGGGGATGAAGATGAGAACAATGTGGAGGATACGAGCGGACATGAGGAATCAGGGGTACAACTTGCTTCATTGGGTTGGGAAGAGCTCGTATCGGTGTATTTAGGGGCCGGATCGGGATTCGTACCTGCCGTATCGGGGATGGTAAATTCACTCGCACACGAAATTGTCCTAAGTCCGAGCTTCTCATGATGATTTCCCCCATCTCTTTTCATCTCTCTCCTTCTCATCCTCTCAACTCTGCAGTCACTTAAGAACACAAAGTTAAGTCATCCCTCTCTATCTCTCCATGCCATGATCAAGAGTTAACAACGAGTACAGCATACACCAAGTACAGCATACACTGAGGACTGCATAGACTGCATACTGCATCATCCCAAGATCGACTATCTCCCGCTCCCAGCCTGTGTCTCAGCGGACCGTGCTGTACTCAATTCTCTACATTCCCACAGTTACATGCTAACCAATAAATAGAGTCTCAGCTTCCATCGCACATGCCTCCCGAACTACCGCCTCCAGATTCACTCCATCCAGATTTATTGCCTCCAAATTCACTGGCTTCCGATTGACCGCCTGCAGATCAATTGCCTCCAGATCAACCGCCTCCAAGTACATCAGCAAAATGTATTTTAGTCACTGGAAGACTCCAAGAGTGTCTGAAAGTGTGTGGAGTGTAAACTTTGATGCATCAATTCCATGAGAGTATCAGACACTAGGAGGGCATTCCGGCCGGCCATCGGAGTAACTGGGATCTCTGATGATTGGTACAGGGGTACCATGGGAGTGATTATGATAGGTTTGGGAACATTTCGGAGTGCCGGAGAGAACATTGGGTGAATCTGTGAGCACCTGGAAGGGCTGGCGACAAGCCTGGGAGCGCCAACAACAAGCCTTGGAGAACCTGGAAGCGCCACCGACATGCTTGGGAGCACCTCGAATCACTGTAGAGCAGTCTGGGAAAAACATCTTCTTTGGGAACGCTGCTGGTGCGCCTGGAATTCATAGCCACTACTCATCATTCAATGATTTTTAAAACTCATATATTCAGTTTGTATTCTCATCTATCTATCTATATAGCTACCCATCTACACATGGTATATCTGGACTGGCTGCAGGGGGTGCTTGACAGAAATTTGAGGTGCGCCTGAAAATGACGATCAAGTGAACTCAGAGATACACTCCGAGGCTGTAATCAAGCGACTTTGGAGATGCACTGGGAGATGGTAATCAAGCGTATTCGGAGATACACTTGGGGGCGGTGATCAAGTACACTGAGAGATGCACTCCAAGATCATGTTCAAGCGATTGTGGAGATATGCACTTGGAGGCCGTCAACATGCCAACTTTGGAGGCTGTAATCGAGCAAGTTGGGATATACACTTGGAGGCCCTGATCGAGTGAGTTCAGATATATCCATATGGAGGCCATGATCAGGTGAACTTTGGAGGCTGTAACCGAGCGAGTTTGGAGATGCACTTGGAGGCGGTGATCGAGCGAGTTTGGATATACACTTGGAGGGTGTCATTGACCGAGATTGGACGACTACTTGGAGGCGGTCGATGGACGGCGTGCTGGGTGTTAAGACTGTATTCATCAGTTAGTTAACTCGCAACCGTCGGAATGCGAGAAGCTGACTTTATGTTTGAGCTCTCATGGAGAGCTGGCAGATGGCAGTCGATCGTGTAGGGAGGCATGCTGGAAGCTAAAGCTACATTCAGATGTCAACTCGTAATCATCAGAATGAAGGGATGACCAACAATCTTGGGTGGATGATGTACACCGTGTATGCTGTACTTCGTGAATGCTGTACTCGGTGTATGCTGTACTTGGTGTATGCTTGCACTCGGTGTCCAGTCATGATCATGGCATGGAGAGATAGAGAGGGTTGACTTGACGTTGTGTTCTGCGATGATGGTAGAGTTGTACATGAGAACAAGAGAGATGGGGGATGAAGATGAGAACGAGGTGGAGGATACGAGCAGACATGAGAAATCAGGGCTACGACTTGCCTGATTGGGTTGGGAAGAACTCGTATCAGTGTAATTACATGCCAGATTGGGTTGGGAAGACCTTGTATCGGCGTAATTACACGCCAGATTGGGTTGGGAAGACCTCGTATCGGTGTACATACACTCATGATTGGGTTCGGAAGAACTCGTATTGGTGTTATTACACGCCAGATCGGGACTCGTACCTGCCATATCAGGGATGGTACATTGACTCGCACACGAAATTCTCTTAACTCCTAGTTTCTCATGATGCTTTGTCTCATGACCTCTCATCTCTCTCTTTCTTGTCCTCAACTCTACCATCACCTAAGAATACAAAGTTAAGTGATCTGTCTCTATCTCTCCATGCCATGATCAAAAGTCAACACCGAGTACAGCATACACTCAGTACAGGATACACCGCATGCCAGTGCATCATCCCAACATCGACTGTCTCCCACTCCCAGCCAGTCTCTCATCTCTCGGTAGACCATGTTGTACTCAATTCTCTACATTCCCACAATTACAAGTTAACCAATGAATAGAGTCTCAGCTCCCATCGCGCCTCCCTCCTGAACTACCGCCTCTCGATTGACCCTCTCCAAGTACTCCTCCAATCTCGCTCGATCATGGCCTCCAAGTGCATCTCCAAACCCGCTCGATCACAGCCTCCAAGTTCGCACAATCACAGCCTCCAAGTGCATCACCAAACTCGCTCGATCACAGCCTCCAAGTGTATCTCCAAACTTGCACAATTACGGCCTGTAACTGCATCTCCAAACTCGCTAGATCACAGCCTCGGAATGAATCTCTAAGTTCACTCGATTACGGCCTCCATGTGTATCTCCAAACTCGCACGATTCCGGCCTCCAAGTGCATCTCGACACATGCTCAATCACGGTCTCGGGGTGCATCACTAAGTTCACTTGGTCACTGCCTCCATGTGAATCTCCAAACACCCTCGATTATGGCGTCTGAGTGAAACGTCCACACTTGCTCGATCACAGCCTCAGAGTGTATATCTGTGTTCATTCGATCAAGGTGTGGTGAAACAGTGGAGATAGAAAGCAGGCAGCTCATCATCAACACTCCACCACACCTCGCATGCCATCCGAAGGGAATTCTTGAGACAGAGTGGTTCTGGCTTGAGGAACGTAGGAAGATGGTGAGAAGATCTGATGGGCTACCCGGCCATGATGAACCACACAAATTGCATGGATCGATGCACACTTGGCAAGAGTGTGTGAGGAACCACACAAATTGCATGGATCTATGAAAGCTCAGCAAGACTGTGTGAGACCAAGGGCTGGGAAGGATAGAGTGTGTATTTCGTACAATGAGATGATGTCTATCTACCCCGAGGTCTTCCAAATATATACATCCTGTCGCTGGGTCCATCTCCATGATCCCTGTCTCTCCGTATGTATATATATAGAAAGACTCAGAAAATACATGCCATATGATGATGTAGTGAATCTTGTGACTGTTATTTATTCATACTGTATTCACCCTTACTAGAGTATGACAGGACCTGATATCCCCTCCGCCTCCGGGCTAGCCAGGTCGATGACGGAGCTCCCCTCCGCTACCCTTGGTCCCTGCAATCTTGAGACTGTGACAAAGACCAATATGACAAACGAAATGCCTTGTGGTTATGGAACCCTAACAACCACTGCTGTGAGAATTTAGCACCATGTCTCCTGCAGAGCATGTGCAGAGGTCTCAGCTGCTCTTGAAGTCTCCCACAGACCTGCATAGAGGTCTTAGCGGCTCCAAAATTTGACTATTCTAATAGTCAAATCTCATAGCATCTTGAATGCACCTCCATAACTGCAGGTGATTTCAGTAGCACCTGAGAATGCTCTTGCAGAGTCTGAGAGCACTTTCCAAAGCCCCAGGGAGGGCTGGGAGCATCTGGAAGTACTTAGAAGCACTGGTGAGGGGTACCGGAGTGTCTGGGAGGATTGAGTGTGGCTTCCGGACTGATTTACATTTTGCTGATGTACTCCTCCAATCTTGATTGATCATGGCCTCCAAGTGTATCTCCCAACATGCTCACTGATGGCTTCCAACTACATCTCTGAGTTCACTCGATTTCGGCCTCCAGGTGCATCTCCAAACTAGCGCAATCACGGCCTCCAAGTGCATCTCTGAGTTCACTCCATCTCTCGGTCTCCAAGTGCATCTCCAACTTCGCTCGATCCCGGCTTTCATGTGCATTTCTGAGTTCACTCAATCTCAGCTTCCAAGTGCATCTCCAAACTCACTCAATTCCGGCCTCCAAGTGCATCTCTGAGTTCACTCCATCTCAGTCTCCATGTGCATCTCCAAACACACTCAATCAGGGCCTCACAGTACATCTTCTAGGAGCGACGGCAGTTGTACGGGGATACAGGGGTAACGTAGGTAGACAGAGTGACGGAGAGTATCCATTCCGCAGCCCCCGGAGTAGATTACCATCTCATTTCCATCTCATCTTATCATACAATGAAAATACACACTCTATCTTTCCCAACTTTTGGTCTCACTAGCTCTGTCCCAGCTTTGGTAGAACCGCTCAATTGCTTGGATCCTCAACACCGGGTAGTATCATATCTTCTCACCCGATTCCTATGCGTCTTGAACCACAACGGCTTGTTCTCATGAATTCCAATTGGACATCGTGAGAGGTGCTGCGGAGTGTTGATAGTGGGCTCTCTGCCATCGATCTCCATCGTTTCACCACAACAGCCGCCGAGTGGTGCATCTCTAAGTTCTCTCAATGGGCGTGTCCAGGTGCTCCTCCGATTATGCTCAAGTACCATCTGCGGCCAGATTGACCGTATGTCTATATATAGAGAGACTTAAATAATACATGCCACATTGTAATGTAGCAAATCTGGTGACTGAAACAAAGACGAATGTGATATGACGAAATGCTTTGTGGATATGTAAGAACCACTGCTGTGAGAATATGGCACCAAGTCTCCGGCAGAGCTGCGCAGTGGTCTCGGCAGCTCTCGAAGTATTACGCAGAGCTGTGCCGCGGTCTCAGCTTCTCTCGAAGTCTCCCACAGATCTGCGCTGAGGTCTCAAGTGCTCCCAAATTTGACTATTCTATAAGTCAAATCTTGAAGCTTCCTGAATGCACCTCCATAACTGCAGGTGCTTTCAGGAGCACCTGAGTATGCTCTTGCAGAGTCTGAGAGCACTTTGCTTAGCTCCAGGGGGGCCTGGGAGCATCTAGAAGTACATAGAAGCACTGGTGAAGTCGCCTGGAGTGTCTGGGAGGATTGCGTGTTGCTTTCGGACCGATTTACATTTTGCTTATGTGGCGATGGCATCACTCTCGTCGATTTTGTCTCCTTCTTCTGTGTGATTCCCGCTGCCCCCTGGCATCCCGAAATGCAGTTTGTCATCTGTACAATTGTTGTCTATAGGGTTATCTGGATTAGTGCGTCCAATCTCAGGCTCCTCAAGCACCACCTCGGTAGTCAAATAGTCAAGAAGAATAGCATTGTCAACATGAGCTGCTTCTGTGCTGATGACCATGGCAGGCGTTGGGTTCTCCGCATGTTGGATCTGATGCTTGACTGTAGCAAGAGTGTTGTTATACACCCTCTGTTGGTAGCTCTCCGGTAGTGTGTTCCAGGTATTCATCAAGAATATCTAGGTGTCTGCAATGCAAGGCAAGGTTAATAACTTGCGACGCGTTGCAGCGCAGCAGGATGCATTCTTACCACTGTCGGTCTTGCAGTTGAAGTCGTTCAAGCAATCAGCTCTGTCTGCTTTCTCCTTTGACTTGGAAGCTTTTGGAGCAACACCTGTGTCCTTTTACCACTCCAGGAGAGCATGGCCCAACGCGGTGCAGGTAAGCATGATCAGTGGCGAGGGTATATGACCGTCCTTGTCATCAATCGTGGAATTATAAAATCCATCAGCATACTTACTGCGGTTATTCGCCTGATGATGAAATTTGATGTAGATAAACCCCGGGATTGCTTCCGCCACAAAGTATAGTGGACACTGGCCATTCGTTAGCAGCTTTCGACACTCTCTGAGTTCAATTTAGACCACGTACACCACCTTCCACAGGCTCTGCCACAGGAAAAAGATACTTATTGTCTGCCAGAAGAGAATCTATGAATTCCAAACGCTCTGCGTCAGATTCAAAGCGGTGGAGATTATAAAGCCCTGCTATATTGTCCCATGCTGATTGAATATAATGGGATTTAACTTTGTTGACTTGTGCTTGAACCTGGTACCGGTTTGAGCATGTACTATCCAACATCGGCCGTTGCGTAAGCATACCTCTTTCAAGATCTCCTTTGTGCATGCCTCAAATGCTATGGACCAAATGTTGTTTTGCTGCATAGTGGTGTTCCAGAACATCTCAAATATCGGCCAGTATGGGGCTTCAGCTAATGCTTTCGCAACGAGTCGCGTTGCATAACTTATCATCTCCAAGTTGCTTGGACTCATAAATGGCTGTCTGTTCCACATATAGTGCTCCATGACTCTGCCCATTGCAAATACCGGACGCGTCACATCTGGGTGTCGAAATCATTAGAAAGCTGCGACTGCCGGAGACCGTTGATCGAGGTGTAGACACCGCCTGCATTTGTAATTGCCACTGCCTGTGTCTCTGATACCTTGCTGTAGCTCGCATTTGTAGTGGATTTGTAATGATTGTGCGGGCTTCTGAATTAGGGATGGGGGTAGGCAGGTTTTCAAGACCGCTGAGTGGAGTGGGAGTGCTACCAATGCCAGATGCAGGGCGGGATACGATGCGATGCGTTGAGGCTGTCTGTGAGGTGCTTCTGGGTGCTGGTGTGCTATGACTGCTTCTATCCAGAATAGGGGTTGAAGTACTTAATGACCATCACTGTGTAGTGGACGGGGTGGATGTCACACAGTGAGTGATATCTGCCATGCCAGAATTGTTCAGCGAAGATGAGGGGGTGAAGTTCTGACCATGCATTGTAGAGGCTGCGGAACTCCCTCCCGGAGAGGAATCCCTCTCGGCACCTGGTGCGGACATGTGTCTCTTAGCAGGGGGAAGCTCACAATTCCCCGACGGCCAAGTCCTTTGTTTTGCTGAACATTTTGTACGACCGGAATCAAGTCATGGTGAGGACTTTGGGAAGGCATAGTCCAATATAGATGTTTGAAGTTGAGAATGTAGGAATAATTTCCTCTGCATGCATATGCATCGGCAGGTGAGGTAGGTTCCTATGTGAGCAACCAGGGAGGGATTCAAAAATACTGGTAGGTGCAGTGTATACTGTGCTAGACTCTACATCACTATTGCCCATGACAATACTCCGGGACGATATCGCTTGAAAACCATTCAATTATGGGATTAACTGCTATCAGATTCAACTCAGATTAAACTCAGCATTGATATTCACTGTTACAGCAATGTCTGAAGGTTTATTTGCACTGCTTGAAGGGTGTTTATGCCTTCTTGGCGGGATCATCATAGTATTGCACTGATTCTTGGCACAATACTTCGAACCATCTATTGTGTATATCTTCAGCCTCCTGGTGGAAATCTCCCTTTGGCAGAGCTAAAAGCATCGCAAAGCGAACATTGACATATTCTCTATCCTATGCCTTGAGTTGCATGTGCTCTTTCCACTGCTAGGTGTGTTGGGAGCCGTGTTGGATGGTTCCACAGCATCAGCACAATGTATTTTAGTCTCTGGAAGCCTCCAGGAGTGTCTGAGAGGATGTGGAGTGTAAACTTAGATGGGTCAATTTGAGGAGAATATCAGACCCTAGGAGGGAATTCCGGCCGGCCTTCAGACTAACTGGGATCTCTGATGACTGCTACAGGAGTACCATGGGAGTGATTACGATAAGTTCGAGAACACCTCGGAGTGCCGGAGAAAACTTTGGGTGCACCCGGGAGCACCTGGGAGCGCCGGCATCAAGCCTGGTAGTGCCATTGACAAGTCTGGGAGTGCCGATGACAAGTTGGGGAGCGCCGACGATGGGCCTGGGAGCACCAGGAAGCACCACGAATCACTGTAAAGCAGTCCGGGAAAAACGACATCTTCTTTGGGAACGTTGCTGGTGCGCCTGGAAATCAAAGCTAATACTTATTGTTCAACAATTTTTAAAACTCATGTATTCAGTTTGTATTATCATCTATATATCTATATAGCTACCCATCTACACACAGTATATCTGGACTGGCTGCAGGCGGTGCTTGAGAGCAATTGGAGGTGCGCCTGAACATGACGACCGAGTGAACTCAGAGATTGACTCTGAGGGCATGATCGAGCGAGTTTGGAGATGTGCTTGGAGGCGGTAACCAAGCGTATTTGACGATACACTTGGAGGCCGTGATCGAGTCAACTTAGAAATGCACTCCGAGATCGTGATCAAACGAGTTTGAAGATGCACTTGGAGGCTATAATTCTGCAAACTTGCAGGCAGTAGTCGAGTGTGTTTGCATCAGCAGAATGTAATTCGGTCCTGAAGCCACACGCAATCCTCCCAGACACTCCGGGCGACCTGACCTGTGCTTCTAAGTACTTCCAGACGCTCCCAGACCCCCCTGGAGCTAAGCGAAGTGCTCTCAGACTCTGCAAGAGCATTCTCAGGAGCTCCATCTAGGATAGTCGAATTTCGGAGCTCCTGAGACCTCTGCGTAGATCTGCGGGAGACTTCGGGAGAAGCTGAGACTGGTGCGCAGCTCTGTGGGATACATCGAGAGCGGCCGAGACTGCTGCACAACCCTGCGGGAGACTTGATGCCGTATTCTCACAGCAGTGGTTCTTACATAACCACAAGGCATTTTGTCTTATCATATTCATCTTTGTTACAGTCACAAGATTCGCTACATCATAATATGGCATGCATTATTTCAGTCTCTCTCTATATATACATACGGTCAATCTGGCTGCAGATGGTACTCGTGCATAATCGGAGGAGCACCAGGCCACGCCCATTGAGAGACCTTTTAGAGATGCACCATTTGGAGGCCGTTGCGGTGAAACGATGGAGCTAGAAGGCAGAGAGCCCACCATCAACACTCCGCCGCACCTCTCGCGATATCCAAGTGGAATTCATGAGAAAGAGCGGTTCTAGTTCGAGGTGGGTAGGAATCGGGTGAGAAGATATCGTACTACCCGGCGTTGAGGATCCCACGGAATTGCGTGGATCCACGATATCGCGGACAGAGCGAGTGAGATCAAAAGTTGCGAAAGATTGAGTGTGTATTGTCATTGTATGATGAGATGATGCCTAACTACTCTGGGGTCTGCCGAATATATACTCCCCATCACTCTTTCCACATCGGTTACGCCTATATCTCCGTACACCAGCCGTCACTCCTTAGCGATGTACTTGAAGGCTGTGATCGAGCGAGTTTGGAGATGCACTTGGAGGCCATAATCGAGCGAGATTGGAGGAGTACTTAGAGGCGGTCAATCTGGAGGCGGTAGTTCGGGAGGGAGGGGCGATGGGAGCTGAGACTCCATTCATTGGTTAACCCGTGATTGTGGGAATGTAGAGAATTGAGTTTAACATGGTCTGCCAAGATATGAGAGACTAGCTGGGAGCGGGAGACGGTGGATCTTGGGATGATGCAGTATGCGGTGTATGCAGTACTCTGTGTATGCTTCACTCGGTGAATGCTGTACTCAGTGTATGCTGTACTCAGTGTATGCTGTACTCGGTGTATGCTGTACTCGGTGTATGCTGTACTCGGTGTATGCTGTACTCGGTGTCAACTCTTGATCATAGCATGGAGAGATAGAGAGCAATGACTTAACTTCGTGTTCTCAGGTGATAGTAGACATGAGGACGAGAAAGAGAGAGATGAGAGGAGATGGGGGAAATTACCATTAAAAACGGGGACTTAATAGAATTTCGTGTGCGAGTCAATTCACCATCCCCGATACAGCAGGTACGAGTCCTGATCCGGCGTGTAATTACACAGATACCAGGTCTTCCCAACCCAATCAGGCAAGTCGTATCCCTGACTTCTCATATTTGATCGTATCTTCCACATCATTCTTATCTTCATCCCCGAGCTCTCTCTTTCTCGTCCACAACTCTAACATCATTACAGAACACAAAGCTAAGTTATCCCTCGCTACCTGTCCATGTCATGATCATGAGTTGACACCGAGTACATGCATACACCGAGTACAACATACACCGAGTACAGCATACACCAAGTACAGCATACACCGAGTACCCAAGATTGTTTGTCGTCCCTTCATTCTCATGATTACGAGGTGACTTCTGAATGTTGCTTCAGCTTCCGGCGTGCCTCCCTACACGATCGACCGCTATCAGCCAGCTCTCCATGAGAGCTCAAAGGTAAAGTCACCTTGTAACATTCCCACAGTTGCGAGTTAACTAACTTATGAATAGAGTATCAGCGCCCAGTGCGCCGTCCATCGACCGCCTCTAAGTACTCGTCCAAACTCACTCAATTACGGCCTCCAAGTTCGCTCAATCACGGCCTCCAAGTGTATCTCCGAACTCGCTCCATTACGGCCTCCATTCTCGCTCAATCACGGCCTCCAAGTATATCTCCAAACTCGCCCGATTACATCCGACAAGTTCGCACAATCATGCCCTCCAAGTGCATATCTCCAAACTCGCTCGATTTAGGCCTCCAAGTGTATCTCCAAACTCGCTCGATTCCGGCTTCCACAACTGCATCTCCAAACTCCCTCGATCACGATCTCGGAGTGCATCTCTAAGTTCACCTGATCACGGCCTCCAGGTGTGTCTCCAAATACGCACGATTACCGCCTCCAAGTGCATCTCCAAAGTTGCTCGATCACGGCCTCGGAGTGTATCTCTCAGTTCACTCGATCCCAATTTGCAGCCACACCTCACATTGCTCTCAAGCGCCGCCTGCAGCCAATCCAGATGTACCGTGTGTAGATCGGTAGCGATATAGATACATAGATGAGAATACAACCTGAATACGTGAGTTTTAACAATCGTTGATCAATATGTAGTAGCTAAGATTTCCAGGCGCACCAGCAGCGTTCCCAAAGAAGAGGTTGTTTTTCTCAGACTGCTCTACCGTGATTTGAGGTGCTCCCAGACTTATCACCGGCGTTCGCAGGTGCTCCCAGGCTTGTCGTCGGCGCTCCCAGGCTTATCGCCGGCGCTCCCAGTTGCTCCCAGGTGCTCCCAACGTTCTCTCCGGCGCTCCGAGGTGTTCCCAAACCTAGCACAATCACTCCCATGGTACTCCTGTAGCAGTTATTGGAGATGCTAGTTACTCTGAAGGCCGGCCGGAATGCCCTCCTAGAGCCTGATCCTTTCCTGAAATTGACGCATCTAAGTTTACACTCCACATCCTCTCAGACACTCCTGGAGTCTTCCAGTGACTACAATACATTTTGCTGATGAATATGTAGTTAGCATCAAGTCAAAATGGCATGCGTAACAGCCAACTTGCCCGTTCTACACAAGATGAATCCTGTCGCGCCTAGCTGCCGGTTGCACGGATTGCCAACCGTCATGCGATTTGCAACAAGTCGGTCCCATGCTGTCAGTTTGCTTGCAAGGATAAATCACGGTTAGCGACTGCCGAAATCTCGTTTTTGTGAGATGAAAACAGTTCATTCTTCGTCAGAAAGGATGTCTGCTGATGTTTGTCTCAAGAAATCCCTGGGATCTTAAATGACACAGACGCTAAATATCATGTCATGATGTATGGTTAGCGTTACTATTCCCAATGTATTGACAGTCAAAACGCAGATTTTGCTTTGTTCAAGTCGATTAAGCATACCAACCTTGACATAAAAGACCCAGCTTGCCTCTATGTGGTACATATCTTGCAACATCCAACATCTCATCCATCAACAAAGTTAACACAAAATACAATGGTCAATGTTCTGAAAAAGAACATTTCACCACTACCGGCAGGCAAATACGGAAATTGATTAAGCACTCAACTCGACGACGTCACCAAGCAAATAGAGGCAAGGGCGCCTTGGAAGTAGAACGGGTCCGAGCCCTTGGAGCGTTGCATAGCTTGCGATCCAAACAGAAGCTTGCGGTGGGGAAACGACCAGAGACTCACTTCTTAAGCAATGAAGAGAAGGAGAAATGGATCGAGGATTATGTGGAAAGAGATACTGCTGTGGCAAGAAAGCGAGTTGAAGACGCAGAGACAGGAATTGCACAGGAGCAGGATGATAAGAGAAATGCTGAATGGCGGGATTGACAACCACCAAGCCTGAAATGGCATGTGAGAAGATGTTACAAGCCATCGGAGATGGTTTGAGCAATCTTGCAAGTTCTGATGATGGGGAGGATGGGGAAGACGAGGATGATAATGAAGAAGAGCCTGTGGGGGGCAAGCTTTGCGAAGATGACGAACCCGGCTGGGTGACGGGCACAATCTCCAAAACAGTACAGTATCGCATGGAGCGTTTGCGGCAGAAGCAGATGAGGTTTGATGAATTCATGCAACCAGGCCAGGGAGACACGGCCGACTACTTCCATGAGAGGGATAAGAAGCATGGGACAACCGAATTGAAGTTTCCAGCTGTCGTTCAACCTAAACCGGCAGACAATGCAGCATCATCTGTGCCGACAACATTTGGTGTGCCTATGGAGACTCTTAATAGCGTCCTCGGAAAATTGCAAATGCCGCAAGTGGCTTCTCGACAAGGGAGTACTCATATGAGGCTAGCTTCACCGAAACTGCAGACTCATGAACACATTCCATCCCTCCCGCCTGCCCCGATGCCCAATTGGTCACCAACTCAGCAATCAACGCATGATGAACCCGTAAGCTTTAACCCCTGCAAACCGCATCCCAAGCCAATTACCATATCGAAATCGGATTCCGATGAAGACATGGTGACGGCTCCTGCCTTGCCAGAGGAATGAATAGGCAAATTGCCATTGGTGACACTGAATCAGTTTGACATGCAATACCTGTACCTATTTTGCTGCGTGTCAGCTTTTACTTGATTTCAGTGACCAAATTGTGAGACATGATAATTTGTCTATGCATGTGCAAGGGTCAGATAGGCCATGCCAATGTTCTAGACTGCAAATCACATTTACTGACAACTAATGAGTGTGATATCGTCCTGCCTGTTGTGGTTAAGTTAGCCAATTAAAACTACATTACACACGAAACTCACTAACAAATTATAAGTCAGTGATGTCATATGAGTCATAGATGCAGCAGTCAAAGCGCAATGCAAAGCGGAATGAATGACGACCGTCATGCTGCATATGATCATGCATCCAACTGCATCACTCTCTGCACAGACCTGGTGCACATGGTTGAGATGTTGAAGATTGCTTATGGTAGGTCATGCAAATCGTGGAGAATGAGCTGGATGAAGAAAGGTGAGGAAGTAGGGCTAAATATATCAAAAACTAGTGTATGGATTCATACGCGGTTAATTGCCGGCCGAAAGCGCTGGAACGTGATAGGCCACCGTCATTCATCACTCAGATAACGTGTCTCGTGGTGGCTCAGATATTGAGACGCTTGGAAGCTTTTGGATTCAAATGTTTATACATGGAAACGATTTATTGGCTGCCAATAACGACAATATGCATTTTTACATCCAATTGATGAGCATCCACTGACTGTCAGTATGTCATTATGTAGAGCGTCAATGGCGCATCAACGATTTTTAGTCTTCCATTTCCGGCAAACAAATGGCTGCATAGTCACATCCTTCCAAAGTGATTGTATTGATGGGTTGTATAGGTAAAAAGGATAGAGACACGCTCATTGACCCATCCTGGAAATGAACGTCAATGATGCGTCAATGATTTTTCGTCTTGTGAGTGTGATAATCAAAAAAAGACATGGTCGCTGTGACACATAATCAAAGTATTGCCTGCCTTTAAGGCCAAAAATGCTAGCGTCAACAATGCTACTATCGCCTCAAAATGAGCGTCAATAGAGCGTCAACAATTTTTGTTCTTGTATCTTGGATAATCAAACAGCTGTGCAACGATATTAAGCTATAATCGAAGTGTTGACCGCCTTGATGGGTAAATATGGCAGCGACGATATCGCTACCACCTCCTGAAAATGAGCGTCAACGGAGCGTCAATGATTATTGGTCATGCATCATGGACACTCAATGCAGTGTGCATTGGCTGTAACCCATATTCAATGTATCGGCCGCCTTTATGGGCAAAAATACTAGTGATGATATCGCTACCACCTGCTAAAAATGTGCGTCAAAGGAGCATCAACGATTTTTGGTCTTGCATCATGGACAATCTGACGGCAACGGAACGGCGTTAACCCATAATCAACTCATCGGCTGCCTCCATGTGCAAAAATGATAGTAACGATATCGCTACCACCTCCTCAAAACGAGCGTCAACGGAGCGTCAACAATCTTAGGTCCTGCATCATGGACACTCAAAGCGCTGTGCATCACCGTTGGCCCATAATGAATGCAGCGGCGGCCTCTATGGGCCAAAATGCTACTGACGATATCGCTACCACCTCCTAACAATGTGCGTCAATGGAGCGTCAACGATTTTTGGTCATGCATCTTGAATAATCTAAGTGCTATGGAACAACATTATGCCATGATCCACTTATCAGTTGCCTTTAAGGGCATAAATGCGACTGACGATATCGCATCCGCCTCCTACAATTGAGTCCCCACCGAGCATCAACAATTTCTGTGGGGGCACAGTAAGCTACACAGCAATGAACTGCATCACATTGTTACTGAATTGAGTCTTACGCAGTCAGTCTTTGCAATATGCCCTTGTATTCATCTTCACAAGTATGCATGCAATGTCTCACAGATCTGATTTTTTTGATTGTAGCTGTAGAGTCTATATTTCAGAACCCACAGTTTGCTGTACTGTATCGTTACCTTTGGCAGTCTTTCGAGTCGGATTACCCAGCAGTCTAATTCCTACCACCATGTCGGATTCACAACTGTTGAACACCTCATTGCTCGAAGTTATGATCTCTTCCAACAATAAACCTGTCTTTATTCGTGAATTGAGCGACCTTGCTTTGCAAATCATCCTCAATGCGTGGTGGGCATCAATGAATGTAGACTCGAAGTGGCCTATTGCTTGGAATGATTCTAGACATGCGCCTTGGTGGCGATTCTATTTACACTGCGGAATGGAGGAGACAGGCAGCCCTGGCATCATATGTATCGTTTGTCATCAAGTTCTTTGCCATCCATCAGACCAAGGGACCAGCTCAATGGGGAAACACCTGCTGGCGAAAGCTCACATCGCAAAGTTAAACGAATTGACAGAGTCAGAGGTTACTGAATTGACTAGTTCGACGGTCGATCAGACTGAGTTGGCCATCCTGAACAGGCAAAGAAGTCGAGGAATCGCAATAGTAAGTTCGCAGAGGAAGATCGTATTTGACATCCAGGTTAATCCATATTGACCGAAATGACAGACAAAACGTTCCAGACTTGCAGCTAATGACTCTGACACTTCCGAATTCCACCAAGGCACGTGGAATTGCTACCTCATATTCGGGTTCGTTTCGGCTCATATGCCATGGAACGCTATATCAAATCCAAAGCTACGATGGTCATATAAGGCATTACGCGATGACCTAGTGCTGCCATCCGCTGCAACTGTTAGCAACATTTGCCGGAGGGATTATGCACTGACCGTGGATGCAATTAAGAAGCAATTGCCATCACGAAATAAAGTCAATTTAGCTTTGGACCGATGGACATCACCAAACAAACTAGCCACAACATCGGTGATTGCTTACTATATGGATCTGAATTGGGCATTACGTGAAATTGAACTCGCTTTCGATGAGGTTGATCGCCTGTTCTTTTCCTGTCTTGAAAGCTAATGAAGGATGATAGGTCAAGGGCCAACATACTGGAGCCAGGCTAGCCGTACATGGGAACGATGTGCATGATTGTTTTGAGCTTACCCACAGCCATTTGCTTGGTATTACGACTGATAATGCTTCCTCAAATTACTCGATGACATGCGAGCTGCAATCAACACTCGAGGCCTCTGCAATCCAGTGGCCTGCTTTAAGCAACCACATACCTTGCATGGCGCACATCATACAGCTGGCTTTAGGTGCATTCATGAGCAGTCTCAGTGTAAAAGGCCGCACCAAGTCTTGGGAAGCCCATGAGCGCGATCAGCAATCTGGAGAGAATGAAAGCACAGACAATGGGAAGAGTCAAAGACTTCGAAAAGAAGGCAACGCTAGAATCAATAAGGTGTCGGCCATGAAACCAGGTTTAGCAAAGATGATAGAGAAAGTGCGTATTTCATGATGTTTTATAAGTCCAGAAATTGACCTTCATATAGCGAAAAATGCCTGCAGTATGGATTACGCTGACAACTGGTCGTCGAAATGAATTCATTGACTGTCAAAAAGCCAATGTTCGCATCGCAGTACTACCGATTATGGATGTGAAGACATGGTGGAACCCAACACTGGAGTTGCTCGAGCGCACCAACCGACTCTTACAGGAATTCACACGCGAGTGGCTGCATAATCCAAATTACACCGATTGCCGACCGCTTTTCACAACTCACGATGAGTGGACCATTGTGAAGGATGTAATAGAAGTATTGGGGCCATTTTGATATTGGACCCTGTGGATGTCGAAGAGGCATACTGTCACATTGCAACACATTATGAAAGTGTATAATGACATGTTCCATCATATGGATGGCATGATGCGAGCTTTGGCTAAGAAGAAGACTCCATGGAAGGAAGACATGTTCTTCGCTGTAAAGTGAGCTCGACAGAAGCTGTTGAAATACTACGCGGAAGTGACTCCAACAACGGGCATGCTTCTCATTTCTGCACATATCCCCAATCCTTTTCGGAAGTTATGATCATTTAGAAAGTGGGACAAGGGAATGGATATAAATCGTCAGGATGAGACATCCTGTACTACCCAATACCAAGAGGCCTTTCTGAAGTATTTTGAGAATGAATACTGTGCCAAGAATCGACGTGTGCCGGTCAATAAGCATGAGAGCTTACCGAGCAGCAATCTTATCCCCTCTGTAACGGCTTCAGGATCCTGTCAATCATCCTTTGATCCATATGATTTGTCCAGCGATGATGAAGAATACTTAACGCCTAACAATGTGGCTGAGATGACACCCGGACGAAGTGATCACGAAGCACGTCTATTGACCGGCACCAGGCTCTATTTGAATTTTCCACCTGAAGCACCAAAGAACTGGGGGCAAATCAATCCAAATTACAATGATTACCACTCTGACCCAATGGAGATTAGCAGTACGTTTTGTTTACCTGACATAACCAACTGGTGGCGTGAACAGGAGGAAACGCACTCAAAGTATGCCGATCATTCCAATGTCGCGTGCGACATATTCTCTATCATACCACATGGTGTTGGAGTGGAGGCCAGTTTTTCCGTTGGCCGAGATGTTATCAGCTCGAGGCAGTCAAAAACCACAGGCGAGACCCTTCGTGAAAAGGTTGTTGTAAGGCAGTTTGCTTGATTCAATAACGGGATTTTGGTAGACGCTGACCCACAACTGGATGCAACGAACACAGACAACCACTCAGAAATGAAGAAAGAGGCCGAAGAAAGCAAATTGCACAGAATGGCCAAGGTTCACGACATTTTGGTGATGTGGCAGGGCAGCCAAAACCTATGTGGTAACCATAAAGAATCTCGCACTCGAAACAAGGAGATGACTGCCGGGTGATACATTTCGGATACGTAAGAGACTGTCAGAGCATCGTGGTCACTCCTTCAACATGATTGTGCAGCTGCATTCAAATTGTCAGGAAGATCTCCTTTGCCACCACCTTTGTCTGCAAAGGACCTCCCTGGAGGCCGAACTCAAATATTGAATGTCCGCCGAATCCGAAGAATCAACCATTATCCAGTTGACAGTGATGAGGATAGCGCACCTGTCAGCATTTCGGACACTGAAGATTGGCGTAACTGGAATGGGGACTTAGATAATCCAAATGACAGCGAAGACGATTGCGCAGCAGACGTTGAATCTGATATAGAGCAAGACAAGAGCATCAGGGATCAGGAATGCCCAGAACAGCGGGATCTGAGTACTGCGCCAAATGTTGCCGGATTGATTTGGCCTACACGGAGGTCACGAAGGCAGGCTGAACAGGTGTCAATGACAGTCAATGCAATCGAAACGAGGAGGAATAAGGGAGTGAAGAAAAAGTTGGACAGAATGCGTCAATGTTTCACCAGCTTCTTTATGTATCTTGACAGAGAGTTTTAGTTAGAGATAGCATATGGGCGAATGGTGAGCACTACCTTGTGAATACCGGTTGATAAACAGATGTATAGCAGGCGCAATGGACCATTTGACAAGATACATAAATTCTAGTCGTGTGAGAGCAAACAGTGCAAGAATGTAACTGCGCTCGGCTTTGCCACAGGGCCAAGTCTCAATCTGTGAGAAAGACTACCAAGGAGTTGAAATCACGATGAAAACTATTATCAATGGCAGCAGATGTCGAATGGACAAGACATTAAAATGAGCGTCAGTGGAGCGTCAACGATTTGTGGTTTTGTAAGTGCGGTAATTACACAGTGATTTGGTCGCTGTTATGCGTAACCAATGTATTGGCAGCTTTTATAGGCAAAATAGACAGCGAATGATCACCGCCCCATTCTGAGAATGAGCGTCCATGGAGCATCAACGATTTGTGGTTTTGTAAGTACGGTAGTGTTAGCAACGGTTCCAAATTGGCGGTTCGGTTCTGGGTCGGGGTAGGAACCGAACTGGAACCGTTGCAACGGGTTTTACCACATCAAAAAACCAAACCACACCGAACCCGCAGTTTTTTGGCCGGTTCCACCCATTCACAAACTCAACTCTTTGGCGCCCAATTAAGTATTTGAGTTGTGATCATATCACAATATGATATATACGTAAAAGGTGCAGTTTTAGATGCTCTTTCACCTGCCATTCTCCAATTGGCGATATAATCACTATTCGTTGTGTCGCTTCAAAAAACGCCCAATTTTCGGTGTTGTTTCCCAGCCACTCAACGAATAGTGATCATATCGCAAATTGGAGAATGGCAGGTGAATGAGCATCTAAAACTGCATCGTTAACGTATATATCATATCGTGATACGATCACAACTCAAATACTTAATTGGAGCCATAGTTCGGAGTTCGCAAGAGTGAGGCTCTGCTGTATGATAAACCCGGCCAAAACGCAGCGGGTTTATGTCTGGTCTGGGTTACAACCCCGCCAAGACAGAGCGGTTCGGTTTTTTGGACGGGTCTGGAACCGAACTGAACCGAACTGCCTGTCAAAACCCGGACCGCTGGCAGGTTACCGGGACCCGTTGCTAACACTAAAGTATGGTAATTACACAGTGATTTGGTCGCTGTTATGCATACCCACTGTGTTCACAGCTTTTATAGGCAGAAGAGACAGCAACATGGTCACCGCCCCATTCTGAGAATGAGCATCAATGGAGCGTCAACAATTTGTGGTTTTGTAAGTACGGTGATTACACAGTGATTTAGTCGCTGTTATGCATAACCAATACATTGGCAGCTGTTATAGGCAAAAGAGACAGCAACACGATCACCGCCAAATTCTGAGAATGAGCGACAACGGAGCCTCAACGATTTGTGGTTTAGTAAGTACGGTAATTACACAGTGATTTGGTCGCTGTTATGCATAACCAATGTATTGGCAGTATTTATAGGCAAAACAGATAGGAACAGGGTCACAGTCCCATTCTGAAAATGAGCGTCAACAGAGCGTCAACAATTTCTGGTTTTGTTAGTACAGTAATTACACAGTGATTTAGTTGCTGTTATGCATAACCAATGTATTGGCACCATTTATAGGCATCACAGACAGCAACAAGGTCACCGCCCCATTGTGAGAATGATCGTCGACGGAGCATCAACGATTTTTAGCTTCGTATCTTGGATAATGCATGTTCTGATTGGTTGCAGATATCCATTTATCCGATATTGGCTGCCTTTACTGGGAAAAACTACAGTGACATGTACGCTGCCGCATCCTGAGATTGAGCGTCAACTATGTTCAGCTTCGCATCTTGGGTAATTTATGTTCCGATTGGTTGCAGACATCCATTTATCAAATGTTGGCAGCCTTTACTGGCAAAAACAACAGCGACATGCTCCCTGCTGCATCTTGCAAATGAGCATCAACAGAGCGTCAACAGTTTTAGTTGTTGCATATTTGGTAATCAATGCATCATGCTGATCTTCACGTTCATAATGGAATCATTGACCGCCATGATAGGCAAAAATACAATGTATCCAAGGTAAAATACTGATTCCAAATTGATCGATATTGCAAGCTGTAAAGCATGCAAAAACATCTCCTTGGTTGTTGAAAACGCGATTTTGATAACATACTATTCACATACTCCAACAGCAAGATCCTTAAGTGAATCTATGGATGGACCCACTGGGGGACCCGCTGACAACCCGCCCAGTTCAGACGGGTTGGGAGTTTACCATCGAACCGTACCCGAGTTGATGGTTCAGGTTTATTGACAACCTGGACCGCCAAGTTGGCAACAGGTTGGGTTGGACCCGGACACAGACCCGAAGTGATGGTCCGGAACTATTGCTATCACTTGTCGGGGCACGTTGGGAATAGTCAGATTCTTCTGGCATGCAACTTGAAGATGGTCAGGATGCTATCATTTGATATGATTAAGTCGCCAGCTGTCTGAGGTGAACTTCTTTCGGCATGAACATTCAGGGCAACAGGAAGGGGTCATCTCCGGCATTGTTGACGACACGCAAGAAGTGGAATATTCACTGTGGAAAGAAATGAAAGTTGGTGCTGGGCCTGAGCAGTCTGGTGTCAGTGTAGGCTCACGATACTTTCAGCTAACTTGTGAGATTTATTGACCCTCAACACCATCACAAGGAGGTTCCTTACACACCAGGAGTTTAAAAAACGCTGCATGCGCAATGTCCCAGAAAACTATGAATAAAATGCAAAGTAAACCCTGAGCGATCCAACAACCTCGCGACGCATGTAATAATCAATACCCGAGATACATTGATCGGAACAAAAGTAATAAACAAGCCAACAACCCCAAACCCAAACGAGCCGGATAACAAAACAACCCTCAGTGAACCAACCACCTCCACACGTGCCTTAATCAGTGCCTGAGATGAGTAGATTACAGCACAGAAAACTCGCAAGACAAGAACCCAACCCTAACCCGAACACAACAACCATCCCCTCCTCAACAATGTGAGGACTGGTTCACTTCTCACCTAGCGGGCTATGTGGGCTCGCCTCAGGGAGAGGGACATCGGGGAGAGGGACATTGGGGAAACTGTTGCTACCTGCTGATATGCCGAGTCGCTGCTGATCCCCATTGACATCCGAGGCGTTTCCATCTGCCCCAGCTTGTCGCAGAGTTGGCGCCATTGGGTGAGGTTTTCGCGGCGTCACAGGCCCCAGAAACTCCAGCCCACTACGGGGATGAGTCTCCAGATTTTGTGGTCATGAGCGAGGCTCCGGGGTTTGTGGCCATGGGGCAGGAGCCAGATGTTGTAGCCATGAGGTATGCTCACGCATCTCCTGGCCTTGCTCAGGTAGCATGATTGGCTGATTGTCTACAATGGTATCTACATCGTCAGCCGATGTATTTACCATCTCTCCCTGGCCAATCGTCCGAGGTTCTTTGCCATCATCCTCATCCTCATCCTCCTCCTCATCCTCCTCCTCTTCCTCCTCATCTTCCTCCTCTTCATCTTCCTCCTCTTCATCTTCCTCCTCTTCATCTTCCTCCTCTTCATCTTCCTCCTCTTCATCTTCCTCCTCTTCATCGTCACCATCCCATTCCATATCCACATCGCTGTCTAAAACAACGATGTCCGGTGTGTACACATCATCCTCCATGCGCATATACACATCCAAATGATGTTCTGAGTCATATTCGCCATCCGGCTCCTCAGTTGAGTCGGTATCATCATCTGAGGAAATTGACATGGCGGGCGATGCTTCCAGCTCTAACTATTCCTGCTCTAGTTAGCCCTCCATATCCCATTCCCCTTGCTCCCTGTAACATTTCCACCGCTCTGCGAGGTTTCTCCCCCTGGGGTTTGTTTAACAATACCTTTCCCCTTCCCGTTCCCATTCCCCTTCCCCTTCCCCTTCCCCTTCCCCTTCCCCTTCCCCTTCCCATCCTTCATTGCCTTCCGCATCCCCATCCCATCCTCAGTCACCCTCAGTTTCCCCTTCCTATTCTCTGTTCCCTTCCTTTTCACTGTTTCTTTGTCACCGCGCTGCGTGTCAACCTCACCCTTGCCATCATCATTGTGATTGCCATCGCCAGGATGGCTCCTTCCACCGCTCAGTGCTCTGGGATCGACCCAGGTCTCATCATCATCATTGTCGTCGATTATCTCATCGCGATTCGGTGGTCTAACGGCCAGGAAGTTGCCTGGTTTGTACCGCCGGCAGTGTGGCGGTTCAATCTTTGCCCTGAGATTATCGCTACCGTACAAAGGGACACGCTCGCCGGTGCATTTTGTAACGGGCGGGGTCGGGGGTAGGTGATATTGGTATCAATAATGTGATATCATAATGGGGACAAGACACTTCAAAGTTCGTATTGAGGAATCAAAACCGGACAAGAATCAAGGCTGGATCAAAGTCATGCTTGCTTTGCCATACAAGAGAACAAGTAAAGAGAGAAGAAAAGGAAATCCTCCAACACCAAACAACCTCTCTTTATATACACTTCATCTGCCATCCTTGAATCATCCTTCATGCTCCGAAGTACCATCTGAATATCCAACCATGATCTTACACATCGCCAACGCAACTCATATCAGTACAACCGTACCACATCTTTTGACCTCGCAACACCGCAACCCACTTCCCTATCGTAACAAATTATACCGCCACCATCTCCCAACATCCTCACGCCATTCCCGCGTCCCTCAACGTCTTCATCTTGCCGTAACACTAATTCTTTCCGTCCGCCTGATACTAATCATAAGTATCCTTAAATCCATCACTCTCAACCCGAACCATGACAGTATCCCCCTCGTAGGTTCGAGGTCCTCGAAGAACATCTTCCAAAGGTCCTGGCTTCCCAGGGTATCGTTTATGAAACTCCCCCACTGCTTGAAAACCATCCACAAACTTCGCAGGTTCCCATGTCAAAGAATTGTACCCAGTCCAACATAGTAGATATTCTAACTGGTTCTGATACATCCGACTATCTTCGACACTCGAAACCTGATACTCCTCTTCACCATCAACTTCCACCGACCGTAGCAGTTTAACTCGTTCTCCATCAAGAGAATTATCCGCCACCAGATCCAGAAGTGGAACAGGTTGTACTCGATGAATTCGTATCAACACAGGCAACTCCAGTTCATATGCATATGGGGATATTCTACGAACCACCATAAAGGGTCCCAACAGCTTCCAGTCCAATTTCCGTGTAGGCCTCGTTGTTCGTATATGTCGGGCATCTAACCACACTTGGGAACCCTCCTGAATATTCGGAGCGGGAATTCGTCCATGGTTTGCTCCTTCTTCCTGCACTGCTTGACTCCATCTCATTTCTACTCGGAGGTGCTCATGGATCTGCTGCATCATTGCCTGAACCTGGTCAACACTGACCCGTCGTTGGTACAGATCCTTCGTTGGTTCTCCTACGAATGACATTCGGGGATCTGTTCCTTGCACTGCACAAAACGGAGTGCATTTAGTAGTCTCGGACGTTCCATTATTCACAGCAAACTCGGCCAATGGAAGCCACTTCACCCAGTCATCCTGCTAATGGTTCACAAACACTCGAAGATACTGTTCCATACTAGCACTCATTCGTTCTGTCTGTCCATCTGTCTGGGGGTGAAAAGCTGTTGACATTCTTCGATCAATCCGCAACCGACTACACACCTGTTGCCGGAAAACTGATGCAAACTGCGGACCTCGATCTGAAACAATGGTTAGTGGGAGTCCATGAAGGCATACCACTTCCCGCAGAAACTGCTCTGCCAAACCTAAAGCATCTATAGTCATATGGCAAGGGACGGAATGTCGCATTTTCCACAGCTGATCCACTACTACCCATATCATATCAAACCCTTTACATTCCGGCAATCCCACAACAAAATCCATCGAAATATGTTCCCATGGCTTATCCAGTACTGGCAAAGGCCGAAGAACCCCAAAGGTAGAATGTCTTGAACTCAGGGACCACTGGCAATCATGGGAATTCCAAACATACCGATCAACATCCTTACGCATTTCCTTGCACCAATATCCTCGATCAAGCAGGTCAAACGTTTTCGCTCATCCCGGGTGTCCTGCTAACCCTGTGTCATGATGATCCTGTATAATCCATAGGCGTAGTTCGTCGTGATCTGGTACATATAAATTCCCTCTATATCTTACTAGTCCCTCATCCTGTATGCATGCAGCAATGGGAATCTCTTGTAACCGATTCATTGTCCGGATTGCTTCCAGTATCTTCCCTGGTAGCGGGTCAGTCTCATATGCAAGTTGATGATAAGATCAGAAATAGGGGGATGGCCCTGGGCGGGCGGGCTGTCCGCCAACAAACGCAATTGTTCCAGTAGGTTCTGCGCCTTTAGAACCACCTGTTCCATATTTTTCAATCTTTTATCCCCCCCTCAGGGAGGTCTCCCGGCTTCCTTGTCAAAGCATCCGCCTTCCCATTCGATTTGCCTGGTCTATAGACCATCTCATAGTTGAATCTGGTAAGAAATTCCGACCACCGGGCCTGTCGTCGATGTAAGAGCTTCTTTGTCATAAAATACTCAAGGTTCTTATGATCAGTTATCAATTTAAGAGGGTATGCAGCCCCTTCACACTCTGGTCTCCATTCCTCCAACGCCTTGATAATAGCCATAAGCTCCTTATCGTATATATCATAATGGCATTCGGACGGTGGATGTCTCTTTGAGAAATAAGCTACCAGATGTAATGCCCCATCATCATCATGCTGAGATGAAACTCCTCCAGATACATATTCGGAGGCGTCTGTTTCAATAATCGCCTCCCTATCATGATCGAAATGTCGGAGTACTGGAGCTGTTGTAAAGGCAGTCACGATCATTTTGAAAGCCAACTGTTGTTCCACTTCCCATACAAATGATTCATCTTTCTTGGTTAGCCTTGTCAGTGGCTCTGCTTTCCCAGAATACTTAGGGATAAATCGTCAGTAATAATTGCAAAACCCAGAAAACAGTTGGACTTTGAAGAGATTATTCAGCCTGCCGTTCTTTGTCTTCTCCTCTCGACTCCAATTCCTCATGGTCTCAACCTTATCCTCATCCATGGATATACCCGTTGTTGATATGATCAAACCCAAATATCGTACGGTCTCCTTATGAAATTCGCACTTTTCTGGTTTGAAATATTCACCCTCCTCCAAAAGACGTTTCATGACCCACTTCACGTGTTCCATGTGCTCTTTCTCCGAATCACTATATATCAAGATATCATCCAAATCCGCCAATGCAAAACCATCCAAAGCCTCCCGTATAGTATTATTGATATATCACTGGAAATCCGTACCCGCATTTGTCGTCCCAAATTGCATAACCATTGGTTCAAACAATCCTTATCTTGTCCAGAAGGCTAACTTATGTTTGTCTCCCTCCTTAACGCGTAACAGATTGTAAGCCCCACAGCCTTCAAGTTTCATATAAATTCTAGCTTTTCGAAGTAAATTCAGAGTTTCCCGTATTACAGGAAGGGGGTACCGATTCTTAATGGTCTTGCTATTGATATCTCGGTAATCAATACAGAACCGAAGCCCTCCATCCGGCTTCTTTGCAAAGAGGACTGGTGTCGCAAAAGGTGATGATGACTGACGGATGAATCTTTTTGACATATTCTCTTCTTACCATTCCATAAGGGCTGCCAACTCAGCCCTTGACATTGAATAAAGGGGGCCCCAAGTTGGTGTCTCTCCTTCCTTCAGGCGTACATCATGGTCGATGCCTGGTTGATGTGGTGGAAGGCGGTCAGCTAAAACTTTATTGAACAAAGGAAGAAACTCATGATACTGTTTCGGAACAATCTCATCCAGGTGTCATTCCCTAAGATCCTTTGCTTCAATGGCTTTATTAATATCATAGAGAGATGCCTTAAACAGCTTCAGCTTTTTTCTCTTAACTGTTCAAGAGAACGAAGATCCATTAAGCATAATGATATTCCCTCGAAAGGGTTGTTGAGGGCGTATCTGTGGTTCAAATATTCCACCAGGGGCGCAAACTGGCTCGGGAGGTTCCTCTGTAACTCCTTGTACCGTAACAGGTGCATCATGAGAATGTGTCGTACAGTATTGTGATCCAAAAGCGACCGTATTGGATGCAAACCGCACTGCAATACCATGTAATTGTAACCAGGGAATTCCAAGGACAATGGGATAATGTCCCAATTTCGTAACGAACATAGGTAACTGCTCCCTATGATCTTGGATCATCATTCCTACCTTAGCAATATGCGTAATATCCCCAGACTCAATAGGGATCCCATCGATAACCTCGACTTGTTGTTTCTCCTTCAACTCTTGACGTGGTATTTGATGATGGCGAGCAATGTCTTAATCCATAAATGCTATGCCTGTAGCGCCGCAGGCGATCAGCGCATGTGTGGGTATTTCTTGACTATACACGGTCAATGTGCAGGTTATAACTAAATGTTTCCCTTCCATTGATCCTTCAAATACCTCCACCTTGCTAACTGAAAGACGCGAAATTCCAAAACATTTCAAAGTATTATGTAAGGACGCATACGGCAGCGTCCGGCTGCATAGGGATATGGTTGCACACGTGGACTCGAGTGACTATATATGTAGACGTGTAGATGTCAAGGTAGGATTATTGCTAGAGATCTAAGGCTCGTGGCGAGCCGACTATATAGAATGGCCGTTACCCGGCCGTGGACACGTCACGTGCAGCCGTGCCGTTACATTATCCCTCTCTTTAGGCGCAGACCTCCTGGGCTGCCAAAGCCAGTATATGAGAATAGAAGGAAAGGGAAACAAAGAATGAAACAATCATCCTACGTACGCAATCGTACGAACTCATAAGTCCCACAACCGATCAGTACCGCTCAGGTTGACCTTTCGGTGGATCCGGTGCACAGGGAAACTCCACCTCCCATTGACTGATATCCGGAGGTAGTAAAACCCGTGCCAATGCCATTTATACCGGGCCGAGATCCAAAGAAGAGAAGAAGAGAAGAGAGAAACAAGAAAACATCCAAAAGTGATCCCGTCTCCATATCTCCACTTCCAAACGCATGCTCCAAGGACCATCATTCCCGTAGCTCGTATCTCGGCGTAGGTCATTGTCGGAATCGTCAAGGTAGTAGAGCTTCCGCTCATGACCCGGCATCGATGGGAGCTTCCGCTGCCAGCATCGGTCGTAGCCGTCAATCGTATACATCACTCGTGTCTTATTCGTCGATATCTAACACGTAAGCCTCTCTAACATGGTTATACTTACTAAGTTCAAGCGCGTTAGCGCTGTCTGAGCTCTGTGCAGTGCTTCCGCATTCTCTGTAGAGTATATCTTGCAGCCGGTAATCATTGGTACTCGGCATTGACTTGTAGATGCTGCTTCACAAGGCAGTCGTCTTTGGATGTCCGCTTCGGTGAACATCCGGCGACTTGATAGGTGCGCTCTCGATAGGCAGCTTCAGTAGCATGTTGGCCGGCTTGGTAGACTTTGCCGGTCGACTTCTCAGTAGACTTCTCGGTCGACTTCTTGGTGGGCTTTGACTTGCCGGTAGGACTTGATCGTGTAGACATGGCTATCTCACCTCTTTTGAAAGTTCGTTGCTCCGCCGACGACTTATATGTATCGATTGTCGATTGCCATCGTAGCTCGGTAGCAGTCTAATCGTGATTCAGGATCGTAATCGTAATTTCTCTGTGATTCGACACATAATTTGGTTCGGCTTCAGCTTCGTAAAGTTGAGTCTAGGCATAGGCCATCGTCGGGATTGGCCAGGGTAATATCGGGAAAAAGTCGATCATCACATGGCCCTCGTCTTGACTTTCGGCAATAATGTGAGCTTCCGCTCCTGGCATCGTCATGCCGTCAGTTTTCATCAGTGACTTGCTGGTGACCATTCGAGGTGGTAGAATGCATCGGGCGTGGGCGGTATATCATTGATCCATATCTAACCCATAAGCTTCACAGTAGGTGGTCATACTCACCGTGATAGGAGCGCGCTTCTGCTCTCGGAAAGCCGCTTTGTACATGCATATGCAGATTTCGGCATCTCTTGATTCGGCATTTGGTAGGGTCTCGGAGGGCTGCTTCTCCGTGAAAGTCATTCGGATGATGGCTTCGGTGCATTCTTGGTCGACTTCTCTTGCCCATCTCAGTAGGCTGCTTCGGTAGAATATCCGTTGGCTTCTCGGTAGTCATTGGTAGGCCTCCGGTAACGTGGTTCGGCATTCCGTTCGGTATGCCGTTCGGCTATTGATTCTTGATCCTTTGGTATTCCATTCGGTAAACATCTCCATCAGTGGCTTTGTCCGGTTGGGCTTTCAGTAATCCTCTCGTTCGATCTCCATGTGAAGTCCTTCGGCAGTGATATCCGTTGCTGTGAGATCTCGGTGATCATCTCTTGCTAGTTATCTCGACTATCTCTTGTGATGCCATTCGGTAGACTATTCGGTACGCTCAGTGGTCATTTTCGATCTCCTTTGGGACCAATTCGGTAGCCATATCGCAGTCGTTCGGTATCTCGTGCGGAACTGCTTCGGTAGACGTATATCCTCCCTTCGTAGGTCAGCGCCCCTGAGACGACTTTCCAATTCTTATGCGAGTCCATAGCACCCTCCGCTCTACCATTCTGTCAGGTCAGGGTAGCCGACCATTGGGAAAATCGACGATTTCCTTGGTCACGTTGGTAGCCAGTGTGTCGGTAGCCTGGGCTGTCTTGATAGCAGGTAGTCATCGTAAGGTTCAACGGCTGCTAAGGTGCTAAAAGTCGTGCAGTAGGTCTTATATCCGATCTCGTAATCAGGTCGCCTAGAGGGTCTATCTGCCGGGTTCCTCACGGTGTTTCGTTCCTGCACTTCCGGTACGTTAATTGTTTGCGGTAGGGGTTGCGATTCCGGTACGGTCATCCCCCTCTTTTGAAAGTCGTTGCTCTGCCGATAAGTTGTATATCTGCTTTTGGTTGCAATTATCATAGCACAAATGTAGTCTCGGGAATTGGTAGGAATCCACATAACCTGTGTATAACCATATAGGACTCATACATCTCCCATTCGGTTGCGTTCATTGTAGATCTTCATAGTTTGGTTGATTGAGGCCGGCTACCGCTCAACCTCAGTGATATATCGTTGTATGAGAATTCTCGCTTCTGGGCCACAATATCCGTTGATGATTGCGCCATTCGATCACTCAGGGGCCATAGTATCTTAGGCCCGTCTGTAAATCGGGATATCTCAAATACTGATCGCACGAATTCGTACGACTGTTTCTGCTCTATCATCTCCATTAGCTAAGGAATCAACAGAGGATGGAGGCGATGAAGGGTAAAATCCAGGAGGCCTTGTCATTAGCGGTTCGCCCACGAATGGACCAAGCGCCGCCGTCCAGTCACTCCCTTTGTGCCTTGGCGAGCCAGTAGCAGTCATTCAAGGATCCCATGTGGACGCTCTTCTGCCGCAACTACTGCCGCTGCTCCTTGCTCGCTCATCAAGCCTACGAGGGTTACCACTTCTGCTGGTCAATCTACAGCTTCAATGGGTCCGCTCTACCGCAGCTCTAGCAATCCTAATTGCAAGCTCCACACATTGTGGCTAATGCCCGCTCCAGGACGATGCCAGTCGGTTGACGACTGGACAATCGTGAGTTTTACTCCTCGCAGGGTCTAGAGGATCAGCAGCCGATTGCCGTCCAACCGCCGGGGATTATTATCAGCAACTAGTTCCGAGCTGGAACCGTAAGAGCTGAAAATTTTGATTGCATGCATCTTTCTCACCAATGCACAGGTGGTCTATAAACATTGCCTCACCCCATAATAGGTGGTATAAATAGCCTCGAGATCAAGAAGTCTCGGTATTTGTGGGCCCCCAACACTAGTCATTGGGATACCCAGTTGCCATCTCCAGAGAGAGAAAAGCTGGCGGTCAACATAGTACCGCAGGATCAATTGGGAATTCGCTCGTTTCCTGGTCGCTTGATAGTTGTTCATGACTGGTAGTAGTTCTGAATCCCCGCTAGGTGTCGGGTGCAGCATCCGCAGTGCTTCCGACAGTCATCGAGCTCAGCATAGTTGTGGCCTTGGCAGGTATGTAGGTATGCAGGTCGACCATCAGCGTTCATAGCATCGTAGGTATCGGTGACTGAATTGAATCTCGCGGGATTGGTATTCGCTTGACTGCAATCGACATGGTCAATGAGGTGGGTATTCGCCGAAATCGTTGATGGACATCGAGTATCCGATCACAATATCTTCATTCTCATCGTAAGTGAGTCTCGCCGTTGGATAGCTTCTCCTTGGTCATGTAAGGCCACGTATGCCTGCGCTCGGCAGTGTAAGGATATGTATGGTAATCAATTAGATACGGTTGCATGTGGGTGCGAGTGAGCACGAGTGTAGAAGTAAGTGGTAAGATTATCGGTACAGATCTAATTGTCATGGCAGTCGTCTATATAAGGTTGAAAGTTACCCGGCCCTTGACACGTAACGTGCCCGCTGCGGTATGACGCCGTTACAGGTCAGTGGACTTTCATCGTGTAGTTGTCTCTGTAGCCGGATTTCGTTCGCAGAAAGGCTCTCCTCCGTAGGTGCATTGGTCGTGCAATGTAACTTGGTTGGCTCAAATATCGTTGTCTGGTGACTTCTCGTTGGGTTTTCGTCAGTCGTACGCGTTAAGGGGTTATATGGCTGTTTTCGTCAACCGTGATCTCTGCATCGCTTGGTGCTCCTCAATTGACTGCAGTCGATTGTAATTGTACTCGTAGCAATAGGATATATTCGATTTCCTCTTGTTGGGCGTGTGTAGGAGTTGTCTCTCGACTTGTGGCAATTGTTGACATTGTTGGCCTGTAACGCATCTCGCTGCCGAGTGCATCTCCGAAATCGTCTGTGCTCTTGACAATTCACCTGATTAAAAGATGAACGTCTTAAGACTCAGTGCTCGTGTAATCAGTAGGTATCTGGACTCGTGTCGAAGTGCATTTCGGCATTGTTGACTTCTTATTCTTGCTCGTCGAAATAGGGGTAAACTCGCAAATCCCGTGAGCGAAACATATCCGTTTACTAACAAAGCGATAATAGTGTAAGGAGGCATACGCCAGCGTCCGGCTGCATAGGGATATGGTTGCACACGTGGACTCGAGTGACTATATATGTAGACGTGTAGATGTCAAGGTAGGATTATCGCTAGAGATCTAACGCTCGTGGCGAGCCGACTATATAGCATGGCCGTTACCCGGCCCTGGACACATCACGTACAGCCGTGCCGTTACACATTAAAACAAAACTTTTATCGCCAACTGAAGAGCCATCCTTCTTCAATTGACCTGCTCTATTCCCGATTTCTCGCAACCTGTCCCAGTCCCCACTTCCTTGACTTCTGCTCCAGCTGCCTTAAAGGTCTGAGCCTTTTTCCTCGCCGCACATTCCGCAGCCCTATGGTTGAACCCACCACAATACAAACACCTTCCATCAGTAAACCTCTTTGCCCTTTCTTCGGCGGAAATCCTCCTCCTGCCTGTGCTGAGATCCATAGGTGCAGGTCTGGTATATCCAGCCACGGTTCCAGCGGGTGCTCCTGCGGGATCCTTAGGAGGGGCCGGAGGTCTGGGGGAAGAGGCAAATCCTGTCCTTCCACCCTTATTCTGTGCCGCCTTTTCCACCCATCGTTGTCGGATCTGATTATCTCGCTTCTGACACACCGTCACACAAGCAGGAAGTCCCTCTGGCATATAGCTATATGTAAAGGAGTTCTTCATCTCTTCGGACAACCTCATATGTAAAGTGTTCCGTAAGGCCGAAGGATTCCAATCCAGATCCACAGCGAAAGCTTCTAACTCAGCATAATACTGAGAGAACTCGCGGTTCTTTTGTTTAGTTTCCCGCTTCTTCCGTTTGGCGGTGGCTACTCAATCGGGGTCTCCAAAAGCTGGAAAGTTTTCCAGCCCTATCTCCCCATCCTCCCGGACGTGTGGCACGATCTGGCCCAAACCTATTCCCATTAGGCGGTTGAATGCATACCACATCTTCGACTGTGTGTCGGGAAAACTGGCGGGTTTGTGTCGTATGACCATCTGGAGTTGAGCAATCAGGCCTCTCAACTGAGCTCAATCCGTACCTGAAAGGTCTGGGGAGTCGGGAAACTTCTGTCCTCGGTCTTTGGGTTGCTGACTGTGAACAGGGGCTGCCGGGGCCGGCAACGATAAGGCATTCGCTAACTGCGTCCTCAAGGCTCGGACTTCTTCTCCCGACTGTCTGGCATCCCGTGTCATATTCTCCAGTTGTTGTCGTGGGTCTTCGTCTGTTCCCACTGTACTCGGGATGCTCCAAGCTTCCTCCAGCTCCTGCCTCAATGTCTCCAGCTGTTGTTCAAACGTCGAGTGATCACACTCTGGAGGTAGCAACTGTTGTGTCTGCAGGTCCGTGATCTGCTTCTGTAACGTGATTATCTGTGCCAGGTGATCGCACACCCTCTGTACCATTGCCGCAGGTTCCGTGTACTGCGCTACTCTCCTTAGCACCTCCTGTGCTTCTTTCAGCAATGTCTGTCTCTCCCCGAATTCAACCTCCAGCAGGTTCCTGTTGACGATTTCTCATGAGATGGCTTGGTCGTCCGCAGACACCAGGGCCACCTGATCATGCTGTTCTGATCCTGACATCGCAACGAATCAAGCACATCTACCAATGCCAATTATAAGCGTCAATTTCAGAAGGAGTTGGGGTCGGAGCTTCAATAACAATCAACAGCACTGGCGCAGGCTTTGCAGTTGCTGCTGCTGCTGGTGCGTGTCCTTCCGTTGAGTGTGTTCCTAAACAATTATGTCCTTCACACTCACTGGGCAACCCAGGGTCACAATCGAACCAAGCGTGGGCTCCCCAGTACTTGGTCCAACAATCTCCGAATACAAATTGTCAAGTTCCAAGCCACCTCCGTATGCGGCGGCTTCTGTCCAGTAAATATTCCAAGGCGAGGGAACGTCTGACTGTTCCCAAAAATAAGCTGGCAAAATGAGATCGTCTACCTCAGTATTCAATAATCCTTCGATACTTTGGAAGGCGTTCAAAGGTTCGGGTTCAGACAAGGAACACTGAGTTCCTGCAAGATCAAACTAATGCGTTCGGGAAGTACAGTTACTGTCGTACTCTCACATTCAAATATGGGGATCGGTGTGGGTACTGACAGATATCCAATCCGGTAAGTCGTGGTAACTCACCAACGCAATCATCGCAGACGTGAAACCACTGATGATTTGGTCCGAGATACACCCAACAGGTAACAGAGCAAGGTTCGTTACAGTACTTACAACCATTCGAAGGGTGTAGGCACATGTAATTCTGTAAGGTCGTAGCTACACAGATAGCAAATTGATATATAACTATCGGTTACTTCACAGTAGTACCAAGCAAGATTGGAACAAGGGGTCAAACAATGTTGACTGTACATTCAATGTCAGGTACATCGTAGAAGGACTCGTTCTAGTGTAACGGGCGGGGTCGGGCATAGGTGATATTGGTAGCAATAATGTGATATAGTAATCAGGACAAGACACTTCGAAGTTCGTATTGAGGACTGAAAACCGGACAAGAATCAAGGCTGGATCAATGTCGTGCTTGCTCTGCTATACAAGAGAACGAGTAAAGAGAGAAGAAAAGGAAATCCTCCAACACCAAACAACCGCTCTTTATATATACTTCATCTGCCATCCTCGAATCATCCTTCATGCTCTGAAGTACCATCCAAATATGCAACCATGATCTTACACACCACCAACACAACACTTATCAGTACAACCATACCACATCATCCGACCTCGCAACACCTCAACCCACGTCCTGATCGTAATGAATTATACCGCCACCATCTCGCGACATCCTCACGCCATTCCAGCATCCCTCAAAGTGTTCATCATTCCGTAACACTAATTCCTTCCATCGGCCCGATACGTTTCCTAAGGATCCTTCAATCCATCACTCGCAACCCGAACCGTGACACGTTTAACCTTCCCCAGGCTGGTTGTCTGCGGATTGGAGAGATCGACTTGATACCCAAAGGCAAGGGGGTTGTCCCACCTCGAATTGTGCATTCGGTTGCGAGTTTTATCAAACATTTGCCCCATGTATGAGCGGAAGGCAGCCCACCACTCCCGAACAGGCGAACCACTGCTGTGGCAGTGCGGCCACAGCAGCTGGAATTGTGAACAGTGGCGAGTCGTAACTGGATCAAGAAAGAATATATCATAAAAGAGGTCCCATGCCCTGTCATCCTTGATGCCACAAACATTACATATCTGTATGAGTCCATGGATGGGTTCCGAGATGAATCCCTTTATACGGTCCCAATTGAATGACAGGCATTAATTTATACCCGATGTCGGCATCTTTGCCCTAGCCTTCCCCTTTTGTTTGCGGCTGCCCTGTGGTGCCATCGCTGTTAGTAGAAAATATATCTACATCTGAAGAGTTAGCATTATGATACAGTTGCATGTAGCGGAAGGAATCCCGGAGGGAAAGTACAAAGTTGTATAGGTTATCGGGTGTCCTTTGGAATGGGAGGCGTTGTTTTGTCCAAATCACGTGATGTCTAGATAACTCAGGACGCTTGCGGTGGGCCCTATAATACGGGAGGAAAAGAGAAAGGAGGTGTAGGCTGGAACAGGGAATATATATACTGGAGTTCCGGCGATGTCTTCGTTCAACTTGTGACAGATGATAATTTTGATTCATATCCTGCGTTTTGTTGGGTAACGAACACAAAACAGCCCAGCCTGCATCTTGCACAACCATCAGGCACCTCATGAACGACAAGCCTCAAGACGAGATTGAGTACTTGCCATACAGACAGTTTACGATGCCAGGCGTTGCTTTTGCATCAGACCCCACTATTATCGCTCAGACCTCGTGCATCCTGGAGCGAACTGAGTAGTTCTGAGGTTGTACCAAGTCATCAGCAAAATGTGAATCGGTCCGGAAGCAACACCCAATCCTCCCAGACACTCCGGGCAACCTCACCAGTGCTTCTCAGTACTTCTAGATGCTCCCAGACCTCCCTGGAGCTTAGCAAAGTGCTCTCAGACTCTGCAGGAGCATTCTCAGGATGCTCCGAGATTTGACTTATAGAATATTCAAATTTTGGAGCTTCTGAGACCTCTGCGCAGCTTGGCAGGAGACTTGGTGCCGTATTATCACAGCAGTGGTTCTTACATAACCACAAGGCATATTGTCTTATCATATTTGTCTGTTACAGTCACAAGATTCACTACATCATAATATGGCATGCATTATTTAAGTCTCTATATATGTACATATGGTCAATCTGGCCACAGATGGTACTCGAGCATAATCGGAGGAGCACCTGGACACGCCCATTGACAGAATTTAGAGATGTACCACATGGTGGCCATTGTGGTGAAACGATGGAGCTAGAAGACAGAGAGCCCACCATCAACACTCCGCCGCACCTCTGACGACATCCAAACAGAGTTCATAAGAACGAGTGGGTCTGGCTCGAGGAGCGTAAAAATCGGGTGAGAAGAAATGATATTACCCGGCGTTGAGGATCCACGCATTTGTGTGGCTCCACGAAATCTCGAACACAGCAAGTGAGACCATAAGTTGGGAAAGATAGAGTGTGTTTTTTCATTGTATGATAAGATGAGATGGAAATGAGATGATGATTATCTACTCTGGGGCTTGCCAAATATGTACTCTCCGTTACTCAGTCCACCTCCGTTACCCCTGGGATTCCATACATCCGCCGTCGCTCCTTGACGATGTACTTGGAGGCCTTGATTGAGCCAGTTTGGAGATGCACTTGGAGACCGAGAGATCGAGTGAACTCAGCGATGCACTTGGAGCCCGTGATAGAGCGAGTTTGGAGATGCACTTGGAGGCCGAGATTGAGTGAACTCAGGGATGTACTTCGGATCCGTAATTGACTGAGTTGGGGGATAAACTTGGAGGCCTTGATCAATCAAGATTGCAGCAGAACTTGGAGGCGGTTAATCTAGAGGCGGTTAATCTGGAGGAGATTGATCTGAAGGCGGTCAATCTGGAGACAGTCAATCTAGAGGCAGTCAATCTGGAGGCGGGAGATCGGGAGGCATGTGCAATGGAAGCTGACAATCTATTCATTGGTTAACTCGTAATTGTGGCAATGTAGAGAATTGAGTACAACAAGATTCGCTCAGAGCTGAGACCGGCTGGGGGCGAGAGGCAGTCAATCTTGGGATGATGCCGTACGCGGTGTATGCTGAACTCAGTGTATGCTGTACTCGGTGTATGCTGCATTCTGTGTATGCTGTACCCGGTGTGTGCTGTACTCGGTGTATGCTGTACTTGGTGTATGCTGTACTCGGGGTATGCTGTACTCGGTGTATGCTGTACTCAGTGATAACTCTTGATCATGGCATGGAGAGATAGAGAGGGATGACCTAACTTCCTGTTCTTAGGTGACAGTAGAGTTGAGGACAAGAAATACAGCTGAGAAGAGATGGGGCAAATGATCATGAGGAACTAGGACTTAGAGAATGTCGTGTATGAGTCAATTTACCATCCCCAATATGGCAGGTACGACTACCGATCTGGCGTGTAATTGCACCGATACAAGGTCTTCCGAACCCAGTCAGGCAAGTTGTACCCCTGATTTCTCATATCTGCTTGTATCCTCCAGATCATTCTGATCTTCATCACCCATCTCTCTCTTCCCCATCCACAACTCTATCATCATCGCAGAATAGAAAGTTAAGTCATCCATCCCTATCTCTCCATGCCATGGTCATGAGTTGACGCCGAGTACAGCATCCACCAAGTACAACATACCCCGACTACAGCATACACCGAGTAGAACATACACCCAGTACCGCATCCACCCATGATTGTTTGTCTTCTCTTTATTCTCATGATTACGAGTCAACCCCTGAATGTAGCTTCAGCTTCTGGCGTGCCTCCCTACACATTCGACCGCCATCAGCCAGCTGTCCATTTGAGCTCAAAGGTACAGTAACCTTCTGACATTCCCACGTTTGCGAGTCAACTAACCGATGAATGAGTTTCAGCACCCGGCGCGCCATCCGTCGACCGCCTCCAAATACTCGTCTAATTTCGCTTCATCACGGCCTCCAAAGTGTATCACCATACTCGCTCAATTACGGCCTCCAAGTTCGAACGATCATAGCCTCCAAGTGCATCTCCAAACTCGCTCGATCACGGCCACCAGGTGTATCTCCAACCTCGCTCGATTATGGCATCGAAGTGCATCTCCAAACTCCAGTGATCACGATCCTGGAGTGCATCTCTAAGTTCAGTCGATCACGGCATCCAAGTGTATCTCTAGATACGCTTGATTGCTGCCTCCAAGTGCATCTCCAAACTCGCTCGATCACCGCCTGCAAGTGCGCTCGGTCACGGCCTCCAAGTGTGTCTCCACATCAGCGAAATGTATTCTAGTCTCTGGAAGCCTCCAGAAGTGTCTGAGAGGATGTGGAGTGTAAACTTAGATGTGTCAATTTCAGGAGAGTATAAGACCGTAGCGGGGCATTCCGGCCGGCCTTCGTAGTAACTGAAATCTGTGTTGATTAGTCCAGGAGTACCATGGGAGTGATTGTAATAAGTTTGGGAACTCCTCGGAGCGCCGGAGTAAACTTTGGGTGCACCTGGAAGTGCCTGGGAGTGCCTGCGCCAAGTCTCGGAGCGCAGGCAACAAGTCTGGGAGCTCCTCTAATTGCAGTAGAGCAGTCAGGGAAAAACATCTTCTTTCGGAATTCTACAGGTGTGCCTGGGATGCTGCAGATGCCCCTGGAATGCTGCAGGTGCGCCTGGAATGCTGCAGGAGCGCCTGGAGATCATAGCTACTATTCATCGTGCAACAATTGTTAAAATTCATGTACTCAGATTGTATTCTCATCTATTTATCTATGTATCAATGAATCTATGTATCTATATAGTTACCCATCTACACACGATATATTTGGACTGGCTGCAGGTGGTGCATGAGAGCAATTCGAGGTGCACCTGAAAATGACGATCGATTGAACACAGAGGTACACACTGACGCTGTGATCGAGCGAGTTTGGAGATGCACTCGCGGCTGGTAATCGAGCTGATTTGGAGATGCACTTTGACGCCATGATCGAGTGAACTTAGAAATGCACTCCGAGATCGTCATCGAGCGAGTATGTGGATGCGCTTCGAGGCCATGATCGTGCGAACCTGGATGCCGTGATCGTGCGACTTTGGAGGCCGTAATCGTGTGAGTTTGGAGATGAACTTGGAGACCATGATCGACCGAGTTTGGAGATACACTTGGAGGCCATAATCGTGCGAACTTGAAGGCTGTAATGGAGCGAGTTTGCACGAGTACTTGGAGGCACTCGATGAACGGCTCGCCTGGTACTGAGACTCATTTCATCAGATAGTTAACTCGCAACCATGGGAATGTGAAAATGTAACTTAACCTTTGAGCTGTCATGGATAGCTGGCTGATGGTAGTCGATTGTGTAGGGAGGCATGCCGGAAGCTGAAGCTACATTCAGGGGTCAACTCGTAATCATGAGAATGCAGTGAAGACAAACAATCTTCGGTGGATGATGTATTCAGTGTATGCTGTGCCCGGTGTATGCTTTTACTCAGTGTCAACTCATGATCATGACATAGAAAGATAGAGAGGGATGACTTAACTTTGTGTTCTGTAATGATGGTAGAGTTGTGGACGAGAAAGACAGAGATGGGGGATAAAGATGAGAAGGATGTAGAGAATGCGAGCGGATATGCGAAATCATGGATACGACTTGCCTGATCAGGGTTTAAAGAGTCCTCGTATGGGTGTAATTACACGCCGGATCGGGACTCATACCTGCCGTATCGGGGATGGTAAATTGACTCGCACACGAAATTCTCTCAAGTCCCAGTGTCTCATGATGATTCGTCCCATCACCCCTCATCTCTCACTTTCTCGTCCTCAACTCTTCCATCACCTAAGAACATGAAGTTAAGTCATGCCTCTCTATCTCTCCATGCCATGATCAAGAGTTAACACCAAGTACAGCATACAATGAGTACTGCATACACCGCGTACTGCATCATGCCAACACCGACTGTCTCCCGCTCCCAGCCAGTCTCTCATCTCTTGGCAGACCATGTCGTACTCAATTCTGTACATTCCCACCATTATGAGATGACCAATGAATACAGTCTCAGCTCCCGTCACGCCTCCCTCCTGAACTACCGCATCAACATTGACCGCCTCCTAGTACTGCTCCAATCTCTCTTGATCATGGCCTCAAAGTGCATCTCTAAACTCACTCAATCATAGCCTCCAAGTGTATCTCCAAACTCGCTTGATCACGGCCTCGGAGTGCATCTCCAAGCTCACTCAATGGTGTTGTAATACGCTGGAGCAAGAATGCAGACATCCCATCATCAACAGTCTGGCGCACCTCGCGTGGCATCTGAAGGGAATTGATGAGACAGAGCAGTTCTGGCTCAAGGAGCGTACCAAGAGAGTGAGAGGATATGAAGGGATACCCACCATGATAAACAGCACAAATTGTTTCGATCTTGGAAAGCTTGGCAAGAGTGCATGAAACCGAGAGTTGGGAAAGATAGAGTGTGTATTTTTTCGAAAAGGATGATGTCTATCTACACTGGGGTCATCCAAATATACACTTCCTGTCGCTAAGTTGATCTCTGTTATCCCTGGATCTTTGTATATATATATATAGAGAGACTTAGATAATACATGCCATATTATGATGTAGCAAATCTTGTGACCGTAGCAAAGACAAATATGACAGACGAAATGCCTTGTGGTTGTGGAACGCTTCAAACCACTGGTGTGAGAATATGGCATCAAGTCTCCCGCAGAACTTGTGCTTGAGGTCTCAGCTGCTCTTGAAGTCTCCTGCAGACATGTGCTGTGGTCCCAGCGGCTCTTGAAGTCTCCCGCAGACCTGCGCAGAGGTCTCAACAGCTCCAAAATTTCAATATTCTAATCGTCAAATCTCATTGCATCCTGAATGCACCTCCATCACTGCAGGTGCTTTCAGGAGCACCTGTGAATGCTCTTGCAGAGTCTGAGAGCACCTTGCAACAGTCCAAGGGGGGCTGGGAGCATCTAGAAGTACTTAGAAGCACTGGTGAGAGCTACCGGAGTGTCTGGGAGGTTTGAGTATGGATTCCGGACCGATTTACATTTTGCTGATGTCGTGCTTGCTTTGCTATACAAGAGAATGAGTAAAGAGAGAAGAAAAGGAAATCCTCCAACACCAAACAACCTCTCTTTATATACACTTTGTCTGCCACCCTCGAATGATTCCTCATGCTCTCATGTACCATCCGATTATCCAACCATGATCTTACACACCACCAGCACAACTCTTATCAATACAACCATGCCACATCATCCGACGTCGCGACAACTCAGACCACTTCCTCATCATACCAGATGATACCACCACCTTCCCCCAACACCCTCACACCGTTCCCGCGTCTCTCGACGTCTCCACCTTTCTGTAACACTAATTCCTTCCGCTTCTCCAATACTATTTCTATATACCCCTCGACCCATCATTCATAACCCAAACCGTGACACACTTGGAGGCCGAGATCGGGTGAATTCAGATATGCACTCTGAGGCTGTGACCAAGGGAGTTTTGGGATACACTTGCAGGCTATAATCGAGTGAGATTGGAGGAGTACTTGGAGGCGGTCGGTTTGGAGGGAGGCGCGACGGCAGCTGGGACTCTATTCATTGGTTAACTTGTAATGGTGCAAATGTAGAGAGTTGAATACAACATCTGCCAAGAGATGAGAAACTGGCTGGGAGCGGGAGACTGTCGATCTTGGTATAATGCTGTACTTGGTGTAGTCGGTGTTAACTCATGATTATGGCATGGAGAGATAGAGAGGGATGACTTAACTTCATGTTCTTAGGTGATGGTAGAGTTGAGCACAAGAAAGAGAGAGATCAGAGGAGATGGGGGATATCGTCATGAGAAACTGGGACTTAAGGGAATTTCGTGTGCCAGTCATTTTCCATCTCCAATATGGCAGGTACAAGTCCCGATCTGGCAGGTAATAACACCGATATGAGGTCTTGTTAACCCAATCAGGCAAGTCGTAACACTGATTTCTCAGGTCCGCTCGTATCCTCCATATCGGTCTCAACTTCATCCCACATCTCTCTCTTTCTCGTCCACAACTCTACCATCATTGCAAGAACACAAAGTTAAGTCATCCCTCTCTATCTCTCCATGCCATCATTATGACTTAACAACGAGTGCAGCATATGCCGAGTGCAGCATACACCAAGTACAGCATACACCAAGTACAGCATACACCAAGTACAGCATACACCAAGTACAGCATACACCAAGTACAGCATACACCAAGTACAGCATACACCAAGTACAGCATACACCAAGT
>Ga0307515_10001493_pt1 | contig 52474 bp, 56 predicted proteins | sample 17_EM_MG_FD_194513 | JGI IMG/M metagenome (GOLD analysis project Ga0307515, IMG submission 194513) | Populus trichocarpa ectomycorrhiza microbial communities from riparian zone in the Pacific Northwest, United States - 17_EM | ecosystem: Host-associated > Plants > Roots > Unclassified | place...
CGAAAACCCGGACCGTGGCCATTGGGCCGGTTTTACCACCAAAAACCCGGCATTTCAACCTCACAACTTTGGCTCCAATTAAGTATTTGAGTTGTGATCGTATCATGACATGGTCAGTACGTAGATTGTGCAGTTCTGGCCGCTCTTTCACCTCCTGCATTCGGATCTGCGATCCGACAACTACTCGTCAAGACACTATCGAAAACCCGCGAATTTCGCATAAAATTTGCCCTTATTTCACAGCCACTCTACGAATATCAGTCGGATCGCAAATATGATTGTTGGAGGTGACAGAGTTCATAAAATTGGACAATCTGTGTATTCATCATGTCACGATACGATCAGAACTCAAATACTTAATTGCAGCCAAAGTGGTAGGAACCGTACAATTGGAACCGCGGTCCGGTTCCAACCCGGCCAAAAACCCGCGGGTATATGTCCGGTCCGGGTAACAACCCGCCAAGACTTGGGCGGTTCGGTTTCTTGGCGGTTCCTGACCCGGACCGGGACCTCGGTTCCGGGTGCAACCCGGACCGAAGCCGGGTAACCCGGAACCGTTGCTAACACTAGACATTAACCATATTGCCGATAAAAGAAGCTAACACTTCAATTAGGGGTAAAAGCCGGAGCACAACCCGTGAATTTTACCTGATGCAACACCCAAAATCGTCCACGCTCTGTTGATGCTCATTGTGTGAATGGGGCTGTGACCATGTCGCTCTCTCTTTTGCCCATAAAGGCTGCCAATCCGCTGATTATGGATACAGCCAGCAAATCGCTTCCCAAACAACTTGCTTACAAGACCACACACTGTTGACGCTCCGTTGACGCTCATTTTCAGAATGGGGCTGTTACCGTGGCGCTTTCTCTTTTGTCTATAATGGGCGCCGATACGTTGAATATGAATAACAGCAAGCAAATTGCTTCCCAATGATCTTACTTAGAAAACCAAAAATCATTGACGCTCAATTGGCACTCATGTTCAGAATGTGGCTGTTACCCTGTCGCTGTCTCTTTTGCCTATAAATGCTGCCAATACATCGATTATGGATAACAGCGAGCAAATTCGCTTCCCAATGAAGTTGGTTACAAAGTCCAAAAATAGTGGACGATCCGTTGACCATCATTTTCAAAATGGGGCTGTTACCGTGTCGCTTTCTCTTTCGCCTGTAATAGCTGCCAATACGTTGGTTATGCATACCAGCAAGCAAATCGCTTCCCAAGTCACTTACTTACAAGACAAACAATCATTGACACTCCGTTGACACTCATTTTCAGCATGGGGCTGTAACGGTGCCTCAGCAAAAAGCGAAATTATATACCGAAACCGGACCCCACACACCAACATCAGCCAGGTTTCCCAAAATTATGAAATAGGCTGCGACTGCATTTTCTTCAATCAAGTTTCTGGAAGCTTTATTTCATGGTTGGGATGACCAATTGCAATGCTTGATATGTGAAATCCCACTGCCAATTGCACGTTGCTGATTTTGCACTTCGAGATTAGTCTTACTAACCTTGAACCCCTTCAACCGTATTTCATTTGCTTGAACTGTATTTACAGCGTGATCACCATCAACATCCCCATCTTGATCACCATCACCATGGCAACCATTTCGACCCCTGAAGCCATAATTTACTTGCTCCTTGCATCATTTGCATCATCACCATCACCCAGGCAATCACGATATACTGATTTGCTACACGAAGCCTTGTCGAAACTTTCTTCTCTACTGCTTACCGTCTTCAGGTTCAAAATTGTGCAAATCAACGGTGATCGATTCACAGGTAGGCACAATCCAGTCGCCTCGTCGAGTACATCAATACAGTGCAAAGGAACGGGAGTCCGTACATTATTGGCACTCGATTTGATGTTCAAATTCACCTCCACGGCTGACCCCTTTCGAACGTTTACAGATCAACTCCGATTGATTCACAGGTATGCTTAATCAATTCGCCTCATCGAGTGCATCATGACGGTGCAAGGGCACAGGAGTACATGCATTATTGGCACTCGATTTGTAGTTCAAATCCACATCCAGGGCTGACCCCTTTCGAACTTATTCAGATCGACTCCGATTGACTCACTGCTCAGCTCAGTCGACTCGGCTTGTCAAGTTCATCAAGATGGTGCATGAACGCTGGGATACATCGATTATTAGCTCTCGATTCGCTGCTCTACAGCATCTCCAGTCTGCAGGGCAGACCCCATTTGAACTTTTCCAGATCAACTCCGATTGACTCGCTGCTAGGCTCTGTTGATTCGTCTCGTCGAGTACATTGTGACCTTTGTAGGACGCTGGGGTACGTCCATTATTGACTCTCAATTCGCTGCTCTACTTCTCCTCATCCTCATCCTCCTCCTCCTCCTCCTGCAAGGCTGACCCCCTGCGATCATTTGCAGATCAACTCCGATTGACTGGCTGGTAGGCTCTGTGTATTCTGCTCGTCGAGTACATTGAGCCGGTGCAAGGACGCTGGGGTACATCCATCATTGACTTTCAATTCGCTCTTCTTCCTGCTCTTCCTCTTCCTCCTTCTCTTTATCCTGCTCCTCCAGGTCTCACCCGTTTCGAACTTTTGCAGATCAGCTCTCATTGACTCGCTTGTATCAACAATCGATTCCTCTCGTCGAGTACATTTAGATGGTGCAACGATGCTGAGGTATATCCAACATTGACTGGGCAATGGGGGCGTACAGAGATACAGAGGTAACCCATCTTATCATCACACAACGAATTACACACTCTATCTTTCCATGCTTCTGCTCTGACTCACTATTTCCGAGATTTCATAGATCGACACAATTGCATGGATCCTCATGGCCGGGTACTATCATACCATCTCACCCACTTATGCTGCTCCAGCCAGAGCCTCTCTTTCTGACGAATTCCTTTTCAATGCCACCAGAGGTGCGGTTGAGTGTTGATGATGGGCTTTCTGCCTTCTAGCTCCGCTGTTTCACCACATCACCCTCAAGTGCTGCCCCCCTTAGATTGCAGCGCAGTAGGTGTTTGTGTGGGACCCAACATTTTAGTGTCAGAGAGAGATTTTAGTTGAATGAGAACTTGTATACAAGTAATGGGTGGTTCGGAAATGTCAATTGGGACTTTGTGACCTGGAAGTAGTACGATGTGCGTTGGAATGATTAGTTTCCACCTTCCAGGGTGAGGTTTCTGAGGTTCATGAAATGATTGCAACTACTCCTTGAACATTCAGAATCATTAGAGCAATGCCATATGTCAGGGAAACCTCAATTTCAATTTTTGGGGTTTGTGGCTACAATAAGCTGATTAAGTTTAATGAAGTAAATATTGTTTTTGCTGACGTGTCGCTGTTTCTTTTGCCTATCAAGGCTGCCAATAAGTGTGTTATGAATAACAGCAAGCAAATCGCTTCCCAATTAGCTTACTTGCGTGACCAACAATCGTTGATGCTCCATCGATGCTTACCATCAACATGTCCTAACTGTTGTTGTATGGTTAATAATTCAGTACAAATAATCATATAGTCATTATTGACAGCCAATGTATAATTTGGATGAATACTCACTTGTATCCAAAAGCTGTGGGGCATCTCAATTTCTCATCCACTGATGCACATGTTCTCTGAGCGATGGATAATGTAGCGCTGTCACAGTCCAGCGCATTCAGCTGGCAATTTGCTGCATGTAGATCTATACACTAATTTTTCTTTAATATCGCACAACATCCTCACTTTGCCAAATCGAGTTCCTTCTCCTCAATTTCCATGACCTACCTTAAGCAATTTTCAAAATGTTGACTATGTGCACCAGGTCTGAATGCAGAGTGATATCGTTGGATGGATGGATGATTACGAGATGATGGTGGTCATTCATACACATTCGTGTTGTGCATTGATCGCTCCTTCTATGACTCATATGCCATCACTGACTCACATTTTGTTAGTCAATTTTGTGTCCAATTTAGATTGCGCATTCTTACTTATCTGTAAGAGGCAGGACGATATCAGGTTGATCAATCGTCAATCAACTCTGTTTCGAGTCTAGAACTTTCGTATTGCCCATATGACCCTTTCACATGCCCAGACAAATTCTCATGGCTCAGAATTTTGTCACTGAAATCAAAAAAATGCTGACACATAGCGAAGTAGGTACAACAATTACTTTTCGCGGAGATATGTCGTCAATAATCAGAAATAGTGCAGGTAGTGTACAGATGACAGACTAGCCATTACAATATGTTCATCTGAATGCAATTCCTGAATGATAATTAGTGAGGGAGGTTATATGCAGGGGTAAAAGCTGAGGGGTTTAATAGGCTACTATTTCTTTATCAGTGACGAATTGGGTACCTCGGTGGGCGTGTAAGCCGATATGCATATGTGAGACTGCGGTTTCCCGGATGCTAATCTCATATACCTCCTATCTCATTGTGTAGTTCCTTGCCGCATTGCGATTTTCCACTGACACTATCACGTATCTCCATCTGCACTCCAAATGTTTTTGGCGCAGTAGCGGGTGCAAACTGATCTATTTGCGGCTTAATGACTGCCTTAACTGTCAATTTGGCTGTTCTGTACCTCAAATCTTACTAATGATGCAAGACGAAAAATCGTTCACACTCAACTTGAGGATGTAGCAGGGAGCTTCTCTCTGCTTGTTTCGATTATAACGGCAGCCAATAAAACGAACAAAGACAATGATGTACCAGAGTCAATATTTTGAACATGACAGTAGGATATCTAACTGCGACCATATATGGAGTAACCCGAAAACGAGAACCGGAGATTAGGACCGAAGTGTCTACTCAAACCCGGCAACACCCGGTGGTTGACAGTTACGGGCATGGGTTAGGCCCCCCAAGAAGCTGCGGGTATGGTTTTTGGAAGGGTTTGGAACTGGACTGATCCGTTTTTCCGGTGCAAACCAGGAGCGCCGGCCAGTTACCCGCAATGATTCCACCAGTCCGGACGATCCCAGTCTATGGTAGGGCTCAGTCCAGTCCAGTCTAACGGAAAGGTCGGACTGGACCGATCCACAGACTGGCAGTCTTGGACTGGTCGTGCTTGGTCTGGACCGATCCATTTACACATATAATTTTAACATTGCTTTTTAGCCAAGTACTACCGAAAACATGACACATCCTCACTTTGTATCACCACTCACCCCCGAATACCCACTCTGATCAAAATTATAACACTTCTATATGTATATTCGGCTCCACTGAGATATAGTTTCCCCATTAAAAGACTGATAACCGGGAAAGTATACCCTGACCCTGGACACCGTGAGTGATCAGTCTGGACCCGGACTGGACTGGATGGTCCCGGTGTGGACTAATCCATTGCTGGAATGGTGGAATCATTGGTTACCCGGACCCGTTGCTAACACTATGCTATCTGAATGTCATGTGTGCATCCAGCGAAACTCCAAGCCCGTGAGTCACCTGGTTGTTGACCCGTATGAAGCAAGTTCTGACATTTATCTCTGCTGTCAGCTTTTCGTGGAGGTGTTTCTTCTGGCCTCATATGACTATAAACAGTTCTACCTTTGTTTCAGCCGTATCAAAGTGTAGCCCTGGTGTACTGTCCCACTCGATGCTCTTCATTGTATATCTCTCATGTCTTGGGTTGACCTGATGAATCTCTGTTTGAGTCACCAGCCTGCTGAGGTCGTCCACCAATGACAGCCCCTTGAGTAAAACATACTGTTCCAGCCATTGACCAGACAAGCAGTGTAGATCAAAAAGAGCATCCGTAACCCAGGTGATCCCTGCGGAATACCTGCAGCCACTGGGTGTCACAGTATGGCCCTGCCAGCGATTATCATCTCCTCCGTTTAATCTAGAAGAGTGATTTCTACCCATCATATAAGCTCACCGTCCATCCAGTGGACCTTGGTTTTGGTTTGCCAGCCTTCCTTCAGGCAGGCTCGTGAACGTAGCCTTAATATCCAAAAGAAGTACTCCTGTAATGTTTCTGTTTTTCCACCCTGCATCAGATCAGTCAACCATGTTGGCCACTACATCAATGGCTGGCCATCTGTTGCTGTTCCCGAATTGTCAGCCGCTCTGTCGCCCTCTTCATTTGGCCAGTTTTAACAGTAGCTTCATGACCACTTGTTCAACCACTATTCCAATTCAGCACAGCAGCAATATAGTGTAATAAGCCTCCAGCATCATCTATTTGGCTTTGCCAGACTTCCATATTACCACACAACTGCCCAGCTTCCAGCCAGCTGTGTGATTTGCAATGTGAAAAGCCACCTTCATCAGAATCTTGATCATCTCTGTCTCCCACATCTTGAGCGGCAGTATGGCACCAAAAGCCTGCTTCTCTGACCCCAGTGCTGTTTTGACTGACTGAGAATATAAGGTTTGCTCAAATGGTTGGTCAGTGATGCATGAATTTGTGCTTGCAGCTGCAGGTAGGTCGTAGTACTAGTCACTTTCATTGTGGGAAAATGATTTGCATCTCAGCACGTCCTCTTTTGTTTTTTTTTGCTTTGTTTTATTCATACTGTATACACTGTGAATTGAGTATGACAAAGCCCCAAATCCCCTTCACCTCTGGACAACCTGCTTAAATGACGGAGTTCCCCACCCTCCAACCTTTGTCCCCTTCACACAGGCAGACTGGAACTGGACATCAAACCGAAAGCATTGTGCCTGAATACCCCGTCGATACTTCCAGGAGTGATACCACAGTGCCAAAGGCCATCCCATCTTCTGTGTCTCCCAGGCTGTGTTTGTGTGCTTCCCGGCACTATTGAATAGGGCCTCCATGGTTGTGGCAGCCTGAGAGTTGGCATTTCGTCCTACTCTCCTCACCTGGGGTCCTCTAAGGCTTTGCTGGTAGTTACTACACATTCAGTAGTTCAGTTGCCGAATTGACTTTTTGAGCTCGCCCTTTGCCCAGGCAGCCTGTTGCAAATTCTGTTATCTTCTGTTGTCTCTTCAAACTGTCATTCTTAGTTGTTTGATGTCTACATTCCACCACTTCATTAATTTGGTGCAGATCCTGATAGTCTTTGCAGTGCCATCAAACACTCTGGTCATTGGTTCCTGATACCATGCAGCCTCCTGCTCCACCTGTTCTTCTGTCCATGCTGCTTCCAGGTGAGCTCTTTCCTTTGATAGTTCCATGCATAACATTTCTGCTGCCTTAGTATTCTTCTCTGTCATTTCAGCTAAATTCCACCGTACAACCCTCTTGTGGATGGCCTCCTCCAGCAATCTCAGTCCAACCTTCCATTGCATAACCTTGTAGTCAGGCCAAGTGGCCTGGTCCTAGGCCAGTCTGGACCATTTTGTTATTGGTTAATTTGAATAAGTCAGGTCAATGACTGACTGGCCTTTCTGACTCTCTGTGATCCAATGGTGGGTTGACCTACCGTCATATCTAATTTCCATTCTATTTTCCTCATTCACTGCTTCCAGAAGTCAGAGTTCCGTTGCACTCAGTTTCTTGGATCACATTGTGTTGTGGGAGGATTGAGGTCTCCTGGGTGGACGGTGCTGCCCTGCAAAACACCTTTTATCCAGTTGATCAAGTGTGTGGGTCTCTCTCCCGACTGAGTGTCTCTGTAATTGCAAACATTCAGGCTGCTTGTATTCTCCTCCCCACTTCTGCTGAGGTCGGTAGCAATAACATCATCCACACGACCGCCGCCTGTCTCGATCCGCTCATTTACCGCCCGGCAACTTGCCATAAGGATCCCTGTCCAAACTCCATTTCATTTGTGTATGCTATAGATCCAATAGCCAGTCTCAATACCACCTCTTTCTCTCAGTGGCTGTTGTAAGCACACTACGTTTACCCTGCATTCTCCTCCTATCTCTAGCACTTCAATGGTCCACTTGAAAGACCTTGTGCAGTTGTACTAGATCATAACAATTGATAGCAGCCAGAACTCCTGGTTCAGTCTCCGTTCCAATGATAGTCTCAGTCTTGGCTATCATGATATGTATTACCTTCCCCACCACCTCCTGTCTCTCCTCTTCCGCCATCTGCTCTTCACTTGCCTCACCTTCACCTTCTGCCCCCCACCTTGGGCAATGGACCAAGCACCACGCCATTGATCCCCATTGCCATGTCCACAGTGGTGATCATGGCTGCTCGTCCTGCAAGCCCCATTGTCCTGCCCAGAAGCTACCCATTGGTGGCTTCAGTCTTCTTTGCGCACCTCCTGCTGAATGCAATATAATTTCCTTTTCAATTAGAGCACTTTTCCAGTATATGGCCACTGAGTGATGACTGCTGTGCAGTGCTCAACATTACGCTGCATTTGTGATCGCTTGTTCAGTAGTGACCTAATCAGAAACCTCACTTTGGCGTGCTGCCACACTTGTTGGGAATGTGGTCCCACCCACCGCTGACCTTACACCTGCGGTCAGGGCCTGAATTGGTATATGGTTCGATGTGGTACCTGACGCCCACCGGCTTGATGCCTCCTCGCTTGACCAACCTCTGTGCCTCCTTGCTCCCTGTTAGAACAACTACTCCCGATGATGCAGTGATTTCCGCATTCTGCCCCCTCTCCCTGATGGTGTGGGGGTTTGCCAGCCACCACACTTGGGTGGGGATCACCCTGACCTTATTCTCTGCTTCAAATAGTTCAGGCAGCATCGGCAGGCCTTCTGCACGTTTCCACTAGCACTGTATGACACGTACGACATGCCACTTTGGCCTTTCCTAAGACTCATTGTCTTTGGTGTCAATGATTCATGTTTGACCATCCTTGCCACAGTGATAATAGTGTCACGGTACCCCAAAGCCATCTCAGCAGTTGCATTCTAATGCATGATTGCAGTTATCACACCATTGGCATTTCTCCTTGCGTCCATAATCTTAATGTGGGCTGGACACTGCTTGTGAAAGAGCACTCTGTTGATCGCTGTTTCAATTTCTTGGTCTGTCTTGCTTGAGAGCAGTTCGCTCTCCACTCTCCGTACAGGTAGGTGTCTGTTTGCCATGCTTAAGCCTGTTGTTGGGGCTTGAACAGTTCCGCCCTGTTCCACAATGATTCCACCAGTCCAGCAATGGATCAGTCCAGACCGGAACCATCCAGTCCAGTCCAGGTCCAGTCCAAGACATGTTTGGACTGGGATTGGACCGATCACAGATGCTGACAGACTGGACTGGGCTTGGCCTGGACCGATCACAGATGCTGACAGACTGGACTGGGCTTGGCCTGGTCCGATCGCTCACGGTGTCCATGGTTAGGGTATTCTTTCCCGGTTATTAGTCGTTTAATGGGGAAAATATATCTTGATGGAGCCGAAAATACAGGCAGAAGTGGTATAATTTCGATCAGAGTGGGTATTCGGGGGTGAGTGGTGATAAAAAGTGAGGATGAGTTATGTTTTCAGAAATACTTGGCTAAAAAGCAATGTCAAAATTATATGCGTAAATGGATCTGTCCAGACCAAGCCCGTCCAGTCCAAGACTGCCAGTCTGTGGATCGGTCCAGTCCGACCTTCTCATTAGACCGGACTGGACTGAGCCCTACCGCGGACCGGGATCGTCTGGACTGTTGGAATCATTGCTGTTCCATCTACTTGAAAATGTGTGACGGTCTCCCACACTCTTGTCGGTGGTGGTGTCGGAGGCGATGTCTTTCCCTCTATTAGTGTGAATGCTGTTGCCATTATCAGTGTTGACGGCAGTGCCAGGTTCAACTTTGGCTTTGGCTTTGGGGGTGTGGTTGGTTTTGGTTGGTGTTATGGCTGCTGCTGCTCCCACTGTAGATCTGATTGCCATTGCCACTGCTCCGGGTCTCAATTTCGTTGTCGCTGAGTTGCGCGTATGTATTTTCATGCTGGCAGGCCACCTTCGACCACAGGGTCTCTCTTGCCTACCCTTGATCGAGATCAGGCGCGAATCTTTGTAGCTATAGTCGCGATGCCATCCCCCATAGTATGTCATCCAGGTGGCGAGCATCCCAATTCCTCTCACTATCCTCCATTCACTTTCTCACGCCAAGCAATTGAATCTCTTCACAACCTGTGTACACTTCTCGCAATGATGCAATCTTGTGGAGAGTTTGGTGCAGCTGTGCCACTTCATGCACCGACTGCCTCATTGTTCTACACATTCAGCTTCTCCATTCTTCAGGTATGCTTGAAGACTGCGGGATCTCACTTCTGAGCCTTTATCTCTTTTTGTTTCCGGTCCACTTCACGGTTGCAGCCATCAAGGTGACATGTATTGTCTATCGCGATACTTTGCCCACCATGCTGCTAGCCGCTCCGGCTTCTGTCATACCCAGAACTCTCTCAATCGGAGACTCTCTGATTGTTCCTGTAATAGGGTTCCCACCCTCTTGGGTTGCCATCAACAGTAGTTTGTTGGTCATCCTGTCAGGTCAATGACGTGTGCCTTCCGCAGTTGCTGTGCCCTGCCTACTCAGGCCGTCCAGAGGTGCTGTAAGTGCCATTCCGGGGTCAGTTCTATGCTAGAAATCGACTGCCAGTGTCTGCTTGTCGCTCACTATCGTGGTTGCTGAGTTATTTCGACGTTCTTTGTTTTCGTTTTTCGCCAAGACTTTTTCCTGTTGTCTGGTGCTAGAAGTTCGAGATGTGCTCATACTTGAGAATTAGGCGGTTTTTCGAATGCCAACTTTGTACGCGGGATTTGGTTCTCTGTGGAGGAGGGACGAAACCAGTTCGTCCGCTCACTTTTTCGACAATGCCCTAATGCCACCATGATCTAGTATTTATCTCTTTGGCAATTCTGCATCTCGTCAGGCAAGTTGAATTCCCTTACGGGAAAATTTTCAGTGGCAGAGTTAGGTTTAGCACATGTTATGAATGTAAGGCGGACAAAGCCTATTCTACTATCTAAGGAGAAGCTCTGTCCTTATATACATGAGAGCCTGGAACACCATGGAAGTCCATGGTCGCTCACGATTGCAAATACCAGTGGCGGTGGCGGTGGCGAGTGAAAACACGTGGATGAGTCTACAACTGTGAGTCCGTAGCCTGTGAGTCAATTCGGCGGCCTCAGTACAAGCTACTTCCTCTCAGATCATATAGTAATAGCACACTTTTGGGAGTATCCGAGTGATAATATATGCGACCGAGTGATTGAATGAGAGCCGATTCTCGAAGGGATGCACAGGAGGACGATGCACGGCATTACCCAGCGAGCCTAGAGCCTATATGTGCTTGAAACATAGACACTCACGTATTAGTTATATAAAGCAGACCAAACGTGGGGTCCTTGATGCTTATTAGTATTTCCTGAATGAGAAGTAATCAGGACGAAGTATGTTCACAGTGCTTGCGGCCCGTATTTCGTTTAACTTTCTGTGGACACGTACTCGCGTAGAGGCGCAAACTTGTTAATTGTCTCTTGTTTACGTACTGGTGTGTTCTCGTACATACAAAGAGCGCGAAAAAGAGAAAAGAGAAAAGAGAATCTAGTTGATTTGATAAGCAATCGTGTGATCTTGTGCAAATGTCCTCCATTACGTCAATATTTACCTAGTGGATGGAAATATAATCGCGAGACCCCAGTCATTGTGGCTTTAGGGTCCCAAATCACTGGGAGGCACAAGCTTCTCAGCTGCTTTCCGGGAGTCTCCGTGTCCATCATCAACACTTTGCACGTGTCACTTGTAAACTATTAGTACTTGTTTCCCTCCCATCACAGTAACTCGACGAGGATCGCATAAGCCGGGCGGATGGCAGAAATAGTTTTAAAAGATCATCACAGATGGTTTGGAATAGAAACTGTTAGGACGATAAAGAAGCAGTCATTCAAAGTCCAACAGTACCCGTGCCGTGCCAATTAACAACTGTATATAAGAAAACATGAAATGACAACATCATATCGCTGGTTCTGTCATACTGTATAATGTGCGAGAAATACGTACTACACATCATGTACATATATCTACCTAACATATCCGCCGCTGATTCTACCCAAGAAGTACTACCCGCATGACATCAGACTAGAGTACCTAAATTCCACTTTATATAATGATGCAACAGAAACCTGCGATCAAAATACCCATCACAACAACTACCGCACTGTATATTTACCAATGCCTTGTCTCGCTCACACCAGGGCACATCTGCAGTAGATGACCGTCGCCGAACTTGGCTATACCGTCGCCGCTAAGCAAGTCTCGATCCTTCGTATACTGTATTGGTAAGCAAGCATCGCTGCGATTGGGGGAGGCGGAGTTGTGGGGCTTCAGACGTTCGATGATCGTGAAGCTGGTTTGTGTCAGTGCTGCGGAATACAAACCATAAGACTATCTTCCACTCCTTGCTATAGATGCTCGTCAATGATAATCCAGGCATAACTAAGATTACGAACGGTTACCATACACCAAAGTAATTAGTTCCGCATTACTTTCCGATTCTGCATTTCGGCCCACCTCCCGGCAGCCTGCTCATGCTTCGTTTGCAAACGCCTCAAGATGGGTTGACTAGGAATTCGTGATCAATAGCTAACAAATGATTCATTCATGGCATTTATCTGTTTGTGCGTTCCCAAAGTCCTGTTTCAGCTGCATCAAGCCGTGATCAATAATCATTCGCATCCGCTAACATCCTACCCATTTGAATAGTGTATTTCCTCACCCCGATGCAACTACTCACTTCTGATCCGCCGTCAGTGCTAAAATAACGTCGATTATGCCTTCCAATCTCGCCCACACTCTTCTCCACATCCTTGTTAGTAAACGGCCACTTCCGCGCTCTTCAAACCGTTTCATTTTCTCCCCCGCATCCTCTGCATCTGAATTTAGCTTAGTCACCAGGGAACTTAACTCTCTCGAGCATTGTTGCAGAGGACCGTTCGGTTTACTGAGGATTTCGAGGATGGATAATTTGCTGTTGCCGGAAATCTCGACCATCTCAGCGACACTTTTGAGCACGTCTTGGAGAGCGGTCAGCTCATTGAGGAGCAGCTGGATGTCGTCCCGTGCGTCTTTGACGGCGAAGTAGTAATCCCAGCAGAGGCTGAAAATTTGCCCGGAGACTTGGATCACGATGATGATACTGGCGCTGGCGCTGAGTCCGTCCATGGTGGAACGGGTTTGTCAATTATGGTAATAGCGGGAAGTGGGCTTTACGACTATGAGAAGGTTAGGGATAGTGTTCGGCAGTGGAAATAAAGTTGATTCGAATTACTCTGAAGATGAGTTGAGTCATGCAGCGTGGGGTACCGGGCCTGCAGTGTAGCTTGGCTTCCGGCTGGACACCTCGTATCCAATCTTAGGACTATATTTATCGGCGTCGGATATCGCCTAACTAACCCGATTGCCGACTTGAAGCATGGGTAGGTGCGGATGTGGAGTGTCGGATTGTGTAACCCGAACTGTTCGCCAGCACCAGCTGAGGTTGTCTGGGGTACCGGATCGGATGGAAAGGCTAAAGCGATGTCACATATCAGATTTTCCCTTTGCACGCATGTCAGCCCCTTCCTGGGACGGGAATGAATACCCGTCCCAGGTAGGGATCTGACCGGGGGCGGTACACGAGCTTAGACTTACTCGATATAGTTGGGGACGCCTAATTATGGTGGGTTGCGACATTGGTTCTGATGGATTATTAATACACTTTTAGCGCTATTTTTGGCTGCATTATACCATTTTAGGCTTGGTTCAACGTTGAAACTGGTTTGCTTCTTCTAAGTTAGCTAGGATGTAACGATCAGATATGATACAGAGTACTCTTTAGAATCCACGAGATAATCACCTCCATGGTTGCACCAAGATATACTCGGGTCAGGCAAGGTCAATCCGGACACCCCGTTTTTGAAAGAAACCCAGGAAATTGGGAATCACCAGTACGCCATGCACTAAGTAGGATAATAAGTGTAGATTCGCAGCAAATTGAGCATCCTCCCCCCACTGGTCAATACCCGGTCAATACCCCAGTCACAAGCAAACCGACTTCCATTGTCGGGATTGACAATGCCTGACCCGAGTAACCCCGATTGATCAATCGTTTTATTCGATGGCGGTTATATCATAAGCGACCACAGATATATATCATCTTTTATACCAGACACCCCGTTTCCTTGTTTCAGATACTTTGTATATAATATCATCCGTAAACGATACAGTTTACGGCTTCGGCTATAGGATGCCGATAAGAAGTACAGATGATCGATGATAAGTTCTGGGGCTGAATATATGCAATAGGAGTTGTGGCAGGGATGTGTTATGCGGTGTAACCCTGTCGAATCCGGGTTCAGAATCAGAATCAGAATCCGGTATGAACCCTGTTCGGCGCGCAATCATGATCTGTGCAGGAAAATATGCAATGTGGTGCACATATCGGTAGTGTGTGGCGGTAAGGCAGACTAAACTTGCAGACGGATTTTGTCCAGCCTCCCCCAGCTGGCGTATAACTTGTGCCCCAGAAGCTCGGTGCAACGGCGCGCTCACAGAACACAGCTCCTACTATCTCAAATGGCTTCAACTAATGTAACAGACGCACATCCAAGTGGTAAGACTCAATCCCTTTCAACGGTTTAGAAAGTGTTTGGACTTAACAACTTCCGCCGTTTGTACAGCGACCAACGAGATAACTACAGGTGAAAGCCAAATAGATCATGTACGACGAACCTCAAAGATAGTATCGCGCGCGTCGGTGCTGACTCAGATAGCTGCTGTTCCCGCTAGAAACGCTTTACGATCCGTCCCCTGTACAACCAATTGTCGACATTGTTGCCATCCATGGCTTGAGCGAAGATCATAATGAGACGTGGACGTTGCATGGAAGCAGGGAGACACCAAAGCGACCAGGCTCGAGGGATGTTCATCCTTCCCTTTCCGAAAGATTCTGGAGCAGATCACCGAATTCATCGCTTCCCAAAAAGGGTCCGCTACAAACAGATACACAATCAATTGAAACCGGTCCAGATCCCCCACCGGATTCGCCTAGCAAAGAGGTCAACTGGCTGAAGGATTCTGACATGCTTCCGGCAGCACACCCAGAGGCTCGGATCATGACGTTTGGATATCCAAGAATACTCGAGCGTACGGACGTGTCTCCAGCGGATGGATTGTTCCTGGTAGCAAAGGCACTTCTTCAACAGCTGGGTAAAATAAGAAGTCCACATAGTTGCAACTCCCGACGGCCTATCATCTTCATCGGGCACAGCTTTGGAGGCATTGTCATCGAAAAAGCTTTGGTATTGGCGGCAAGTGACGGACATAGCGAGATCTCGGAAGACAACGACATTTTGAAGTCAACAGTTGGGGTAATATTTCTGTCTACCGCTTTCCAAGGGTTCAGGATACCCTCCGCTAGCCCGGGAAAGTTGAACCGGGTCGCTCAGTTGACGGGTAGTCCACGTCTCTCAGTAGATTCTGGAGCCACCGATATGTCGGTGCAATCTCATAGCGGTGAAGCTGTTGCATCCAGTAGTGCTACCGCCCGAGGAGACAGTTGGCCAAGGGTTGTAGGTAGCCACGGCTCTGCCATTCCCGTTGTGGCAGAGTCCAACTCGCCGGATCACCGGAGACTTGCCTCGCTTCTAAATACTGAATACGGTCACAAGACATTGAATGATCTATTCCACAATTTCATAGAAACGGTCCAAACAGAACATATTCGCATGGCTTGCTTCGTCAATGGACCATTGCCTAAGTTGACCGAAACTCGTCTGCAGGTAAGAGATCATTTTTACGTTTCACCAAACCTTCGTCACGTACTCGGATGAAACCTAACGAACAATTAGAGCATTCAGAAATTTCCTCGGCCATGTAAATCAGCAGGCATGAGCAAGTATAGCGGGCCATATGATGCCAACTATAAGTGTGTATTGAATATCTTGAAGGTGTTTTGCAACTTTGCCAGTACACAGCAACTTTGGAAAGCAATTGCCAGCTGTGATGATAGTGCTGTGCGTACGCTGCTTGAGATAGGAGCCGATCCTGATTTAAAGAATCTTGCGGGGCGAAGTGCATTGCATCTAGCGGCTGAAGCAAAGAGTAAATCCATCACCAAACTACTACTAGATGAAGCCCGCATAATCGACGTTAACTCAAAAGATATCGAAGATAAAACAGCTCTTGACTATGCTGTCTCAAATGGTAGTGAAGGTATCGTTGGGTTGTTATTAGGAAGAGGTGCAGAGACCCCAGATCTGCAAGCTGGCGATACGACCGATGAGACTACAACGGATTCATTGAAGGCCCTATTGAACAAACCCGCGCTTCTCAGTGGTCCCACTTTAAACCGAAATCCATCTTTATTACAGAAGTCGGGTGATCACCTGTCTCCTGCCTGTCGGAGAGCTTGCAAAGATTTTGAGGTTACAAAAACGACATTCTACTTGATCAAGGAACATAATAAGAGCTCGGACAAAACCGCTGGGAAGAATGCCGTTCACAATGCTAATAACGACACTGAGCCAAATATGGGGGCGGACAAGAACACGGAAAAGAGACCTGATAAGGCCAAGGACAGCGATTTTGAGAAAATCAAGAAAGGGGTCAACAAACCGAGCAAAAGCAACAATTGGATGGCGGAGACTGAACCAAAGGAATGGCGCCTGTCTCAGACGAGCACCATCTACGAGACTCTGTATCCTGAGACGGAGGGGCCTGAGCTCCCTCCGGAAAGTGTTACGAGTCAGTACAACAAACCAGCCCCATCAGTTACATGGAAATGGTATCATTTTCCTGCAAATAATGTATGTTCTTGCTTCCAGCAAAGATCAAAAGAATATTACTGACACAGTCACCCCTAGATGGCATGGATCGAGGCGAGTGGACCTACAAACTGCACGGATGATATCTAACTTAGTCTCGCAGACTTTCTTTGCGAACCATATGAGGATCGACAATATCGACAAGTTGATGACCGGACAAGAACATCGAGGAGGTACCATGCATTCTCGATTTCTCAAACCTCAAGCCAAATTCATCAAACGTGTATGTTAAATCCGACGTAATAGAGCTCTATAGCGGCTAATTTTACAATTAGAGGCGCAGCGGTGAAGATTCCGATGTTGTTATGCTGTTTGTGCGTATCTCTATGGATCTGATGGAGTTTAACATCACTCTGATTAGGTTGTAGATGCCTTACCTTCACACTGAGACAACCAGCATACAAAGGAGAATGTCAAAAGTGACTGAGCAAGCCTGGAATGATCTGGAGACAGAAAATAATACGCACCAGAATGAACTACCTCTGGTAATCGTGAATCTTTGTACTGCCATAGATGTGAATTCTATCGAACCGTCCGACTCTGGCGGTGACGTGCTCCGATCTACACTGTCTGGGACATCCGAATCCTTGGCTCTGCAGCAGGAACAGGATATGATATCTATTGACGGCAATCTGATCAATGCGTATCTTGGCCAAGGCCCTCTACATATTCGTCGTACCTTGGATCAGTTCTATTATCTTGGTATGGCTAGCACTAAAGAACGAGACGGCGATCAGGTGGTGGCAAAGCGACCGCTCACCGAGTTGCTGGCCGAAGAATTGGACAAATCGACGAAATCAAAAAAACCGGCCCCAGCTGATTCCCGGCAGGAGACAAAGCCAGCCAGCAACCAAAAAATCATCGTGGTTGACCAGCTGTGGCTTTGGATCGTTGACCAAGGTATAAATTCATTTCTCAGTGGATCAATTTTAAAACCTGACACTACATCAGATACGGTGATTACCAGTTTCCCGCAACGATGGAGCGGTCTCGATGCATCTAATGATGTGATTGACGGCGTGCTTCAGAGTGTCCAAAACCATCTTAAAAGCCCACACAGACATGCTCTGAAGTCTGTCTACGACTTGGCTAGCTTAATCATCAACAACTGCACTAGCGCCTTCGAAAGTTTTCGAGCATCAGGAAATCATCAGTATCTGGATGTATTTGACAATTCAATCTGCGATATTGTAAATTCTGTCTACAGGTTCAAGCCATTGTGAAGCTAACCGTTTCTTAGTCGAACGAAGAACTCAAACTTTCCCGCAAGTATCACCAACTCACCACAAAGCTAAAGGATGATAAGAATGACGAGCACCGCACAAGTAATATCAAGACCCTTTTTGACATTACCCAGGAGGTCTTCCTTTTATCATTAATCAGGGATATCCAAGATGAGCTGAACATCCTGGACCACGTCCTGGGTGATCAGCATGACGCTTTGGTACAGCTGTTAGGCAAGAAAAAGGGTGTCCAGGAAAGCATCCAGCGAGACCATACCCAATTCAAGAATTATATACACAACAATCGTCTAGACAAGGCTAGTGTGATAGGGCCAACAGATGCTAATCGCAAGGCAGTCCACAAGATGCAAAGGGATGCCCAAAAAGTCTACAATGATGTAAGTCAGTATCATTTCCAAAGTAAAAGTTTAATCTGACCGGCCGACATCAGGTCTCGCGTCTGTTGGATCTCAAGCAGAAGTATGCCAATGCATGTGAAGCACGCTATTCACGGGAGCAGTCCCAGACCGCCGCTCAACAAGGAAAGGCGGGCTACTAAGACGTATTTTTGACCGTTTTACGTAGAATACTTACAGTGCTGTTAGACAATCGTTGTTTTCACCATTGTGACCATTGTCTTTGTGAGTTGTTTCCACCGTACCTTTCGCAGGAGTGACATCTGATGGTTGGCACAGCTACCTTTATCCTTCATGGCCACCTTTCTTACTCTCAACATCCAGGAATTCCCTAAACCTTTGCATGCGGGTTGGATTTCCGGATTAATTTGTATGAATACCAATTCCTTTCGTTGTGCATCCAACGGTTTGCTTACAATAACGCAGTTGGGGTATCAATGGCGTTCATAATCCCTCTCATCTTAGTGGCCATCTATGTGAATCAACTCAAACATTGGATTCAACATACCCTAGCCGACTGTGTGGGTCTAGTCAGACATTGGATTCGCATGTTTCGTGATGGTTGTACTTTGTTGCAACAATGGATGAGAATTCGCCGCCGGTACGCTGCACGTGACTTGGAGACCGGTGATACTTTGGAATATGGCACAGAGAAGGGTTCAGGGCCAATTTTCACTTCTGCCACTGAAGACGCAGCAGAGCGTGTGGAGCCAGTTCAACGCCGTAGACTTATCGGTTGATCTGACTTAATAGCTGTGCGGCTACATACTTGTCAAGTTTGTTGGAAATCCGCTGAACCCCGCGCCCGAATCCGCCCGATGGCGGGGCGGCCAATGTGGCCTTGTCATTCTGTATATAGAGAGACCGCTATAGTAGGGAGAACGATATCGCTTTTAGACTTTCTCACAGCGCCCGCTACCATTTCCAACAAAGTTTCATTATTCAGACGGGATGAAAGATGCATAATATCATCTCCGAAAACAGTAGCGGAAGTATTGCATTTCGAATCGATATATTTTAAGCTTAATGAATGATGATTTAACCGGTTAGTTAAATGAAAGCTTGTGATATCATTCAACGTAACTTTAGTGATCCCCATGAATAAACACGTCTTGTGAAGTTGCCCAAGAATCAACCTGGGAGAGGTCAGCCGGCCACAAACAATTAAGAATGAATGGAAGGCTGGTACTTCCACCAGGGTACATACAATACGTTGCTAGAAGTTTGCGGGATATGCTCATCATCGAATTAGACGGTTTTACGAATACCAGCTGCGTAGGCAGGATTTAATTCTTTGCCGAGAAGGAACGAAACCGGCTTGTCAACCCACCAGTATGACAATGACATAATTCCGCAATTATCTAGTCTTTTTGTATCACGTCTCTCCAGGCAATATGAAGTCACCTGGTGGAAGTTATTCAGTAATAGGGTTAGGTTTAGCACACCTGCGGCGGCATCCGAGTAATCAGTGGTGCGATCGAGTGATTGTGTGTGTACTGATTCTCGAGTCAGAAAGAATGCACAAGAGGACGATGCGGAGCGTTAGTCGGCGGTATAGAGAACCAAAAGCCAATATAGGCTTGAAGAACAGATATGCAAGGACGGTTATATAAAGCAGACCAGTCGTCGGGCCCCTGGTGTTTATCAGTCTGTCCAGATCTGAGAAGCAATCAAGACGAAATATGCTCACAACTGCTTGCTGCCCGTATTTTGTTCAACTCACCTGGGGATGGAAACAGCCGAGGTGTTGTGTTCGGCACGAGATGCGTAGATACAAGCATTCTGCAAAGCCCGAGATCTCCGAGATTACTCCAGGCTGGAAGTGCAACTTTCTAAGAATGCAGCTGACTGGGGCTGACTGGGGCTGACTGCAAACTTGCAAGTTAGAGTAGTCCAGGTAGAGTTATACCCTAGACTTTGGGTGGGTGGTAGATTTGAAGTATTTCTTTTTTGAGTTCCGATTCAGGAGTTCCGACAAAACTAATTCCCGTCCCGAACACATTGGCATCTCGTTCGGGTTTGTAAATTGCAATTATTTACTATAATAATTGCTATAGTTATTGAAGAATGTCATGTATATACTAAGCGTACTGTCGAGAAGTTACGGCTGCATGTGATAGATCTGAGGCCGAAGAGAAAGAATTATGGCTTAGGGGGTGAAGATAGAGACAGAGCACTAACACTGTCATATTATGATATGATGGGAAGAAATTCATTTAGATACTGAATGTCTCTGAAGTTATTTGAACTATATATGTTAATAAACCTTCCTTGTGCTACACCACCCATAACTGTTTGGTTGAATTCATTACCGTATGCGGTAATAGTCGTGCTCTAAACCAGGATTCCAAAAGGTCAGTTCAGGGAGGGAAGATGTCTATCCGATTCCAGGTTGTTGGAAATGGTAGCGGGCGCTGTGAGAGTCTAAAAGCGATATCGTTCTCTCTACCTAAGCGATCTCTCTATATACAGACTGACAAAGCCATATTGGCATCACCGCCATCGGGCGGACTCGGGCTCAGGGTTGAGCGGATTTCCAATACAGGCTGCGATGTGGCGGGCGGAGAGTTTTGGATAAGGGGCGACCGTGTCCGCATGAAAGCCGAGTCGTTGCTGGGTAGAGCAAGCGATGTGGTGCTGACTAGTCTTCACTCCAATTTTTGCTCACCCACATCTGTTACAATGTTTCTGTGCTTAGTATTGCAGTATGAGAGTTGTATGCCAGTGCTATGCCATCTATTACAAAATGGGTGGTTTTAAATTTAAAGAACCCCGAGATAAGGAGTGGTAACCTTCGCCATGGCACAATAGATCCCCCGTTCAGGGCCTTAGGTGTCTCTAGGCATACCCCGCCCGGGACGACGATGGCGGGCCCTGAATGACTAGCAACAATTGGGAAACCTGCTCCAAACACACCCGCATAGCCTATGACCCATTTATTAAATTTTGAATAATTACTATAAATAGCTGCAGATTATGCACCTAACTGGATACAGCAGTGTAGCTCATAACTGACTTTATGCAGTGCCTGATTTGGTAGTCCTACTACTAGTTATAAGGCGTCGATCCTATCGGTGCTATTTCTTACTGTATCTACGACTGACAGTTTTGGCTCTGGTAAGATTGGAATTTCAGCTTCCTCGATACTTAAAAATTACCAAGTACTTAAGCTTGTACTGTTCTTCTCTCCATCCTGGGCCCTTCCCTTCATCAACACATCTTAATTCCACTCTAGTTCTGTCTTATTCAGAGTTCTTTTCCTTCGTTAACGTGGGCGATTGGTCTTCTCATAGTGGGGGTCAATTCTCGCAACTGCCCGACCTTCTGGTATTAATACTGAAAAGTATATGAACGATTGTGTGGGCCTCTCTCCGCCTGCGGATTATTGTGCGTATGAACGTGAATGCATTTAGCGTGACAGTTTTGCAGCAGGTGGAGTGATCCAGACCTTCTGTTTGCTTGTTTCGGATACGTAACAACATCACATCAAACTGCCCGATAGAGCTCAATGCATCTGTTCATAGGGTACTGATAAGAGATATCCTTAAACGATCATAAAGTTTATGCGAACTTGAAACCGGGGGGTCGTGACAGGGATAAAGAGGTGTTGTGTAACTATCCCAAGTCTGAATTCATGCCGAGATTCCGGAGGTGGATCCGTTTTAAGGAATCGCCCGATGATTTGAATCTGGAAAATATGCGATTGGTGCTACTTAAAAATTGATAGTGGTGTGGCTGTTAGGCAGCCTTTGCCTGCAGATGAATAGTTTTCAGTAGTTGAAAGTTGGTCCAATGGCTGGTATAAAATATGTAAATCTCGATGATTCAGGTCTAATTGTGCCATCAACACAGAATACGCAACTACTACTACGATGGATCCCGGAAAAGACGTAGGTTCAAGTGGTAGGACTCCTTTCTCACCTCGTGATTCATAGTATGTTAGACTGAACGATTTTAGACTCCGGTACAACTTCCAATCTCTCAGCTCCTGGCAAATCCGAAGCTCTACAAAAAGACGTACTAGAACCCTCCAAAACAAGTATTACATGCGTCGGCGCTGACTCAGATAGCCCCGGTATACGCTGAAAATCGTCTACGATCCGCACACTAAATCAGAATTGCGAGAAAATGTCGACATTGTGGCTGTTCATGGTTTGGGGGAGGCAGATGATGAGACGTGGACATGGCACAGACGCAAGGATACAGCAAAAGGGAAAGAGAAAGGGCTAAAGGAAGTACAACATCCCACTCCCGGACTACCGAGCGACAAGTCACCATCTACACCCCACAACGAGGTCAACTGGCTAAAGGACCCCCACATGCTTCCCCAAGTGTATCCAAAGGCTAGAATAATGACGTTTGGATATCCAACGACTCTCCCAAGCCCCAAAATGCCGCCCGCAGATATATTATTACAGATAGCAAAAGAGCTTCTTCGAGAACTGGAGGAGGCAAGAGGTTCACTCAGTCGTGCGTCTAGACGACCTATCATTTTCATCGGCCACCGTTTTGGAGGCTTAGTCATCGAACAAGCTGTGGTGTTGGCGTCCGAAGTCATCTGCAACGACACTTTGAAGTCCAGCTGCGACGTCACCTCAAAGCCAACCCATGGCAACTCCTCAGAACCTACCTACAACAACATTTCAAAACCAACTCACGTCAAAGTCTCGAATTCAAAGAATGTCGACTCCTCAGAGTCAAAGCACGACGACATTTTGAAGTCGACTGTTGGGATCATATTTCTGTCTACCCCTTTCCGAGGATACAGATCGGTAACGTTGCCCCTCGCTAGGCTAGTCAAAGCGAACTTGCTGCCAAAGTCCACATTCCACGACAGATCTCAGAGCTAACGGGCTAGTGCAGTCATCCGGGGGTCTAGCTATTGGGTCCAGTGCTGCTACTGTGCAAGCGGGCAGATGGCATAAGTCCGTAGCAACTAGAAGCGATCATCGCCCCCCCAATCCCGCCATGGAACTGTCCAACACGCAGGGTCGCTCAGGGCTTGTCTCCCTTTTATATAATGAACACGGTCGCCAAACGTTGCTCAGTCTAAACGAAAAGTTCATACAAGCGGCCAAGATGGAACATATTCGTATGACCTGCTTCGTGGACGGGTCATTGCCAGACGTGGCCGAAACGCGCCTCCAGGTAAGTGAAATCTGTACATACTACCCGACCCATATTACGTATGCTAACAATGAACGAGTAGAACGTACTGCGGTTTCCTCGGAAATGTACTGCATCCGGCATGAGCAAATATTGTGCCACACATGACACCAACTTCAAATGCGTATTGAATAGCATGAAGGTGTTTCTCGAGTTCGCTAGCACACAGCAACTTTGGAAAGCAATCGATAGCCGTGACGAAGGTACTGTGCGTACCCTTCTTGAAAGAGGAGCCGATCCCGATTTGAAGAATCTTGCGGGCCGAAGTGCACTGCATTTAGCGGCTATTGCAGGAAGCGAACCCATCACTCAACTGCTGCTTGATGAATCACGCAAAATCAACGTTAACGCGAAGGACAAAGACGGCAACACGGCTCTTCGTTGGGCAGTTTTACGTGGTTATGGCGGCATTGTTGGGCTACTGTTGGGAAGAGGCGCAAATACCACAGGAATTCAAGATAAAGATACAAGAGATGGTGCTATGGCGGAATCTGTCAACAACCTCTTAAAAAAACCAGCGCTCCTTAAAGGACCCGCCTTAGGCCACAAAACATTATCTTTATATAAATCGGAGGAACTCCTACCCGATGCATGTTGGAAAGCTTGTCAACAAATTTACGTTACAAAAACCTCATTCTACATGATTAAGGAACAGAACAAGACCACTGACGGGAACGATCAAAAGAGTGCTTATCAGAGTGCGATCAGCAACTCTGTGCAAAATAAGAGAACGGACAAGAACATCGGCCAAACTCCTGATATCGATGAGACCAAAGAAAACGATTCGGTGACAAACAAGAAAGAGGACAAGAAAGCTGGCAAGGATTCTAATGAGCATGTGGATAGTGACACTGTAGAGTGGCGGCTCTCTCAGACGAGCACTGTCTACGAGACGCTATACTCCCGGGAGCGTGAAGAACTTCCAGCATATGTTATAGGCCAGTATTTGAAGCCACCCCCATCAAAAACATGGACATGGTATCATTTCCCTGCCAATAATGTGTGTTCTTCACTCCCAGTGACGATTAGAAAATGGCATTGACAATACTTCCAGATGGCATGGATCGAGGCTAGTTGACCGAACATGATTGTAGAAGAGATCTAACCTTGTGTCGCAGACATTCTTTGCGAACCAAATGAGAATTGGCAATACCGACAAGTTGATGACCGGAGAAGAGTATCGAGGACATACGACACACTCTCGGTTTCTCAAACCTCAAGCCAAATCCGTCAAACGCGTATGCCGACTCAGCGTGTGAGTAGGTTTATATTGACTGATTTTGCATGTAGATGCGCAATGGCAAAGATTGCAATGTTGCTATGCTATTTGTTGGTGCCTCCCATTAGATTTTACTTCCCTCTGATTGATTAATAGATGCCTTATGTCCACATTGAAACATCAAGTATGCGAAAGAGAATGAGCAAAGTTATTGAACAGACCAGGAATTCCAAAGCTCAGGAAACCGACCAAGAACGACGCAATAATGATTTACCGCAAGACACCGCTAATTTTGGCGAAGAAGAACTTCCCCAAGGAACTGATCCTGACTCTATTGAACGCCCCGACTCACCTTCATCCGATAACGACGGGCACGGGCTAGAACCCCCACCGTTTGAATCTTGTGAAGCTCTGACTCTGTATCGGGACATGACATCAGCTGATGGTAACTTGATTAATGCGTATCTGTTCCATGGATCGCCACTTCACATTCGTCGCACATTGGATCAGTTCTACTATCTTGGCATGGACAGCACTGAAAAACGAGACGAGGATCAGGTGGTGGCAAAACCGCCTCTTTCAGAGATGCTGAAAAACATCACTAAAGGAGGAGACGAGGCACATAATGTAGGAACACCACCCGATTCCATGCTACCGAAAATATTTCAGAACCTCGCGAAACGCAAAGACCCGGCACCGAGCAATGTGACACAGGGTAATGGCGGATCAACTGACCCTAATATCATCATGGTAGACCAATTGTGGCTTTGGATTATTGACCAGGGTAGAGCCCTCACTAATGGCTATCTGTATTTCCAAACCTGACACAATTTCAGATACAGTGATTACAAGTTTCCCTCAAGGATGGGACCGTCTCGGTACAACTGAAGATGGCCTTAAAGGGGTGCTGGAGAGTATCGAAAATGACCTCAAGAATCCACACAGACCTGCACTGAAGTCCGTCTACGGCCTTGCAAGTTTGATCATTAACAACTGCTCGAGCGTCTTCGATCGATTTCGAGCTCCTAGAAAGCATCAATATCTGGATGTGTTTGACAATTCAATCTGTGATATTGTAATACCGTCTTCCTATTCAAGCCTAGAGACGCTAACTGTCTTCGAGTCGAACGAAGAACTAGCACTGTCCAGCGAATACCAAACGCTGACGAGGGAGCTGGGAAATTGCCCAGAAGCAAACAATCTGGAAAAGCTTTTTAACATTACCAAGGAGGTTTTTCTCCTGTTAGCAATTAGAGATATTAGAGATGAGCTCAACATCTTGGACCATATCTTGGATGATCAGCATAACGCTTTGCGAGAGCTTTTAGGAAAGAAGAAAGGCAGCCGGGGAACTTTCACCCAACTCAAGAACAGTATGGACGAGGCAAGTGTGCTCGGACCAGTAGAGATTAACCGTAAAGCGGTTCGCAAGATGCAAAGAGATGCAAAAAAAGTTTACAATGATGTCAGTACAATGTCCAAAACAAAGTCTTGTCTGACATATCGGCTTCAGGTTTCGCGGCTGTTAGATCTCAAACAAAAGTATGCTAATGCTTGGGAAGCCCGCTTCTCCCGGGTGGAAGCCGAAAGTTCAACGAAGCAGGGAAAGGTTGGTGACCATGGCGCGCTGACGTTTTGCTAATGGGATTCTTACCATGCCGTTAGACAATTGTTGTTTTCACTGTTGTGACTATTGTCTTTGTGAGTCTTATCCACCGATTCTTTTCCGGAAGCGAAAACTGATTCATGGAAAAGCTTCCATTGTCCTTTATGGCAACATTTTTTACTCTCAACCTCGATGAATTCCCTGAAAAGTTACATGCGGGCTGGGTTTCAGGGTTGATATGTATGAAGTTTCAGTTTTTCCACCATATATCCTGCGGTTTGCTTATAATGTTGTAGTTGGGATTTCGATGGCGTTTATTATTCCACTCATCCTAGTGGCCATCTATGTGAGCCAACTAAAGGCTTGGATTAAAGGAACAAAGCCCGTCTGTTGGAGTCAACTCAAGGATAAGATGCTTTTTCATCTTGGTCATCGATATTTTCGTCAAAGCAATGCTATGTTACGACAGGTACAGAGGACCCACCGCCACACCGTTGTGGATGACGTGGAAAATGGCGGTGCTGGGCCATATCATAGTAGCCGTTTTACCAGCAGCAGTGGAGAAACGATTCACACCAGTGATATCAATGACTCGGCAAGATCTGAAGGCTCTTATCAGCGCCGTAGAAAGAGCTAGTCTACTTGACTTAACTGGTGAGCTATTCAGCAATCCTAAAGTTCGTTCTTCGGGCCTGACAAGTGCTGCAAATGAGCGTACCTCGAAGACAAAAGTGGAAGTATTTCGTTGCGGATGATGTTTTTAATATTAACGAATGATCATGATATTTCAAAAGGTTTTGGGGAGGAGGGGGGGAGGTGTTATGAGTTAGGTTCTTGATGATTTTCTTATTCTTCTGGAGATTCCTATGAATAAACACATCGTGCAAAGTAAGGATCAGTATCTACGGTTGTTGATATGTGGCATAGCCGAAAACGCAAAAGATTATGAGAGATATCATTCTGCCAGTAATCAGTGATAATGATACAGAGAATGTTTAGGGGAAGATGGGTAGAAGGAGGGAGCTCCCCCACCTAGCCGGCCATCCGGAGCCTGTAACAGACAAAAAAATTAGATATCAGGATCAAGTTGCAGCTATTCTATTATGAGCGTTGTGCTGGTCCATCCTAAGCTAAGATCCCACTGCAGGTCCTCCTAGCTAGAGAAAAAGCTCTTGAACATTTTGATGCATTACTTCAACTACAGGCTCTGCGCAGCAATTAAAGTGTTACCGATAATACAACGAGTGGTCAAAAATTACCAAGGGCGTTCCGATGTACATTAGATAGAAGCAAGGTCAATTATACTGTGCTGTAGAATTTCGTTGAGTCAAGTAGTACAGTGCAATGCAATATGCAGATGACGGCTCGTGTCTAAGTTGGTACCTGACGGAAATATTTTTAGCGGCGTTTGCACGAAGCCGACTGGGGCTAGGAGATTGCCGAATTAACCCGCTTGCCGAATCGAAGCATGGGTGCGGATGTGATGTGTGCTGCATTACGAACCCGAGCTGTCCGCCAATACCAACTAGAACTTGTTTGGGGTAAGAGGCTGCAGGGATGTCACAGCACCGGATTTCTAGGTATTCTACGTCGTTTCTTGCTGGAAGCGAAGCACTCACTAGCGGTGTACTCTGGTGCGGTCTTGTTAGCGAGTTCGTCGGTTAGCGAGGGATCAGCGTTGGGATGGGTCTCTCCACTTGCGGGGATGAGCGGCTCGTGCAGTACATCCCAATCTCTCACCACACCCAGTTTACCAATTAGCTTATTCCTAAAGAGTGTTCCGAGTTGTCCAGTATGCTGTAATCCTCGTCTTTTGTTTATGAGTTCTCAGTTCTTGTTCTCTTCCTCTTGGTTTGTTAAAGGAATTATCTTGAACTACCGGAGTACCGTTAGCACGCTCTTTCCTGAGTCTGCAAGTGGATTTATTGAGGTTTTGGGGCGGTAATTTTTGGGATATGGAGGAGAGGGCTGGGTGTATGGATTATGGTACAGATAGAAGAGAGATCATTCGAGATATAATGAAGAGAGTTACGCGCCTTTGCTCCCTAAGGTCTTACCATCAGCCTAGCTTAAGATCAGCTCATAGTCAGCACTGTATATGTAACAGAGTATCACTGAATCAAGTATACCGAGTCCTATTCGATGATGGTTTTCCTCACTCCCGGATTTAGGGCCCGAGTTGTTGAAATACTGATTGCTAGAAGCGTTGTATTCTCAAATACAGGTACATTCGTGATCTTATATAGGGCATTCAGAGTATGCCCTGTACGCATGCATGCGCACTTAGCTGGCATCTCCAGCTGAGTCTGGAACGACCATCATCTTAGGGAGATTATGCATCAGCCCAGCTGAAGCCGTACGCCATACGCCAGGGAGGCGGTCCATATATGCAACACGAGTGATTCGCATGATCCTAGTGATGAACTATGATGAAGGAGATTAGAATCACCCCGGAGTATGTATATCATCCACGGAGAGCACTAATTCAACTAGCAACGAGCACTGCACTTTGGCTCACATTATCGTTAGCACTTGAGTCCCTGCACATACCCACACTTGTCCGTCTTGACTGTTTAAAAAGTTTGTGCTGTAACTGGCGGCCTTCCTAATAGCTGAGTTTGGCTGCGAGGCTATTTGAAAGTTGGCAACTGGAGAGAAATGAGGAATGATAGTTTTGAGAGGACGGGTGGTATGGCGGATTTTACTAGGTACTCGCCGGGGGTGTTGGAAAGCGGTGGGCATTGTTAGTGGGATCTAGATTTCTTAACTCTACCAAGGACGGAAGCAAAATATTATTGTCATTTGACAAAATATGCAAGCGTACCATACCAAGCGGCTCATTAAATAGTGATCATTGATACATTAAAAAATCTGCCGGCAGGACAATTTATGGCTCCATACGGTGAGCTTAATTGTTATTCCGACAAGGCATCAAGTAGGCGAAGTTAAAGTCGACTGTAGAACTGGTGGGCTATTATTTGCACGGTATTTTTTGCTTAAAACGAGCTCAATTTATGGCGGGGGATTTCTTGTACTTTCTGCTTTCACTCAGCAGAGCGATAGAATCAAAGACGATTTTACTAGAGAAGGCTATATTCATTAGCTGCATACCACCCTAAATTTTGGGATGATATAAAACTTTGTTTCGCCTAGTGAATCCATAGATACCACATGTACTTTCGTAGGTGTAAAAACGCCAGTATGGCATCAAGCTTTGTCATATCTCAATCTTAAATGCAGCATCCGGCCATGTAATATCATCTAAGAAAACGTAGGAGCAGACCAACCTAGGTAGTCCCCTATGTCACTAAAACTAGGGGTTTTCTCTGGGTTGCCGGACTTAGTAGATATTTTTGTTGCTGACTGTATGACTCTATCGTTGTTCTTGGCGTTTTTACCGCTGTCTGGTCTACGGCAGTTGGATATGCTGTCTCTATAGAAATGAAAAATAAAAGGAACCGGTTGTAAGGCACTCGAAGGTTCTAAAACGCCTTTTCCTACCATTTGGCAGCTAGGATGCATTTTACTGCTTGCCCTTTCGGGTTGTAGCTGTTCGAAACGCAGCACCCCCACGAATGGTTCCTTAGATTAGACAGGTGCTTACCGACATGACCAGATTCCCATTACAAGCAGTTTGTATAAATGACGAGTCAAACTTCCGCTCACCACTCTGTTATAACTATCCCCGCGAACGGTGCACTTTTTTGGGCACAATACCTAGCTTACGTCACTGAAGGTTCGTTATACTTATCCCTTTAAGTCACTGTAACACTGGCGCCGAGGCACTGTTCGTAGATCCGACAGACAGTTTCTTTCGTATACTAACTTCATTACGGCTGTTCCTCCTAATGTTATCAAAACCAGGCAATACTAACCACCATCGGATATACAAACAGTGTCACAAAGTTACATATATTTACCCCTCCTGACCACCGAACAGTACCGACACTTATATGGTACCGAGGAGAGCCTTAAGCAGAGGGTAGTGGGCGAAACGCTGCAAGAAGGGGCTCTAAGGGACTCAGAAACTGGCGGGTATACTGCGTACTGGGGGTGAGGATCGGGCTGGCATCACGCCACAACTGGTAGTAGAAAGGCACTTGGAAGAATGGCACGCGGTAGAAAGGCACTAGGAGGAATGGTACATGAAGGTACAAGGAGGAGAGACACAGCAACAGACACTGGAAATCGGTAGATGTGACATGCGGGATATATGACATAGAATAAATAGCATGAACAGAAAGGCTACAAGAAAGGCACCTATATAAATATAGTGGGTACTCTCTTTTCCAGTACCGTTTCCATGCAACCTTTTACACCCATTCAAAAAGAACCCTAGCCCAATTCTTGCACTGAAATCCCTCTATTGTTTAGTGTATGAAAAGACACTTTCAGTGCCTTTTCTAGTACTTCAAAAATGCATATTTCCGGCACCCTGAGAGTTTGGAATTCACGGGGCAGAGTTGCTTCGATGGTATCCCTTGGATCGTAACTTTGGCATTCCCGGCCCGTTTGGGCATTGCAACCGACTCCCCACCTGCAAATATTTAGCAATGCAACCACAACTCTGTGGGGGTGGCCTGGGAGCATTATAAACTTACTTTCTTATGTCTTGAGAGCATTTTGGCAAAAATTAAGGACTGTACAAGAATGGGGTGCCGATAAAAAGGGCATATCTTTACCCCTCAGTCAGAGCTGGAGTCACAGGCAATTTTCAGTACACCTTGAGAAGGGAAAGTAGCTGGGATGGTGGCTTTGCGAGCAGGAAAGCCCAGCCAGAAATACCAAATCTCCAGCCAAAATTTGCTAAGCATGTTCAAAATGCAAGTAACTGTGGTGTCTCAATAATGAAAGGAATCATTTTGTGGAATTCAATCACCTGTAAAGAAGAAAAGTGGGTAGTGGTGCATAGACATGGAGTGGGTTGCCAGTTCAGAGAGTGAATTGTGTTGGGGTAGTAAGACTTACAAAGTCACATCACATATAATTTACAATTCACTTTGACAGAAAGTTATATTTGCTACTAAAGAAGACTAGATAAACAGGATGGCCTCTGATGACCATTTTTGGACATGTGGTGAGGTGGTGACGCAGGCAACCTGTGTGGGCCGGGAACCGTTACGATCCAGGGGATAAGAAGCACTTGCAAATACCCAAGGTTTGTTGCATTTACCCGTCGTATCATACCACTGGGTGCAGCTTTCATACGATTCAACATGTATCCCTTTGCTTTTATCCGGGTTTAGGCCCATAGATTGGCCCGATTTTCCAATACACATCACACAACCACAATCCAGCCAAATGCCCCCAGAATAAATTAAAATACTCCACATATGGTGAAATTCATAAAAACAATTTCATTTGGGTGTGAAACACAAAGCCTCATTGGAGTCCTCACACTTTATGTTGGTTTTTCATGCCTTCTCCACTACCACCTGTCACGGCGCTGGAAGATACGAGGGTACTTGGGGATAATGGTAGAGACACGGAGAGGGTGGGGGAGGAATTGTGTTACGGAAATGCGGACACGTTAGGAGACGTGGAGGAAGCGGCGTGATGGCGGCCGTATAATTTAGTAAGATAAAGAAGTGGTCTGAGGTGTTGCGACGTCAGACGATGTGGCGTGGTTGTTACGATAGGCGTTGTGTTGGTGGTGTGTAACATCATGAGATAAGGTTGGATGGTACATAGAAGCATGAGTGATGATTCGAGGGTGCTTGGGGATAATGGTAGAGACACGGAGAGGGTGTGGAAGGAATTGTGTTGGTGGTGTGTAAGATCATGAGATATGGTTTGGATTGTACATCGAAGCATGCGGGATGATTCGAGGGTGGAAGACGAAGTGTATATAAAGAGAGTGTTGTTGGCGTTGGAGTGTTTCCTTTTCTTCTCTCTTTACTCATTCTCTTGTAAAGCAAAGCAAGTTACGACTTTGAACCAGCTTCGAGTATTGTCTTGTCTTGATTCCTCAACATGCACTTCGAGTGCTTTGTTTTGTTTCGACATAACATTATTTGTTACCAATATCACCTACGCCCGATCCCGCCCGTTACACTCGAATGAGTCTTACAACCTCGTACCTGATAATCAATGTGCCTACATCTCTCGACTGGGTGTATCTATTGTTCCGAACCTTGTTCTGTTTCTTGTTGGGTGTATTTAGCACCGAACTGTCGTTGGATAAACGTTTGCGACGATTGGGTTGACGAGTTACTTCGACTTACCAGATTTGATATCCCTCAGTACCCATATTGATCACCATATTCGAATGCACAAGTCTGACAGTAACTGTACTTTACTAATAAATTCGTGTGATCTTGCTAGAATTCCTTGGGTTGTTTTTGAACACGAACCTTTGAACCCTTTCGAAAGTATCGAAGCCATACTCGCCGCAACTTTTGTGGAAGAAACCCTTGAAGCACATTTTTAGGAACAGTCAACTGTCCCCTCCCCTTGGGAAACTTATTGGAGAGATGCAGCTAGGGAAGGCGGCAGTCTACATATTAACAATCCCGGATTCGGACCTTTTTGGACCTGGTATCTGGGAGATTATTCTGGGTTCCCTTGTGATCCTGAGGAACCGTGCGATTGCGAGGGACACACTTCTGTAGGGACTGACTCGACTCAGGGACACGCAGCAGCAGCAGCAACAACAGATTAGTCCTTGGAGATTCTGCTCATTGTTGTAGTACCCCCGACCGCAACTCCTTCCAAAATTGATGCATATAATTGGCACTGGAAGATGTGCTTGATTCGTTGCAATGTCAGGATCAACGGAACCCCGAGCGGCCCAGGTATCCCCCGAGAACCAGGGCACCATCATGGCACTCATCGACATACAACAGGACACCACTGGATTCGAGCAACTGGGGAAGGTGTTCGCACAAGCCCAGGAGGTGTTATTGAGCGTGGCACAGCACTCACAGCCATTCCGGGAGGTACAGATGGTGTGTGACCACCTACCATAAATCATCGATCTGCACCGGCAGGTAACAGACCTACAGACTAAACAGTTCCTGCCCCTGTGGTGCCACCATTCCGGATTTGAACAACAGATACAGACTTTGACGAACGAGCAGGACGAAGCCAGGAGGAGTCCCACCGCACCAGGGAAGGACGAATGCCTCCGACAAGAGTTGGCAGACATGACCCAGGACGCACAGCAATGGGGAGAGGAAGCCCGCAGTTTGAGGACGCAGTTAGCGAATGCCTTGATGTTTGTGGCTAGGGCGGCTCCGGCTGCTTCCCAGGCTCCGGAAGACAGAGGCCAGATATTTCCCGACTCCCCGGACATTTGAGGGTCAGATTGAATACAGTTGAGAGGCTGGGTTGCTCAACTCCGGATGGTCATACAACACAAACAAGCCAGCTTTCCCGACGAACAGTCGAAGATGCGGTACATATTCAATCGCCTGAGGGGAATATCCTTAGGCCAGATCTTGCCACATGTCCAGAAGGACGGAACGATAGGGCTGCAAGACCTACCAGCTTTTATACAACTCCTGGAAGCAGCTTTTGGGGACCCCGACCGCGTAGCCCCAGCCGAACGGAAAATGCGGGAAATTCAGCAAAAGAACCCTGAGTTCTCCCCGTATTATGCTGAGTTTCAAGTAATTGCCGCCGATTTGGATTGGAACCCATCGGCCCTACGAAATGTGTTGAGGATGGGGTTGTCCAAAGAGATGAAGGACTCCTTCACCTACAGCTATATGCCAGAAGGTCTTCCTGCATTTGTGACGGTGTGTCAACAGTGGGATAATCAAATTGGACAACGACGATCGGAGAAGGCCGCACAGAATCGAGGGGCAGGGACGGGTTTTGCCTCTTCCCCTAAACCCCCCACTCCCCCAAAGTATCCAGGAGGAGCTCCCGCCGGAACGGTTGCTGGATATACAGGACCAGCCTCAATGGATCTGGGAGCAGGCAGAAGAAGAATTTTGGCAGAGGAAAAGGCGATGAGGTTCGCAGATGGGAGATGTTTATACTGTGGTGGGTTCAATAATAGAGCGGCAGAATGCGCGGCAAGAAAAAAGACTCAGATGTCTAAGGCGGCTGGAGCAGATAATAAGGAAGTAGGAACCAATGAGGGTTTCGAGGAATCGGGAAAAGATTAGGTCAAACAAAGCCGGATGGCGCTTTGGTTGATGGAAAAGGTTTTGTTTTAAATGCTTTAAAATGTTTTGGAATTTCGCGATTATCAGTTAGCAAGGTAGAGATATAGGAAGGATCAATGGAAGGCAAACATTTGGTTATAACCTGTTCATTAACCGTGAATAACCAAGAAATATCCACGCATGCACCGATTGATTGTGGAGCTACTGGCAATGCATTGATGGATCATGATCTTGCTCGCCATCATCAGATACCCCTGCAGGAATTGAAGGAAACGAAACCAGTTGAGGTTATCGATGGAAGACCTATCGAATCAGGAGATATTATGCATCTCGCCAACCTTGGTATAAAAATACCGGAACCTAAGGAACAGTTACCTACGTTCATTACTAAGTTAGGACATTATCCAATTGTCATTTGAATTCCGTGATTACGATTACATGAGGTAGCCGTACGTTTTGCATCAAATACAGTTACTTTTGGATCACACTATTGCACTACACATTGTCACGATACGCCAGTAACAGTGCAAGGAGTTACAGAGGAACCCCCTGAACCAGTATATCAAGCTAAGGAGATCTTCGGACCACAGATTCGACCCCCGAGAAAATTTCGAGGGAATATTTTGAGGTTGAATGGAGCTTCCTTCTTCCGTACGGTTAAAAACGGGAGACTTACCGTGTTGAAGGCCAGCTTATATGATATCAACAAGGCTATTGAGGCAAAGGATCTCAAAGAATGACCCTTGGAAGAGATTGTCCCCAAACAGTATCATGAATTCCTTCCGCTATTCAATAAAGTATTGGCAGAGGGATAACCACCCCACAGACAAAGAATGGATCATGAAGTTCGACTGAATGACGGGGAATTACCAATATGGGGACCATTATATTCAATGTCAAGAGCCGAGTTGGTCGTATTAGAAGAATGGCTCAAGGAGAATGTGTTAAAGGGGTATATTCGGCAGTCGTCATCACCGTTTGCTGCACCCGTACTGTTTGCCAAAAAACCTGGTGGGGGATTACCATTTTGTATTGATTATCGAGATATCAACAGTAAGACGATGAAGAATCGGTACCACCTCCCGCTAATAAAAGAAACGTTGAACCTCCTCGGGACAGCTCGAGTATATACTAAGCGGAATGTAAGACGAGCATACAATTTGTTTCGAGTTAAGGAAGAGGATGAGCATATGTTAGCATTCCGGACAACATACGAGCTGTATGAACCTACAGTAATGGAGTTTGGCACAACAAATACACCAGCGGATTTGCAAGGCTATATTAATAATGCTATTCGGGAAGCTTTGGATCATATTGCTTCAGCAAATTTGGATGACGTACTAATATATAGTGATTCCGACGAAGAACATGTTGGCCATATTACGTGGATTATGCAGCGATTATTGGATGCAGGATTATATTTGAAGCCAGAGAAATGAGAGTTCCATATGAAAACAGTATGGTATCTGGGTGTTACGGGGATAACAACACCTCAGTAAAGTACTTAGTCGAATACTTAGTTCTACTTCTTGGTGCGTACAGCCCTAGACCCTATTCCTGACTAAGTTGACATAGGGCCTCAATTTGTCTCTCTCTCGCAGCCTTTAGTTCCGTAGGTTGACGTATGGCCTCAGTTCGTCTTCCCTGCAGCCTTTGGTTCTGCGCTGCTTCTTTCTTATGGCTTGCCTTTTGAAGGCGCTTAACTCTCCGGGCTTTCTTCAGCTGCCTCTTTGTCTGTGGCAAACGATTCACTCGGTTGCGTTACCAAGCGTTTCGCACTCTTGCAGGTTCCTCGATGAATTGCTCTGCACGATGTAGCACTTGGTCGATTCGTAGATCCTCCGAAAGATCTCTTGGTGTAGATGACACCTCTCGTATCACCGTAACATGTTTACGCCCACTCAGGTGTACTTTGCTGAGTATCGATTCGTGTTCGGATATCTCTCTAGTATCTGGAAAAGATTCTGCCGAGTTCCGTGGCGGGATACTGTCCCGGCTTCGAAGATTATCGATAAGGATTACCAATCTTTGTTCGAGGCTAATAATTGAGGCCAGCCACCAAACGCACAGTGCCGCAAAGATATATACTTGGTTTCGTGCGAAAGCAATTATCTTCTCCAGGGCGTACATGATGACTTCGTTATCGTTCTCGAAGGTGATTGTTATTCGTAGGATATATACTCCTAAGGTGCGGGGCTGCCGCTACAGAAAGCTAATAGATTCTAGGTATAGAATAAGAGGTATAGGTATCATAAAAACACAATAATAAATAAGGATATTTCTCCACAGGTAGGTATCATTGTTCTCTCTTGCTGTTCGAGCTTGTCTTCCTTCATTGCCGGAACAATGTGATCTCTTTATAGTCCCTTGGCTTACTCCAACTGAAACTATGATTTGATCCCTCAAGTGATAGCCACGTATCTTAGCACCCCATGGACCGATGTCCGTGCCAGACTAACAAGGGCCACTCATATCGTACTCATGCATGATATCATATCGGCTCATAAATCAGACCATAACTTGAACTTTGACATCTGGCAAACGCCGTCGATCAGTAGTTCGAATGCCCCACTCTCAAGTGAATACGTCAATTGCGTTATTAACTTTCCACAGTTTTCATAACTCATAGTCTTACGTGGTTAATATCCACTGCTATGCCAACGTAGAATTTTATGCGCGTTAATCAATACCGATTGATTAATCATTGCAGATCTAGATCCTCAACTCAATGCCGGATGTCTGCTTTTGGCTTTAAGCCAACGCCATATTCCCTCAGTGATATAGGTGCTTAGGTTCTCCGCATTACCAGTTTCACATCAACCCGGACGTGCCTTACATCCAATAGACTAGGAAACTAGAGAGCCATTTACTAGCACTTCACTGCCATGCAGATACTACTGCAACCGCATAGTATACAGGAAAGAATCTGGTTGAGAACAACCCGCTCGTTAGGGCCACAGCCCTTCCGATCTGGCTTAGTTGTTGCTTTATTAAATCATCTGCTGCTGCACCTTGCTTTGAATGAATCTGCCAAGCCGCAAGCTTGCCCAATCAAGACTTGATTAGTATGCCCCCGCTAAAGGACACACCACACGGTACAAGTACCATTACACTGTCAGGAGAGAATCTCTAACATCAGCCCCTTCTCTATGATCGGTGACCCAACGATGCTCCATCTTAAGAAGTAGACTTCATATATTTCTACCTGCACATCACAAGTGTGCATCTTTTTCATGATATCAATAGTACAGGCTTAGCATCGCTTTCGATGATCCCCTATTATTATCATCAGGATTCCCCAGTAATATTTGACAGTACGGGTTTAGCATCGCTTTCGATGATCCACTATCAATATTAAATCCTATGTTCTTTCATATATCCATAACCCGCTTAACATTCGTATCTTTCTATACAACAACTATTCCATAACTGTTGGATAATTGTATCCTTCTTTTGTATCCATCTCTTAGACTTCGGAACCCGTAACATCACCCCCTTCTCTACAAGCGGTGACCTCAACACTTCCTGCCGTCTCTGCGATCAAAAAAACTTGTAGCGAAAATTCATTTTTGCCAGTGGTACATATAAACGCTTGACCATTTACTTCAACCGTTTCCTTTACGCGCAGTTTTTTAGTCTGTCGATGTATTGTACTTTGATTGATACATTCAATCAATTGTTCATCTACTCCAAAGGTTTATCTGAATACCATACTCGTGCATGGATTTTGTCTTTACTTTTAACATTTTCGATGTCCAGTCCATCTACTCCGATGTTTCATTTTCCCGCACAGACAAGTCCAGTCGAGGTATTTTACTCAGATCGATACATATAAACTGTACTTCTAAATGCTTTCGGAAATATCTCCAAATGTTTAAGAAACACTCCAAACAATCGAAGACCTTCGCCGTGACAGTATCACCCGCAAGAGGGTCAGGTCTGACAATTTAGAGTGCACCCGAATTCATTCAGTTATGTTTCCTAAAGTTTTGACCCATAGCGTAATTCACAATAGGGAATACATTAATTTAGAACCCAGAGGCGTTAGGCTTAGGCGTTTATTCATATATCCCAATTGTTTCATAACTATGTTGATTAAGATAATGGTATCTTAAGTCCTCATATGCGAGAGTACCTGGACATCACATAGTATATGTCCGTCTCTATATTTGACCTGCATACATATCTATGACTGTAAACCCATTTCATTTTTAGGTAAGAAATACTTAGCTTCAATATCTTTGGTCAGAATATTATAATTTGAAGCAATCCTAAATATGTTTGTAATTGGTTTCACAATTGAGTAGACTGAAGATAACATAGCTGAAGACAACATAGCATGTCCGGATGACTCTTGGTTGAGGCGTAGTCGAATATCGATGAGAATACCTGAAGACAACCTAACCGGTCTTTGTTCCTCTTTGTCCAAGGTATATTCGAATAATGATGAGAATATCTGAAGACAACACAACTTGTCTTCGTTCCTCTTTGTTGATGGTGTATTCGAGTATGGATGAGAATACCTGAAGACAACATAATTTGTCTTCGTTCCTCTTTGTCGAAGGTATATTCGAATAACGTTGAGAACACCTGAAGACAACATAACTTGTCTTCGTTCCTCTTTGTCGAAGGTATTATTCGAATAACGATGAGAATACCTGAAGACAAGATAACTTGTCTTCGTTCTTCTTTGTTGAAGGTGTATTCGAGTATCGATGAGAATACCTGATAATACCACAGGGTATTATCATTTCTCTTTATTAAAGTTAATTCGAATCGAACGAGAATACCTGATAATACCGTAGCGTATTATCGTTTCTTTATATCGAAGACATTCAAATATTGATGAGAAGACCTGAAGACAACGTAGCGTGTCCTCATTTTTCTTTGAAGCAGGTTATTCAAATGTCGATAAGAATACCTGAAGACAACGTAGCGTCTCCTCGTGTCTCCTGAAGATATCAAAACGCATCTCCGTTTCACTTTGTCGAAAGGTGATTCGAACCGTAGTGAGAATAGCTGAAGATACAATAACGCATCTCTGTTTGTCGTTATCGAAAGGTTATTCGAACCGTAATGAGAATACCAGAAGATACCATAACGCATCTCAGTTTCTCTTTGTCGAAAGGTGATTCCAACCGTAGTGAAAATACCTGAAGATAGCACAATGCATCTCCGTTTCTCTTTATCGAAAGGTGATTCGAACCGTAGTGAGAACACCTGAAGATACCATAACGCATCTCCGTTTCTGTTTGTCGAAAGGTGATTCGAACCGTAGTGAGAATACCTGAACATACCACAACCCATCTCCATTTCTCTTTATCGAAAGGTGATTCGAACCGTAGTGCAAATACCTGAAGATACCGTGACGTTTCTCCATTGCTCCTTTATTCTGCTTTTTATTAATTTCCAGGGAACTATGTCGAAACAATTAATATTGCCCCTGATTTTATTTGCTATTCACCCTCGAAAGGGATCTCTCTCGGTGTATACCCCAACATGGGGAAGCTTTTATTATTCAGTGTAAAAATAATTGGGGTTAATTTACCCCCTTCTTTTTATGATTTATCGGCGAAAATCATCATAAAACATCACTCCTTCTCAAAATAAAAACACTACTTTTATCGAAAATAGCCACCGAAGTAATATATAAGATAATGTTGACAATGTAATATCGAAGATATAGTATTCCCGAAGTCATATATAAGGTAATGTCGCTGATGTAATATCGAAGATTTTAATGTTAGCGAAGTAATATATAAAGGCAATATCGACGAAGGAATATCGAAGATATAATATTACTGAAGTAATATATAAAAGTAATATTGATGAAGTAATATCGAAGATATAATAATACCGAGGTAATATATAAAGGTAATATTGACGAAGTAATATCGAAGATATAATATTAACGAAGTAATATATAAAAGAAATATCGACGAAGCAGTATCGAAGATATAATATTACCGAAGTAATATATAAAGGTAATATTGACGAAGTAATAACGATGATATAATATTACTGAAGTAATATATAAAATAATATCAACAAAGCAATATCGAACATACAATATTACCGAAGTAATATATAAAGGTAATATCAACGAAGTAATATCGAAGATATACTATTACCGAGGGAATATATAAATGTAATATGAACGAAGTGATTTTGAAGATATAATATTACCGAAGTAACATATAACGGTAATAAGCACCCGTTTTGGAATTGGTGGTGGTAGCATTAGAATTGCTTCACACCATGGTCTTTAACATCAGCTGATGTTTCTTTTATAACTTCGTAGAAGTGACATCCTAGACGTCTAACAGCAATTATCTCATAATCTCCATTAGAACAACACTCGCTCGATCGTTATCGGGCAGTTAATCACACTCGATGGTATGCCTAAGCTCTTCATCGGGTTGATTCTCAAACCATTCCCAAGACTCTGTTTGCTTGTAGTCTCTATCCTTCTGTCCATAGGATGACCATTCGTCATCTACTTCTGAATTCTCGTATTCTTCTGCTATCTCCTGAGAATATTCGTTATTCGTACCTTCTTCCTTCCATTGTTGCTTAGCTTCTTTAAGCTCTTTTTCGAATATTTTCTGATAATATTCTTTGGCTTCATCCCAGCCATTATCATGCCCTTCTAAGAGCCCTTGGTTATAACCATCGGTATAACTGCTATCTTTTCCTTCATCATACATCCTCTAGTCGTACAGTGTATATTTATCAACTTTCGCATATGCGACCAGAATAGATTCCTCGAATTGTTGAATCCATTCGGGTGGTACTGGCCATTCATTATTATGCCAAAATGACTAGTATCGCATGAGCATAGATTGCTCAATAAGGTTTCGAAATTGAATGATTATAATTGAGAAGGCGATACTGATCAGTATATCGTAAAGTCGTTCCATCGGAGGACAGGTATGATCTACCACCGGCTGTATTTTGCGGATGATTTAATGACTTCGCAATAACACCACTCGGTTTTATCGTCGATTTTTTGTAGCAGCATTCCCACTCGTCTGGCCACAAGTGATACTCTTTCCAATGATTCTTGAACACTGGATCGTCAATCGTAAGTAATTCGACGTTAATGACCGATTGTAAATTGTATTCTACCCAAGGTTTGGGTGTCTTGGGTTCTGCGTGGAATATTGGGTTATTCCAGTTGTTTTCCGGCTCCCCGGATAAAATCATATTTATCGAACCTAATATAATAAGGGGTTCGTGTTCAAATAGATTAGGCGTATATCCAGTCTAATTGAAAATGTTAAGTTGCATATATTTACTTCCGCCTAAATATTATAATATTGGATGGATCTGCCTTAATTGAGTGTTCCACACAATTTTCTATTTTTTGTTTTCAAATAGTAGGTCCCCTATAATATATCGGAACAAATTGATGTCGGTGAACATATTCCGATGTTGTAACTGGCATCTGAATTGGTAACGTAACCGTAAAATTTGGCAATTTAGTAGATACTACTACTAATCCAAATCGTGGCGATCGCAGAAGAAAAGCTCCTTGCTTTTGTAGTACTTCATAAACTTTGAGTTCCTCTTCTCGCATCGATTATATAATAAACCTAGGAGTGTAGAGTTTATTAATTATACTGTTACAGGGGTAACAACACCTCAGTAAAGTACTTAGTCGAATACTTAGTTCTACTTCTTGGTGTGTACGGCCGTAGACCCTATTCCTTAGTAAGTTGACGTACTATTGCATCAATTTGTCTCTCTCTCGCAGCCTTTAGTTCCGTAGGTTGATGTATGGCCTCCGTTCGTCTTCCTCACAGCCTTTGGTTCCGTGCTGCTTCTTTCTTATGGCTTGCCTTTTGAAGGCGCTTAACTTTCCGGGCTTTCTTCAGCTGCCTCTTTGTCTGTGGCAAAGGATTCACTCAGTTGCGTTGCCAAGCGTTTCGCACCCTTGCAGGTTCCTCGATGAATTGCTCTGCATGATCTAGCACTTGGTCGATTCGTAGATCATCTGTAAGATCTCTTGGTGTAGATGACACCTCTCGTATGACCGTAACTTGTTTATGCCCACTCAGGTGTAGTTGGCTAAGTATCGATTCGTATTCGGATATCTCTCTAGTAGCTGGAATCTATTCTGCCGATTTACGTAGCTGGATACGGTCCCGGCTTCGAAGATTATCGTTATGGATTACCAATCCCTGTTCGAGGCCAATAATCGACGCCAGCCACCAAACGCACTGTGCCGCAAAGATATATCCTTGGTTTCGTGCGAAATCAATTATCTTCTCAAGGGCGCACACGATGACGTCATTATCGTTCTCGAAGGTAATTGTTATTCGTAGGATATATACTCCTCTGGAGCGGGGTTGCCTCTACAGAAAGCTGATAGATTCTAGGTATAGAATAATAGGTATAGGTATCATAAAAACGCAATAATATATAAGGATATTGCTCCGCTGGTAGGTATCGTTTTTCTCTCTAGCTGTTCGAGCTTGTCTTCCTTCATCGCCGGAACAATGTGATCTCTTTAAAGTCCCTTGGCTTACCCCAACTGAAACTATGATTTGATCCCTCAAATGATAGCCACGTATCTTAGCGCCCCATGGACCGATGTCCATGCCAGACTAACAAGGGCCAAGCATATCGTGTTCATGCATGATATCATATCGGATCATTAATCAGACCATAATTTCAACTATGACATCTTGCAAATGCTGACGATCGGTAGTTGGAACGCCCCACTCTCAAGTCAACACGTTAATTGCGTTATTAACTTCCCACAGTTTCAATAACTCATAGTCTTACGTGGTTAATATCCAGTGCTATGTCAACGTAGAATGTTATGCGTGTTAATCAATACTGATTGATTAATCATTGCAGATCCAGATCCTCGACACAATGCCGGATGTCCGCTTTTGGCTTAAAGCCAACGGCATATTCCCTCAGTGATATAGGTGCTTAGGTTCTCCGTATTACTGGTTTCACATCAACCCGGACGTGCCCTACATCCAATAGACTTGGAAACTAGAGAGCCATTTACTAGCACTTCACTGCCATGCAGATACTACTGCAACCGCATAGTATACAGAAATGAATCTGGTTGAGAACAACCCGCTCGTTAAGGCCACAGCCCTTCCGATCTGGCTTAGTTGTTGCTTCATCAAATCATCTGCCGCAGCACTTTGCCTTGAATGAATCCGCAAAGCCGCAAGCTTGCCCAATGGAGACGTGATTAGTATGCCCCCGCTAAGGGACACACCACATGGTACAAGTACCATTACACTGTCAGGAGAGAACTCCTAACATCACCCCCTTCTGTAAGATCGGTGACCCAACAATGCTCCGTCTTAAGAAGTAGACCTCATATCTTTCTACCTGCACATGACAAGGGTTCGTCTTTTTCTTGATATCAATAGTACGGGCTTAGCATCGCTTTCGATAATCCCCTATTATTATCATAAGGATTCCGCAGTAATATATGACAGTATGGGCTTAGCATCGCTTTCGATGATCCCCTATCAATATTAAATCCCATGTCCTTTCACATATCCATAACCCGCTTAACATTCGTATCTTTGTATACAACAACTATTCCATAACGGTTGTATAATTTTATGCTTCTTTGGTATCCATCTCTTAGACTTCAGAACCCGTAACACTGGGGTTGATTATATCGACGACGGGCATTTCAATGGATGAGGATTAGGTTGAGAGTTCCCAAAATTGGAGCCTGGAAAAGAAGAGTGAGAATGGACGGTTGAATAATCTCTTTGAAGTACATCAATTGCTTGGGTTCTGCAATTATTATCAGCGGTTTATGGCCAAATGTTCCGAGAAAGCGGAACCGTTGGCAATGTTGACTAAGAAGGATGAGTTATTCGTGTGGAGAGCAGAACAACAGTTGGCCTTGGTAACGATGAGAACTGCATTTACAACGGCAACGGCACTTCAACATTTCGATCATGAAAGGGAAATAATTATTGCAACTGATGCTTCCGATTATGTGTCCGCAGGAGTATTGTCACAGCGAGATGATGAAGGAGTTTTACACCCTGTGGTGTAGTTCTCAAAGAAACATTCACCGGCAGAGTGCAATTATGATATATATGATAAACAGCTAATGGCGATGATCAAGGCACTTTAATAATGGAGACCGGAGTGTGAGGGTGCTGCATACCACTTTACAGTGGATAACTGATCGTACGAATCTCGAATATTTTATGACAAAGAAAATTTTAAACCGGAGACAAGCACGATGGTCCGAATTTTTAACACGGTTTGATTACGAGATTGTTTATTGATTAGGGAAATCGAATGGGAAAGTAGATGCTTTAACGAGGAGGCCGGGACACCTCCCTGAGGGGGTGGTTGAAAGATCGCAATATGTGGAAAAGGTAGTTTTAAAATCGCATAATCTTCCGGAACAGCTGAGGATATCAGCGAATGATATACCCAGACAGGAAGTTCCTTTGATATCTGACCTTTTTATTCAGACATACATGGAGGATCTGCTGCCTACTAAGATATTGAAGGCGATAAGACAAGGGGATAGGATGAAGGACATTACAGTAGCGGAATGTACGGAAAAAGAGAGCCAGGTGTAACGGCACGGCTGCACGTGACGTGTCCAAGGCCAGGTAATACCCGCTTTATATAGTCGGCTCGCCACGAGCCTTAGATCTCTAGCGATAATCTTACATCTATACTACTCTACAATATTGACATCCACGTGTGCAACCGTATCTACTGATATTCCTTTCTACGAGGCCATACACGGGCGGATGCCTTTACACTATTATCGCTCTTACAATTTCAGATACGTTTCGCATACGGGATTTCATGAATTACCACTTTCCGACGCGTCACAACACGCAATCTACGCGCGAGATATCATACGGATTGGAGAGCACTGATTGCATCAGCGAAGTGTCTTGATATGCCTATTGAATTGAGGTTAACGGTAACAGATGATTTCGTGCGGATTCCAGAGGCCAACTGGCTAGAGACGCATCGCGGCACCTATGTACGAGACATCTTACGGACTTGAGAAATACGAATCGCAGATACAAAAGAGGCAAGAATTGTCCACCCAATTGAGGTTAACAGTAGCAGAGACAATTCCGAGTTGATTCCAGTCCAACCAGCCAGGAGACGCGTCAGCGACCAAGTCAGCCGAAGTCAATTGTAACCAATTCATACAAGAACTCGAAGGCTACCAATTGCAGCATCAATGAGATTCGATAAGTTATCTTCCAATTGAGTCAATTGACGATTACAGGGACGATGTCTGAGCCCATACGTCCATAAGAGGCACGTCATCGGCAATGCCGAAGCCGGCCATTTTCCAGCGGCGGTTTACGAATTACACGCGATTCACGTCGATCCACATCGCCGACGGCAGTTGAAATCGCGATTACCTTCTACACGACTCGATGGAGTCATCTATGTTACGGAAGCTGCGAAGGACTCAATGGAAATATCTACGTTACAGAGGATGTTAGGAGTTTACCTCTGCGGCTACACAAAGTCTTAGAAGGCTATATACGGTCAGCGAGTCAATGAGGCAACTATTATTACCGATATGATTACTGGTATCATGGTCTATTGATGGGTATAATTCAAGACACTGGAGCAGCGATCGCAGGTCGTGCCGTAGCTCCAAATGGGAAATATACTTATTCCACCCCCGAATATTCTAAAGTGGCTAGCAGATACAATTCTCGATCACCATCGTCAATTATCACCATTGGCACCGGATCGGACGACCGAATCAGATCGTTGTGATGAGAGAGAGCCATCCGCGCCAACTCTATTCAATTCCATCAAACATACGCCAACGAGCGAATACGGATGTGCCCATACGATGGCATTCGGAGAGGGTTCTTGTGATTGCAGTGGTGATGGTTATTTGTAGCCGGGATTCCCAGGATCCACAGGGCTACCGGAGGATGGACCGTCTGGGCACTCTGGAGACCAGCGGATTCCGTATGTATTTACCGCGCGCGGAGATTCAATTGATGTGTCGTATCCCCACATGGGAATGAACAGTATTTGGTTGTCAGACAGTCCCAATTGGGTGTGACAAGTATGTGATTCGCTCGGTGAGCTTATTTGTACACATGGTGGCAGCCGCGGTGGACGCACTGTGTGAGCCGGAGAATTAGCGTCGACTTGCAAAGCATTCGACTTTTGGCTCTGTGAACCCCAGGGTGAGCGGAAGAGGTGGCAGTGGACCGGGCAGGCCATCAGGTATGCCCCGGGAATGTACCTGGATCACGGCTAGGGAGGAGGCGTGTTCCGAAGGAGGTGGCGGTGTTCCAGATAATTAAATACTTGAAGCCAATGCCTTTGACGATCAACTGGCCAGTGAGGAGGTAGTTTGGACGTTCTTCCTAAGAGTGGGAGTTCTTACAGGGCTGCTGGGAGCGACCGTGGAAGGCATCACTGGTGGTGAGTGAGATAGGCCCCAGGCGCTGGACGGGCGAGCAGGGAGCAGCAGCGGTAGTTGCGGCAGAAGAGCGTCCAGGAGGGAACCTTGCATGACTGCTACCGGCATGCCGAGACACGAAGCGAGTACTGGACGGCGGGGCTTGGCCCTATTGTGGCGAACCGTTTTAAATCCGGGCTCCAGGATATTCCTCCTTACCGCTCCATATCTATTATGAATTGAGAACTAACGTTTGCAGATGGAGCCGGCACAACGACAAAGATGGTGCCTATAGATGACGGAGGACATATCCTGACCATATACGGAGATTTCGTGGAGGTTTTCAGCAAAGCCAAGGCGGAGACATCGGCCAATTGACTATGAAATTTATTTGGAGACCGGCTACAATTTGCCATATAGGTGGATTTACAATTTATCGGAGTTTTCAGTTGAGTTGAGTCGAGCGGTATTCACGCAATTGCGTGGATTAAGATCACGTGCTCACGAGGCCGGATCACGGATTTGGACTTAAAGATCCCATGCCATATGGACGGATCGATGAGTTGGTATTTTCTTATGATGGACGATATGTCACCGGATTATGGGACTGCGATGAAGAGTCAATGGAAGACGGACATTATGGAGGTCAGTAAAGATGGCCTTTAGAGAGTTTACAGAGCTACAGGAGCAGTCACGGAATGCGGCCCATACGAGCGCAATTACGCACAGGGTGGAAACGAATGGCTGAAGCCAGATGGATCGCACCCGGAGATGGATCGCGACCGGATATGGATGGATGACCGGAGGTGGATAACCGGAGGTGGATGACAGGAGATGCATCACTGGAGACGGATGACAATCAATCTCCTTTCCTATATGAAGATGTTGAGGTTATGCGAAGTTATACCCTTCTCGAGATCACTTACTATGATTTCAAGCTACGAAGTTACAATGGAATGCAGATATGCGGGTATACGATGTACCGGCGGCATGCCTCCATCGAGTACGATGCCGAGCACTAATCAGAGCACTACTCAGAGCACTATTCAGAGATGCCGAATTAAACAGCTACATGCCCGAATTACAATGCCGAATACGATCCTGACTCAGCCTCGGTGATCCCAAGTCACACAGCTACAACGCCGATACCGCACATCATGAAGCCGTACGAGATTAGTCTTTGGCAGAGTGACGATCTTTAAAGAGGGGGATTACAGTACCGGAATGGCAACAACCCCTACCACGTATAATTACGTACCGGAAGTGCAGGAACGAAGCACTGTGAAATGCATTCACCAATTCGGAAGGCTGGCAGCGGCAAGTGCACATGGAGAAGAAGCAACAATTGTACTCCGAGAACGGCGAAAAGTGCACGCAGGGAAGTGATGGCAAACGCACCTACAGATGAATGAAGAAGCCGTAATGGATTAGTCCTCTGCAGAGCTACGACGTACAAAAGGGGGATGACCGTACCGGAATCAAAACAAACCCCTACTGCAAGCAATCACTGTACCGGAAGTGCTGGGAGGAAGCACCTTGGAGCGCACTTACCGGCAGAGAATCGCATCTGGAGATTAGTCAACAAGCGTACGTGGAGAAGAGTCAACCAGTGCACCTGGAGATGAAACGACAAGTGAATTCAGAAAACGACGCTATGGATACCCAGACAACTGACAGCAAGCACACCATGAGAAGGAGCGGAAAGCATACCCGGAGGAAAGCCGGCGAGCAATTGGAGATGATAAGTGCACCGAGCACCGGGCGGATGTCAAATGTACCTACAAGTGCACCGACTAGGAGGATGATCAGTGCGACTGCAAGAGCACCGGAGAGATGATGATATGATCAAGCGAGTTTGATCTATGCCGAACGAGTGCAATTATGTCTACTGAAGCAGTTCCGAACGAGACCGAATATGATCTCCGAACGTCCCAAATAGTCTACCGAACCGCATCGCGAACGACAGTCACAGAATGGCATCGTGAGACAGTTGAGACAACTACCAAGAGATGATCACGGAGATTCCACAGCGACCAAGATCACAGTCGAAGGACTCCAAATTGGGATTGAATAAGAGGATTACGGGGAGCCCTCTACTGAAGGCACCGACTGGGATGTTTACCAAACAGCTTACCGAAATGAACGCCGAACGACCATACTGGAGGCCTATAAGCCTACTTGGCCGATGCTGAAGGAGGATGAACATAACAACTGATGGGCACCGTGTGAGAGCCACCGGCTGCAAGAGATGATGTCAGATATCGAGGCTGGCCTACAAAGCTATTCACGAGGATCTAGAGAGCACCGGGATCTACAGAGCGCAAGCGCGTTTGAATATATATGGTACGAATGACCATTTCATGAGAAGCTTACGAGATAGATACGAGGTCATATATGATGGACCATCACCGACGGCTATGATACCGAGAGGTGAAGCTGCCAAAGCAGCAACAATGATCACTGATGGGCTGGGCCTGCAAAGTTGTTCACGAGGAATTGGGAAAGCTTGAGTGCAAGCGCACTTGAACGTATAGTGAGTATGACCGGTTAATGGGATGCTTACAAGTTAGATATACCGATGCAATTGCCGATGGCGATGGAAATGGCAATGGCGATGGCGGTGATGATGAGCAGCGAGCGGAAGCCACCATCGATGCCGCCGAGCCAAGACGAGGCTCATACTATGATCGGGGATTTCACCGAGATTACTGTGTCTGATTCCGACAATGACTTACACTTGGTACGAGTTACGAGTGCGAGATTGGATGGTCGGATGCGGGGCATTCCGGAAGTGGAGATATGGAGGACGGTGTCACTTTGGATGTTCCTTCTTTCTCTTCTCTTCTCTGTACTTCTTTACTTCTTTACTTCTTTGGATCTCGGCCCAGTACAAATGGCGTCGGCACGGGTTTTTACCACCTCCGGAGATAAGTCAAGTGGAGGTGGAGTTTCCCCGTGCGCCGGATCTGCCGAATGGCTACCATACGGTACTGATCGGTTGTGGGACTTATGGGTTCGTACGTTTGCGTATGTTGAACGGTTGTTTGATTGTTTCCTTTCCTTTTCTACTCTTGTATGGGTTTATGCAGCCCAGGGGGTCTGCACCCAAAGAGGGGGATAATGTAACGGCACGGCTGCACGTGACGTGTCCAAGGCCAGGTAATACCCGCTTTATATAGTCGGCTCGCCACGAGCCTTAGATCTCTAGCGATAATATTACCTTTATACTACTCTACAATATTGACATCCACGTGTGCAACCGTATCTACTGATATTCCTTCCTACGAGGCCATACACAGGCGTATGCCTTTACACCAGGTAAGGTATTGAGGGAAGTGTTATGTCCCCGAAGGGGATCAGTTATGATTACGGTTAATACAGGAGCACCATGATACTGCATTGCATCAGCAAAATATATTTCCGTCCCGGCGTAATGGCTCCGTCAGAGTGGACGCGCTCCGTCAGAGCCGTCGGAGATACCCTGGTGGCGGATTACTCCGCGCCCAACCTCAATACCAGGCGTCGCATTGCATATCGCCCTCCGATCTCGGTTTTACTGTATCTTCTTGCTCTGTAAGTCTCCGATTTTAAACGAACGGTCTGGCGTTGTGGCCAACTGTGACCATACATCGGAATTGGTTCATTGGGTACACGCTTGCATCGGGATTGCAATGTGATGGGTGATGCTGCGAAAATCTGTCCTCGCGTTCCTTCAACCTGTGCGCAAAACGCAATTCTCTCTTTACTAATTATACGGGATTGCAAGGCGATGCGTGACGCTGCGACAATCTCTCCTCGCGTTCCTTCTAGCTGCGCGCAAAATGCTATTCTCCCTGGACAAATTATACCCTTCATTCCAAGTCGCCAGATGTATGTGGCTATTGTGAATCCATCACATGTTCCGTCCGTCTCCTGTCTTAGTACTAGTAGATATCTCTGGAATTACGCGCACGCAGCCAACAGTGTTTCCCACGCTGAAAACTTGCAAAGCACCGGCTGCCGGTGCTTTTCTCACTGGTACAACTTTCGAGACGGGATCCAAGTTACCCGAGTTTTGTGGTATTGTGGTGAGCGCCATGGCTAACCAGATCTCAACGAAAGCTCCATCCTCGTTTTGGAGTTTGATTTTGAATAGTCGTTGCAGTTGCCAGGGGAGACGCCCATTCAGCGCGCCATAACACCTCCCTGGGCGTTGCTTTACCCACACCCAGTCGTTCCGTCGATCCCCTCCGCGCCAGCTCTTGCTTTCTGTGCATCGACACATCTGAGATATGCGTTCACCTTCTAAACCCTCAACTTGAACCTGAATACCATGGTAAATACAGAGCTCCATTGCATGCAGTTATTCATCCGATATATATGTCTTGTTACGACTCTTATGCTTTATAAACTCGTGTGTGCCGCTGTATATTGCCGCGCGGTGCGTTGCCTTTTGCGTATTGTCGAGTAATGCTCTCAAGTCTTTGATCATAGCGTCAGGATGCTTTCCATCACGGCGGTTTTGGGGTCCCATGAATTCGGGCTTCGCATATGACTGGGGGCTCTGGGCGGCAGCCAGATCAGCACCGGAAGGGAGGACTTTGCAGGCGGCAGCGCTGTTCTCCCGACGCGGAGCGAGGCCTTGGAGATTGAGCTCTCTGATTTCGAAGCAGAGGATGCGACGCTGAAAGGTGATTACTTGTGGCTGGTAGTTGAGATTGTGATTTGAGGCGTTCCAACTGTCCTTGAGGTTCGTTCTATGTGCTGGATTATATCTCTCGGTAGAATACTGTTGCAAGGCTCCGTATCGACGAACCTGTTCGGCCCAATGAGACATCAAGTGGATCTTTGCAACCTTGAAGTCGGCATCTAACTCCTTGGAAATATATTTCTCGTGGCTAATATAATCCCGCCAGGCGTTCATTTCTCGCCGCTTCTTGGACGGGGTCCAAGTTACAGTATTTATTTCCTTGTCTACCTTTCGCTTCGTCACGGGTTCCATTCTCTGGGCATTGGCTTTGGCCTTCATCTTTTTGCCGGTTCGCCCGAGTAAGAACACATCTTTGATGGTGTGAAAACGAAGCACGGCGTCCTCCTTGTAGCTCAATGTTACATCATCATGAGATTTATATCGAGCATACTTATAGAATTCTAACAATGCCCATGTGCACTCAATTGCTTGATTGAATATGGGACGCTGAGCGGGGTTTCCACCTCGTAGCGACTGGGTTACAACTCCAAGCAGGTACCGGCTCATTTGCTTCATCTCCTTTCCATTCCATTGAGAAACTTCCCCATATGACTTATTTTTTGGTGTGAGGTCGGGCATCAGCAAAAAATATTTCCGTCCGGGCGGAATGGCTCAGTCAGAGTGGACGCGCTCAGTCAGAGCCGTCAGAGACACCCCGGTGGCGGATTACTCCGCGCCCGGCGTCAATTCAACGCGTCGCGTTCCATATCGCCCTCTGATCGCTGTTTCACCGTTTCTTCTCGTTCTGTCGGTCTTCTAATTTAAACGATCACTCTGGCGTTGTGGCTACCTGTGACTATACGTCGGAATGGGTTCATTGGGTACGCGCTTGCATCGGGATTGCAATGCGATGGGTGACGCTGCGAAAATCTCTCCTCGCGTTCCTTCTACCTGCGCGCAAATGCAATTCTCTCATTACTAATTATA
>Ga0307515_10001494_pt1 | contig 52456 bp, 48 predicted proteins | sample 17_EM_MG_FD_194513 | JGI IMG/M metagenome (GOLD analysis project Ga0307515, IMG submission 194513) | Populus trichocarpa ectomycorrhiza microbial communities from riparian zone in the Pacific Northwest, United States - 17_EM | ecosystem: Host-associated > Plants > Roots > Unclassified | place...
CTTATTGGACAAATGTTTGTGAAGTTGTTATGGGTATGTGGTAGAAGTTTCAGGGGAAGATTCCATCAACCACACCATCCGGCTTTGCCACTCTGGGGGCGGCAGAGCCGCCACCAGTGCTAGTATTGTTATAAGCACGCACGCTGCGGTATTAGGGCCTGGGGTTAGTTGGTATCTCCGCCCCCAGTTGAACTTCAATGCTGTAAATGCTCACTATTGAGTGTAGCGAAGACCGACGTCCTGTCCTACGGAAAAGCCGCATCACGCGGCACTGCGACAGCTCGTTCTTGGTACGAAACATCGGAACGTTCAAATCCTGTTATCATACAAATCTGTATGGATTTGTTCCGGTTTTTCATGTTATGTTTAAGATACCTAGTGTCTCTACTTTGCTCAACTCAATCAGAAGAAACCTTTCTCCGAACGACACTTGCGCAGTTCTACCAGCTCATCCTGCCTCCGCCATCAAATCCCCTTCATCATTATACAGGTTCTGCAGGTTAGGGTTCGTCGTTACCATGGATTTCGGTGCCGAAATGTTGCGCAAGCCAACCCCTGTCCCTTAGACTGAGTTCCTCCGCATTTCAAGTTGCATAGTTGCGGTAGCGTCCACACTAATCAACGCTCGGACATTTGTGCAGGCAATCAACGCCATTATCGGGGGAGTCCAACCACACGAGGGGAGCCATCGTGACGGAGAGACAAATTCATTTTAACGAAAGCCGCCAAGAAGGGCTAGCTGGCCAGCCAGGGACAAAGGAGTTCTCGCCATCTTCATCTCTATCTGTCTCCTCTCCAGCCTATTTCACTTACACCTCGCCTATCTCTCGTCATCTCACTGTCTTTGTTTCTCTTCCTGAGCGTCGGTGTGATCTGTGATCTGTAAGTGTTGCTCTACCCGCATCTCTCATCCTTGCAGATAAGGGGATGAGCGAACATGCTGACCATGTCACAACTGTAGCTCCCCCTCATCCTCATCACATCCTTATTTCCATCCCCTGTCCGCGCGATTTACGAAACGAAGAACGAAAGAACAAAACTGAACGACCTCCCATCGTGATCGCGACTCGCGCCTCACTCACTTGACTCGCCCGCGCGCACCTGTGCGCACTGTTGCTCCGGTCAGCTGCCCTGCCATCTCTTCATAAACACGCCCTCTCCCTTGATCCTCCCCCTCACTCGTCATTCACGCCGCAATGTCGGACGTCGATCTCGACCTCGAATTCGAAGCCACCAACAAGTCGCTGCGACCGCAGTCCCAGCTCGCGCGAGCATTCGCCGACCAGCTCAACGATGTCTTCTTGCTCGACGAGACGCTCGACAAGTTGGATCGGAACATCAACCGAAAGTAGGCGCGGTCTACCCCTATTCCCCCCTGCGCTTGTCCTTAACCATCGCGCAGGAAACAGAGTGTATCCTACCAATCCTCGGAACTCGCGCTACTAGAGGCACGGATAAAGCACGCGGAAAAACTCCTCGAGGAGAAGAAGGCGCATCTACAGCGGGGCGATGCCGGCGCGAGCGGTAACATCCCCGATTACGCAGCGAATCTGAATTTTTCAGCGACGCCTGATGCGGATAAGAAGCGAGAGGAGGAAGAGGAAACAGACCAGGCAGAGGCAAGACCGGAGAAGGAGTATGTGGTTGTGGATCGAGTGCAGGAAAAACAACAATATCAGGTCCGGCCACCGCCGCCTCCTCCAGCCGTTCCAGCTACTATCTAGAGAGAATCGATAGTCTGGTTTGTTCTTGGGTTTCATGAGAGAAAGCGGGCACCGGAAGAGTCGGCTTGCTGGCTACTCGTTAGATTTGTATGGAGGAGTACAATAATGGTGGATGGGGATGGTTTTCGATTGATCGATTATACATATACTGTATTGTCTACTTTCTCGCCCGTTGTGTAGTTATTAATGTATTTTAATGTTGTGTACCTGGTAGTGCGTTGGTATAGCCATTGGGAAGACTGGTGTATGTTGTATGTATGTGTTTATATGAATTACGATGAGCTATTGGGTGTCCTGGGGATAGTATGATAGAGCTTACGAATGCTATCATGGGGAGCAGTGACAAGCACTCTCTGGAAAGCCTGGGTCTTGGTGGTAATGGATGGTGATCATTAAAGCTTAATTCTACTTGAATACTCACTGACTCGGCCGTGTTATGTATGCCAACTCTGCATGTCTCGATCTATTTGTCGGAGTTTATTGCCTAACCCCGAATATATTTGCAGTGACTCCTCCTAATGCATCATTCGGAGACTCTTTGGTACGCAGGAAGTTGCAATACTCGAAATTCGGGTTCTCCCTCCAAAGTGGACTCTGAGGCAGGCGAACAGCCCTAACCCTAGGCCGATCATCTCTTCCGCTCAACAAGGCAAGCAAAAGCAGTGCGGCCCTAACGGTTGATGGCCGACGAAAACGGATCCGCGGATCGGCGTTAGGGAGAGAGACAAACAAAATCAAGACTTCCTTGCACAAATTCCTGGTGTACCGATACGGATCAAGATCTCTCATTCGTTGGAGCACATTGTGAAACACCAGAATGATGAGGATATCCCTGGAAGCTAACGTCATGGCGATTGCGGAGAAAGCTGATTGCCTACTGTGCGGGAACAGGGGATACTGCGGCACCCGCCATCGCCGCTTAGGTTTTGCAATCCCCGACCCGTCGGAGCGCACGGTATACTGTATCCGAAGAGATCTCATATATATTACCGCCTCGCCGTTTTCTTTTCGAGATAAGTTACATACCGCTCTGACGCTTATCATCATTGTCGACAAGTTCCAACTAGCAGAAATGGATAACCTCACTAGCAGCCTCGCTGCTCTCGAAACCTCGTCCCCGGAGGACGATCGCAAACCCGCTTTTCTTCCCATCCCCGGACCGCCGGGTTTACCGTTTATCGGTAATATCCGCGATGTCGACCCCGAAACCCCGATAGGCACGTTCATCCACTTTGCCGATATCTACGGTCCCATCTATGGGATGACACTCGGGGCCGGCGAGAAACGCGTCTTCATCAGCTCCGTTGAATTGATGGAAGAAATCTGCGATGAATCCAGATTCCGTAAGGTCGTTGTTGGGCCTTTAAAGACGTTGAGAAGTGGGATCGGTTCGGGATTGTTTACCGCGGATTACGGGGAGAAGGATTGGATGACTGCGCATAGGATCTTGATGCCCGCCTTTGGGCCATTGAAGATTCGGGATATGTTTGACGGTCTGTGCTCCGCCAGGGCCACGATATTTCTAGCGAGAGATGCTAATACGATGGGTAGATATGCGCGATATTGCGTCGCAGCTTGTGTTAAAATGGGCAAGACATGGACCGGAGAATAGGATTCTTGCCACGGATGATTTCACACGCCTCACTCTGGATACACTCAGCTTGTGCACTATGGGTTATCGGTTTAATTCATTCTATTCAAAGGAGATGCACCCGTTTGTGGATGCCATGGTGAGTTTGTAATCACACATCAACTCATGCTGAACGGCTTATTTTATATGTAGGTGGGCTACCTCCTAGAGTCGGGAAAACGAGCGAATAGGCCTTCGGTTGCGACTAAGCTTATGCGGCGGACAAATGCAGAGTACGACCAAAATATAAAGTACATGAGGGATCTGGCGAGTGGACTTGTCAAGGGAAGGAGGGACAATCCGACGGACAAAAACGACTTGCTGAATGCCATGATCAACGGTCGGGATCCAAAAACAGGAGAGGGACTCCGCGATGAACTGATTTGCGACAATATGTTAATCTCAATTCTTGTCATGCCGTTGTTCATACTGACAGCTGTAGGATCACTTTCCTCATTGCCGGACACGAGACTACTTCCGGCCTACTGTCGTTTGTGTTCTACAATCTCATCAAGAATAGCGCTGCATACCGCGCCGCACAGAAAGAGGTTGACGAAGTCTGTGGCAAGGGTCCCGTCACAGTCGATCATATACCGAAGCTTAAATACATTACCGCCGTTCTCCGAGAGGCATTGCGTTTGAACCCTACGGCACCCACGTTTTCTCTTGCCCCGCACCCGGACTTGGATGAACACCCGCCAACCATCGGCAAAGGAAAGTACAGCCTTGAAGGGATTCCAGCTGTTGTTGCTATAATTCAAAAGATCCAGCGGGATCCGAAAGTTTATGGGCCAGATGCAAACGAGTTTAAGCCCGAAAGGGTTGCCGACTACCTTCTTTCAATAGTAAAGCATAGTGGAAGTGCTAATTATGAGCCCAGATGCTCGACGACGCTTTCGAAAAGCTCCCGAAAGGTGCTTGGAAGCCGTTCGGAAATGGCATGAGAGCCTGTATCGGTCGCCCATTTGCTTGGCAAGAAGCAATTCTTGTCACCACCATGCTTCTCCAGTATTTCAACTTCCAATTCGACGACCCAGGGTACGAGCTACATATCAAACAAACACTCACCGTCAAGCCTAAGGACTTTTACATACGCGCTACACTTAGGGATGGGATGTACGCCACGACTCTTACGGGGTTGTCTGCTGCTATCCCTTTCGATGGAGGAGTCGCGCAGAAGCAGCACCCTACGAAGAAAACTCCCGCCAACAAAGAGCCGCTAAAAAAACCGATGTCTATTTTCTACGGTTCCAACACCGGCACATGCGATGCTCTTGCTCATAGTCTCTCCACCAGTGCTGCGAGTCGTGGCTTTGACGCGGCAGTGAAAAGCCTTGACTCAGCTACTGAAATGCTACCGAAGGACCATCCCGTAGTCATCATCACAGCATCCTATGAAGGTCAACCTCCGGATAACGCTTATCATTTTGTGGAATGGCTTAAGTCACTCTCGGGTAATGAAGCGTCCGGGACGAATTACGCGGTGTTTGGATGCGGCCATAGAGACTGGCAGGCCACGTTCCAGCGCATCCCGACGCTTGTCGACGACACACTTCATAAGCTTGGGGGAACTAGGATCGTGGAAAGAGGACTGGCAGATGCAGCTGAGGGTGACATGTTTACAGCTTTCGACACCTGGGAAGACGAACTTTTCTGGCCTGCCATCGATTCTAGATATGGTGGCATATTGTCATCATCAGCTGCTGTTGTTGTATCTACACTCACCGCTGAGATCTCTTCTGAAAGGCGCTCATCAAAGCTCCGCGTCGATGTTTCCGATGCCCGGGTTACGGCAGCGAAAACTCTTACTGCCCCAGGTGAACCGGAGAAGCGTCATCTCGAAATCCAACTCCCAAGCGGTGCCGCATACCATTGTGGCGATTATCTCGCTGTTCTTCCGATCAACCCCAAGTGGACAATCCACCGGGTTATAAAACGTTTCCAGCTCCCATGGGATGCACAAATCACACTTTCATCAAACGCGCCCACCGTTCTCCCCACAAACTGCACCATCTCCGCCTACGACATCCTCGCCGCATACATTGAGCTCTCTCAACCGGCTACCAAAAAGAATGTGCTTTCTCTCGCCGCTGCCTCTGTAGACCCGGAGACAAAGTCCCAGCTCGAAGCGTTGGCCGGCAATCAATTCCAAGCGGAAGTCACACAAAAGCGCATCTCACCCCTCGATCTTCTCGAGCGCTACCCACGCCTCCACCTCCCCTTCGGTGACTTCCTCGCTATGCTACCCCCCTTGCGCGTGCGACAATACTCAATCTCCTCCTCTCCCCTCCACAACCCCGAAACCTGTACCGTAAGCTACTCCCGCCTCGAAGTCGCTGCGCTCTCGGGCAGTGGTGGAAAACACATCGGCGTGGCTTCAAACTTCCTCTCCACCCTCGAGCCAGGAGATATCCTTCAAGTCGCTATCCGCACATCAGCGAAGCCATTCCACCTTCCGCTCGACCCCGCAACTCCGATCATCATGATCGCCGCCGGAACTGGTCTTGCCCCGTTCCGCGGGTTCGTGCAGGAGCGTGCCGTGCAGGTCGCTGCGGGGAGGACATTGGGGAGTGCACTCCTCTTTGTCGGGTGTAGATACCACGACAAAGACCGTCTGTACGCTGGTGAGTTCGATAGTTGGCAGGAGCAGGGAGCGGTGCAGCTGCGGTATGCGTTTTCGAGGGAACCAGAGGTGTCGGAAGGGTGCAAGTATGTGCAGGATCGGTTGAGGAGGGAGAAGGCAGAGTTGTGTAAGGCGTGGGAAGCGGGTGCGAAGGTGTTTGTGTGCGGGAATGCGAGGCTGGGAGAGGAAGTTGCGAAGGTTTGCAAGGATATGTATAGGGAGAGGAAGAAGGAGCTGGGGGAGGAGACGACAGAGGAAGCGGTCGAGAAGTGGTTTGCGCAGGTGAAGGAGGAGAGGTTTGCGACGGATGTTTTCGATTGAGTGGGAGGTCGAGAGGAGGTCAAAAGGGTTGTTGGATTGAAGGAGGAGAGCGATTTGGGGCAAGAAGTTTTTTGGGGAGTGGATAGTGGGTTTCGGAATTTGAAGGAGTATGGAAGGTTCATGTTGGGATTGGTTTAGCTTGAGAATGGGTTCATTTTGGTACGGCAGTAACGAATTTATGCACTGGTACATAATGGTAGTGACTTTTCATGATTGTCATCCGCTTGCCTAATCTAACTTGATTGACATGAACAGACTATTGTCGGTCCAATGTCTGAACAGAAACCTCTCAGTTGGCTCACCGTTCATATCATGGCGACTGGGTGCCTTCAGAGGGCACTGTTCCTCATATTATTCACCCTTCCCGAGATCGATGAATTCACTGTAATATGGGCTAGTCTCGATAGTTCGCTAGGGCTCTACGTTTACGGAGGCCTATAAGGACTCACCCCGCCATAATTCGGAGTGGCGAGCGTCAAGTGGGCGCTTAGCAAGTTAACAATTTCTCAGGCCACTGTGACTTGAGTTAATATCAGCTGAGGTTATTAACCACCATGTAGGCCACCGTACTTTTTTTCATTTAGTACATAGCGAATTTAGCCAGGTCACTTTCCCGTTTATTCCTCCACCTTTGCAGCATTTCTCCTTTCGCAGTCATTTGCAGCCTCTCCCTTAAACATTCCAGCTTTCCTGCCTTTTATAGTGTATCTCCATTCGCACTCATTATGCGCAACGAATCTTGTTTCAAATTTACCTGGGTGCGATTGTGTATATGGCAGTATGAAATTCACTCTCTATCTATATATCAACAGCGAATCTGGGTTCAAGTACCATCTCTAGTGGCCAGCTCCCGGCCAGCCCAGAGTTACTATTGATCAATAGATAGATAGATAGAAAATGTTATACTACTGTATACATACTGATTGCACCGAGTGTAATTTGAAACGCGAGATCCACCTAATTATGATGCAAATGAAGACAGTCTGGGAATAGAGAAATACTGTGAACGCAGAGGAAAACAGGTTAATTCATAGTGCAACCCGAATTCGTGCGAACTTAGAAAGCTGCAGCGAATTCAGTGATGTTGCTCCACTTATCATAATATATGGTGGTGGCTGTATGGCTTGAAATATTGTTTACTCTGGCCTGAGAAATTGTTAACTCGCTAAGCGCCCACTCGACGCTCGCCACTCCGAATTATGGCGGGGTGGGTCCTTACTCCGCCGTGCGTAGTGGTTCGGCCACGGATCGTGGCCGAAAGTTTTCTTATTGACTATGACTACAACAACTATTTGAACTCAAGCAAGAACTCTGCTACAGGCGAATGGAAGTCCGCTAAGCAGTTCCTCTCGCCCATACAGAGGTGCTTGTCACAGGTCTTGCAACATGAGGTGGTGCGAGTTCTCCAAACCCGGCGATCCTCTTTCACCACCGGCCACGTTCCATGGCCGAAACTCGTTGCTACGCACGAGGGGATAGGCCTCCCGTTCACGTTGGTTGGTTAATCCTTACATAAGCGCTATCAAGCCTACCTAGTTCTGGTTTTCTGGAACTCAAGTTTTGGAGATCTATTGTATTCCGGAGCAGCAGGGTGCAACCACGCGCGAAGTACAGGAAGGGGTAGAGACAGTTCCATAATACAAAAAGCTTGGCCTGAGGGGCAGTGCCTAGAAATACCTCGTGGTTTCAACATCGTTCGGATTTACGCTCACGGTATCAAATTTAAGATACGAACTTTTAGGCAATACGGATTTAAATTTCCTTTCATAATTAACATGGTTTGCAACACGTCCTTTTGTGAATTGAGTGGATGTATCATGGGGCTGAGGCTATCGATTGTGGATATCTGACTTGCCGATGGTACAATTGAAGACATACCGATCATATTTAAAGGTATTGGAGGAATTATCTAAGGGGTAATGATGTTGGTTCTGACATTGCTGTTTGGAAGGTTGTGGGGCCAGCAATTAGTCTGAGCGTTCGCCTTCGTCCTAACCTTCTTGATGGTGATCTTTCTATCTCGGTCCGCCAGAATCTGGGCTGCTATATCGGTTTTCTCCATCCCGCCTTGCATGATATTGAGGTTACTGATATTTTCCATGTAGCCGAAATTTGCCACAAATCTCACGGCGAAAGAGTAGAAGACTGACATCAAGCAGAACTAAGATCGCTTTCTATTATGGGGCCTTATTTCCGCCAAAAATACCCCGTGTCCGTGGACAACGTCTGAAGTTTAAAATTCGCCCAGTTACAACCATTAAAATAAGGTCCTGTGTGACCTTCGTCACTCCCTCTAGGCCTCGGAAGTGAATTTAAAAGTGGGTTTTCTATCCATTCATACATAACGCAAACGGAAACTATGGGGCAGATGGTGATGTACCTCCCTCTGTATCGCCCGGCCTGGTTCTGTACTTTATGTTGTAGTACAGATGTTCCAATGCTACTCTATATCACAACTGTGCAAAAGCTATTAAACGGACCCGAAACCACAAAAGGTGGTTACTTGCGAGTTCCGTTGTACTGGCACACACCTTGCCTTCGAATGGTGGCCCAAACGGAGTTCTAAGGAAAGTATGTGCCCTGGAAAGTCACGGTTCGCCATTATTTGGTTACGCAAAACCTTGTTAGAGGCTCAAAACCACAGGACGATCAAGGAATAATGTTCCTAACTTTTTGCTAAGTGCTACGGTTAGGATGGTATTGTAATGGTGTTGAAAGTCTTCATGAAAACCGGGATATTTGAATTAGCTCCCCAAGACTAGTTTTCATCAGGTTCCAAAAAACATTCAAACTAACTATCCCAGTAGTTTTGGTCAACCGGGTGGAGGCAATGGAATTTGTGGATGTCCATTTAAGGTATCTGATGCCAGCAAATTCATCGTTTATTTGCACTTATCGAATGAATAATGAAGCGTAGGAATCTGAAGCTTAGTCTGTTACTTCTCTCAATTTTAATTTGAAAGGCCCGCCGGCAGTACTCGATAATGGTTTCAATCTGAGAAGAATTAGAGCACGTGAAGGACAGATTAAGGTAGTAAATTATTTTTTCTAAGTAGTTAACTGTTTATGCTTGAATGTGATGTTGACTTCCTTCAGTGGGTCTTCTAGAGTACGCTGCATGCCAGCACATATCTTCATGCACCCAAGCTCCGCCATCTAGCCGGCCAGCCCGGAGGCGGAGGGGATTAAGGGGCTGTCATACTCTAAGTAGAGTGAATACAGTATGATTAAAACAAAAAAAAAACAAAACAAAAAACCTTCATGCACCCAGGCTCACGGCCGCACAATGACTTGAACTATCGAACGCATCGGCGATTGCGTCTTTTGCATCGGATTTCCGAATGGGAGATGGGAGATCGCTTAAAGACAAACCTCGGGCAAAGCTTCAAGTCAATTGGATCCATCGCATTTCATCCAGGGAACGTGCACAACGTTAACAGCGGAGTCTGCGATTTGTTACAAATACGCTGTCGAAAAGCTCTAGGAAAGTCTAACGCTAGCTAAGGTCGTCTTCCCTCGTACTAGGCCTTAGTATAATCAACGCTACGAATTCATGTCTTTTCTTAGTCAGGCATCTACCTAGTGCATAATAAAACCATGTACATAGCTCTATGGTACGTTGAGTGTCTAGCTACAAGTCAACAGATCTAAGATTAGTCTCCGGAACCCTGGCGGGCATCCGAGACTAGTCTAAGATACGTGTAGAAGAGAAGAGAAAAGTGTGAAGTCTAAAAAGCAGTTATGCGATGTCGTGAACCTTAGGGCTTCTAGCAATAAATAGAGTCATCTTGCTACCTGTACATTTGACCTTTTGCTCTTAAGAGCTCTAGATCTTGGCCGGCAGTAGTGCTGCACTATGAGTCGTGACTTTATTAGAATAGATGTAGGGCATACAGTGGCAACACAGCGAGTGCTGAGATGTGATCGGGAGGTAGGCTACGAGAGAACTTTTGCGTTAAAGTCAAGATGCATCATGCAGCATTAGGGTTAGGATACGGGGTCTGATATGATAAAAGAAAGATAGAATTTGTGGGGCCGAATGCCAACTATACCTAACTTCATGTCGAATTCGCAATCCAATTAATTCCACGAAAATCCAAACAATATACAAGAGGTACTCCGACAATGACAAACCCGAACGAAATGAGACCTGAATCAATCCATTCCCATGGCCGTCGCCACTTCTTCTACCCGGGTCTCATCAGGTCGACATCCTGGGGTATATAGCGTACCAGATGTTTGTCTGGCCAGCTGACGTATGTTGTAGAGAGATGTGGGAAATCCGCTAATTAAGGCCGGAGGATCTTCAGCACTACCAATAAAAACTCGAATAGTTATTGGCAGTTCAATAGCTCGGCGGTCGACATCGAATTCTATCTTGAACGAAAATGGTCGATTACTCTGAACTATTCTAGCGGTATCACCAAGGTCACTAAAAGAGATCTCGCCACAAGATGTAACAATGATAAAGACCGGGTCATGTAGCTTAAGCCGGCTGACTAGAGTCCGTAGTGGTTCAGAACCAGTCTTGAGTCTACACACAATCGCCCTTTTCGCGGTTAGAATTGTCAAGTAATATGGGTACACGCAGCTTACCTTTGCAGTGGAAGTTTTGAGAAGTCCGGTCAGGCTCAACCTTGTCCAATCTCAAGTAGAAGAGAGAAGCAATGAGCTTGGTAGTAGTATTTCGCATGAAAGTGTCGTGCTCTTCACAAAACTTCTTGGCCTCGGATATTAAACTGTCCAAATGATCGAAATGGTCAAGTTTGGGTAGGTTTGGGGATGTCACGCTCAATCGAACATATTTTTCTTTAGTACCCTCGTCTGTGTGTTGGTATTTTGTGATGAAATTGTCCCAAGCCTTTTGCGGGTTCATATTCTCTTGCGCTTGATGACGTACAATATCCGAAATCCTTCTGACGTAATCTAGAGGACTCCAGCCATTGGGAATGGGCTTCTCCGACTCTTCGTCTGGTGTTGTCTCCATTTCTGATCCTGTGCCGATAGAAAGAAGGATATCGGGATGCGGATGATGTGGCCACAACAACCGGGTCTCCATATCGGCAATCTCGACTGGATTATTGTAATTCAGTGCACCGTCTGTGAAGATATGGCCTGTGGGCTTGTGATGAAATGGTCTGAAATATCGGGGCGCAGCTGAAGTCGCTCGTGCTGCTTCCCAGACTTTCAACTCTTTATCCTTGTCTCAGCCTTGAGAAATTCATATTTAGCTGCCTCTATTACGCATTAGTATATTGAGAGTAACAGACGTGTTCTGTGGGGTAACTAACGGATCCTGCTCTGGTGCATGGGGCGGTTGTAGTTCGCCACAAAATAAGGATGCCCGGTTGATGATGTCAACGTTACGCCGACTTTGTTTGTTTTGACCGTTGCAATTGTTCCCTGATCTGCGCACTCCAAAAACCCCGTGTCGCCAAACAGCTTTCTATTTTTCCCGAACGCAAGTTTTAGAACTGTATTTAAGCCTTTAGTTTGATATGTGCTTTGATTAAACACTTCCACAATATACTTCACTATGGGAAACTTAGAGCCGGTGCGCTTAATAAATGCTCTGCTGGCAAAGAATCGAAACTTATCGATATTGATATTGGCCGTCTTTCCTGGAGCTTCAATTCCTACTAGTAGGGCAACTATGCCGCCAGCACTGGAAGAAAGTGTCAGTAATGTAACCGTGTGTGCCTGAGACATTCATGATGATGCGTACCTCGTGCCCACTATCAAGTCGAAAAACTCTTGAATCGGTACACCAAGGCCAATCCGACTCTCCAGCTCTAGCAAAAAGACCAGCTGTACAATCGACCTCACACCGCCTCTAGAGCAACGGACGTTAGAGGCTATTTAAACGGTTGGAATACATTGCATGCATACCCGTCAAGAGAAAGAACACGAGGTGCAGCCTGTCTAGGGACTCTTTCCAAAATCCAAGGTGTAACCACTTCATTCAGATCAGTGCAAAGCGGACAACGCGTTATCGTCCGGGATAGTCCAGTTGCGTCTGAGAAGTCGTCCGCGCAGACATCGCAAAGCACATGTCCACAAGGTAGGACGTGGCATGGTGTAGCGAACAGGCAGCTGAGGCAAGTGCTGTGGCTCGATAGACTATGCGGAACATTCCAGATGTCCGAGTATTTGCGCAGAATCTTCCGCTGATTTCTTACTGCCGTAGAGCGAAATCTAGCATTGTCTCCACTATTCGTGTGCCGCAGTTCTTCCAGGAAACATTGGTATTCATCAAAGGTAGCCTTAATGATTGGGTGGTTGCAGCCCACCTCCTGTTCGAAGCATGTCATATCTTCGCCCTTGTAATCACCATGAGCAAAAATCTTCCCATCCTCTAGTTGATGGCCTTTGTTTGCCACGTTGACACAGCGCCCTTTATTGTTGTAGTAACTGCAGGGCCACTGTCCTCGTCAAAAATCCTTTACTGCCTTCCAGCACAAGGGTTTGTACTGATCAATTGCTTCTGCTGTTACACGTCCGTATCAACGTTTCATAAAAGTAGAGATATTCTGTACCTTTCTGTGGAAAGTCATTGCGGCAAACGTCAAGGGCAATACTTGATGCGATGAGAGGCACCAGGTTGTGAAGAAGTTCAGTGCCGGATGCAAAAGTGTTCCTCCCCTTATCCCTTGAGAAAATCGCTGCTTTGATGACCTGTGCACTGAATGTTGACCGTCCGGAATCGTGATCAAATGCCGCTGTAAGAAAGTTGAACGGTTTTACAGGGTTTCTGGAGAAATGGTCGAATGCGTATCCAAAATAAACATCCAGAACGCCGCTGTCCATGAGCAGGTCTGCATCGTTTCTTAACTTTTCCGTCTTTTCCGTTGCATATTCGATCTCGCGATGCAACGCCTCATATCTCTCCATTAGAAAATCAGCAGAGCTTAAGTTCATATTAGGGACGCATATAATTTTGATTTCGCTGTAGTAACATCGGATAAGGTCTTCGAGTGTGACAATGGTTCTTCCTCGCTCACGCCATTGTTCGGCCAATTTCCAAAGTGCAGGCACACGGTCCCGGTCAATGCAGCCTCTATGTCGATCAAGCTGCGATCTAGTGAGCCCCTCGCTGCACCATTCTGTATTCTTGTCCTCATTTCCCAACGTAGCATTGATAACGACAATAGCATACGGAAGCATGGGTTGGTTGATGGATTTCTGCAATACAATGTCTGCCCATTGAATGAGGCGTTGCATGACGTTTTCAATTGTTCTAACTGAATCAGAAGGCTTCAGAAATTTAAAGCGTTGAAAAAGGGCCATACCGGAAGTTGGTGGTCACATAACATACGACATCCGAGAATGTAAAAAGCACCCTAGGATAGAATTCTTTCACCATCCAGTCCCGCGATTTGTGTTTATCTGTGGCCCAGGAGATCTTCAGATCCCTGGATCTCTGACTCAGAAAATCGAATCCCCATTTCTTGGCCGCTGTCTCTGCCATAGGAGTCTTGGTTTCACCTCCAAGGCCTTCGCAGTCCGCGTACAAGTAGGGTCTTCTGCAGCCGAAAGTTGATGGATCTGGAAACAAATGTACATCTCCGCTGGTTGGACTGTCACGATGGCTCTGGGTGCCGATTATAGGTGTCTGCATTTGTTCACATTTCTCGAGGATGTTCTTGTTTGATATCTGAGAATATCAGTGTTTGAGCAACTGCGAAACTGTTGGTATAGAATGGACAAATTACCTTTACCTAAGCATTAATCAGCTGTGTCCAAGCAGTCGCACTATATGGGAGCGAGCTCTGGTGGGATCCCAAAGAAGTAGGCAGGCGAGACGACCTCCAACTCCTCCTCAATCGACAAGCCAGATCCGTCCTGGGCGCGCTGCCCACGACCCGATGGGGGGCATTAATGAGAGAGTCAGGGCTCACACCCGCACCTGTAATCGTAGACTCCAGACAACAACGATTCGCAGCGAGACTAGCAAACGCATGCAGCAGGAAAATGAAGGAGCTGCACAAAGACCCTTCTTCCGGCACACCGATATGCGGCCTAGTGTTAGCAACGCTTCAAAATTCCCGGTTCGGTTCCGGTTCCGGTTCCAACCCGGAACCGGACCGTTGCAACGGGTTTTACCACACCAAAACCCCATCCGTTGCAATTGGGCCAGTTTTACCACCAAAAACCCACCATTTCAACCTCACAACTTTGGCCCCAATTAAGTATCCGTGTTCTGATGGAATCGTGACATGATCGATATGTAGATTGTGCAGTTTTGGCTGCTGTTTCACCTCACACTGTCAGATTAGCGATTTGACAAATATTTGTTGAGTTGCTATTGGAAACTGGCTAATTTCGCTCAAAATTCAGCACTATTCTACAGCGATTGAATGAATATTGGTCGCATCGCACATCTGGACATAGGAGGTGAAATGGCTGCGAACCCTGCACAATATACATACTAATTATGTCATGATATCATCAGGACTGAAATACTTAATTGCAGTGAAGATTGTATGAACCGTGAAATGGAACCTCGGTCTGGTTCCAACCGAGCCAAATTCCTGCGGAGTAGTGTCCAGTCTGGGTTACAACCTGGCGGTAGTTACCCTGTCCGGGTTCTTGGCGGTTGCTGATGCGGACCAGGGCCTCGGGTTTGATTCCAACTCGGACCGCAGCGAGGTAACCAGGAACTGTTGCTAACACTAGTCATGTAGCCAGCATGCCTGGAGGCAGAGGGGTTATTCGGTTCTGTCATACTCTAGCAAGAGTGAATCCAGTATGAATAAATAAACAACAACAAGCATTGATCAGCAATGATCTCCCTGATCCAGTTTCGCCAACAAAGCTTATTAGAAAGGCATATTGTATATGCTCAGCATTGGCTGCCAACAACAGCTCATGGTATTGATTTGTTGTTTTCAGGACAACACCAACATCACGTGGGCAATCCAGCTTGATGTCGAACAATTTTGAACTGTAGTTAGCTAGCTGTACAATGTCTTCCGCACTGTCTGGTCTAGAATGCAGGATGCAGTTCAAGATATCATGATTTCTTATATCTGTCATTTGGTGGCCAGTACAGTGCTTCCTATGGGGGAGCAGTGTTTTCCAGCAGGTGGAGCACATCGTAGAGTGACATAAGTTGCACCAAAAAACTTCCACTGTGGCATCACATACCTCACATTGTTTGGGTATATGTATCTTATCAAAGGTGGGCCGGACTGCATTATTACATACCTGTACAGTTGGCCGGCCATAGAAGTTTGCATCTTTCGACCCCGTCGATGAAGTGTCTAAGATATTGTATTTGATTTCGGAGGATTTGGGAGAAATTTGAACTGATATCACATATTCTGCGTTAGGTACATTGTCGCTGTTGTCATTGTTCTCAGTTGATTCTAGCACTATGAAATCAGAGGCTCTGGAAGCCTCTTCTGGAGGCTAGAGCAATATTCTGTGGATGCTGGTGCTGTCCACTATGTTTCACTGTCCCACTGTCACTCACAGAGCTTGAATTACTTTCAACTGATGGGGAACATTTGTCCGGGGTTTTGATGTTTAATCTGGGTCTACATTGTCTGCAGAAGTAAGATGGTGTCACTGCCAGAATGTGATTTGTTGTTGAATATTCATACAGTATTCACTCGTACTAAAGTATGACAGGACATGATATCAGCTCTGTTTTTGGGCGAGCTGGCAAGATGTCAGAGGTCCCCTCTGCTACCCTTCCTCCCCACTGACAAATGAAAGATAAATCATGGAATGAACACAATAAACCTGTCGCTGCAGCCATGAGCCTCAGCACCCGCTCCATACCGTGATTGACTTGAGCAGGAACATCCAACTTCAGTAGCTGCGGGGAAGTCTACTAATGCTTGATTAAACTCTTCGAAGGTACACAGCTCAGCGACCTACATGTGACAGCATCTGCCTGCTTTCCAGCCCGTCACCTTTGCCGCCGCATTTCAGAGCGCATTCTGCCGGTCTTGCCACTGGCTGCACTGGAGAATCAGGTGCTCCATCTTCTGGCCCAGTTTCCCTCGACACCGCAAGAACTTGTCAGCTAAGGGACCCAGATGTGGAACCTACAGTTGGACTCGGCGAATGTTGCCAATCAGTATTGTTGTTTCCCCTTCGTGATGGTGTGAACTGTTGGATTTTCATCATTATGCGTTGAGGGTGCAGAGGATAGTAGCAGTCTGCATGTATAATTATTTGCATTATGGGCAATAGGGGAACAGTCTTCTGGGATCTCTAGAACTCAGCACTGGTTATTTCTGCTGTTGGATGGGTTTAGAAAATGAGAGATTAACAACAGATTCCATTTGGAAGATTTCTTTGCTCTTTCAATCACATTTTCAATTGGTCATCCTTGTGATTAGCTTGGTGAGCTCTGCATCTGGCATTCTCTTTGAACCATACAACTTGCAACCCAAAGTGGGCACCAATAGTTAAAACTTATAATACAAGTGCTGCACAGACTACTCTAATTGGTTTTGCCCATCCCTTTAGAAAAAAAAAAAAAAGTGTGTGGGAAGCAATGAGTTAAGTTGAATGGTTTGTGAAAATCAGTATGCAATGGTCGAGAGATGGCAATTACCTATCCTTATGGTATGTTCACTTTGCAGACAGAACAAGAAACACAAGCACATTGTCCCTGTCCTAACTGGTTGAGTAGCAAGTTCGTTCCAGTTCATAGACATTGTGGTGATGAACTTGCTATCAACATTGTAAACCGGCATATGATGAAATAGGACTTTGTAGAACACTCAAAGATTACAACTAGGTTGGTCTTATAACATCATCGTCTACTCCACATTTCCCCAAGCTTTGGAAGTACTAGATAATAGATTATAGGCAGGCATTGGTAGCTGGGTGGTCTGCAACAACTTCAGAAGAATACTAACCCATGCTGCGACGCCGGCCTTGGGGGAAATCCTCCAAATCACGAATAGTAGAATTGGTTGCAACATTAACCAATTGTATTTAAGAATCATCTAGTGTTAGATGCTAAGGAGCAGAGTGGCTATACGAGAAAAGTGAAACTCAAGCACTGGGTATCGGTATCTGTAAGATTGCAGGAGTAGAGCCGCAGTGCTCAAGCAGAACACACAACAATGTCAGACATGGAGGGATGAATTGAGTAATAAGTATACGCAAAGCTCTGACATATTCGCAACTTGTATGTGCATGTATGCAAAGCATCCGGTACGGATAAATGTATGCAGTTTACAAGATGTATTGGATATGGCAGATGGACATCGCAGAACCAAGGACTACAACATTGGGACAAGATTTCGCATTATAGTACTAGAGATTTGTTATCAGTGTTATTACAGTACTACAATACCCTACTGATATTAATGCTGCGCCATGGCAAATTATGGGCAGATTACTGTATGTAATAGAATGTTATGGTTTATTTGCTTATATTTTTACTAGTTGCAAGGGATTGTGGCATCTCATATGTGAGATGTCATCCGGAATACAAAATTTTGAAACCTAATTGAGATACTGACCCATTGGTAATGACCTGAAATAATGACCCGACATAATTGTATATAATATGAGAGCTAATATGTGATTAATTAAGATAATATATACTATATTATTTGTATAAGGTTTTATACAGTTAAAGTTATACCAATGCTTGACTCATCCCCCAGTCCAATAATAACTCTCACCACTTCTATGTAGTCATCTAGTTCAAATTGTCATGTATAGATAGAGGTTGCTGTGTAAATTGGAAAACAATAATATGAAGCAGTGGACACTTGAAATGTACTCATAAATTCATAGTAATGTATATATACTGAGAATTATCTCTTTTCAATACCTGAGATTGATTTATATATCAGTATTCTATAATTTCGAGAAGATGAGTGATATCATATTTGTATGATTGGGACTGTAAGACATTTGGGTATACATCACCACATTACTCTGAGAAGGATTAAATAAGGCTGTATGTCTGAATATAGTTGTATATGTGAAGATATATTTACAGATGGAGATATTATATTATAGCAAAGAAATATAAAGATTATAAAATGGCTAGAGATATTGGATTTCTGGAGAAGTAACCATTTACAGCATTTGCTATCTGGTCCTGAATCCTTCTCAAGTAGCAGTGCTGTTACATATTGGGAACCATAATTATATACATTATACATCTCATATAGCAGCTGTGTTTCAATTGGTAATCCATAGAATATTTGAGGTGTGACTATATGAGGTCCAGCAGATCTACATGTTGACTAGATATCTGTGATACATATGTGATTATGTGTACTTGATACAATACATTACCCTGAATACAATATACTTGAATGCAATCTGTCAAATGTATCAAACTGTTGAAATGATAGTATGCTTCTCAGTAAATATATGATTATTCTCCCAACCACAGTGCAGTGTACTCTGAAGTACACTACTATACCTGTAGTCAAGTACACTCTGAATTGAGTTGAATTGTATATTGCCAGCCTGATTGAAATTATGCTTCCAAGCAACACAAGGATAAAGAACCTTACACAATTTGTAACTCATTCAGAATCTGCTTATTGGCCAGTAATCCATGGTGCATGAGAGGTGTGCCCATATGAGGTCGTATATACCAGCAAGTAGACAAGATTACAATGATATGCATTGAATGATTAGTACTTGATACTATACATCATGCTGCATTCAATCAACCTGCGAAATGTGGTTCATTGCACATTCTCATGTACACACAGAATAGAACTCCTGATTGCATTTGATGTAGGTGGACAGCTCTGGTCATGTTGAGGTGCGGCTCTGTTGCATTAGTGCAGCTCGGCGGGAGGTTTGCAAAATAGTGAGTTCTTGCGATATGTCAGTTCGATTATTGACCACATTCACTTCTATAGGTACGGAGAGGCTATTCGCCCACATTGGTAGCAGCACCCGAATAGTGAAAGCGTTACATGCATCAGAATCGATCGAAACACAACACACGATTGCGTATTTCCTTGGTTTATTCTCGGATCAGTGGACTGCCGGCGGCTCAGAGGCATCGCATAAGTCTTCTGACTTTGCAGCGCTTCCTGCTACGCACAACACGCGTGACATGCAGGATGTCAGTTTTACCGACACAATCGACATAGCAGAGTCAATTAGGTATAGCAGCCAGTTCAAAACCTCAGCCACTGCGGGCTTCCAACCAACAGAACTTCCCACAACAGCATGAGTAACAAAGCGAATGATGGTTATCAACAATGGCCCTGGGCAATTGCCTGACCAAGCAATCAACTGGATCAGGGCTACAGAGGACATCCAAATGGGGATCATTGATGCTCACCTCTCCGAGAGCTTTTGGATAGGCCGAGGAATTCACTAAGATTTGCGACCACAACGAGAGCTTGGCCGCTAAAGTCAACGACTTGGAGGGTAGTGGGCCCGTCCAAGATGGCCCAAGCAAAAAATTAGCGGCCGCTCAGCATGATATTGAGGAGTTGGAGGAGGAGCACCAGATCGAGAAATGTCGATCTGCCAAGTTGGAGAGACGGCTCAATGAGTTCAGGTTGGAGCCAGAGACAACCAATCAGACAGACATCACACAGCTCTGGCTGGAGAAGGACATCCTGCTGCACGAAGTCAAAACCTCTCGTCACAGAAGAGCAGCCTGGAATTTGATTTGAGAGCATTCGAACGCGTCACTCCATGACTGACAACTAATCAAGTCCATGTGACTCTGGCGCTGAAACACCTCCCAACCACTGCCAGGCCCATTCAGGATTGGTGGTGCCTCTGAACCAACCTCTGACATATTTGGGATCAGTGGCTCCACCGAGCCAACCCCTGGCCTGTCTGGAAGCCGTGGCTTCTCTGTCAAGTCATCTAACTTTCCGACATATGAGGGAAAACGAACCTTGGATGCAGTCACCAACTTCCTTTTTGCTGTGGAACGACTGGTGTTAGCAACGGGTCCGGGTAACCCGCCAGCGGTTCGGGTTTTGACCTGTGGTTCGGTTCGGTTCGGTTCCAGAACCAGCCAAAAACCCGAACCGCTTTTGTCTTGGTCGGTCGTTACCCAGCCCGGACATAGAACCGTGGGTATTTGGCCGGGTTGGAACCGAACCGCGGTTCCAACTATACGGTTCCTACAGCTTTGGCTCCAATTAAGTATATGAGTTCTGATCATATCGTAACATGATCAGTACGTCAATTGTCCAGTTTTAGCCCGTCTTTCACCTCCCGCATTCAGATTTGCGATCAGACTAATATTCGTGGAGTGGCTGTGAAATACAGGCGATTTTTAAGCGAATTTCGCGGGTTTTCGATAGCGCCTCCAAGATGATTGGTCAGATCGCAAATCTGAATGCGGGAGGTGAAAGAGGGGCTAAAACTGGACAATTTACATACTGATCATGTCATGATACGATCAGAACTCAATTACTTAATTGGAGCGAAAATTGTGGACTTGAAATGCCGGGTTTTTGGTGGTAAAACTGCCACATGTCCTACGGTCCGGGTTTTTCGTGTGGTAAGACACGTTGCAACGGTCCGGTTCCGGGTGGAACCGAACCCGGAACCGACCCGGGAATTTGGACCCGTTCCTAACACTAGGAACGACAGATGAAGAATGCAGCCCAGCCCATTGGATGGGTCGGCACAACGGGCTGGGCAGAACAAGCTGTGCAACAGCTGAAAGGCGACGCAGCAGTCTGGGCCACGCAACGTTTCCCAATGAGTACACCCATTGAAGGGTCCACCTGTTGCACAGAGTTGAAAGCTAAGTTTATTCAGTCCAACGCCTTGGACATGGGCAAATGCGAATGGGGAGAATTGAGCTCGAAGAAGGAAGAACGCGTCACAAAGTTCAACGAGTGTTTCCATCGCCTACGTTCGAAATTGGACCCGCACTAGCGTCTGACAGCAGCAATGTTAGCTGACGCTTAGGGATATATGATCTGAAAGAGCAACCAGGGAGTGTAGGAAGACTTGGGTCGTTATACTGGCATGCGCGATACGACTCCAACCCTCGAACAGTGCATGGAGCACCTCGCCACATTGGACACCTCTCTCAACAAGTCTCCATCTGGATGTGGCCCCAACACTACCACATCTATGAAAGCTTCAGCTAGGAACATGGACTCCAAGAAAGGTGGAACAACTGGCACAGCTAGCCCAGCCAAAGAGGACTGTTTGACCTGCAATAACTGTGGCCAGGTAGGTCATATCTCTCGCAATTGACCAAAACGCAACTTGATGAAGAAACTACTCCAACAAGCTTTAGTCGGCAATGATGCCGCAAAAGCTAAGTCTGGACACCCATGTTAAGACGAGAGAAGGGGAGGAGCACTAACTGGTAGAAAAAAAAGTGGACGGCTTGCCAGGGAAAAGGAAGCTAAGCAGGAGACGGACAGTGAGGCGGAGAGCACGTTGGACAGTCTCTCGGACTGGGACTCTGAGGCCGGCAAAGGCAAAGGAGGTCAGTAGATGCAGCTGTACCTCCCATAAAACCACCATCATATAGGGTATTGTCAAACAGAATGGGTGGCAAATTTGTGCCACATAGTCAATTCAAGTTTTTCACCCATTACCACCACTTGAAAGTAAGTAAACTAGATGACCCAGTGGTGGACCTACAAAGGTTCAACGGAAAAATACAATACCAAACTAATAGAAGATGGTGGAGCAGCAAAACGGCAAGAGTCGTGAAGGACGATGGTGCGTCGGAGAACTATGTGAGTCGGACGTTCATTCATGAACTCACACACCAAGGAGCTGCCCGGAGTGCAAAGGATGCGTGATGGATGATTGTGGGGACAGCCACTGTCAATGCAGAGGATGCCATAGAGAAACGCCAACGACTTAAAGTGTAACTACGACTCGGTCCAACAAATGTCTATGAGGCCAACTTTACTGTCTATAATGTCAAGGTCTTTGATATTGTGCTAGGCAAAAGATGGAAGCGTGATATAAACTGACGATTTCAAATCGACCATGGCAGCAATGAAATGTGAATTGCCGATAACCTCTGGGAGGAAAGAGAGGATGGCCGAGTACATTAGTTGCGAGGCCTACGCCCCTTGAACATTGACAAAGGAATAGTGGAGCATGCCAAAATCATGGGCATCCACATCATACGGAAGGGAGAGCTTAAAAACATATCTACCCGCCAGTTGGAATGGGCCTTCTGGATCACGGTCCGCCTCCTCGGCGATGGTGACACACTTCCGACAGAACCACCTGGGGAAGTTTCAAGACATGTTGACAGAACTCAAGGGTCTTTTCGGCGTGCCAACATATGGAAACTCGCTGAAAGAACGGCAAGCCAATTTCGAAATTGAAACGGACCAGAATAGCAAAATAAGGTTCCGCGGACCATACCGTATCTCTCCACATGCAGAAGAAGAGCTTCGGAGGCAGATATATAAGGCGATTTTCAGTGGTGGGATTCAGCCCACTCGAAGTAAGTTCGGCTTACAAGTATTATTCCTGCCAAAGCATGACGGTACACTGTGTATGTGAATGGATTATTGTGCAGTACACGCCATAACCATCAAGAATCATTATCCTCTGCCACATATAGAGGACTTACTCAACTCCATGCTGTAACCTGGGGGGGGTCGGACGTAAGTAATATTGGTAACAATACTGGATATCGTAATGAGGATGGGCCGCTTCTGAGTGCGTATTGAGGGGATCAGGACAAGATAATAGTCAGAGCTGTTTCAACGCCGTACTTGCTTTGCTATACAAGAGAACAAGTAAAGAAAGAGGAATAGGAAATCTTCCAACACCGAATAACCTCTCATTATATACACTTCATCTGCCACCCTCGAATCATTCCTTAGGTTCCGATGTACCTCCAGAATATCCTCTGATGATCTTACACACCACCAACCTGACTACGTATCAACACAAACACGCCACATTGTGCAGTGTCGCGACACCTCAACCCACTTCCTTATCGTAACAAAGTGTACCACCACCATCTCACAACTTCCTCACACCATTCCGACGTCTCTCAACATCTCCGCCTTTCCGCAGCACCACTTCCTCCCATCTACCCGATACTATTGCTAAGTACACTCCAACCCATCACACTCAACCCCAGCCGTGACAGTATCCCCCCCCTAGGTTCGAGGTCCTCCAAGACCATTGACCAAAGGTCCTGGGTTCCTGGGATGTTGTCGATGAAACTCTCCTACCGCTTGTAATCCATCCACAAACTTTGTGGGTTGCCATGTCAAAGAATCATATCCAGTCCAGCGTATGAGATACTGTTACTGGTTTCGATACATCCGACTATCTTCAACACTTGAAAACTGATACTCCTCTTCACCATCAACTTCCACCAGAGGTGGCAGATTAACCCGTTGTCCTTTCGAGAGATCACTCACCACAGGATCCAAATGGGAAACTGGCTATATACGATGAATCTGTATCGACGCACGCAGGTCAGGTTCATACGCATATGGGGATATTTGACGAACCACTTCAAAGGGTCCAAGGAACTTCCATTCCAACTTCCGTGTGGGCCTCGAAGGTCGTACGTGTTGGGCGTCCAGCCATGCTTGGCAGCCTTCCTGGATATTCGGGGCTGGGATTTGTCAACGATTTGCTCCCTCTTGCTGCACTACTTGGCTCCGTCTTATCTCTACTCGGAGGTGCTCATGAATCTGTTGCATCATTGCCTGGACCTCATCGGCAGTCCGACATCGTTGATCTCGTTCCTCTGTTCGTTCTCCTGCAAATAACGCCCGGGGAACCGTATTCTGAACCGCCTGAAATGGAGTACACTTAGTTTTCTCAGACACTCCATTATTTGTAGCAAACTCAGCCAACAGGAGCCACTTGACCCAATCATTCTGCTGATGGTTCACAAACACCCGGAGGTACTGTTCCATACTAGCATTCATTCGTTCTCTCTGTCCATCTGTCTGTGGACGAAAAGCTGTCGACATCCTTTGATTAATCCCCAACTGACTACACACCTGTTGCCAGAAAGTTGACGCAAATTGCAGGCCACGATCTGAAATAATGGTCAGTGGGAGTCCATCAAGGCCTACCACTTCCCGCAGGAACAATTCCGCTAGACCCAGAGCATCTATAGTCTTATGGGAAGGGATAAAATGTTTCATCTTTGAAAGACAATCCACCACTACCCATATTGCATCCAACCCTTCACACTCCAGTGATCCCACAACAAAATCCATTGAAAGAGCATCCCATGGTTCATCCGGTACAGGTAAAATTGGAAAGAACCCCAAAGGTTGAATGTCTGGAGTTTGGGACAGCTGACAATTATGGCAATTCCATATGTACTGATCAACATCCTGACGCATTTCCTTCCAATCAGATCCTCGTGTAATCAGGTCAAACGTGTTTGCCCGCCCTGGGTGTTCTGCTAATGCTGTATCATGATGTTCCTGTATAATGCATAGGCATAACTCATCAGTATCCAGTACTTATAAATTCCCTCTATATCTTATTCGTCCCTTATCTTCTATGCACGACACAATTGTAATATTCTGTAAGCGATTCTTCGCCCGAATTGCTTCCTGTATTTTTCCTGCTAGCGGGTCAGTCTCATCTGCATCTATCAGAGGATTGGAAATAGAGGGAAGGCCCTGAGTGGGCGGGCTGTCCGCCAACAAACTCAGTTGTTTCGGTATGTTCTGCGCCTATGAACCACCTGTTTCGTATGTCTCAATGTGTCATCCCCCCACTCAGGGAGGTCTGACAGCCTCCTCATCGAAGTATACGCTTTCCGATTCTATTCACCTGGTCCATAGCCTATCCTATAATCGAATCTGGTTGAAAACTCGGACCATAGTGCCTCTCTGCGATTTGGAAGCTGTTTTGTCCTGAAGGATTTGAGATTCTTATGATCAGTTATTAATTTACGCAGATACTGGGCCCCTTCACATTGTGGTCTCCATTCCTCAAGCGCCTGAATAATTGCCATAAGCTCTTTATCATATACATCATAGTTGCATTCGGCTGGTGAATGGTTGTTTGAAAAATAAGCTACTGGATGTAACACCCCATTGGCATTGTACAGGGATTAAACTCATGCAGATACAAAATCGGAGGTATTTGTTTCAATAATCACCTCTCTATCATGGTCAAAATGTCGAAGTACTGGAGCTGTTATAAAGGCGGTCACCATTGTTTCGAAAGCTAACTGTTGTTCCGCCTTCCATAAAAATGGTTCATCTTTCCTTGTTAGCTTTGTCAGTGGCTTTGCTGTCCCACAATATTTGGGGATAAATAGTTGATAATAATTGCAAAACCCAAGGAACTGCTGTACTTCGAAATGATTATGCAGCCTACTATTCTTTGTCTTCTTCTCTCGACTCCAATTCCTCACAGTCTCAACCTTATCCTCATCCATTGATATCCCTTTTGTTGGTATAATCAAACCCAGATATCATACGGTTTCCTTATGAAACTTGCACTTTTCTGATGTTAAATATATACCTGCTTCCAAAAGACGTTGCATAACCCACGTCACATGCTCCACATGTCCTTCCTCCGAATCATTATCTATCTATATATCATCCAAGTATGCCAATGCAACATTGTACAAAGCCTCCCTTATAGTATTGTTGATGTGCCCTTGAAAATCTGCGGGGGTATTCGTCGCACCAAACTGCATAACGGTGGGTTCAAACAATCCATATCTTGTTCGGAAGGCTAACTTATGTTCATCCCTGTCGTTAACTCGTAACAGGTTATAAGCTCCGCGGACATCTGGCCTTCTTTATATCCTAGCTCCTTGAAGCAGGGTCAGAGTCTCTTGTATTGAGGCAAGGGGATATCGATTCCTGATCAATTTGATGTTGATATCACAATAATCAATGCAACATCGTAACCCTCTATCTGGTTGTTTCGCAAAGAGGACTGGAGCGGCAAAAGGTGATGATGACTGACGGATTCACCCTTTTGATATATTTTCTTCCATCCATTCCTTGAGGGTAACCAACTCAGCCCTGGACAACAAATGAAGGGGTCCCCAGGTTAGTGTCTCACTGTCTTTCAGGCGTCCTTCATGATCAATGCCCGGTCAACGTGGTGGAAGGCGGTCAGCTGAAACTTTATGAAATAGAGATAGAAACTCATGATACTGTTCCGGAACAATCTCTTCCAAAGATCTTTCCTTAAGCTCCTTTGCCTCAATGGCTTTATTCATATCATAAAGGGATGCTTTGAAAATCTTAAGCTTTCCCTTTTGAACTGTCCGGGGAAACGAAGATCCATTAAGCATGACAATATTCCCCCGGAATGATCGTTGTGGACGTATCTGTGGTTCAAATATTGCCCTGTCTTTGGGATAAACTGGATCCCGAGGCTCCGCCGAAACTCCTTGAACTCTAATGGGTACATCATGGCAATATGTCGTACAGTATTGGGACACAAAAGTGACGGTATTGGATGCAAACCGTACTGCAACATCGTGTAATCGTAGCCAAGTAATTCCAACCAAAATCGGATAATATCCTAACTTTGTAACAAACATAGGTAATTGTGCCTTATGATCCTGAATCATCATTCCCATTGTGGCAATATGCGTAATATCTCCAGACTCTATCGGTCTTCTGTCAATAACCTCAACATGTCGTTTTTCCTTGACTCCTTGGAGTGGTATTTGATGAAGGTGAGCAAAATCTTGATGCATAAATGCAATGCCTGTAGCTCCGCAATCAATCCGCACATCTGTGGATATCTCTTGATTTTTTACCGTCAATGTGCAGGTTATAACTAAATGTTTCCCTGCCATTGATCCTTCCAATAGCTCCACCGTGCTAACTGATAATCACGAAATCCCCAAACATTTCAAAACATCCGAAATACAACTTTTACTGTCAAATGAAGAGCCATCTTTCTTCAGTTGACTTGTTCTGTTTCCGATTCCTCGGAACCTGTCTCGGTTCTTACTTACCTTACCTCCCCTCCAGCCGTCTTGAACATCTGAGCTTTCTTTCTTGCCGCACACTCCGCAGCCCTGTGTTTGAACCCTTCATAGTATAAACATGTCCCATCTGTAAACCTCTTTGCCCTTTCTCCCACAGAAATCTTCCTTCCGCCTGCACTGAGATCCATTGGTACAGGTCCAGAATATCCGGCCACTGTTCCAGCGGGATCCTTCGGGGGGGCTTGGGGTCTGGGCGAATAGGCACAACCTGTCCCTCCACCCTTATTCTGTGCAGGCATTTCCGCCTGTCGTTGTTGGATCTGATTATCCTGCTTCTGAAACACCATCACAAAAGCAGGAAGTTCCTCCGGCATATCACTTTACCTAAAGGAGTGATTCACCTCATTGGACTGCCCTATTTTTACATCGTTTCGTAGGGCCGAAGGATTCCAATATTGATCCACAGAAATAACTTGGAATTCAGCCAAGTACCGAGAGAACTCGCGGTTCTTTTGTTCAACCTCCAGCATTTTCAGTCTGGCGGTGGCTACTCAATTGGGGTCCCCAAAAGCTGCTTCCAGGAGTTCTATAAATGCTGGTAGGTCCCCAAGCCCTATCTCTCCGTCCTCCTAGACGTGTGGCAAAATGAGTCCTAACGCAACTCCCCTCTGGCGGTTAAATGATTATCGCATCTGCAACTGTTCTTCAGGACTGCTGGCGGGCTTGTGCAATTCAACCATCCGGAGCTGAGCGATCCAGCTGTCAGCACGGGATTTGGCTCAATGGCTGGTGTGGTTTTTGGCCTAAAGCTGCGGGCATGAGGCCGGGAGCTTGCGGCCCCCATGCTGAAGAGTAGATCTATCACCGGCAGTGATGCTCGGCATCAGTCTCTGGATGTGATACTCAACTTTGCCGAGTATGCGCTCCTCTTTCCCATATACATCTGCCTGTCATTCTCTGTCTCTTTGCACATTAGACAATCACATTTGTATGATAGTCAATTCAATATCTATATTCGTACTCGATTGAGCTCAACAGGTTATGAGCCTGGCGCTTTCTGTTCTTTGGAATCAACATCTACCAGTTCTATCATTTCAGAAGCGCCGCCACCTATTAAAGTCTTGTATTTAACCTTGTCCTTTGAAGTCCGCCACATTGAGTTCTGTTGGAATTGATGCCTACTATTAGTACTTGTTTACCGTCTCTCCTCTGCCTTGTGTTCCAGAGGATCGAGTAGACATCTCTTAGTCTTTGTTTATCGTTTCTCCACTGCCTTTTGTTGCATTGAACTGAATCGATGCCTAATGATAGTACCTGCATCGTTTCCGAAACTCAACAGCCTCCAAAAGCATCGAACACCCGCCACGAGCACTGGGTTGACTGAGTGTCCCCTCTTCATTGGGTTTACTGCGTGTCCCCTCTTCATTGGGTTGACTCCATGTCCCCTAAATTTCTTCAGTCGACTGCGTCTCCTCTACCGTCCTTGGGCTGTGTTGACGCCCCTATTTTCTTGCATCGGCGGTGTGTTAACTACCTCTCCACGTGCTGACACCATGTCAACTGCCTCTCCTCCTGCTGACTATACATCAACTACACCTGGATGCCTCGAGCACCTCCGAAGTGTCGAGTACTGCGCAACGTCGAACTGCATGTCTACCGTCTCTCCTCGTGTCGACCACTTGTTGATGTCGACTACTCCAGCACCTGCTATCTTTGTGTCGACTACTTGTTCGTGTCGACTATTTCTCCTCGCGTCGACTACTCCCTATATCAACACCCTCTGGAAGTACCGTATGCTGTTCAAAATATCTTCAATGAGCAGGTTATGGACTGCGGATACTTGGGCGATATCAGCTGACGCACAGTTATGCGATTCCGGACAGTGGGCCCCAAGAGACCGGCAGTGGCAATTTGGGCCATGAATCCACGATGTCTAGACTGCTCATGGCGAGGATAGGAAGATCTGTTGTGAGCTGTACATTACATACCTTCGACCCTGCAACTTAGATGACGACTGCTATTTTTGAACTTCAGGATGTGTGCATGATTTTGACTTGGAGAGTTTGCGAAGGATATGTGTCTTGGGTAGAGTGTTTCGGGTATGGAATTCTTGGCAAGCCTTCATAGGATGTGTATGTGTTCCCAGGATTAGGGCATGGATTTGGATTTGGTCTCCAGGGAGTGTTTCTTTACTGTGTTTTTGGGTTCAGCCCTTTCCCTATATTGCCTTCCCTTCTCTCTTCTTCTCTTTTGTCAACAGGTTGTTTGGGACTTGGAGGATTCAGGGCCTTTGTTTGTTTTCTCTTCTCTTCCGCCCTTTCTAGTTGGTGTGTTCATTTGGATTGGAACGCCTTGGGCCAAAGGGGGAATGTTGGCACGGGATATGGCACGGATGGCTTGTATGGCTTGCGGCCTAAAGCTGCGCGCATGAGGCCGGTGGCATGCGGCCCTCATGTGCTGCCACCAGCCCCCATGCTGAAAAGCAGATCTAGCACCAGCAGTGATGCTCGGCATTAGTCTCCGGATGTGATACTCGGCTTTGCGGATTATGCCCTCTTCTTTCCAGTATATATTTGCCTGTCTTTCTCTCTCTCTTTCCACTTTAGACAATCACTGTTGTACGATAGTAAATTCAATATCTCAATTTGTACTCGATTGATCTCAACACCGGCCTCTTAGCTGAGTTCGATACGATCCTGAAAGTCCGGTGAGTCGGGAAACGCTATCTTCAGTCTTCGGGTTGCTGGAGGGGAGTCGGGGCTACCCAGGCCACTAATGATAGTGCATTCGCTACCCGCGTCCGCAAAGCTCAGACATCCTCTCCCGAATATTCTGAGTCCTGTGTCATGTCGCCCATCTCCTGCTGTTGCGCTTCGTCTATGCCTGCCGCTCTCGGGGTTTTCCTGGCTTCCTCCAGCTCCAGTCACAATTTTTCTACATGTTGTTCGAATCTCGAATGGTCGTACTATAGAGGCATGAACTGGTGTGATTCAAGGTCTGTAATCTGCTTCTGTAATGCGATTGTCTGTGCCGGGTGATCGCACACCCTTTGTACCACGGCTGTGTGTTCGATATACTCCCATAGTATCCACAGCATCCCCTGTGCATCTTCTAGCAAAGTCTGTCTCTCCCCGAAGTCGATGTCAAGGAGGTTTCTGTTGACGATTCTTCGTAAGATGGCCGGGTGGTCCGTGCACACCATAGCCACCCGGTTGTGTTGTTCTGATCCTGACATCGCAACGAATAAAGTATATTTAGCAGTGTCAATTGGATCCGTCAACTGAGGTAGAGGTCAGGGTCGGCGTTTCGATAACGATCAGTGGAATCAGTGCAGGCATTCCTGTTGCTGCTGCTGCTGGCGTGTGACCTTCCGTCGAGTGTGTTCCTAAATAGTTATGTCCTTCACACTCGCAAGCCACCTCAGGGTGACAATTCAACCAAGCATGGGCTCTGCAATACTTCGTCCAGGTGCTGCGAAATACAGGGTCGTCCAATTTCAAGCCTCCTCCATATGCAGCGGCTTCCGTCCATCAAATTTTCCAAGGGGAGGGAATGACTGACTGTTCCCAAAAATATGCGGGCAAGGGGAGGTCATCTACCTCAGCAGTCAAAGAACATTTGACGCTTTCGAATGGATTCGAGGGTTGGGGTTCGGAAAGAGAACAATGAGCTCCGGCTACATCAAACCAATTCGTTCGGGAAATACAATGACTGTCGTACTTTTGCATCCGAATATGGGGATCGAGGTGGGTATTGACGGATATCAAAATAGGTGAGTGGTGGTAACTCTTCAATGCAATCGTCGAAAATGTGAAACCACCGACGGTTGGGCCCGAGCAATACCCAGCAGGTAACAGAACAAAGTGCGTTACTGTACTTACAGCGGTTCGAAGGGTATAGGCACATCCAAGGTCGCAAGGTCGTGGCTACAGAGGTAGTAAATCGAGATACAACTGTCGGTGACTTCACAGTATTACCAAGCCTGCCCAAAACAGGGAGTCAAACAGTGTTGACAGTACATTGAATATCAGGTACGTTTGGAAGGCACTCGTTCTAGTGTAATGGGCAAGGTCGGACGTAGGTGATATTGGGAACAATAATGGATATCGGAATCAAGATGGGCTGCTTCGAAGTTCGTATCCAGGGGATCAAGACAAGACAAGAGTCAGGGCTGTTTCAAAGTCGTACTTGCTTTGCTATACAAGAGAACGAGTAAAGAGAGAAGAAAAGGAAATCCTCCAACACCGAAAAACCTCTCTTGATATACATTTCGACTGCCACCATGGGAACATTCCATATGTTCCGATGTACCATCCGAATATCCTCTCATGATACAGACCAGCAACCTAACTCCTTATCAACACAACCACTCCATATCATCCGACTGTGCAATGCTTCAAACCACTTCCTCATCGGAACAAATTATACCGGAACCATCTCGCAACGTCCTCACACCATTCCCGTGTCTATCAACATCTCCGCTTTTCCGTAGCTCCAATTCCTCCCATCTACCCACTAGTATTCCTAAGCACCCTCCAACCCATCACTCATAACCCGAGCCGTGAAACACGCCCGGCTCCTGCTGGTTCACAAAATTGGACTTGGCAGCTAGTTACCATCACCTTTGTATTGCAACAGCCGACAGACAAAACACGGCCTCCACCACTAAATTTGGTTGGTATGAGTGGCGAGTCCTGCCGTTTGGCCTGGCGAAAGCACCCTGTCAGTTCATGCGCATAATGGATGGCATCATGGAGCCAATGAAATGCAAAATCATCGTCGTGTACCTCGACGATATTATGATTCACTGTGGTACCTTGGCGGACCATGTCATACCTGTCTGTGAAGTGCTTACCTTACTGAGGGAATATGGTCTCAAAGCCAAACATGCAAAATGTACCTGGGCTTGTCAGAAAGTCGATGTTTCAGGCTTTGACATTGACAAGCACGGCAACCATGCCCAGGACCATAAGACACTTGCCGTGATGGATTCACCTCAACCTGAAAATAATAAGGACGTCGGAGGCTTCCTGCGTCTCCCCAGATACTATAGAAAATTCATTGAACCCATCGCTCACATTGCAATGCTGTTGTACGCCATTGGCACCCCTCTCAGAGAAAATGGAGACATTGGCTGGCGACATGGAGGGCCGAGGAAAGTCAAGCGACTCCAGTCGCCTGGGCTAGAGAATGCTAGCATGATTTTGACACACACAACAAAGCACTCTGCAATGCTCCAGTCCTGGCTCTGCCGGACCCTGAAGCCAAATATTGCCTGCACCGCAATGCCAGCCAGCATGCATTGGGCGCAGTGCTCTTCCAGGTGCAAGATAAGGCAGAGAAGATACTAGGTATTATTAGCTGTAGATTACACAATGCAGAGATGCAATACCCCGCATACGACAGAGAACTATTGGGCATCCAAAATGTAATATTATACTGGAAATTCAACCTGCATGGAGCTGACGAACCATTTTGCTACACACAGACGATGCAGCCTGGCTTTGGGACTTCGCACAACCACACCTCACCGTACGGGAGATGGATATCTTGAAGGTGATCAAAATTTTTGCCTGGGAGGTCAATTGAATCCCGGGTGTAAAGAATCAGGTTGCGTATGGGTTGTCTCGCCGTGCGGAATTCCGACCAGAGAGAAGCAATACACCGGCACAATGCGTTTCTGCGGCCGGGGAATGAACTGCAGACATCAACGTGGGTATAATCGATGACGAGTTGTTTGGGACTATTGGACATTTCTCGGCCAACCTAAGTCCCCGCCCCCTGCCATCCACCACCTCCGCAAAAGAACCGTACTTATGGGTGTCAGCACAACAATTCTATTTGGAAGAGAATGGACTACTGTTGTAATGTGGTGATTGGGAACAGGAACAGGCTGAGAATAATGCAAGGGCGAAGAAAAACGATGACAAGTAAGTGGAGATAACAATAAGGACAAAAGAGACGGAGGAAGATGGAAAGGCAGAGAAGTAGGAAGAAGGAAAAGCAGACAGGAGAGGACGGTTGTGTATTCCAAAGAAGATGCAGCGTTAAATCCTCCATAAGGCCCATACCACTCCAGTAGGGGGACACATCGGTGCTGACCAAACATACTCACGCATGAAAGACCGATATTGCTGGAAACGAAAGTGGAGCGATACCCAGCGTTACGTACCGGGCTGGGACTTATGCCATCGAACCAACCACCAAAGCGGGAAACCCATGGGCCTCCTACACCCACTCCCAATAGCCAGAGGCCACAGGCGAGGAATGGTGATCAACTTTATAACTGATTTCCCGGTCACGGGAAGTGGCCATGACTGCATTGTAATGTTTGTTGACGACATGACAAACAGAGCGCATTGGCGAGCCTGCAGAAACAGAATTGACGCCCCGGCCTGTGGGCCCATATTCATTGACGACATTGTGCGTCAAAACAGGGTACCACAAGAGGTTTCATCTGACCGCACTGTACGCTTCAGAGCAGACTGTTGGAGAGAAGTTGGAAGTAGTCTGCGGACAAAGCTAATCATGCCGACAGCGGTCCTTCCAGACACGGAAGGCCTCTCTGAGAATTCGAAAAAGACGTCGGTACACTATTTAGGTGGCTTCGCCAGTCACAAACAAGCCTATTGGGACGACTACGTTCCATTAGCTGAGAATGCTTACAATTTTTCAGTACATCGCTCGACAAAGCAGACGCCATTACAACTCAATCTTGGCTATGAGCCACCTTTGCCGCTAGACTTGATTGCAGATATCCAGCGCCCACAAGGGAATTAATCAGCGAGAATAAGACAACGCCGCGAATTCGTCGAACAATTGCAGCACATTTTGGGAGTTGCCAGGGCTGAAATGCGAGATGCTTAGGATAAGCAGACGGTGGAGGCTAATAGGTCACAACATGCAATTGACGCCACCATCACCGCTGGTGCGAAGGTATTTCCAGATACAAAGAATCTGCCAATCACACACGCCAATCTGAATTGTATGTGACACTAACTGGTACATTGTTACATTACCCCATACCAAATTCCCCGATGACGCGAAAACGCCGTGGAACTAGACCTCCCAAACGACATGACGATCCATGACACAGTTCCCATCAGCAGACTCAAAGTTGATCGCATGCATGATTCTATGGTCACCTGGCGGCCGCAGCCTCTCCCAGTATGGAGAAGCCGCGTGGGCACAAGTTTTGTCGTCCAGTCAATCGCAAACCACCGTCCAAGCTCTGAGGGAACCAGTTGGGAACACGAAGTGAAATGGGAATGCTGGGACAAAACGGATAGCACATGGGAGCCAGAGAAGAATATGCCAAAAGCAAAAGAAATGATGGAGTAGTATTGGAGGGAAATAGGCGGGCGGCCAAAGGCAAAGAGATAAACGACAAGGAAGAAACCGTGAGGAGCAGGCATCTTTTGGATGTTTGAGAGTCATCGCGGAGGCATGTTTGTTTTTTGGATCATGGTGTGTCCTTTTGTCGATAGGTCTCTCGAAGATAATTGGAGCAGGTTGTGATGTCAGTGGATGGCTCTGGTCATGGTAAGGTGCGGCTGTGTTGCATAAGTGTGGGTCTGTTGCATTAGTGCGGCTCTGCAGAAGACTTGTGTAGTGGTTAGTTCTAGCCAGATGTCAGTTCGATTAGCAATACAATTCACATCTATACGTACGGAGAGGGTATTCGCCTCCACACCTTTTGAAAGGCATTACTCAACTAAGTTGTGGGGCTGCCACTACACACAGCTAATAATATCTTTATATTATTCATATAAGCACACAGAATGTGTCTTTTTCGATTCTTATTGGTGAGAATTGTTGAGATCAATCAAGTACAAATAGAGATATTGAATTGACTATCGTACAACAGTGATTGTCTAAAGAGCAAAGAGAGAGAAAGCTAGGCAAATATATATGGGGAGGAAGAGGGCATACTCGGCGAAGCTGAGTATCACATCCGGAGACTGATGCCGAGCATCACTGCCGGGGCTAGCCCTACTCCTCCGCGTGGGGGCGGCAAGCCACTGGCCTCATGCCCGCGGCATTGGGCTGTCGGGGTCTGAAAGCCCCAGAACGCCAAACAATACATCGGGCCAAATCCCGTGCTAACACTTCCCCTTTGGCCCCAGGCGTTCCAAACAAAGTGAACCTACCAATTAGAAAGGGGGAAAGAGAAAAGAAAACAAACGAAGGCCCTGAATCCTCCAAGTCCCAAACAACCTGTTGACAAAAGAGAAGAGAGAAGGGAAGGAAAGACCCAAAATGCCACAAAGAAACACTCCCCGGAGACCAAATCCAAATCCAAGTCCTAATCCTGATAAAACACCCACATCCAATGAAGTCGTGCCCAAATTCCATACCCGAAACAATCTACCAAAGACACATATCCTTCGCAAACTCTCAAAGTTACAAAATCCGTGTACACATCCTCAAGGTCATAAATCGCGGTCCTTATCTAGGTTGCAGGGTCGAAGGTATGTAAAGTACGGCTCATAATAGAGCTTTCTATCCTCGCCATGAGGAGTCTAGACTTCGGGGATGCATGGCCAAATTGCCACCGCTGGTCTCCTGGGGTCCAATGTCCAGAATTGCATAACTGTGCGTGGGCCGACATCGCCCAAGTATCCGCGGTCCATATCCACCTCGTTGTAGATATTTTGAACAGCACACAGTATTTCAGAAAGATGTTGATATAAGGAGTAGTTGACATCAACAAGTAGTCTACGCGAGGAGAGTTGGTCGACATGAACGAGGAGTCGACACACAGATGGTAGAAGGTGGAGTAGTCGATACCAGGAAGGATGGAAGATACCCCGTTCGAGGTTGCACAGTACTCGAGACTTCGGAGGTGCTCGAGGCTTCCAGGTGTAGTTTACGTGCAGTCAGCGGGATGAGAGGCAGTTGACACGGTGTCAGCACGAGGAGAGGTAGTCGACACACAGCCGATGCAAGCAGGTATGGGCGTGAAGACAGCCCAAGGAAGGTAGAGGACACACAGTCTACTCAAAAAAAAAAAGTAGGGGACACGGAGTCAACCCAATGAAGAGGGGACACGAAGTCAACTCAATGCTCATGGACGATGTTAGATGCTGTTGGAGGGGGCCGAGTTCCGGAAACGATAAAGGTACTACTATTAGGCGTCGATTCGATCCACTACAACACAAGGCAGAGGAGAAATGATAAACAAATAACAGGCGTCGACTTGATCCACTGACACACAAGACAGAGGAGAGATGGTAAACCAATACTAATGGTAGGCATCGATTCCGACAGAACTGAATGTGGCAGGATCCAACAGGACACGGTTAAAGTACGAAGCTTTAAGGGCAGGTAGCGGCGGTTCGGAAACGACAAAGACTCTAAGAAACAAATTGATGCTGATTTGAAATGGATCGAAATGATGAAAAGGCCTTATGCATCTAATAGAGATCGATTCGAAAAGAACTGAAAGCGCCATGCTCATAACCTGTTGAGATCAATTGAGTACGAATAGAGATATTGAATTGACTAACGTACAAAAGTGATTGTCTAAAGAGCAAAGAGAGAGAAAGACAGGCAACTCTATATGGGAAAGAGGAGGGCATACTCGGCAAAGCCGAGTCTCACATCTGGAGACTGATGCTGAGCATCACTGCCACGGCAAGCCCTACTCCTCGGCATGGGAGCTGCAAGCCACTGGCCTCATGCCTGCGGCCTTAGGCTGTTGGGGTCTGTAAGCCCCCGAACGCCACACAAGCCATCGGGCCCAATCCCGTGCTAACAAGAATTCTGTGGCCGAGTGGCCGAGTGGCTGATAGTGACAAGTATAAGCCACAAGAACTCAAATTAAAAACAACCCACTAATCCAAGTCTGCAAGTTGCACTCTGACAACAAAGTGTGATATCCATGAAATGTGTATAACTCTACCTGCTTTCACATCCCAGGTTGACATTCATGATATTTTCATTGTAGGGTGAGTAGTTGTGGATTAATATCTTTATTGTAATGTTTTTTTACAGTAGTATGAGGAGAATTTGCAATGGAGTAAATTGGCAACTGGGAAGTGAAATAGGACCTATTTATGGACGTTTCATGCCTAGAACACACTGTGATCAGAACAAAACTTGGTGACATCATTGGATTTCAAATAATTCGAATAGCTGAGCAGAAAGCTTCTTTTCAGCTGACAATAATTCCTCTGGCCATAGAAATAGTACCAACTTACAGCGACTTGGAGAGATATACTAGTGGGCTTGGGACCTGTACAGTGGGTATACTGTAGAAGTTGGGGTTGAGTGTACATAGGATGTTGGAAAAAGCCATATCTTATCTCCACTGCATACAATGGAAGGGAAAGCCAGCAGGGGGATGGTGGTGCACAGCATTACAGAGATAACAGAGGTGGACTGGGTGATGGGGAGTGAATATATTTAGGAGACTCTGGGGTAGATAGGTACACCAAGAAAAATGACATTACCTGATGCAGAAATTATTGAGAAGTGGTTTCTGGGATCGTAATCCATAGCATATTTGACGCATGGCTGTTAGAGCTCCTATGATCCTCCGCATTGAGTACATCACTATGTTATGGATACAATATTGTGCGCTGAATACTATACATTATGCTGCATTCAACAATACTGCCGAATACACTGTATTGCACCCTTCCGAGTGATCCCTCAAGAAGCTTTTAAGTTGACTCCCGAGCATAATCCCAAGTATACTTCCAATCGCTCTCAATATCACATTGTGAGCATGCTTCAATCAATGCTCCCAGGTCAGCTCTCAGGATGGTTCCAAGTGCACTTCAAGTACGTTTCCAGGTACAGTCCTCCAGTACAGTTCCAAGAGTGCTCTCAAGACTGCGTCTAATTGCACTCGATGGTACACTCGCGGCCATATATGCTCTCATGTAGGCTCTCAAGGTGCTCTCAAGCACACTCCCAACCATGCTCTCAAGTATGTCCCCAATTGCATTACATGATACACTCCCAGCCAAACCTGGCTCTATGCTTCCAAGTTCACTCTCACGATGCAAGACACTCCCAATTTCACCTGACTGTATGCTCCCATGTATGCTTCTTGGGATTTGATCTAGAGACTTGCAGAGTTGCAGCCACCAGGCACCAGGAGGCAGATGGTGGGTAGAGGGTAGTAGGGGGCAAATTGTGGCAGAAATCATAATGTCGATCAATATTAAAGTGTGAATCTCATCATCATTATACCCATCACAATGCGATTTCTCAATGCCTCATATTCATGGTATTGACAATCACAAAGTTATATTCGGCAGAAAAAGTAGAAAATTGGATCCTGGGAATCAGATTTTCTAGCAAAATCTGCTACCCGCAACCTACAGATTGTGGGTGTATGTGTGTGCAATCAGTTCAGGGCCGATTGTGATGATGGCAATGGTATGATGGCCATGGTGATGATGGTGGTGATGTTAGTGTTGGTGATGGTGAACATACTACCAGAAGCACTTAGACAAGTAGATTCAGTCCGTCAACATTCGTGTCAAACCTTCCACATACTCAGAGATGGTCCTCAGCCAAACCCATCATCTGGACAACACAACTTCTTCCGAAGTATGCGTCTCCCAGGCACAGCTCTGAAGCATTGCTGTGTCATGCTGACCTCACGCAGGCTCTCAAGGATACTATTAAGCAGGCTTCCAAGCAGGATATCAAGCACGCTTCAGAGCAGGCTCTGATAAGGAGTGCAAGTGCATCAGCAAAAAACATTTCCGTCCGGGTGGAATGGCTCCGTCAGAGCCGTCAGAGACACCCCGGGGGCAGACTACTCAGCGCCCGGCGCCAATGCGACACGTCGTGTTGCATATTGCCCTCCGATTGCGGTTTCGCCGTTTCTTCTCGCTTTGTCGGGATCCTAGTGTAAACGAACACGTTGGCGTTGTGGCCAACTGTGGTTCATTGGGTACATCAGCAAAACGTAATCGGTCCAGAAGCCACATGCAGGGTTCCATAAGCACAAGGCATTTCGTCTATCATATTCCTCTTTGTTACAGTCACAAGATTCGCTACCTCATACTATGGCATTCATTATTTATGTATCTCTATATATATCCATACGGTCAATCTGGCCACAGATGGTAGTCGAGCATAATCGGAGGTTCTAGCTCGAGGAGCCTAGGAAGAAAGTGAGAAGATAAGATACTACCCGGCTGTGAGAATCCACCCAATTGCGTGGATCCACGACATCTCGGAAAGAGCGAGTGAGACCAAATGTTGGGAAAGATAGAGTGTGTATTTTCGTTGTATGATAAGATGAGATGAAAATGAGATGATGTCTATCTACCCCGGGGTCTCCCGAATATGTACTCCCTGTCGCTCAGTCCACCTCTGTTACCCCTGTATTTCTGTACACCCGCCGTCGCTCATTAACGATGTACTTGGAGGCCGTGATCAAGCGACTTGAGAGATGCATTTGGAGGCCGAGATCGAGCGAGTTTGGAGATGCACTTGGACGCCGAGATCGAGTAAACTCAGATATGCACTTGGAGGCCATGATAGAGCGAGTTTGGAGATGGACTGGGAGGCCGTGATCGAGCGAGTTCGGAGATGCACGTTGAGGCCGTGATCGAGCGAGGTTGGAGATGCAATTGGAGACCGAGATTGAGTGAACTCAGAGATGCACTGGGAGGCCGTGATCGAGAGAGTTTGGAGATGCACGTGCAGGCTATGATCGAGCGAGATTGGAGGAGTACTTGGAAGCGGTCGATTTGGAGGGAGGCGCGACGGCAGCCGAGACTCTATTTATTGGTTAACTTGTAATTGTGGGAATCCAGAGAGTTGAGTACAACAACATCCGCCGAGAGATGGGAAACTGGCTGGGTGCGGGAAACTGGCTTGGATCGGGAGACTGTCGATCTTGGGATGATGCTGTACTTGGTGTATGCTGTACTCGGTGATAACTCATGATGATGGCATGGAGAGATAGAGAGGGATGACTTAACTTCGTGTTCTTAGGTGATGGTAGAGTTAAGCCCAAGGAAGAGAGAGATCAGAGGAGATGGGGGAAATCATCATGAGAATCTGGGATTTAGAGAATTTCGTGTGCGAGTCAATTGACCATCCCCAATACTGAAGTTACGGGTCCCGATCCGGCCGGTAATAACACCGATACGAGGTTTTCTAAACCCAATCAGGCAAGTCGTACCCCCGATGTCCCAGGTTGGCTCGTATCCTCCATATCGTTCTCATCTTCATTCCCATCTCTCTCTTTCTCGTCCACAACTCTACCATTAGTGCAACAACACAAAGTTAAGTCATCCCTCTCTATCTCTCCATGCCATCATCATGAGTTAACACCGAGTGCAGCATACGCCGAGTGCAGCATACACTGAGTACAGCATACACCTAAGATTGTCTGTCTCTTCATTCTCACAATTTGGAGTTGACCACGAAATGTAGCTTTAACTTCTGCCGTACCTCCCTACGGATCGACTGCCACCAGCTAGTTCTCCATAACAGCTTCAAAGGTAAATTCACCTCGTCACATTCCCACAGTTTTGAGTTAACTAACCAATGAATAGAGTCTTAGCACCTGGCGCGCCTCCCATCGACCGCCTCTAGATCGACCACCTCCAAGTACTCCTCTAATCTCCCTTGATCATAGCCTGCTGCAAGTGCATCTCAAAACTCGCTCGATCACAGCTCGGAGTTCATCTCTGAGTGCACCCGATCTCGGCCTCCAAGTGCACATCTAAACTCGCTCGATCACGGCCTCCCAGTGCATCTCTCAGTTCACTCAATCTCGGTCTCCAATTGCATCTCCAAATTCGCTCGACCACGGCCTCAGAGTGTATCTCTGAGTTCACTCAATCGTCATCTTCAGGCGCACCTCTAATTGCTCTGAATCACCGCTTGCTGCCAGTCCAGATATACCGTGTGTAGATAGGTAGCTATATAGATACATAGATACATAGATGAGAATACAATATGATTTCCAGGCGCACCAACAGCATTCCCAAAGAAGATGTTTTTCCGAGACTGCTCTACAGTGATTCAACGTGCTCCCAGGTGCTCCCAGGTACTCCCAGGTGCACCTGAAGGCCACTACATCAGTCCAGTAAACTCTGCAATTTGACCACCCTGTGATTCTGGTCCGACAACTCTCAGACACTCCCAGTGACCACAATACATTTTGCTGATGAGTAAAGTATGTATGTACGCAACACGACCCGTCGCCTGGGCGAGGGCAAGCGTGAAATTCTCCGCCTGAGGACACGAGGTTCCGTCAGAGCCGTCAGAGCCGTCCAGAACACCCGGGTGTTTCTGACGGAGACTAGAGTTGTTGCTGATGTGCCAGCAGGCTCTCCAGTGCACTCTGAACTGCTATAACAGCCATTTAGTAAACACAGGTATATATCCATCTCTGGCCACCAGTCTTATATAGTCCCATGGGCACAGGTGTATACCTCCATAAATGGACTGTAGATGACTATAGACTGCACATTGTGCAGAAGTCCACAGGAAGCTTGCTACGAGCTGTGCATGTATACATGTATGCATACCGCAGGCTATAGTCGATTTGTACCTTTGCAGATGTATTATCTTACCACACAATGAAATGCACACTCTTTCCTTTTCAGCTCTTGGTTACATGTACTCATATTGAGCTTTTGTTGATCCATGCAATACGGGTGGTTCCTGAAGGCTGGGTGTTCTATCAAATGATGTCACCCACTTCATATACTCCTCGAGCTAGAACTGCTCCCTCCAGAATCCGCATTGAATGCTGCCAGAGGTATGGTGGAATGTTGAAGATAGGCCTTCAGTCTTCTAGATCCATTGATTCACCACTACAAATTCTATGGTATATCACTGGCAGTCGAGTAAGTCATAGAGCCTCACTCCTTTTGCTACTGTTGTCTTGATTCCTTTCTCCATTCCTCTTCCCCACCATAATGTCCCTCAACAGTAACAACCAACAGAGTGGCTGGAAAATCTATTTAGTAGAATATTCATCTGGATACAGACAGTCATTGATGTGGAGGATGGCATCGCACCATGTGTGTGGTATTTGGTAGAGACACCAGGTGGTGCATTCAACTTTTTTCCTTCACACAAATCAAGTCATAGATGTTACTTGATTATCTGTACATATTCTAGCACAGCCACATGGCTGCCAAGACGTGATATCGTATCTGGAAGTGTGCTCAACTTTTGGTACCCTCCAAGCACTTGAAAGCCAGGGGTAAGGTATACATGGGAGTTGAGCTGGAGATGATCTATCTGGGTACCTCCAAAGAGCGGCGAAGCTGTCACCGTAACTTGTAATAACATTTGATATATGTATCATCAAAACGCAATAATATTTCAACGTCTTCTTTGCTGGTAGGTATTTCTGACTGTTCTCTGCTAGAGCTTGTTCTTCTCATGGCCGTGATACTGACCATTCTTTATAGTCTGACCCTCAGTGCATGTTTGACTTCGGAATCTCACTATGACACCATGATTGCCTGATAGCTTATCATCGAGAACAACTTCAGGGTCTCATCAATAGTGCCATGAGTTCACATCGGTTATCGTGCCCATGCATGTGTGCAGTTGAAGCGTTATGCTCCCACTATGTGGCATCCTCATGATCATGATATCAATACGCACATAATGACAACTCATAACTTCAACTTAGTTATCTCGGTATCCATATCATTCAGTAGTTGGAACATCTGCTGACACATGGCCTGAAGAGGGCTTTATCACAATCTCAATCGCCTGCCATTTATTTTGGGTCTTGGGCATTGCTTCGGAGATTTTCAATTGGGGACCAACTGATACTGTGGCAAAGGACACTATGACCCCCTCATAAGGTTTCGATGCATAGTAACTCAAACTAATGAGCAGGGTCACTTCTGGCCTCTTATCTTTAACAAATGTGATTAATCCCTCAGACAATGCATCTGTAGGTCTCGTGGCTGCGTAGACCGGGGAATGCCGCAACGTGTTCCCACCACTTAGTGTTTGAGCTTGATGATCTCTCTGCCTTGCAGATTGCATATTGTTTGCTGCACACATAAGTCAACATATTTGCAACCTAACTGTGTGTTGTTCCGCTCGATAAGATATAGTAGGTGTTGGCAATAATTATGTGCACTGCCGATGGTTTATCTCATCCCAGCAATGGCAATATGATTGAATCATCATGAGTGAATACAGTGATTAGGACCTACCTATCATTAATTGATCGACATGTGGCCCAGGTGCAATCCCCCTAAAGCTCACTTGGCTTACAAACCATGATGTCGTTCTTTGCAAAGTAGGTGTTTTGCATACGACTAACGTAGTTGTAGCCACGTGTACTTTGTTTGCGATCCATCCTCTATCATTACCACTGCTAAGAGAACACCCCTAACAGATGGGTAATACATTCTCAAGCTCAAGAATATGCAGTGGTGATTCCAACAAAGTACAAAGATCTGCATAATTGGGCTGATTGTGTTGACAGGTACATCTGGATTGTCAAACTGATGGATAAGAAGATATTGTACATCTCAAAGCAATTGTTCGACCGGCACATATGTGCGGGAGAGAGCAGCATCAGATAGGATTGACAGTGTACGGCTTGTAAATACTCATGTGGATTCAGATACCGACTGAACTGTATATTATGTATCTAACACTGGTGGCTGCTTTGATGCCCCCAGGCTTATGGGAGGATGGTGTTGTTGTTGTTTATTCACACTGTATGCACTCTAACTGGAGTATGACAAAGCCCCAAATCCCCGCCGCCTCCGGGCAAGCTGGTTAAATGGTGGAGATCGCCATACACAACTCTTTCTGCCCTCCACACCACAGTGCTGGCACTGGAATTTGAACCCATATCATTGGGACACTATACCCCGCCGATTTTCTGCGAGACGATACCACAGCGCCACGGGGGCAGCCCCCTGAGAGGATGGTGTGGTTGATGGAATTTCCCCCTCAATCTTCTACCACACACCCATGACAACTTCACAAAAATTTGTCCAATATGTACTGGAAGGTTCTGCAACATTGTAGTTCCGAAACACAAGGTCCTAGGGTTACAGAGGTTGTGGAAGCTCAGTCAGGAAGATTTGAGTCTGAAATTGAGAATGGTACAACCTAGATAGGCAAGATAATTGAGAACTGTGCAGTGCTGGATGGTCTGGCCAGATGCAATCTGTATAGAATAGCAGGCTTCTGGCTGGACATGATCTGTATAGCCTTGCAGAACCCAATCCAAATGGGTTAGCTTTTGGCTGGATGGAAATGATTTTGACTGGCTGGCTCTAAGCTAGATATATATGATCTGAACTTGGACTCTCCACTGTGAGAAGTCTGGATATGATCAGGATGTGTTAGCTTTTGGCTGGCAGGATACAATCTTGATGAGTGAGCACATGGCTAGTAGGAGACAATCTGTAAAGGTTACGTGTATCTAGCTGGGAACAATCTGGGCATGGTATATCTCTGGCGGCTGGGATCACTCTGAATAGGCTGGCTCTCTGCAGACTGCAGAGAGTCTGGATGGACTGGTTGGCATGGCAGATGATGCTTTGAATCATTTATTTCCCAGCTGGCCCGAGATGGTCTGCTGAATGTAGTATAGTGGAAATCCAATAGTGAATGACTTGAAAGCATTCAAAGCACATCTTTTATGGTTCTGTAACATTTGACATCAAATCTGGCAGTTATCAAGCGAGAGTAAAGTTGCTATAATGTAAAAGCAATTGCCAGAGGATATTATTATAGATGTGCCTATGATTTCAAAGAAATGATGAAGTGCTTCTGGATACCAACCAAGTAGCACACCAGATATATGTGCATCTAGGGCGTGATGAATTCTGAAGACGAAACCGCTTGATCCTGGTCGTAGCCTAGTACTGCACCAATGCCACCAGACACAGCATTTACCTCCAGATGCTGTATTGGATTCCTGACACAGCAGTTGTTTTGAGGTACTAGTGAATTTGCTTCCATATGCATTATACTCAACTGTCGCAGCCTTGGTCTATGGTTACAGCCGTATGTCGCCTCTACAGCATTGCGTTGTCTGGGTAGTGAATTGATAATTTGGCACGATTGCAGAATGGTTTGCTAGCTATATGAATCATAGTATGCGACGTGTTACACACACTTGAAGGGACACTTGGCTCCCAGACACAGTTATAGTGGATCACTCCAAGCTGGGTTGAGCTAAGTGGAATGACGGAGCTCTCAGCTGGGAGGAGACCATTGAACATGGCTAGCTCACAATTGGCAGCACACAATCGAGCTGGGCTTGCTCTAACCCCACTGGCAATAATCAAACTGGGATTACTCTCGGCAGGCTGGAAAGGATACGACTGTCTGCCTCTCAGATGATTGAAAGGAAGGAAAAAAAATGGGGTGGAAGTTTTAGTATTTCATTACTCTGAACCTGAAGGATGAATTTGACTTTTTGGTTCTTCGTTGGCTGGACAAAACTCAATTAAACTTGGTCTTAACTGGTTGGAAACAACCAAGGTAGGATAGCACTCGACTGGCTGAACATGACAGTATTGGACAGGCTGTGTGCAGGCTGAATTTGATAAATAAGTACTGGCAAGTTAGTACCTCCATTACTGTTGTCTATACATCTGTTGGTATTGCGAAAAAAGAAAGTAACCATGAGAGAGAGAATGAGAAATATCATAGAGTTGAATCTAGATCTTAGAACATGGAATGTAGAACTATGAACTTACAAAATGCAGTTAAATGTAAGGGTGTAGAGAGAGGAATGCTTGATATGATATCTTCTACAAAAGGCACAGGGCCTAAATTGTGGCAGGTTGAATGGAGGCTGGCTGCTGACCATTAACCTGGGTTGGCTCAGGACAGTCTGGACTCAATTAAGCTCAAATGGCTCTTCGCTGCCTTGACATGATGAAGTTGGGTGGGCCCATGCCTGGCTCGGTAGGTTGGATGGCAGGCTGGAGATGATTGAGCTGAGCTTGCTCTAAACTGGGCAGTAATGCTGCTGAGAATCAAGCACAATGCAATCAGAATGGCCAGACTAACACTGCAGAAAAATATATGACTGTGTGGATGTATAGTGGCAAAAGAAGAATATGCATCACCGTACATCATATGGTGACACGATTGCATATCACTCTGCCCACCGACATTCCCGGTGCTGGAGTTATACAACCCGCAGTCAGATGGTACAAATCTACCTCGACATAGGAATTCAGTCTCAATGTTGGTAGACGATGGAAGTTGATGAATGACTGCCAATGGAGAGTGGCCAAACCATTCCGTCATTTCCCCCATCAATGCTGTCATAGCTGAGAATGGTGTAAGAAAAAGACACATAACCAAGCTCGAGTTGTAAAGTTGAACTGCAATTGGGTAACAGATCGATAGTCTATGTCAAGGCTCACAATCATACTCCATTTGCACCAACGAACCCAGTGTGTCGTCATGTGCCACTCCTTAACCCCTGCCATGTCCTGAGCCTCACCTTTCCATGCAAACACTCAAGGTAACACTCACAAGCTGAGTCAATAAATATGCCTCTTTCAGTGAAACTCTGATCATAAAGTAATGTATACATGAACTGTACATATTTTGATGCCGTTTTACTTCCATATGTCATATTTACATATCATCAATATTGATAGAGTGGCTTTAGAAGAACACTTCAACATTACTCAAAACTACCCAAAATGGATTATTTCCTTATCCTGTCTTTTGATATCAATGATATGCTACATTTGACAATCCGAAGTGACAGAGTAATGAATTTTGAACAATTTATGTATACATTACATTATGATATGAGTTGAATTCAAATATGTAATTGGGTGTGGATATTTGAGGATATTTAATGGGGTATGCCAAGCCATCAAAAAGCTTGAAGCTATGGGTTGTCAGCCAATAAAAATCCTTCATAGAGATGTGTACTACAAGTCAACCAATGAGAATGCTTTGAGCTAACCAACAATGTGTATGATATATAGAAAATGCCAGATTCCAGGTGTGCAAGAGGAAGTCAGTTGATCGAATTGTCCAATTTGATATTAACATCGTGATAATGAGTCTGAGAAAGTACCGCTCCAGTTTCGAAGTGAAGCAGAATAGTCATGGAGACACGGCCGATACTACCAATAGTTCCGAAATCTGCCCATCCTAAATGTTTGAATTTGTAGTATTTTGAAGCCAACTTTACACTGTTCGGGATATTCTTGTATTCTGTTCAATGGCTGCCAGAGCATTGACGAGCATGGGTGAAGTCGTTCTGGACCAGCTGAGAGCGCATCACTCTCCATTCAGCCTATCTGGTAGCATCTTGGAGCATCTGGAAGAATCAGTGTGGCTACTCGGAGTTTCTAAGATGTTCAGTTGTCACTTTCAAACCATTGTACATTCCCCTGATGGAGCAATGTCCAACGGTCTGGAGTGCGCTAAGATGCATACGTATATCAGTAGTAAGAATAAACATGTTACGGGAACCTTACGAGATTGATTCAATATGATATCGATTTGCCAATCAATCATGGTTAGAATATGAAGAGCAGTAGCTTCCATGCATTCTGAGAATGCCGCAATCATAATCACTGATGAGCTGGGCCTGCAGAGTTGGTCAGCAGGAATGAGAAGAGGTTGACAGCTCATGCACTTCAATCAAGTATAGGTATAATCAGTTTTTGTATTGCGTATAAGATTGATGTCTCGAATTAATGACCAACAACAATGGCAACGGTGGTGAAGAGCAGGGAGCCACATCCAGCATTGATGCTGAAGAGTCAATGCAAGACCAATACCATTATTTCAGTTTCCACTGAGATTAGCGTATCTCATTGTGACTAGTATCTAGGCTTGGTACAAGATATGAGTATTAGATTTCATTGTAGGATGCAGAATATTCTGGAAGTGGTCATATGGATGCAGGTGTCACTTTGGATATTCCTTCTTTCTCATCTCTTCTCTTTCTATTATTACTTCTTTCTATATTGGCCTAGTAGAAATGGTGTTGGTACAGATTTTTATGACCTATGCAGATAAGTCAGATGGAGGTGGAGTAACCATATAATGCGAATCAACTAAATGACAACCATATGGTGCTGATCCATGGTGGGACGCATGTGTTCATATGTTTCAATAACTGAAATGGCTTATTGACTGTTGTCTTTCCGTTTCCTACTCTTGCATGGGCTTATACAGCCCATGGGATCAGTATCTACCAAGAGATTTAATGTTACAGCTTGGCTGCATGTGACATTTTCATGGCTGTGTAACACCCACTTAATGTAGTCACCTTGCCACAAGCCTTGGATCCTGACAGTTGATCTTACCTTGGTAGGTCCTGACGTTCCTGATATCTACATTTGCAATCATATCTAGATATCCAACTTTAGATGTAACAATACATGGGCGTATAATTTATAGTTGAATTCCATTATCCAATGTTTTGGCTGTACAGGGCGACTACGTGGGTTATATTGCTTGCAGTCAATTACATTTACCGAAATGCCGTTTTCCTGGCATTTCTTCCTGATAAGGACTCAGTGCAATATCAGCTTGGAGATGGGTTGTATAGTCTCAGTCAACCGTAGGACAATGCTGTGCTTAGTTTCAAAAACTTGGTTTGACACAGTACGAGTGGAGGGGGTTAGGAAGGTTTCGATGCAGGGTGATGGTGTTGCGGCTGATTCGCAGGGGTAGTTGTGAGTGGGTTAGGGTTCAGGAGGTTCTTTTAAGATCACGAGGTAAAAATATTAGCGGGCGCTGGGCTCACAACCTCCTAAAATAGTGATGCCAGAGAAGCTTAATAGTATTCTATCTAAGAGGGCCACAAGGCCATATATATGAGAGTACCAGTACGGCTGAATGCCATCAGCCAGTATCAGAGTTAACAGTCATCTCCGGCCATACGAGACATCACCGTCTCCGGCCATACAAGACACCGTCATCCCCGGCCATATAAGATATCACCGTCTCCGGCCATACGAGGCTCATCTCCGGCTGAGACCTGTATATGCAATACATGGTGTTACCTGGAGTATCCGGTAGGAAATATGGCACACTCCCTTGTATATACCCCTGGGTCTTTCTCCTTCTCTCATTCTCTTCTCTCTGTACCTTAGTCTACACACACGGTTCTCCCCATACAGTAACACATGGAACGTTCTCCAAGCAAGGCTTTAAACCATCCTCCGAACGAGATTTTCCGTCACAGAGCTCCTGCGCAGATTGGACGACGATTTTTCAACTGTGCGGTTGCATCTCCAATGGCGGGCTCGGACTCGCCCATGGCCTTGCATGCAGCCCAGTACATGTAAATACCTGAGACCAGTAATATACTTTGTACTAGCGCCCACATCAGACACTAGCCTCCTCTGTTTATCTCATATGCATTCACATAAACCTCGTACCTCGCATCTCCGAGCTTATGACGACGATTGCAACAGCATAACTCTTTAACGGCCGAATGCTTAAACACCACTGCCAACTACCGCCCTTACCAACCTTCGTCACTATCTCTCTTATTAATGAACATATGCTCGCCACTATAGATCTGCAAGGTGTATGGAAGGTGAACTTGTCGGCCCTCACTGTTTTCAGAAACTCCGGCCGGCGGAGTCGGCTGCAACAATATTTATGCATATTGAGCACCCATCTACCGTTTGGCTTTGTTTTCGCCTGCGTCAGACATTGTAGCCAGGTTTGAGATTATAGGATTCGGCTCGTGGACGGGGAACCTCCCCAGGGTTGAGGCTATAGGACTCTAGTTATTTTCACTTTTCAAATGATCTCAGTCATGCCAGCGAATAGATCCCAATGCACGTATCGGACGTTCATCAGGAACCTACGGTGAATTGGTGCCGAGTGACCGGTGAAACCACTCTACTTTGCAAGCGCAAATTAGGCTATGTGAGCGCAAATTATATTTGAATATCGCTCATATTCTAATGTCTACGATATAACCATTCAATCCTGGTGATCCCTGGTAGGCGGACGTCCCAGTCCAAGTCATCGACTTCAAGCCTTTTTCCCCGCCAATATCTTCTCGGCTGACCGATTGTCAACTGGTCTTTCACAAATTTACAATCTAGACACTCGCAACAGTCTTCGAGCTTTCGACACGATGTTGGCCATTCTATTAATTGCTTCCTCGACAATATCACTTTGCAGAGCAGTCAACCTCTATGTAGCTTCGCAAAGCATCATCACCAGCCTTTCTCTAACCGGAACGGCTGGAAACTTCACCTTGCGGCAAACCTACACAAATGATGGCTGTGCCGCGGACCCATCCTGGCTGACATTCGATGGGGAAAATCGCATCCTGTACTGCTTCGACGATGACGTCACTAACAATGGCTCAATAAGTTCGTATACAGCTGGGCAGGACGGACGGCTGACGCAGATAAACCGTCTCGATACACCCAACGGGCCCGTCAGCGGCATTCTCTACGGCGATGCTGAATCACGTGCAGTGCTGGTCGCTAATTAGTACGTTTTCCTCCGCTCTAACTTATATTTTGTGCACGAAACACTGTCTTAATTTAGATACTAATGGCCCACAGTCACTCCCAATCAATTGCCACATATGGCACCACCGCAGACGGCATACTCGAGCGATACCAAACCTTCACCTTCACCATGTCCACGCCCGGCCCAGACCCCGGTCGACAAGCCCTACCGCATCCACACCAGGCCATCCTCGATCCAACCACACGATTTATTGTTATCCCTGATCTCGGCGCTGACGTAGTGCGTTTCTTCAGTTTCGAGAACGGCGTAGATTCATTGACCGAATACGAACCCTTGGTCGTCGCACCGGGTTCGGGCCCTCGGCATGTTGCTTTCTGGTCTCCGGACGGAGAGGAGAGTACGGTCTTCATGTACGTGCTGGCAGAGCTCGCGAGTGAAGTCACGGCGTATCGGGTCGATTACCTCGAGGATGGGGGACTAGGTTTCGAACAGGTCTTCAATATTAGCAGTGTGGAGGGGGGAACTGTGCAGCAGGGAAGTATGGCGGCGGAGATCATTGTCTCGGTGAGTCGTGCTCGTCTTAAAATCCCGGCCTGTGCTAATGGCTTTTGAAGCCGAACAAAAAATTCTTGATGGTATCGAACCGCAACGACAAGTCTGTGACAACTGCGAATGGACAGTCAGACTCTCTTGTTACCTTCGCGCTGCAAGCAGATGGCTCGCTTCAGTTTATCCAGATTGCGGCTGCTGGTGGTTCGACGCCACGGCACTTCTCGTTTAATAAGGCTGGTGATCTAATCGCGGTTGGGTTGCAGGGAAATAGTCTGGTTGTGATCTTGGAGCGGGATGTTGCAACTGGGGCGATTGGCGAGGTTTTGGCGCAAGTCAGCGCTGGGACAAACCCTGCTTGCGTGCTTTGGGATGAGTAAAATTTGTAGAGAAAGTATACTTCAGTGTTGTGCGTTTGCAGCCGTTGTGAGTCAGGAATCATGATGTGGTGTATGTAACAGTTACGGCCGAGAAGGTGCGTCATCATAGCTGCATCTCCAAGTCCATATACCGGCACCTGCGTCTGGACTGCAGTGAGAATTAGAAACATGCCCACTCGGTAAGAAAGACTGCCACACAAGGTGACATCGGATATGGATCAATAACAATCCGATTGGGGAAGTTGGGGACCTACGTAGCCGGGGCTCAGGCGGCCTCAAATCAGGCTCTCAAATGTGTTTATTTGTGCGCTGTGCACTTGGCCTCGTACCCCGGCCCTTGTCTAGTGTGTGTATTAGTATAAAATCAACGCGTGTGTGGTGTACATCACATAGTAAGGTGGACTAAGCTAGATTAAGCCAGGTTAAGTCAACCGATACTAAATCGAGATGCAAGAAAAAGTGAGGGGACGGGGCCTGGAGACATCACCTCACTGTCAATGCATACAACTACCACCTTGCCAATAAGCCAGAGCAAGCCCTCAGAAGCACTGTCTGAAGGTGCAACAGCCACTCCAAAACACTCTGAAGGGAATCTGATACAGTTATGTGCCATCAAGGGAAGTTCCAGATTAGTGCAGAGTGGGGAAGGGTCTACCCCACTATTGTCCCCAGACCACTGCCAACAGCTCAGAATGGAAGTGAATGAATTGGCATTGCGCAGACTTGCAGATGTAGCTCTTGACAAGTTGAAATATCAGACATCTAGTGAAACATCAGCAGCAGAAACATAACGTAGGTTGCCCTGCCATGCAGCACGACCGGGTGATGCAACACCCCGACGACACACCATCTTCGGAGTAAAAGCCGGGCAGCAACCACAACCACAACCTCCACCCACAACCACAATGCCTAGAGTCAAAGCAAGGAAGTTACAGATAAAGGAAGATACTA
>Ga0307515_10001495_pt1 | contig 52441 bp, 50 predicted proteins | sample 17_EM_MG_FD_194513 | JGI IMG/M metagenome (GOLD analysis project Ga0307515, IMG submission 194513) | Populus trichocarpa ectomycorrhiza microbial communities from riparian zone in the Pacific Northwest, United States - 17_EM | ecosystem: Host-associated > Plants > Roots > Unclassified | place...
ACCCGTCGCCTGGGCGACGGGTAGCGTGTAATTCTCCGTCAGAGGGTTCGAGGTTCCGTCAGAGCCGTCAGAGCCGTCCGGAACACCCGGGTGTTTCAGACGGAAACTAGGGTTGTTGCTGATGCAAGTGGTCAGCAACATGCTCTCTAGTGGGAGTACATGTTGGTCGCGCGAAGTGTGGGTACTTCGTTCACACCCGGATACTCTGCGGGACATGCGTGGTAATCACACATGGCAGTTGGTGGTCGTATGCGATTAAGAGAACTCTTCTCCGCACCTGTAACGGGATGGGATTCCGAGAGGCACATTCCGGTCTGGAGAAAAGTCTCGACCTTAGCATGACGTAACTGAGGGATCAATGACGTAGGCTATGCGCCTAGAGCGAGCACTACTCGTTGACTCGAGAGGTCTGGATCACAATGTAATCTCGTATCGGATACGAGCTTATGCGTCTTTAATCTACGTTGGCATAGTGTCGGTTGGTCGCCGACTAAATCTATGACGGAATTAATAACTCATGTGCATCAGGGATTAAGAGGCGATAAGCATAATCAACTTGGTTGGTACATGTTCCAACTACCGACTCGTACGTTTGCACAAGATGTCTGAGATAGGAAAGATAAGCTGATATCGTGTGATGGATGGCCTGATTGTTATGAGGAGCGTAAAGCTTTCAAACCATATTGCATGAACACAATTACCTGAGGGTGTTGTGGCAAGTTATTACCGGGCGCTAGGAGGGCGTGGCCGAGATAACGCTATCACCTTGAGAAGAGAGCACTGGCTATAGTGAGCCGGTGTTGGTCTAAGGAAATTGGGAGACATCAGCGAACAAGTTAGCTTTCAGAGAACACCGAAGACGATCTTAAAATATTATTAAGAATTCTATCTATCTATCTATCAATTCATTAAGACATAGTCCGCCACTATTTCTTCATTAATCAACCTACGCGATTACCCTTTATATGCCTCGTCACATGTATACACAATCCGAGTCCGCACTGCAACAAGTTGTCGAGACTTTCAGCAATCTTCTTTACAGTTTACAAGAGCACTACCTAACCCACACCTACCAGTGGTTTTTCGTTGTTGTCAACTAGAGGACATCGACTACCTGGTGCTACGATATTTGAACACCGGGTTATTACCATTCGAGGAATTTTCCGAGGAGTGATTGTGCGATGAAGAGGTTCAATATATATCTACAGCGGAGACAATCTGTAGTATAGGTTTAGATTGGCTGTTCCTGTTACGGAGGAACGAGAAGTTGAGTCTTAGGATAAGAAGAGGAAAGAAAGAGATACTTTGATAGGCGGCTGTACTTAGTTCAATAAATGTTGTATTGATTATTGGGACTAAGAACCCCCGTAACAACAACTGATTAAATTAGCTGATACATCCTCCCAGATGTGTTACATCCCTTACACTATTCCTTCAACCATACCGGGAGTAAGCAATGGGTCGAGGTAACCCACAAGCGGTCAGTGCATTGACCTGCGGTTGGGATGGGTTTAGTCCCAGACCCGGCCAAGAACCCAACCCGGTGTGTATTGGCGGGGTTGTTGCCCAGACTGGACATAAACCCGCGCTCTTCTGGCCGGATTCTCCATATAGCAGCGCCTCATTTCCGCGTACTCAGCACTTTGGCTCCAATTGAGCATTTGAGTTCTGATTGTATCACAATATGATATATATGTAAAAGATACAGTTTTGCATGATCTTCCACCTCCTGGTCTCCACTTTGCGATCCAATCAATATTCATTGAGTTGCTGTGAAATAAAGCCGGAAACCGTGCGTTTCTCGCAGTGACGCAACGAATATTGATCGAATCGCAAAGTGAACAAAATGAGGTGAAACTGGATGCAAAACTGCATCATTTACATATATATTACATTGTGATTCGATCAGAACCTAAATATATAATCGGAGCCAAAGTTCTGAGTGGGAGGGATTGAGGATCCCACTGAAGAACCGGGGGTTCGGTGCTGTTCGGTTTTTTATGGGGTGAAACCCCTTAGAGTGGTTCCAGTTCGTTTCCGACCCGGACCCAGAACCAAACTGCGGAATTGGACCCATTGCTACCGTTAACCAGACCATCTTCCTATAACCCCAGGAACGGCAAATCCGCCACCGGTGCTAGTAGATACATGGATACATAGATGAGAGTTCAAACTGAATACATATAGTCCTATCAGTGTTGAACCACAAGTGGTAGCTAGGACATCCAGGCGTACCAGCAGCATGCCCGAAGAGGATGATGTCGTTCGCAGACTGCTCTACAGCGATACCACATGCTCCCAGGATTGTGGTCGGCCCTGCCAGGTGCTTCCAGGCATATGGTTGGAGCTACCAAACATATTGTTGGCACTCAAGGGTGGTCCCAGGTGCTCCTGAAGGCCACTGCACCGGTCCCCAAAACTCTTGTATTTGACCACCCTGGTATTCTGGTCTGACAACTCCCCGTCACTCCCAGAGGCTCCAATTGACGAAAACACATTTTGCAGATGCAGGTCCACCTCAAGCTGGCGATCAAAGGAACTTGGATATGCACGTCAAGACCATGATCAATCCAGTTCGAAGATGTACTGGTAGCCCTGCTCAAACAATAGTCACTGCGATTGATGTGGTAGTCAATCGGGAGGCGGTTGATCGGAATGCATGAGAGGTGCTCATACTTGATTCATTGGGTAGATACCTCTCACAAATGGAATTGCGACAAGCTGACTAGACCTGTGAACTCTCATGCCGAGCTGGTTGGTGGTAGCTGCTATATAAGAAAGTGATCTGGGAGTTGAAGCTAGATTTGGGGGTCAAACTCGAGATTGTGGGAAAGAAGAGAGACAGGCTGACAGACAGTCAGTTATTTGTGGTTTGCTGTACTCAGTGTACATGGTACTTGGTGAAAACTCATGCTCATGGCATGGGGATATAGAAAGGGAAAACTGAACTTCCCATAGGTGATTGTGGAGGTGAGGACTAGCAAGAGGGAGGGAGGATGAAGATAGGACCAGTATGCAGGATATGAGGTGATGTGAAATATCAGGGGTAAGACTTGCCTAATTGGGTGCGGAATACCTTGAAGGGGTGATCTTACCTGCTGTATTGGGAATTGGAATTTGACTTGCAAACACAAATCTCTTGAGTCCCAGTTTCTCATGTTGAACTCCCCATTCTGTTCTAATCTCTCCTATTTTCATACTCAGCTCTACTATCTCCTGACAACACAGCATGAAGTGATCCATCTGTATCTCCCCAAGTAATCAATATCAGTTAACAGTGTGAAGAAAATGCACCAAGTACAGCTTCAACTCATGATCGACAGTCTCCCACTCCCAGCCAGTGTTTCATCTAACATGTGTCATGTCTCATCTTACATCTCTCCATGTGGCATGTTGTGATAAACTCTTACCATGGCTACTAACATAACATTAGGAATGAATTGAGTCTCAGCTCCCGTTGCAGTTTGCATTTGACCTCGTGATGATCGAACACCTCAAACTACTCCTCCTATTTCATCCAATCATGGCCTCCAAGTTCCTCTCTCAGTGCTTGCAATCCTGGCAAACTGGTATATCTCCAAACAAGCACATTACAACCTCCCAGTTCCTACCATCATTTGCTCAATGTGGGTATCCAGATTTGTGCAAACATAGCCTGAATGCAGATTGCGAAAGTCACATTCTCATGATCTCTGAGTTTGCTTGATGATGGCTTCCAAATGTATTTCCAAACTCACTCGATCACGGCCTCCATGCAAATTTGCATGCTCATACCATCACCGCGCGTGCGAGTGCATCTCTCGGTACAGTCAACCTCTTGTTCAAATTATATCTCCAACATCGGTCAAGTATACGCTCCATGTTCGCAAAATCATCAGCTGCAGCATCTTCTGATTGTCCCAATCCCAGCCTCCAAGTGCATCTCTGCACTAGCTCGATCACACCTCCAGCATGTGCATCTTGGATTCCACTGGACGTTGGCCTCCAAATGAATCTCCGAACCCAGTCAATCATGCTCTCCATGCTCATAAAATCATGGCATCCAGCATCTTGAAACTCACTCGATTACAGTCTACAAGTGCATCTCCAACATCTCCCAGTTCTGTGATCCAAGTACATCTCTAAGTTAAAGCTATCGCAACTGCCAAGTCCATATCTCAGTTCTCCTAATCACAGTCACAACTATCTTCTCTCGTTACACTCCAGTAGGGTCTGCAGTCAAGTTCAACCTATATCAATTCAGAGAGAATTCGATATGGGCTAGAGGTCACATTATGATAAGGCAAATTTTGTGACAATAACACAGACGAATATGATGGACATAAGTCGTTGTAGTTTCTGAACCCTATGAACCTCAGTGCTGAGACTATGATACTATGTTGAAAGTCACCTTCAGAGCTGCGCAGAGATCTGAGCTGCTCTCAAAGTCTTCCAGAGACTTGCACAGAAGTCCCAGTGCCTGCAAAATTTGACTATCCTATAATTCAAAGATCTTAGCACCCTGCATGGACCTCCATAACTACAGGGAATTTTCAGAAGCACCTCAGATTGCTCCTGCAGGGTCTGAGCGCACATTAGTTAGCTCCAGTGCGACATGGGAGCATTAGAAATTGCGTAGAACAACTTGAGAATTCAATTGCAGTGTCGGATAGATTCAGATATTGCTTACTGTCCAATTCAAACTTTCTTCATGGATTGACGGGTTTGTCTCGGTCCCAAGTTCATACTGTAGGGTTGATCTATCAATCGTGGTATCACTGATATTAATTTTCTGTTGGGATAGTATTTGAATTCCGGTCGAGTAACAATATGCAGAGGTAGAATCTTCGTATTGGTCTCAGAATCATCGGCTGATTTTGTGACATTGCATCTACAAACATGGTGTGAGACTCCTTATCTCCTAATCCAGTGACCACAGCATATCCAATGACTTCATGATGGAACACAGTGCAATGGAATATATGATAGAGTTCAGCCCAATCAGTATATGTATTGTAAAGATAAATATATGGATGCAAACTGACTTGGGAGTTACACTCATGGTAGGGTAATTAGTGATTGTACCTCTTGAAATCAATTAACCATAGTGAGCTAACAACAAAAAATACTACTCGCACCACTCGCTCACAGGTGATAGCATCGCACAGTTCAATATGGAGGCGGAGACATTGCGAGTAGATGTAAATGGTTCCGAACGCACTGTCATGTATACAGATAACTCAGGTGTCATCATACTGATTTATATTCTTGTAACTGTCAAGATTGCAAAGCAATGAGGTATAAGAAGTGTGAGCAAAGGGTCCGGGTAACCTGTGAGCAGTCCAGATTTGGACCGGAAAGACAGTTTAGTTTGGTTCCAGACCTGTCCAAAAACCAGAACCTCTGATTCTTGATGGGGTTGTTACTGGGACCAGACATAAACCCACGGTCTTTGGCCCGGGTTCTCCATGCAGCAGAGCCTTATTTTCACAAACTCAGAACATTGGCTCCAATCAAGCATTTCAGTTCTGACCGTATCACAATATGATATATACATAAAAGATGCAGTTTTGAATGTTCTTTCACCTCCAATTCTCCACATGGCGATCCAATCAATATTTGTTGCACCACTGCAAAACACACCCAATTTTTGGCGTTATTTCACAGCAACTCACTGAATATGGATCAGATCACAAAGTGGAGAATAGAAGTTGAAAGTGGTTGGAAAAGTGCATCTTCTACCTATATATCATATTGTCGTACGATCTGAACTCAAATACTTCATTGGAGCCAAAGTTTTCAGTTTGCGACATTGTGGAACCCGGCTAAAAACTACGCCGTCAGTGGGGTTAAGTTTTTTGATTGGGTACAACCCATTCCAACTGTTCCAGTTTGGTTCCAACCCAGACCTGGAACCGAACCGTGGATTTGGAACCGTTGCTAACACCAGGTCCAACCACTCAGTCATATGCAGATTTTGACTGTAGTTTCGGGAAAATTGCACTCCATTGATTCAAAAATCCATCTTGATCCTCAACTACATTACAGTTAACATACCAAGCATATTGTGAAAAAGAGTAATATATGATAATATTAATCAATAGTGAGACATCTTCTGACAGTAGGCAGTGGAATAATTGCCTAACGTTCAGCTGAATTGATCTGTACTGAGAGTTGAATTGATTTACCGATTTCAATGCAATGGCTGGGATTTCAGCCTCTTCTGACACTAACAGTCAATTGCAATCTCTATTAATGCCTATTCTAAACTTCAGGCTGTAGAACAATGTTAACTTTGTTCAAGTGTTGGAATGTTTGAAAATTAGCTAAATGATAATCAAGTCAGTTAATGGTTAGTTATGAACAGAAGTCTATTAGGATAAATAGTGGGCTGAAGGTACCAGTGACCAACTGTGTTGTGGAGTAAGATATGTTGTGAGCTGACAGTGCAGGTCATCTGTTGTGTTGTACAGCAATATTGGCAGTGAACAGGAATCACCTGACACATAGTCATTTACAGAGGAGTAACTGAGAGTCAAATTTTCTCTATTTGAGCTCTCATGATGGACATCAGTGGTCATACTCTATTTTAAGAAATGGGATTCTGTGGCAGAAATACAAAATCTTGTTAAAGTCAAGTTAAGCCTTGATGAAATGAATTTTTAACTTAGACCTCTTTGAGTATGTGTGGTATGTTGGGTGAGTGGAAGTTGCCAAGCAGCATCAGGTTTCTGCAATTGTCACTACCAACCACAGCTCTGTTGATGGACTTTGAACTACTGAAGGTACTGTCAAATTGGACTGTGGAGGTCGAAACATATTACTCGGGGAGTACCCAGATAAATAATATTTGTTCCAGGCCAGGTTTGAGTATGTAGAGTTTGGTGTGTAGTGTTTACCTTCGTGAAATGGACCATTCACACTGAGCTTGACAGTCACAGCATTGTAGCTGCAGCCTTCCAATACTAATCAATCAAAGATCCAGTTATTAGCAATGGAGATATGGCATGAGCTGCCTTCAACCAACTGTGTTGCATCTATAAGGTGAAAATTCAGGTGCATTACCTCCACAGATTCAAAGTATTTCAAAATCGAACAAAACAATCTGGGAATGGAGCAAATTCACATTTTAAAGTCCACATTTGTATAGGTACTTAACCTTGAGTGGCTCAATACTTCCGTTGAGGTGTGTCATGGATGAACTGATTCTCCAATAATGAATTGTGTCATGTACAAATTGGCTTCATAATATTAAATGAAATTCATGCGTAACTGGATTGCTGATCCGAGGTTTAGCAGAATTTCGATTATAGGGAATGATATATTCAGCTGTGAAACCTTCAGTTCAGCTACAAATATCTGAGCCATGTCTCATAGTCTGAGTCTCATGATATGGAATCTGAGCAGTTGTGGAATCTGAGTGATGTGGTGGGACATACTTGGTAGCAGAAGCTTCAGTTTTGAGATCAATATGTAAACCAGATTCTACTCCTATCACTTGTAGTTATATCTTCCTAGACTATCTTTAAGTTTAAGCATGGTTGCATTATTGAGTACTTGATCTGTCTTGATCAGAGCCAAAATGAATGCAGACTGTTGAGGTGCAACTGGATATGATTGATCCAAACCAACAAATTAACTGTTGGTCAGAAATGCCGTCTGGCCTTTGAATGCACAGTGAACCTTTTATCTGATACTGACCGAGCAGTATGTGATAAGCAGAGTGTTAAACTTTCTAATATAGCCTCCTAAATAGAATATTTCTATCAATCAGATACTGGCTAATACATTACACTACTGACGATGTATTAGCCCTGCTAGGCAAGAACAACAAGCTTCAATTGGCTTTTAAGAAGTTGAACAATAGGTCCCCAACAACCTCAATTACATTGACCAAATGTAACTTTGTTTTGGTTTACAAAACAAGTGCTCATCCATTGACTATATGGTAAATTGATCTACAGTGTTTCTGAATCCCAATGAAATCCAACTCTAATCAATCGTAATTTCACAAATTACAATTCCTGTATCAACACTTGATTCCCTTGAAAGTTGTGGAGAAATCCTCCGTTCTACACTGTAGTGCCTTACAACTGACAATTAGTGACTATTTGTATTGGTTGATAGGATTGGATTGGTTAAATATGAAATGAGACTTATGTTAATTTCACAGTGCCAATGATCTAAGATAATTATTCAAACTTTGGATCTGTCTGCAACTTGTATACAATCGCTTCAAGCTACAGTTTCAGTTTATCATACCACTTCAAATCGCAGTATCTCTTTGACTTCATGATGTTTGAATCACTGATTAGGCAATACAGTGCTTCGAATTGTGCCACACACTAGTGATTGTGGCAAATACTGATTCGATATTCATAGCTATGAGGGACTACATCCAGTCACCATTCCTGTGGAACTCTGTTCACTCCTGATGGACCCAAAGTTCAAATGCCAAGTACTGCTTAATGTATACCGAGATCTTCCGAGTTGTTATTGCATGGTAGGTTGGTTCAACAGTAAGACATGTTCCGCCCACTCTGGGTGTTGTTATGAACAGAGAGGGATTTAGTCCATCTTGAAATGTGAGCTTTGTTTCTGTCCACTTATTATTGACAATGTCTGTATACATGTGGAAAATACCCACCTGATTGGCAAAAGGCTTTGTTAGTGACTAATTCAGATAATGAACCATGCCAGGCAGGACAAAACAGCACTAACTTGTATATAGATGGTGTACTGGACAAGCAATCTTATATCCCTCTGGTGTTTAGAGGAGTGCCTTACTTGATGCTCGGTTTTGTTCAGGTTTGGGTTACTCTACTGGCTCATAGGCAGCTATTGATAGCAATTTCTCTCTAATCCATTGGAGTAATTGAGAATCCACCCGAGTATGGAGTTGCCATTCTTCCTACCATTGACCAGAAATGTCATAGTTAGTTTCAGGATCTCTCAATGCTAACTAGAAACATGGTAGCCACCATCTATGTACTCTCGATGCTCCTGCAGCACCTCACATTGTGTATCTTTCTGCTAGAGTCGTTCGTTTCGCTTGCTCTTGCTCAGTCCACTCTAGATCAAGGAGGTGTGCATTCTGCTTCATAATCGGAACCAGTGGTTACTCAATCATGAGTTTTGATTCCAACCACCTCCTGATCATCCAAGGCTCTGCAAATAGCTATAAGTAAACATGTTATTCCTCTAATACCAAAAATAGGATAAGTTACTTCAGCAGTGAATAAAGATTGAAATGCGACATGATAGTGCACTGCAAAAGAGGTGTTGAAGCAAACCCGACCGAACCTACATCTCCACTCTCTTGTGTAAAATAAATACAGACAACTCGTACTGCTACCTCCCCCGAAGGCTGGCAATCCTCTTATCTAAAGCCGCAATGAATTTGTAATAGGTCGTTTCACAAGAATCTTCATTGATGGGATCGTGCATCATATCTGATGACAAATCACAATCCGGGTCCGGGTCCGTATCATGATCGGCAGGCGGAGCCGGATGCATGTGTGGTCCGAGGATGTGTCGCAGTTCCCGCAGCATCTTCCCAAGTCGTCGGCGGAATTCCTCCCCCAAGTCAGGAAGCACGCATTTCTGGAAATCTTGCGAGCGCATCGACTCGGCGTTGGTATATCCTGATGTCTCCATGTAAACTGCTGTCCGAGATGGGCTCCGGAATAGGTGCTCCCCGTGGTGGCTGATGGAACGCAATGACCCTTTCTCATACTTTATGCCAAGGTAGAGAAGGACGTAGAGGAAGGATTCCAAATCATGGAGTGGTGTATGGATTAACGCCGTGCCTTTCAAAATTCCGATCGCCATAAAATTAAAAGTGCCGGTTCGTTCACTAGCACTGGAGGATTGGGAATTGTATTTGACCACCATATCAAAGTCAATTAACATTCCGGCTGACGCAAAACATGGGCCGTCAAGAAGCACAACATTATTAATAGAGATGTCTCGATGGATATATCCGCATTTCGAGTAAAGATGCCAGCATCCTATTATTCGGTCAGTTAGCAACCAATTACAAAATGCCAACTCAGAAGTGGAGAATCAATACCCTTGACGGCGTCACGGATGCCCATGAGCAACTGTGTGTAACTTTTGAATTGGTGGAGTGGTGTACCGATTGGTGAAATCACATGGCGCGACTTTGTACGGTCATTAAAAGTCCATATTCCGGCGGTGAGCAGCGTGGATTCTCCAACCATGTCTACAGGCCAATAGTTGTCATCCGCACCACCCACCATTCGCCCACTGCTTCCGCCATCTTTCCCCATCGCGGTCTTGAGTCGCTTTGTTCCAACAGAAGAAACCAGGCCTCCACTAGGTGCCGACCGCTTCAATGTGCCAATAGCATCCTTGACAGCTGCTTGACTTCCTTGGGGCACTAGAGATGGTGGCGTTATCGTCACAGCGCTCATTCCACAGTTTCGTCGAATCAAAGTCGATACGCGGCCCAGGTCACGACAGTGTTGTCAACCGTCCCGTCCGTCCGACATCACTGAGGACTGGACGGGACGGTGGCTTGCCGTCCGTCCTGAGTTAGGACGGAACGGCGCCGTCTTTTTTGAGGCCGGACGGGGACGGACGGAAGGGACGGCCGTTGACGGTAAATTTCCGTTCCCGGCCGTCCCCGGCGGTCATCGGCCGACATCCATTGATGATTTGCGAGTCTTCATACATGATAGATATTCAGTTATAATAAGTACATTTCTCCACTATCTTGACTGTGAAGCAAGATCCTTCAACATCTGCTCAATCCGAACCTGACTTCTTACTACTGATTGAGAGTCTAGAAATAGAGATAAATCTATTTATATCTTATACCGCACGCTCTACAGTTACAGTATATGTATTAATAGTCACTGCCCGATGTCGGCCGGTGACGGTGGATGACGGCCGATGACGGTATTTTTGCCGTCCCCGGCCTTGGCGCCGTCCCGTCCGTCCTGCAGATATTGCGGACGGACGGGACGGTTGACAACACTGGGTCACGATGGAAATAATAGTGGGGTAAACCAATGATATCGATACTAGAACTGATGGATTGTAGAATGTTGGCTTCTGTACTAGATAGTGGGGCTCACCACTGCTCCTTCACTGCGTAATCCTATTTCGCGGGCGGCTTATCTACAGGATCCGGATTCAATAATCGACCAGCAAAAACAGCGGTTCCGCGGCTGTGAATCGCGATGCGGCGTGCCAAAGGGTGTCTCACGTCGATCTCGAGACATTCAGTGAAATCGTTGGTCTCGACCTTGACATAGGGCAGGGGAGGATTCAGTAGTATATGAAAGAGGGTCATATCAGAGACAACATTCGGCTCTCCACCCTGTGGCTTCCAACGGATAGTAGGATCAAACCCTAGCTGACTGGAACCCATGCAAGCAAAACCAATGATCGCGTTGATGAAGATGGAGGGCTCCTTGTGCAAATTAACCAACCTTGTTCCCAACCCCCCAGCTCGGTCAAATAACCACGCGCGGAACTCATCCCTGCACAACGTAACCCCATATACCCACATCCTCGTTTTCTGGCTCCCAAAAATTTCACGCATATAGTTGGCAAGTTGAGCTACGGTAGAATCATAGTCGGAATACTTATTGCTCTGTTTTAACTCTGCGGCAAACCTAATTGTCTTCCATGAAAGCGTTTTCTCCGAAATGCTAAGCATTTCAGAGTCAAATATATCTTTGCCGGTGTTGTAAGAGACTATTGAGGAAAGAACAATATCAGATTTACGCAATGATTCCACCAGTCTAGCAATGGATCAGTCCAGACCGGAACCGTCCAGTCCAGTCCAGGTCCAGTCCAAGAAATATCTGGACTGGGATCGGACCGATCCCCGATGCTGACAGACTGGACTGGGCTTGGTCCGGACTGATCCCTCACGGTGTCGAGGGTTAGGGTATACTTTCCCGGTTATTAGTCTTTTAATGGGGAAAATATATCTCGATGGAGCCGAATATACAGACAGAAGTGGTATAATTTCGAACAGAGTGGGTATTCGGGGGTGAGTGGTGATAAAAAGTGAGGATGAGTCATGTTTTCAGTAGTACTTGGCTAAAAAGCAATGTCAAAATTATATGCGTAAATGGATCGGTCCAGACCAAGCCCGTCCAGTCCAAGACTGCCAGTCTGTGGATCGGTCCAGTCCGACCTTCCCATTAGACCGGACTGGACTGAGCCCTACCACGGACCGGGATCGTCTGGACTGGTGGAATCAGTGGATTTACGGAGACAGTCGCCATCCACAAGAGGAAGACCAGCTGCTGTAGAGTTGGCAAAGATACGCCTCCCTGCAGGGTGGTTTCTGGCTAGTTCGGCCGAAAGCTGGGGAATGACGGAGTTGAGCCACTTGAGCACAGCTTTCTCAGTTAGGATTCCTTGGGGCCAAGTAGCCCACTTTCCAGTGGAGCCCCCCTCGCCTTCGATGTAGAGCCCCTCCTTGATGGCATAGTCGTAAAGTGAGGCGAGTTCTGGGATCACTGGAAAATCTATCAGAGACTCGAGGAGCCCTGGAACGTCCCTCGCCATACATCCATGCAACTCATTATAAAGATACATATCCATATTTTGCCTTGTTGTACGAGAAGAGGGGCTATCCCCAGCCGAGGATTACCGCACTTGATCGAAGTTACGCCTGAATGGTGTCGAGGGCCCATACACAGGTGCCGAGAATTTTGGTCCCGATTCAACGGCGGGTGTTCTTGGGAAGTTGATATCAGGCGCTGAATGGTGGCGAGAGTGCGTATGTGGTAGTGAATCCGGAAATTCCTGCAGCTGTTTAGAGATGCTCGTGTCATCAAACGGGCAGTGTTGTCAACCGTCCGTCCCGTCCTCGCCCGCTAAGGACGGCATGTCGGCCGATGACGGCCGGGGACGGCAAAAATACCGCCATCAGCCGTCATCCACCGTCACCGGCCGACATGGGGCGGTTGCTATTAATTCATATACTATAACTGTAGAGCACGTGGTACAAGATATAAATAGATTTATCTATATTGCTAGACTCTCAATCAGTTGTAAGCATTCAGGTTCGGATGGAGCAGATGTTGAAGGATCTTGCTTCACAGTCAAGATAGTGGAGAAATGAACTTATTATAACTGCATATCTATTATGTATGATGACTCGCAAATCATCAATGGATGTCGGCCGATGACGGCCGTCCCTTCCGTCCGTCCCCGTCCGGCCTCAAAAAAGAGGGCGCCGTTCCGTCCTAGCTCAGGACGGACGGGACGGTTGACAACACTGCAAACGGGGACGGGCAGTGTTCCTAAGCGGCCAGGCCGGCCCGGCTGTGCATAGTCCGGGCCTTAGCGGCGGCTTTCAAATGAGGGCCGGGCCGGGCCTGCAGGCTTTTCCGGCCGGCCTGGCGGCGTTTCTTGGCGGACTAAGCCTAAACAGAATATGTTGTTCGAAAGATTCTCTGCTTCCTATACTAAGAAAGTCTCCAAAAGTACGAAACATAAACCATATCCAACCCAATCATCGTAACCCTGCCATTGCCGTATTCCATCCATCAACCAGACCAAGGCTTATGCAGGCCGATGCAGGCTTTTTAAATCACGTGCAGGCCGGCCGGCTTTTGACCAAGGCCGGGCCGGGCCGCCACTAGCGCAGGCTTTAGGATGGAGGCCGCTAAAAAACCGGGCGGCCGGCCGGGCCGCTCAGGAACAGTGGGGACGGGGTTGACGATCGCCTGAGACGCGGGGCAGGGTGACGTATGTCCGCCCTTAGTGCTTTTGCTAATTGTAAGTTTAGAGGTAATGTCGATGCCGGCGTATGGAAGGCTGGCTCGTTGGTTGTGCCATTGGTGTACATACCGGCAGCAGCACCGATAGAGGATGACATGGCGACTATTAATGGAATCAGTATATCGGATACAAGCTGTAACATAGGCAAGGGAGAAGAGTTAACAGAAGGTGAACAAACAGTCGTCTGATGGAGGTATATCAGGCGGGTAGTCAATGTGAGGGGTAAAGTGTTGTGGCGGTTGGTTAGGTTCAATCGCGCAACAGACAATGGATTCGTTTGCCGGGTAACTTGGCAACCCTGATGACTGAATCGCGCATGCAGGTTTGAACTCATGCATACGGCCCAGGCACCTTATTAGGGCGTGGGCGCGTCCAGCGCCCGAACCTAACAAGCCGTTAGCAGGGCACTTTGTAGCCACTCCCACCAGAGCCACCCACCTGCTCCCAACTTTGAGCACAATTAACTCCATGAGTTTCACTTTGGCCAGGATATTATTTATATATGAAATGTATTTAACCAGATGCTCTTTCACTTGCTTGCCTCCTCTTTTTAGTTTCCTCTACTATTCAAGTAGCAGTTGGAAATCAAGTACATTGTTTGGACAATTCTTAGAATGGCTAATGCATCTAAGCACTGCTTAGCACTCCAGGTATTTTGCATCAGGTAAATGATATCTACCTTATGCTTAAATACAGGACATATGCTACTAGCTAAATCCTTGATACCTGGCGCATAGATTCATAGGGATTACCATACAGTACATCTTGTCAATATGACTGTACAGTATATCATGGATGAGTAATAGGTTATCACTCTTGTCTAGTGACCAACTAGTTTGCCAGCAGTTAAATCATCTGGACAATCATGATATGCCATCCTTCTCTTAATTGTGGCCTTACTCTGCACCACTGGGTGTCTAGTTTGCCTCAGTATTGCTAAAGCTATAGTTTGGTGGTGACTTCTTTTACTCTTACCATATATAACAGCCACTCTGTAGCTTTAGCCATTCAACCACAATTTGATTATGTCTTCAAGTGTTACTAAACAGCCAGACCAGACCGGATGTGCATAGGCCAGGCGAGGCCACTCTTCTAGGTAGTGTATAAATGAGAGTTGGGCCTGCAGGTGATTCTGGCGTGGCCTGCAGGCATGTTCTCTGTGGCTGGATGGCTTTGTCCTGGTGGCCGGGCCGCATTTCATGGCGGACTATGCGTAAACAGAATATGTTGTTGGAAAGATTCTCCGTTGTGTTTACTTAGGAAGTCCGAAAACCACGAATCATGAACCATCTCTCACTCCATCATCGTAGCCCTGCCATTGCTGTATGCCATCCATTGACCAGACCAAGGCTTATGCAGGCCAATGCAGGCTTTTCAAGTGACCAGCCGGCCTGGTGGCCGGCTGTGTGGCTTCTGACCCAGGCCAGGCAGGGCAGCCCTTGGCACTGGCTTTCAGAGTGCAGCCCGCAATAAATCCGGGCAGCGAGCCGTGCCTTCTAGGAACACTGATGCTTTCAGAAGGGGTCATCCTGGAATAGGTTGACGGATTCAGCCCTATTGTACAACAGGTATTTGAAAATAGTACAATCCACACCGAGGTTTGGTTAGAAATACATTGTAAATACACCGTTTTGCATCATTGAACAGGTGATTTTTAAACCATTAGGGGGATGCTTTCCTTAAAGATTTGGTACTTTATGCAAGGCCCTAGATAGTTCAATCTTTTCCTAGGCGTATCTCCAGTTGAACTGGATCGGTAACCAGTATAAATCGAATACGCAAAGTGGACAAATGGTAATCGTAGTTTCAGATGCATCGAAATAAATGGTAACCAAATCCAACCATGTCGTCAACCAGTATTGGCAGTACATATAACTAATCGATTCCGTACTTTCTTTCTTCGATTCTCAATAGTTGTTTCTTCCTGTCTTTATGTTATCTCTTTGTCTTTGGCAAGGGTTTAATCCTTCCTTTCCAAGTACGTCGTAAAGGATCGGTTTGATACTGATTCCACCCAAGTACGTTGTATTCCTCTGACACAGATCGTTGTTGAATGTCTTGGGGCATTGCAGACACTTTTCTTTGAGTACTTGCTGCTTGCTGCTTGCCAATGTTCTTTTGTGTTTCGGAAGGGAACTGTTTATTGTCGAGGAAGTATTGTAATGCTGCATCCAACTTACCTCAAGCGGCTATCCACCAAATGCACGGAGCGGCGAATAGGTAGTGACGTTCCTTGAAAATGACAAGTACCTTTGCTAAAGTCCACAATATACTATCGCCCTCGTTTTTCAAGGTAACACTCATCCGAGGTGCTGGGCTACCGCTACAAAGCTAGTGGTAATTGATAGTATAATAATATGTATAGATATTATAAAAAGGCAATAATATTTTTAGGTCATCTTCGCAGGTAGGTTTTTCTGACTGTTCACTGCTAGAGCTTCTCCCTTCATCGCTGGAACAACGTGATCTCTTTATAGTTATGTTGGAAGGTTAGGTTACCTGTACTTCCATGCTATGAATCCAATGCTCATGATTGCACTATTGCAATCGCATCTTACATCCTTCTGAATGCGCCCGGTAATTGATTGCCATGCATCCCGTAGGTTATGTTGTTTATGCGATATGGTTATCAAGCTTTACACTCCTGATTACTCTCAGGTCATCCATCTTGTAAAATCATGTTAGACAATGTTTTAGATCATAACTTCAACATTGACATCTCGCATTTTGTTTGTTCAGTAGATGGAACATCTGATGACTCGTAGTCTTATCAGTGCTTATAACAACATGATTGAATAGCTCGTCGCTATTAATTGTCTCGCGCTTTAATTTAGCTATTCCGCATTCGGTCAGAGACTAGATCAGCGACCAACCAATACTACGCCAACGTAGATCATGACACGTACATGATGTTGCAATGCTTACTGACTCACGCCAATGAGCAGGTTTGCTTCGGGCCTTCTATCTTCAGTCAACATCATTAATCCCTCAGAAACCGCATTCTTAAGTCTCCACCCTCCGTTGACTGGTGAGTGCTGCAAGAAGTTCTGACCACTCTGCGCATGGGCGTGCAGATCCCAGTCACAAGGATATTGCATTTCGTCTGCTTCACACGAAGATCTGCGTGAACGCAACTTAACTGTCTGTTGTCTGGCTTGATATGATATAGTAGGCGTGGTCAATAATTATGTGCACTGCTGATGGTTTTTCACATCCCAGTAATGGGGATAGGATTGCGTCATCAAATTTGAATCCGCTGGTGCCAGTTCTGTTGACACTAATCGAACGACATGAAGCCCAAGTGTAATCCCGGTGAAAACCACTCGGCTGACGAACCATGACGTCGTCATCGTGGAGTAGGTATTTTCAATATGACTACCATAATTGTAATTGTATGTACTCCACTGCGATCCATTCATGTATCAATACTTCTGATTGGGGAAAACCCTTAACATAAACTTGGTAATGTACCATGTTCATTTGACCAGTATTTGATTTAAATACTCTATACAACAGAAGAGAGATTTTGACCAAACAATCATGATCTAAGGGATTAGGTGGTAGTTGGGTTCAAGGACAGAGCGAGCCACAGACTATTTGTAATATTTTGACTATCTCTGATTGGAATTTAGTCCTCTCAGTACCAAAGTCCCTGGTATATATTGGAAAACCATTCAGCCCTAGCTTGCATCCTACAGGTCATTTTCAGTATACCTTACATAAAAACTGCATTAGTTATAGTAGTGGATTTGATTCCCAACTTTTGTTTTTAGAAAGACTAAATCTGTCAACAAGAACCTGTTCAAATCTACCAGACCAGTATTGTGTGGCATTACAAACACTCTATATATACTGATAGCAAGAATAGCAAATTCCCTTCACAAATGGCGATGACACAGGGGGAGTACAAGGTAAACAAAACCTGTCCACTTCATGAACTCCCACTCACGTGATCACCGCAGTCCAAAATACTCTCCTTGATTATATTTTGTAATTAACAAGTTAGAATAAGAGTGTTGTAACGTATTACGCACTCGGACCATGGCTCCGATGAATGGCTATTCTTGAGAACACAATTTGGTGCATCATTCGGGAATTTGTTAGAGTACAAAGGTTCAATTTAGCCAATTCATTTGTAAAGGCACTGGGTTTACTCATGCCAACGGATATTGTACCTTGGCTCAAATCATGCTTTCCATTCAATGCTTGGCTCTAGTTGACATATTACAGGCATAATTGTCTGTACAGGGCTATTGATTGTGCTTATAACTTTGTATACAGTCTTGTAGAGATGGCGATATGCATTACTATGGTATATCAGGAAAGTTACATACTATGAGTAGTAGCAACAGTTCTGGACCGTCACTTCCGGTCCCGGTCTGGGTCCGAACTGAACTGTTGCCCAATTCGGGGTCCAGGTTGTAAAAAAACCCGAACCATCAAATCAGATGCAGTTTGATGGTAAATTCCCAACCCGTCTGAATTGGGCAGGTCGCCAGCGGGTCACCCAGCTGGTCGATGCATAGATTCAATGCAGGTTTTTGTTTGTGGAGTATGTTAATAGTATCTTATCAAGATCGCGTTTTCAAGCCCCAAGAATATGTTTTTGCATGCCTTGCAGCGTGAAAGATTGACTAATTTGGAATCGGTGTTGTACCTTTCAAAAATTGTATCATTGCCTATCAGGGCGGTCGATCATTCTGCTATGAACGCGAAGATCAGGGCAATGACTTGATGACCAAATATGCAACAACTAAAACTGTTGACACTCCGTTGACCCTCATTTTCAGGATGCGGCAGGGAGCATGTCGGTGGTGTTTATCTAACAAAGGGCAACCAATATCGGATAAATGGATGTCTGCGACCATTCGGAACATATCTTATTCAAGATGCGAAGCTGAAAATTGTTGACTCTACTTTGCCACTCATTCTCAGAATGGGGCGGTGACTGAGTTGCTGTCATTTCTGCCTATGACAGCTGCCAGTACATCAGTTATGCATAACAGCGACCAAATCACTGTGTAACTACCATACTTACAAAACCACAAATTGTTGACGCTCAGTTGACGCTCAATATCAGAATGGGGTGCTGACCATGTTGCCGTCTCTTTTGCCAATAGAACCTGGCGATACATCGGTTATACATAACAGCGACCAAATCACTTCATAATTACCATACTTACAACACAACAAATTGTTGACGCGCCGTTCGTGCTCATTTTCTGAATGGGGCGGTGACTGTGTTGCTGTCTCATTTGCCTACCACAGCTGGCATTACATCCATTATGCATAACAGTGACCAAATCACTGTGTAATTACCATACTTACAAAACCACAAATCATTGACGCTCCGTTGATGCCCATTCTCTGAATGGGGCGGTGACTGTGTCGCTGTCTCTGTTGCCTATAACAGCAGCCAATACATCGATTATGCATAGGAGCGACCAGATCAGTGGGTCATTACCATACTTACAAAACCACAGATCGTTGACGATTCGTTGACGCTCATTGTGATGTATCGTCCATTCACCATCTACCGCCATCAATCATAGTCTTCATCATATTTGGAACTTCTTGGAAGTCTTTCTCACAGAATGAGACTTGGCCCAGTGGCAAAGCCAAACGCAGTAACATTCTTGCACTGTTCGCTCTCACATGACTAAAATTCATGTATCTTGTCAAAAGGTTCACTGCGCCTGCTATACATCTGTTCATCAACTGGTACTCACAAGCTACTGCTCAGCATTCGCCCATTATATATCTCTAGCGAAGACTCTCGGTGAAGATACATAAAGAAGCTGGTGAAACATTGACACATTCTGTCCTACGTTGTCTTCACTCCCTCATTCCTCCTCGTTCCAACTGCATTGACCGTCATCATCACCTATTCAGCCTGTCTTGTTGAGTTCAGTGTAGGCTGAATCAATCCGAGAACGTTTGGTGCGATGAAAACATCCCGCTGCTCTGGGCTTTCCGGATCATGGATGCCATTGTCATTTTCTATATCAGATTCAAAGTCCGCCGCGCAATTATCTTTACCGTCATTTGGATTATCTAAGTCCCCATTCCAGTGAAGCCAATTGTCAGTGTCCAAAATGCTTTCGGCAGCGCTATCCTCATCACTTTCGACTGGATGACGGTTGATTCTTCGAATTCGGCGGACATTTAATACTTGAGTTCATTCTCCTGGGCGGTTAGTTGCAGGCAAAGGTGGTGGCAAAGGAGATCTTTCTGACAATTTGAATGCAGCCACACGATCATGTTGAAAGAGTGACCACGATGCTTTGAAGATATCTTCCGTGTCCGAAATGTATCTGATGGCTGTCATCTGCTTGTTGTGAGCGCGAGATTCCTCCTGGGTAACACGTATGTTTTGGCTGCCCTGCCACATCTGCAAAATGTTGTGAACCTTGGCCATTATCTGCAATTTTCTTTATTCCGCTTCTTGCTTCATTGCCGAGTCTTTTCCTGTGTTCATTGTATCCAATTCTCGGTCAGCGCCTACCAAAATCCCATTATTGGCTTGAGCAAACTGCCTTACAACGACTTGTTCCCGAAGGGTCTTGCCTGCGATTTCTGACTGTCACCAGCCGATGACATCTCGGCCAAGGGAGGAACTGGCCTCCAGTCCGACACCATGAGGTATGATGGAGAAGATATCGCACGTCCCATTGGGAAGATCGGTGTTCTCTGTGTGTGTTCCCTCCTGTTGACCCCAGCAATCACTTATGTCCTGGATCCGGAATGTACTGCAAATCTCCATTGGGTCGCAGTCGTAATCATTCAGATTTGGATCAATTTGCCCCCAGTTCTTTTGTGCTTCAAGCAGCAAATTCAAATATAGCCTGGTAGTGGTCAATATACGTACTGCGCGATCGCATCCTCCGGGTGTCATATCAGCCACATTGTTAGGCGTTAAGCATTCCTCATCATCACTTCACAAATCATATGGATCACGGGATGATAGAGGGGATCCTGAAGGCATTGCAAAGAGGATGAGATTGCTGCTTGGTAAGCTTTCGTGTTGATTGACCGGCACACGTCGATGTGTGGAACAGTATTCATTCTCAACGTACTTCAGAAAGGCCTCGTGGTATCGGGTCGTATAGAATCTCTCATCATCAGGACTGATATCTATTGCCTTGCCACACTTTCTAAACGACCACAACTTCCAAAAAGAATCGAGGATATGTTCAGAAATCAGCAGCATGCCTGTCGTTGGAGTCACATCAGCGTAGTATTTGAACAGCTTCTGTCGAGCTAACATCACAGCGAAGAACAAGTATTCCTTCCATGGAGTCTTCTTCTTGGCCAAAGCTTACATCACGCCATCCATGTGATCGAACATGTCGTTGTACATTGTGATAACGTGATGCTATGTGACTGTATGCCTCTTTGACAATGACAGGGTCCAATATCGAAATGGCCTCAATACCTTCATGACATACTTCACATTGGTCCACTCATTTTGAGTTGTGAAAAGTGGCCAGTAATCAGTGTAATCCGGATTGTGGAGCCACTCACGTGTGAATTACCATAATTGGTAGGCGTGTTCCAGCAATCCCATTGTTGGGTTCCCCCATGTCTTCACATGCATAATTGGTAGTACCGCGATGCGAACTTTCGCTTTTTGACAGTCACTGAACTTGTTTTGACAATCAGGTGTCAGTGTAATCAATACAGCAAGCATTCTCTGCTATATGAAGGTCAATTTCAGGACTTCCAAAATATCATGAGATACGCACTGCCCCAATTGTCTTGGCTAAACCTGCTTTCATAGCCAACACCATATTGATTCTAACGTTGCCCTCTTTTCGAAGTCTTTGACTCTTCCCAATGTCAATACTCTCATTCTCTTCAAATCCCTGATCGCGCTCATGGGCTTCCCAACACTTGTTGTGGCCTTTTACACCAAGACTGTTCATGAAAGCACCTAAAGCCAGCTGTATGACAAGCGCCATGCATGGTATGTCGTTCTTCAAGACAGGCCACTGGATTGCAGAAGCTTCAAGTGTTGATTGCAGCTCGCGTGTCATCGAGTATTTTGAGGAAGCATTATTAGTCGTGATACCAAGCGAACAGCCATAGGTAAGCTCAAAACGATCTAGCAGGTCCTTCAAATCTACGGCTAGCCTTTCTCCAGTATGTTGGCACGTGACCTATCATCGTCAATTAGCTTACGAAACGGGAAAAGAACAGGCAATCAACCTCATCACAAGTAGGTTGAACTTCATGCAATGCCCACTCTCGATCCATATAGTAAGCAATGACCCACGTTATGGTTAGTTTGTTCGGAGATGTCAATCCGTCCAAAGCTAAAGCCACTTCATTACGTGACGGGAACTGCTTCACAATTACATCAACGGTAATTGCATATTCCCTCAGGCAAATGTTTCTGAAAGCCATACCGGACGGCAGCACTAGGTCATCGCGTAATGCCTTTTATGACCGTTGTAGCTCTAGATTTGATTTTGCGATCCATGGAATATGAGCTGAAACAAATCCTAACATGAGGTAGCGATTCCACATGTCTTGGTGCAATTTGGAGCGTTTAAAGTCCTTAGCTGCCAGTTTAGAATGTTTTGTCTGTCATTTTGGTCAATATGGATCAACCTGGATGTCAAATATGATCTTCCTCTGCCCACATACTATTGTGATTCCTCGACTTCCTTGCCTCTTCAGGATGGCCAAAGCTTTTTCATCAACCGTCACACTAGTAAATTCGGTAACCTCTGACTCTGTTAATTTGGTTTACTTTGCGATGTGAGCTTTGCCAGCAAGTGTTTCCCCATCGTGCTACTCCCATGTTCTGATGGATGGCGAAGAACATGATGACAAACGATACATAAGATGCCAGGGCTGCCAGTCTCCTCCATTCCGCAGTGTACATAGAATCGCCACGAAGGCGCATGTCTAGAATCATTCCAAGCAATTAGCCACGTTGAGCCGACCTTCATTGAATCCCACCAAGCATCGAAGACGATTTGTAAAGTAAGGTCTCTCAAATCACGAATAAACACACGTTCGGTTTGGGAAAAGATCATAACCATGAGCAACGAGGTGTTTCAAGATTCATAATCAGACATGGGTGTAGGAATCACAAATCTGGGTAATCTGACTCAAAGGACTGCCCAAGGTAATGATATAGTAAAGCAGACTGTGGGGTCTTAAATATTGACTTTACATCTACAAGCAAAAATGTCAGATCTGTGAGACATTGGATGCATATTTGTAAAGTTGTATACAAGAACAGATTGAAAAGGCTGACCGTGTAAGACTCAATTCTGTAAAAATGCGATGCTGTTCATTGCTGTGTAGCTTACTGAGCCTGCACAGAATTTGTTGACGCTTGGTGGGCGCTCGATGGTAGCAGGCGGATGCGATATTGTTAGGAGCATTTTTGCCTGTTAATGTAGCTGATATGTTGATTATGGGTTAATGCCTTTCCGTAGCCGTTGTATTGTCCAGGATGCAAGACCGAGAATTGTTGACTCTCCGTTGACACTTATCTTTAGGAGGTGGTTGCGCCATTGTCACTAGGATTTTTCCCCATAAAGGCGGCCGAGACATTGATTATGAGTTAATGTCAAAGAACAGCTCTTTGAGTGCCCATGATGTAAGACCAAAAACCGTTGAGGCTCCGTTGACAGTCATTTTCAGGAGGTGGTAGGGATGTCTTCGCTGCTATTGTTTCCCATGAAGGCGGCCAAAACCTCGCTAATAGCTTAATATTATCACACAGCTGTTTGATTATCCAAGATGCAAGAAGAAAAATCGTTCAAGCTCCATGGACGCTCATTTTTGAGAGATAGTAGCGATGTTGATGCTAGTATTTTTGTCCTTACAGGCGGCCAATACTTTGAGTATGTGTTACAGCGAACATGTCTTCTGTTTACTTATCGGACTCACAAGACAGAAAATTGTTGACACATCATTGACGCTCATTTCCAGGATTGTTCAACGAGCCTGTCACTATCTTTTTTGCCTATAAAACTGCCGATACAATCACTTTGGAAGGATGTGACTATGCAGCCGTTTGTTTGCCGAAAATGTAAGACTAAAAATCGTTCACGCTCCGTTGACGCTCAACTTCACAACATACTGACAGTCAGTGGGTGCCCAACAATTGTACGTAAAAACGCATATAGTCGTCATTGGCAGCCAATGAATCGTTTCTATGTATAACCATTTGCATCCAAATGCTTCCAAGCATCTCGATTTCTGATCCACCACTATACACATTGTCTTAGTGATAAATGACGTCGGCCCATCAAGTCCCAGCGCTTTCGGTCAGCAATCAACCGCATATAAATCCTTACACTAGTGTTTGAGATATTTAGTCAGACTTTATCACCTTTTTTCATACAGCTTATTCTCTGCAATTTTCATGACCTACCTTAAGCAATTTTCAACACCCCGACTATGGGCACCAGATCTGTGCATGGAGTTATGCAGTTGTATCCATGATCGTATGCAGCATGACAGTCGTCATTTATCCGGCCTCATATTGTGCTTTGACCGCTGCATGTATGCCCCGTATGACATCACTGACATATATTTCGTTTGTGAGCTTGGTCTGTAATTTGTTTCTAATGGTCTCACTTGATAATGACAGGCAGGACGATATCACATTTGTTGGTCGTCAATTAACGAGATTTGATGTCCATAACATTCCCATGGCCTATCCGACCCCTGCACATGCATAGAAGGATTATCATGTCTCACAATTTGGTCACTGAAATCAAGTAAATGCTGACACTCAGCAAAATAGAAACAGGTATTGCATTTCCAATTCAGACATCATCACAAATGCCAATTGGCCTATTCAATCTTCCAGCGACGCAGCAGCCGTCACCATGTCCTCCTGGGAGTCTGATTTCTGTATGGTAATTAGCTAGGGACACGATATGCTGGGGTCAAAGCTTATGGGTTCAACATGCTTCGATTTCTAAGTATTGGGTAAATCAGGCAGTGGGCCGGGCAGGAGGGATGGAATGTGTTTGTGTCTCTTCAGTTTCCGCGAACCTAGCCTCCTCTGACTAGTCCCTGGTTGTGAAGTCACTTGTGGCATTGGCAATTCTCCAGGGATGCAATCATGAGTCTCCAGATGCTCACTCGATGTCGTCAGCACAGATGACTTTGCATCATCTGCTGCCTGAGGTTGAACGACAGCCGGAACCTTCCATTCAGTCATCTCGTACTTCTTGTCCCTCTCACAGAAGTGGTCTGCCGCGTCTTCCCAGTATTGTTCTGTCAATTCTTCGAACTTCACCTGCCTCGACCAACAACGCTCCATGCGATACTCTTCAGTTTTCGGGATTGTGCCCATCATCCGCCTGAGTTTGTCATCTTCGCGAAGCTTGCCCCCCGCAAAATCTTCTTCATCATCATCCTCGTCTTCCCCATCATCCCCATCCTCAGAACTTGCAAGATTGCTCAGACTATCCACGATCGCGTTCAACATCTCTTCACATGTTGTTTCAAGCTTGTTGGTTGTCAATCGTACCTTTTCAGCATTTCTCATATCATCCTGCTCCTGTGTGATTGCTCTCTCAGCGTCTTCCACTCGCTTTCGTGGCACAGCGGTCTCTCATTGCACATAATGCTCGATCCATTTCTCCTTCTCTTGGTGGCTGAAGAAGTGCGTTTCCTGTTGTTTCCCCGCCGCAAGCTTCATTTTGGATGGCAAGCTATGCAACGCTCCAAGGGCTCGGACCCATTCTCCTATTAAGCCGCTTTTGTCCTGCTTCGCTTGATGACGTCATTGGGTGGAGCGATTGGTCAATTTGCATTATTTCCCTGCCAGCAGTGGTGAAAGGTCCTTGTTCGGAATATTGACCATTGTATTTTGTGTTGACTTTGTTGATGGACGAGATGTTGGATGTTGCACGATATGGACCACATAGAGGCAAGCTGCGTCTTCTATGGCAAGGTTGGTACACTCAATCTACTTGAACAAAGCAAAATGTGCATTTTGACCGTCACTACATTGGGATTAGCAATTCTAACCATACATCACGACATGATGTTTAGTGTCTGTATCATGTAAGTTCCCAGGGATTTGTTGAAACAAACATCAGCAGACGTCCTTTCCGTCAAAGGATGTACTATTTTTATCACACAAACACGAGAATTTGATGGTTCTTCACGGTTATTTATCCCTGTAAACACACCCACAACATTGGACATACTTGGTGAAAATCGCAGGATGGTTGGTAACCCGTGCAACCAGCAGCTGGACCCAACAGGATTCATCTTGTGTAGAACGAGCAAGTTGGTTGTTATGGATGCCATTTTGGCTTAAATCTAACTCTGTATTCCTCAGGACTTCCCACTTCATTTCGTTATCATCATCTCTTTATTTCCACAGCAGCAAATCATGGCTCCACAAACACATCAGCAAGGTGAGGGTGGAACTGAATCGAGCAGAACGATGGGCATTTCTTCCAATACGCCACCCGCTGAGACTCAACTACAATGCAGACACCACTTTGTTCACTGCGACGCTGCAAATGCAGCCACCAGAAACATGACCCTGGAGGCACAGTTAAAAAGTGTCCATAAAAACGGAAGCAGCAAGAATAAAGAGCACCAGGCGATTGGATGTAAGTGTCGTCATATTGAGGTACACAGCTGTCAATTGATGATATATCATACAGCTGGAGTACGTAGAGAGGTACGTGACCAATTCATAGCCGCCCATAATTGGAAACCCCCATGGTCTTCAAATGCATTTGTCCGCATATTCTACAAAATCAAACATCATGATGTCGTCAGCTCTGGGATGTTTGCGGACGAACTTAGTGATAAGAATCCCTGACAGTGCACCGAACAGGCTCTAACTACGCTAGCGGATGCTACAGAAGCGTATGTGGTCGAGGTAATAGCCGAATCAAATATGTTGATGCAGGAACTGATTCCCATGTAGGTTTTCAACATGTCTGCAACTGTGGCAAGGCAAGGAGGTCGGGTACAGCTAGAACAGTCTGACATGCGCCTGGCTTTGAATATGGCCAAAATGGCCAAAGGGGGGTTTTCGGGGGTCGCTGTGAAGGAAACGCATTTCTTGCTTAAGAAACGTTGGGCCGAAGTCTGAGAAGAGAAGGAGTGTGGATTTGAGTTTTGCGGGTAGGAAAATGTGAACGCTGCGATGGAAAGACACCCAGCTATGCTTCGGGAAGATTAGACTGACGGCTGCCTTCCGTGCCAAAATGGTACAGCGCAGAATCCCAAGAATCGCTGGGGACGCAAAGGCACAGGTGCACCTCCCCCAATGCGACTCAGACAGTCGACACCAGGACCAATGCCACATCCACCCGAAATGCCACTTGTTCCACCCAATTACGACGAGGCAGCTCATCTATCCGAAATCAAAGGTGTGCCACCCGGATATGTGTATATACATACTCCTCTTCCCAGTGCTCAATTTGTCAATCATGATGCATATGCCAAGGATCGCAAGCGTGATAAACATTTTGATCCAGATTTGCTGACTGATGAAGAAACATCCACTGGTTAGTACACTATCTGCTGCGTGGTAATGCAGCTGACATCCATTTTGCAGAAGACAGCAGCCAGTTGAGCGAACCTGACAGTGAAGATGAGCATTGATCGAATGAGTCGACATTGTTGAGTGTATTATTATCTACAATCAGCGGACACTTTAAATTATATTTCAAAGGATCTATTTATATGTATTATTAAAGAACATTGTTTTGATGAAGGAGAAAGTATATGAAGACAGTACAAAGCCTGCCAAAATACAATTAATGATATATTACGCCAGAATGAATGATGACATATTGTGGATACACCCATGGCAAAATGAGCGCCAACGGAGCGTCAACGATTTTTGGTCTTGCGCCATTGGTCATCTGCTTGGTGATTGGCTGAGACCATTCATAAATGCGGCATTGGCTGGCTTTATAGGCAAAAGAGCGAGCCTCATGCTCCCTGCCCCATTCTGAAATTGAGTGTCAACAGAGCATCAACGATTTTTGGTCTTGTATGTTGGGTAAGTGAAAAGCGATATGGTTGTTCCTATATATAATCAAAGTGGTGGCCGCCTGTATAGAGAAGAATCATAGCGACACGCTCTGTGCCACTTCATGAAAGTGGGCATCAATGGAGCGTCAACGAGTTTTGGCCTTTCATCATTGGTAATCAAAGCTCGATGCATTTGGCATTGTGTATATAGAATAATCGGACAGTGTTTCTAGTCTAACACAGTCATGAACACTTCGTTAGTTCATTGGAAATGGATTTAGTTGTCACTGTCCGGGAAGTTGTCACGGGAATGTCGCTTCGTATATGCCCAGAGAGGTTGCCAATTCCTTCTCGATGGAGGGTTGCAATCATGCGCCACTTATATTACCCAAGACGCGAGACCTTGAATCTTTGACGCTCATCTGACGCTCATTTGACGCTCATTTTCACCACGGGGCAGGGAGGGTGTCGCATCTGCTTTTGCCTATAAAGGTGACCAATACCTCTGTTCTATCTAGCTGCAACCAATGCCAGCTCTGATTACGCAGGGTGCAAGACCTTAAAATTGTTGATGCTCTGTTCACGCTCATTTCCAGGATGGGGCAGAGAGCTTTCGTCTACATATTTTGATAACAAAGGAGGCCAGTTGATCCAAAAAGAACTTCGACGTGCCATCGTTACTATTTTATGATGAAATGAAAGATATCTGAATGCGACCATAAATAGAACAACCTGAAATGCTAAACAGGAGATTTGACACGACCGGAATAGCCAAACATGGCGAAACCCGCAGGTTGACGGGTATGGGGCCGGGTATAGACCGCCAAGAAGCAGTGCGTCGGGTCATTGGACAGTTCTTGAAATGAACTGAACAGTTGTTCTGGTGCAAATCCAGACCACTGGCAGGTTATTCTGACCCCTTGCTAACACTACATACTATGATTGAATTGAAGTATCATGGTACACAGCCCTGCGCACAGGCATTTGAGAATACAATGACATATCGTTAGAAATACAATCTGCAGTGCTCATACAAAGCTGTCCAAAGGTATACTGTTCACTTAACTACTGACTTTTGGACTAGTACACACTATACAAAGGTAGTAACATCTTCTCAGGTGATATATTGTACCTACACAATCTTCCAGCATAGCAAAATTGAACCTTCTGTTTTGGAAAGGTATTATTTACACAAGAGTACGATCAGAAGAGTAGAAGATATGGAGGTTACAGAGGTAATATCCTGAATAACATCAACGATAATATTTCCAATACTATCATTTTCCTATTGAGTCAAAACTCAATATATATACATAAAAGCTACTTTATCTTTTGGATTTAGTTAATTACCCTAAATTTCATTCCAACTTACTGATTACTAAATGCCAAAGGTTAAGTAAATAATGAACATTGACTTGATTAAGTAAAGCCAACATGTTAATAAAGCAGCATGGGTTGTTAGTCTACAAGTATTAATTGGCTGTAGTTCATGGCTATACAAACTGAATTGGACCAATCATTACTGAAAGCAATTTGTTACAAGACTAAATTGTTTTCCAAACAGTATGATTTCTCAAAAATTACGGCACACACAACATGAACTTACCGTATAACAGCACTATGAGGATGGAATAAATAACAACAAGTTTAGGCAATACACATAAAATTGTATCTCATACTTACAATATACTTAAGCTGAGTATACTCCTGTCTAGTGTGAGCAACGGTTCCAAATCCACGGTTTGGTGGGGTCTGGGTTGGATCCAAACTAGAACGGTTGCGACGGGTTTTACCCCATCAAAAAACCGAACCGCACCGAAATAGTGGTATTTTGGCCACTTCCAAAATTTTGCTAACAAAGAACTTTTCCTCCAATTCAGTATCTGAGTTCTGATCATATCACAATATGATATATATGTAAAAGATGCAATTTTGCTTGCTGTTTCACCTACTATTCTCAACTTTGCGATCCAATCAATGGTCATAGCATCACTGCGAAAAGCGCCCAATTTTCGGCATTATTTCACAACACTTCAATGAATATTGATTGGATTGCAAAGTTGAGAATACAAGGTAAAAGAGTATGCGAAACTGCATCTTTTACGTATATATCATACTGCGATAGTATCAGAACTCAAATACTTAATTGGAGCCAATGTTCTGAGTTCGTGAGAATGAGGCTATGATGAATATAGCATCCGGCCAGAAGACCACAGGTTGATGTCTGGTTCAGGTAACAATGCCACCAAGACAAAGTGCGTTAGGTTTTGGAACGGGTCTGGAACCAAACCAATTGGTGTTTCCAGTCCAAACCTGGTCTGCTGGCGGGTTACCCTGACCTGTTGCTATCACTACTCCTGTCTGTATATTTGATATATATAGACTATTGAGTTTCTCAGTACATGTTATGTTGTAGTAGATTACATTTGGTATTAGTACACCAGCAAAAGTGCAATTCGACGATTGGCTCTTCTACATGCACACACGTATGCATGCAGCTCACAGTGAGCTCCCCATTGACCCGCGTCTGACAGGCAGCTAATTGTCATCTATAGTTGATTCATAGAGATGTACACAGGGGCCAATGGGATCATATACAGCTGACGGCCAGTGATGGACATATACTTTTTTTGACAGCATGCAGTCTTTGCTGTTACACCAGTACTGTACACACTATTGCTGCAAGGATGCATGTGAGCCTGCAGGCCATTGAGAGCCTGCTCCAGAGCCTGCTCGAAAGCCTGCTTGATAGCCTGCTTTCAATCTCTCCTGAGAGAGCTTCACATTGGGAGGTGTTGAGTATTCCACAGGGAGCTTTTGGCCCAGGGAAAACCCTGAGTTTGTAGAAGCTTTGGCTAATAGAAGGCTCTAAGTCTGTGGAAGCTTTGGCTACTAGAAGGCTCTAAGTCAGTGGATGCTTTGGCTACTAGACAGCTCTAACTCTGTGGAAGCTATGATGCTAATGTTGAACAAGACAACTTACTTGGCTAACTGCTTCTTGTACTATGATCACCATCACTGACACCATCATCATCGCCATCTGCACCATTGCCATCATCACTATCATCATCATCGCCATAATCACCATCAGCTCCAAATGTGCACACATACGCTTAGAATTGGTGAGAAGTGAGTAGTCGATTGCACTAGAAAATCTGAGTCGGAGATCTGCTCTCCCCATGATTCAATTGGCTATCAACCATTCAGAATCGAACCCAGGAATTGTGAACCCCATGACCATGAGGCATCGTGGGATGTTGCCGCAGCGACCAGTCTGAAAATATCATTCACATTATCATAATGTCCGACGTTGTGATTTGAGCCACTGCAACCAGAAGCCTGCATGGCAGCTTATAGTCAAGTGGGATTGGGAGTGTCTTGTCTCTGACAGGTGTACTTGGCATCAGTGAAATGTAAATCAGTCTGGAAGCTACCTGCAAACCTCCCAGCCACTCTGGGTGACCTCACCAGTGCTTCTAAGTACTTTCAAATGCTCCCAGGCCCTGCTGGAGCCAAGCAAAGTGCCCTCAGACTCTGCAGGAGGATTCTCGGTTGCTCCTGAAAGCACCTGCACTTATGGAGGTGCTTTCAGGATGCTACCAAATTTGGCTGATACAATAGTGACATGTGTGAGCTGAGGAGACCTCTGCGCCAGTCTGCGGGAGACTTTGAGAGCACCTGAGACCACTGCAAATCTCTGCAAAGACTTCAAGAGCATCCGAGAATGCTGCACAGCTCTGCGGAAAGGTTGCTGTCATGTTCTCAAAGCAGGGGATGGTTGCTAACCACACCCCATTTCATTTTACCATATTCGTCTTTGTTACAGTCACAAAATTTGCTACACCATAATATGGCATGCATTATTTAAGTCTCCCTATATATATACATATGGTCAATCTGGCCACAGATGATAGTTGAGCATAACAGGAGAAGCAGCTGGACACACCAAGTGAGAAAACTTAGAGATGCACCACTTGGAGGAAATTGTGGTGAAACAATGGAGCTAGAAGGCAGAGAGTCTACCAACAACAATCCACCGCACATCAACATCCAAACAGAATTCATGGGAAAGCGAGGTTCTGGTTTGAGGAGACTAGGAAGAGGGTGAGAAGATATGATACTACACGGCTTTGAGGATCCACACAATTGCGTGGATCCACTAAATCTCAGACTGAGTGAGTGAGAATAATAGTTAGGGAAGTTATAGTGTGTATCTTCGTTAGATGATAAGATGAGATGGAAATGAGACGATGCGTATCGATTCCGGGGTCTGCCGAATATGGACTCGACCTCGCTCTGTTCAACTCCGTCAACCTTGTATCACCGGATACCTCACATCGCTCTTTCAAGATGTGCTTGGAGGCCATGATCAAGCCTGTTTGGAGATCCACTTGGAGACTGAGATTGAGTGAACTGAGAGATGTAGATGGAGCCAGGGATCGAGGGAGTTTGGAGCCGCACTTGGAGACCACGATTGAGGGAACTCAGAGATGGGGGGAGTGAGGTGCGACAGGAGCTGAGACTCCATTCATTGATCCACTCGTCCTTGTTGGAATGTAGACTGTTGCGTATATTCGCCAAGAGATGAGAAACTGGCTGGGAGCTGGCGACAGTCGATCATGGCATGATGCTGTACTTGGTGTTTGCTTTACTTGGTGTCAACTCAAGATCATGGCATGGAGAGATAGAGAAAATGACTTAACTTCATGCTCTTAGGTGATGGTGAAGTTAAGGACAAGAAAAAGAGAAACGAGAGAAAGTGGAGGAAATGATGATGTCGAACTGTGACATCGGAGAATTGCGTGTGGAAGTCAATGTACCATCACCGATATGGCAGGTACGGGGCAAGATCCAGTGTGTGATAACACCAATATGATGTCTTCCAAACCCAATCATGCTAGTTGTATATGTCAGTTCTAATTTTCTCTCCTATCCTCCCTATTGTTCTCATCTTCATCCCCCATCTGTCTCCTTCAATTCCATAACTCTACCATCATCGCAGAACACCAAATTAGGTCTTCCCTCTTGATCTCCCCACGCCATGCTCATCAGGTAACACCGAGTTGCAGCATACACCGAGGAGTCCAGCATTCACCCAAGATTGTCTATCATGCAATCATTTTCACCTTTACGAGTTGACCCCTCAATGTAGCTTCAGCTACTGGAGTGCCTCCCTACACAGTTCAACCGTCACCAGCCAGTTCTATATAATAGCTTTGAAGGTAAAGTCACTTTGTGAAATTCCTACGGTATTAAGTGAACTAACCAATTCATAGAATCTCAGCACCCAGTGCGCCTGGAACGGCGACAAGTGTCCCGAGGCCGGGTAAGCACTAGTTAATATAGGTCGCAGCTATGGCACTTATATCTGGATTGAATATCTTACGACTAGACTCTCCATATATACTCACTCGCTCTCGTGTGGAACCATGTTATTATATCATATGTCAGCGGTGAAGCATCAGCATACATGCGCTTACACTATATTCTATTTTCCAGTTATCGGATATGTTTCACTTACGAGGATACAAGATTTCCACCCCGATTGTCAAAGAACAATGCAATCAAATGCCAATGAACAGCTTGCGCGTCCATTCTGTGTCCATCGTCTACTATGCCTCCTGAGAAGGCGGCCAGCGGACAATTGCGCTTGGCCAGTATACGTTTGAGCACGGAACACCTACGATCTCGATAGTGGAGGAGTTACCCCGATTCCCAGCTCACAAGCCTCAGTACTGCGGGAGGATGAGACCCATGACAACAACGATAACGAGGAAGGAGAAATCACTGCCGACATGGATGTTTACCCGAGCGATGGCCTAGGCGACGACCTCATCGACATTCTGGGTGGCAACCCGGGCGAGTCCGAACCTACCACCCAATCATAGATCGCATCAATGTGAAAGATGATGGAAGAACGGTGAGAAATGTTCAACACTGCGTTCCAACAGAAGACTCAACTATGTGTGCAAAATGCTGAGCTAGTGGAATCAAGCTGGGAATACCGCAGAGAGTCTATTTGACGAGAAGCAATGAAAACGAAAGACTTCAATATGACCCATCCAGAACGGAACTGCAGCAGAGCTCAGGTGCTTGATGACTTCCTCGCCACCGTACGAAGTAATTTCCAATCCCACACGCGCATAGTCCCACACAGAGATCGCGACAAAGTCAAGTATCAAGCGAGCCTTCTCCGCGCATGGAACAAAAACCTGGACCCGGCAAAGAGACAGACACAGATTACCAATCCAGTGGAGTGGCTTCAAGACCTACGGAGAGACTCTGATCCCGGTTTGGAAGACTTCGAGGCTTCTGGGAAGAAATGCAAAAGATGTATGGCGACAATGAAAGAAAATTCAACGCGGCAATGAAGTGTATGACGGACTTCCTCCAAGGAGTGAATGAACCGGTGAGAGTCTATGCCAATCAAGTCAAACCAAATTGGAGAGCAGTGGCATGGCTCCCACAGGATAATAAGAACCTTTACAAAATCGCTTGGAGCAAACTACTACCAGGACTCAAGTCCAAGATCAAGCTGTTGACCACAAAGATAGGATAATTTGACAGTATGGAAGAGCTTTTCGACCGCGCCTCAGATTCAGATGTTAAGCCGCACAGCAAAAAGCCACAACAGCAGCAGGCGCATCAACAGCAAACACAGAGAGGAGAATCATCTCAACAAGGTTGCATGGAATGCAACGTCCAACAGTCCATATCCAAGCCAGCCGAAGCACCGAAGCCTGACAAGTCAAAGTCGGACAAGGATGATACATGAAAACCCACGCCTTGGGTCTTCACCGGGACTCTACCATGCTTGGAAGTCGAATAGAAAATGCACACGCTGCCGTTCACTGGGACATAAAACATTCCGGTGCCCAAAGTATACACTAACCAGCTTCCCAGACAACCTTGCTACTCCCGGAGACAGAAAACAAATCAAACGCCAGCGCTCCTTCGATGGGCACTAACCGAAACACTATCATAATTCTCTGGCTATCTAGCTCGGCGGGAGGGGATGGCCGAATGAGAGCCTGGATTGCAGTCATTGGGTACAAGGGCGTTGATGGCATCATTAGGGGAAATTTAACCACATCGGATTAAACTAAGGCTGATGGTTGTCTTAGGGAGTCCGAAAGCACTCATGTCAAGTCAGTATTTGTGTGGAACCGCAAGACCGGATTCATCGCAGATGTTCCACGAAGTCCAGATACGAAATCAACACGGAAAATTGCAATGAATACGAGCACGCATCGATTGTGGCACTACGAGCATCTGTATATCTCCACAACTTTTCAATAGATTCGGACTACCCCTTGAAGCAGTGCACATCACAACTCATGGCCTTGACGCTCAGGCGATCGCGCATGCACAAGAGCGCTACAAGACTGCACTGACAGTAAAATATATGAATCATTGAGCCCCAGTTCCTGAACCGCAGGTGCCGGTCGTCTCAATGAGGGCATGCAATGTAGTGCTGGGATTACCATAAGTCAATACCCGGAAGGCAGAGATCGACCGGGCTACCGGTCGATTAACTTCATTAAGACTCCGAAGTGGCCAAGGGGTGGCACGCAGATCAGGTATGATAGTGCAGTGGTAACCATGTCGGGATGATGAAAGTACTAATGTATGGCTGCCAGACATTGTTGGGAGTACGCCTATGATCAACTCAACGTCACAGATCCCTGTGGATCCAGATGGAAAACCAATGCAGAGCGCTGAGAACAGTCCAACTCCAGACATTGAGATACTCGGAGCAACCGCATTCGACGATCTCTTAGCTAGTGACGAAACCATCAACACATTCCCCCCACAAGCATGGGAATGCAGTTGACTGCCGGGAGCGACTATAGGGGTCACTACTTTGGATTATCCAGGTGAGATTGGGACTATCAACCCAAAGTGCTGGATGAGCTAGCAGGGATCAGCGGCGGCAGTTGTGGCAGAAGTGGGATCTCACTCAGGTATGCTTGAATGACTGCTACTGGCTCGCCGAGTCATGATGGGACGTTGTTGGACTCGCGGGGTTTGGCTCATTCCTGGGCAAACCGCTTGATCCGCAGGTCCCTGCTTTTTCCTTCTCAATCATTTTCCCAAATCCCAAGTCAGAGATAGAAGCTAATGTGCAGATGCTGGACCAGGAACTCTACCTACTGATGAAGGAGGTCGTATCCCCATGAGATACAAGACATATGTGGACATATTCAGCAAGGTTAGGGCAGTGACTCTTGCACCGCACTGGCCAATCGACCACCCAATTGATCTGGAACCGGACTTCAATTTACCATATGGCTGAATCCATAACCTTGTGGAAATCAAGTTGAAAACCCTGAAGGCATTGATCGAAACAAACCTAGCCAATGGATTCTTCCTGCGATCATCGCCGGCTGCGGCAGCACCAAACTTGTTTGCAAAGAGGAAGGATGGCGGACTGCGGCTGTGTGTGGACTTCCGAGCTCTCACTAAAGCCAGTGTGAAGAATATATACACTCCCCCACTGAGCACAGAGATGCTCGACAGATTGCGAGGGGCCCAGATCTTCACGAAACTGGACGTCAGGGACGCCTATCACCTAATCCTAATCAAGGAAGGCGACGAGTACAAACCCGGGTTCCACAGTAGGTATGGGCAGATCGAGTACCGAGTGATGGTGTTCGGGTTGACGAATCCACCAGCTACTGTCTAAGGGTATATTCACGATTGCGTATGGCCTTAAGTTGACTATTCCGCACTGATCCATCCCGAAGATTCACTGATCCACTCGACCAATACGGAGGAGCATGAAGAGCGGCTATGCAAAGTGCTGGAACGACTAAGACAATTTGGACTCTACAGCAAAGCCGAAAAATGCCGTTTTGGATTCGCCGCGGTCGGCTTTCCCGGATTTGTCATTAGCTGTGATGGGATTGCCATGGAATCGGACCGCATATCAATGAGTGAGGACTGGCGAACCCCGGAGTCTGTTCAGGATGTCCAGGGGCTTCTTGGATCGATGAACTTTTACCAGCAGTTTCTCAGGAAATATGCAAAGGTGACAACACCAATTTCGAATCTACTGAAGAAAGCACAGAACTCCAGAACGTCTAAACAGGTGAAATGGGAATGGACTAGCGATGATGAAATGGCGTTCCGGAAGTGGAAATTAGCCTTCCCTGAGGCCCCCATGCTCAACCATTCCGAACCAGCTGAGCTGATCATTCTACAGACCGATGCAAGCGGCTTCACCATAGCCGGCATTCTCAACCTGTACGACGGTTTGGGGATTCTCAGCCCTGTCCACTTCTACTCTCGAAAATGCTCAGGTGCATAGCAGAGCTACGACATGTACAATCAGGAGGAAAATGCCATCCTGGAGACTATGATCCAATGGCGTCACCACCTGCAGGGCGCGACATCACCAATGAAAATTTCCGTCCTGGTCAGATGGCTCCCTCAGAGTGCATGTGCTCCGTCGGAGCCGTCAGAGTCACCCCAGCGGCGGAATACTCCGCGCCGGGCCTCAATACCACGCGTCGCGTTGCATATCACTCTCTGATCGGTGTTTCACCGTTTTTTCTTGCTCTGTTGGTCTTCTATTGTAAACAAACACTCTTGCATTGTGGCCACCTGTGACGATATGTCGGAATGGGTTCATTAGGTACGCGCTTGCATCGGGATTCAATGCAATTGGTGACATTGTGAACATCTCTCCTCGCATTCCTTCTACCTGTGGGCACAATTCAATTCTCTGTTTATCAATTATACACATCATTCCAAGTCACCAGATCAATGTGGCTATTGACAATCCATTGCTGGTTCCGTCCCTCTCCCGTCTTACTACTGGTAACTATCTCTGGAAATACTTGTGCACAGCCGAGGATGTTTCCGACACTGAAAACTGGCAAAGCAACAGCTGCCGGTGCCTCCCTCACTTGTACAAATTTCGAGACGGGACCCAAGCTAACTGAGTTTTCAGGTATCATAGTGGGCGCTAGGGTTAACCAGTGCTCAACGAAAGCTCCAGCCTTGTTTTGGAGCTTGAGTTGAATAGTCGTTTCAGTTGCCATGGGGGACCCCCATCCGGGGCACCATAACACCTCCCCGGTAGCGTTAGCAACAATTCCAAATTGGCGGTTCGGTTCCAGGTCCGGGTTGGAACCGAACAGGAACAGTTGCAATGGGTTTTACCCCATCACCAAACTGAACCTCACCTAACCCGCGGTTTTTTGGCCGGTTCCTCATTTTTGCACACTCACAACTTTGGTTCCAATTAACTATTTTAGTTGCGATAGTATGGAAGTATGATATATACGTAAACGATGAAGTTTGAGATGCTCTTACACCTCCTATTCTCCGAATTGCAATCCAATCACTATTCATTGAGTGACTTTGAAAAACGCTTAATTTGAGGCGTTATTACACAGCAACTCAACGAATCGTGATCGGATTGCTATTTGCTGAATGGGAGGTGAAAGAGCATCTGAAACTGCATCTTTTACATATATATCATATTGTGATACGATCACAGCTCAAATATTCATTTGGAGCCAAAGCTCTGAGTTCATGAAAATGAGACGCTGCTGCATGAGGGATACGTCCAAAAACCACGGGTTCATGTCCGATGTGGGTGACAACCCCGCCAAGGCAAAGAGGGTCGGTTGTTTGCCCATGTTTCGAACAAAACTGAACCAAACCGCCGGTCAAAGCACGGACGGCTGGCGCGTCACCCGGAGTTGTTGCTAACACTACTCCCCGGACTTGGCTGCACCCACTCCCTGTCGTTCAGCAGATCCCCTCAATGTCAGCTCCGCCTTCCTGTGCATCGACATATCTGAGATATGGATTCACCTTCTGAACCCTCAACTTGATCGTTAATACCAGGGTAAATACAGAGCTCTATTGCGTCCTCAAATACTTCGAGATGTCAAGAGTGCTCTCCCGGCGACAGGATAGATGGGGGGGGATTCTCTCTTTGTTCGACTTCATTATCAAACCCCAGGATGTAAACAATAACCCCGTGGATGGACCAACGGGATGACCCGAATATGAGATTGGCTATGAGACTATGACGGCAAAAATACTGCCCACCTTAGCAGCGACCACGATCACGGAATCATATGGTGACATTATACCGCGAATCATGACCACCCAGGAGACTGACTTTTGAGCCTCAAAAATACATTCAACCATGGTCAATGATTCAACCGCAGATGAGAGTCAATGAAGATAGATTGATGGAGCTCTGACCTATGAGAGGAGGATAAACGTGCCCACGGCACTCCACAGAAGTGTGACCAGCCTTTTTCATGACAACACTGAATCCAGTCACTTCAGAGCCCTGAAGACTGCCGAGCCCGTATCACAAGATTGGTATTGGCCTGCGGTGTAGTCAGAGATATGGAACTACGTTGCCGGCTAGGAGTTCTGTCACCGAATCGAAGCACCGCATCGCGCATGCTATGGACTCAACATGCCACTGCCACTGCTCTCTCGTCCCTGGGAGGGACTCATGATGGACATTGTTCCGGACTTACCAGAGTCAACGGCATCAGAATACGCGGGGATCCAGGTAATTGTCAATGGTTCGACTACAATGGCGACTCACCTCCCCTGCAGACAAGCAATTGACTCCCAAGAACTAGCACGGATGCTTTTGCAACACGTGATCTCCATGCGTGGTGTACAACTCAATATCATCCCCAATCACGACAAGGAGTTTACCAGTCGATTCTGGCATAGAGTTGGCTTTCACCTCAGTATCAATCACCGACTCTTGACCGCCTTCCACCCTCAGACAGACGGTCAAACTGAGCAGCAGAATGACACGCTGAGGCAGTACCTCCCAGCCATTTGCAACTACGAGCAGGACAACTTGGTCGAATTGTTGCCGCTGGCGCAATTTGCGTAATACTTCTCCATCCACCATTCCACACTGAAGTCACCCTTCCGGGCAAACTACAATTACCGCCCTACGATGCAGTTCAACCCTCCAAAGAACCCCAGATTGAGATCACGGGTTCAGACAGACTGGTGGGTGACAGACATGGAAGAGCCTGACCTAACTCTCTGAGAAAACATAATTGAGGAACAGGAACGGCAAACAAACTACGCCGGCCGGCTGGCGATGCGGTTTGCAGTCGGTGACAAAGTATGGCTGTCGACCAGCAACATGAAAACATCTAGGCCATCAAAAAGATCGATTACAAACGCACAGGACCGTATACGCTAAATCAGATTCTCAATAACAATGATCACAAAGTAGACTTGCCAAGTACAATGCTGAACCACAACGATTTCCATGTGTCGCTTCTGGATCGTCACACACCACCAGACCGACATCATCCATCATCAGGACCACATCCAGTGATACTCGATGAAACAGAGAAATGGGAAACCGACTGCAAACTCGACTCCCGACAACGCTATGATATGCTGCATTATCTCATCCATGGGGCCTGTTACAACCATATACGCACGAGTTGGGAACCTGTGGACCACGGTCATAATGCCTGAGATCTGGTTGACAAATTTGACCCAGTGTACACTGATTGACCGCGAGAATAGAGGTATGCAGTTCGAGAGTGGAGGTATGGTGGACAGGGAAGCAGTGTGGACGTTTCATATGTACTCTGGTTTCTCTTCTGTTCTCTTCATCTCTTCGTTGGATGTCGGCCTGGTACGAATGCTGTCGGTGCGGGTCTCCACCACCTCCCAACGGAGGTGGAGTTTCCGCATGCGCCAGATCTGCCGAAAGGTCGTCATTGAGCTCTACCGATCGGCTGTGGGACTTGTGGGTTCGTACGATTGCGTACGTAGAATGATTGTTTCATTTCTTGTTCCCTTTCTTTTGCTGCTCTTATACTGGCTGTGGCAGACCAGGAAGTCTGCGCATAAAGAGGGGGATAATGTAACGGTGACACGTGACCCGAGGTTGGGTGAGCGCTAGTGTATAGAGGTCGCAGCTATGGCACTTAGATCTGTATCGATTATCTTACCACTATACACTCCATAAATACTCACTCGCTATCGTATGCAATCTTATTACCATATCCTATGTCTGCCGTCAAGCGTAGGTGTAAGTGCGCTTACAGCGCCTCCCAGTGACCGCCTCCAGATCGACCACCTCCAAGTACTCCTCCAATCTCGCTCGATCACAGCCTGCAAGTGCATCTTCAAACACGCTTGATCACAGTCTCGGAGTGCATCTCTGAGTTCACTCAATCATGGCCTCTAAGTGCATCTGCAAACACACTCAATCACGGCCTGCAATTGCATCTCTATCATCACTTGATCACTGTGTAAGAGTGCATCTGGAAGTTCGCTCGATCATGGCCTCCAATTGCATCTCCAAACTCACTCGATTATGGCCGGCAAGTACATCTCCAAACTGACTCAATCACGGCGTTGGAATGTATCTTGGAGTTCAGTCCATCATGATGTTCATGTTCACTTTGAAATGCTCTCATGCACAGCCCGGAGCCAGTCCAGATATACCGTGTGTAGACGGGTAGCTATAGAGATACATAGATCCATAGATATCATTGAAAACTGAATACACAAGTTGTGAAAATTGTTGAATGATAAGTAGTAGCTATGATCTCCAGGCGCACCGACAGCGTTCCCAATGAAGATGTTGTTTGTCCCAGACTGCTCTACTGTGATTCGAGATGCTCCCAGACTTGTTGCTGAGCTCCCAGGCTTGTTGTCGGCACTACCTGAATTTTTGTTGGTGCGCGAATGCTGGTCGCCGGCCGCTCCAAGCACTCCCAGGTGCACGCAACGTTCTCTCTGTTGCTGCGAGGTGTTTTCAAACCTATCACAATCACTCCCATGGTACTCCTGTCCCAGTCATCAGAGATCCCAGGAACTCTGAAGGCCAGCCGGAATCCCCTCCTAGGGTCTGATCCTCTCCTGAAATTGACACATTTATGTTTACACTCTACATTCTCTCAGACACTCCTGGAGGCTCGCATTGACTAAGATCCATTGTACTGATGGGGAGCATGATCGGAACTGTGCTTGACATTGTCTTGAGAGCTTACTTGGTAGCGTATTGTCAAGCAGGCTGGGAGTGTGTCATCAAGTGCAAGTGGGAGTCTGCTTGAGAGTATCCTGGGAGCTTGGGGGTGGGCAATGAAGTGCATTATGCAGTGTGTGGAATGCAGCATGAAGTTTAGTATCGAGCGCAGATACTGAGATGCATCTCATAGTAATCACATCAAAGCAAAGATGCATAGGACCTCAGAGTGCCAGATGTCAATTAGTCTATGGATTACCGTCCCAGAAACAGCTTCTCTACAAGTTACATGTCACATAAAGTCATTTTTGCAGGTGTATCAACTTGAAATATATTTGGCAAACTATAAATGCATGTAATGAGTATGGTTGATTTGAACTTTTCAATATTCTGGTACTGTACCAATTCATTTGTGAAGATAAAAATTAGACAAATTGCTCTAGTTGAATATTGAGTGTTGAACTTGTTGATGTACAAGCAATTAATGAACAGTGTTTAAATATACATTCTACGATCTTGTGGTAACTAGATGAATATAATGGAATTACCAAATCTAAAATGTACTATTACCATACGCAATCTGTTAACAGTTGATGTATACAATATAGAGAATACAACAGGAAAATGCAATTTAATCTCATCAGGAAAAGCAAAATTACTGAAAGTAGTTGAAAGATATTGGGAACATTGTGAAATATTGCAGCTCATTGATGCTTCGACAGATTTGGTAGCAGCGCACCAAACAATGTGGGAGTCATGGAATGGTATCTGACATCAATACTAACCATGGTGGACATGTGTAAGTCCTGATAGAAGTAGTAGTGGCAAGTCTAATAGTCTGATTCCAAACCCCTGCAGTACTAGATGGAGACATGCATGTATGCAATGAATATGCTGTGGTTTCATTTGGAAATCTCTTCAGATGGAGAATTCAGTTATTATCAACTGCTGAAAAGCTTAAATTCTCTTACAATAAAACAAAATGACATCTAGATATCACATTACCAATATTCATGTGAAATACTCGACCAGCTGAAGACGGTCTAGAGTTTACCTTGACTTGAATCTGCTGAATCAGAACATTTGCAGTTCAAATTGAAACTGCAGATAATAATGGTTGCTTTGAGGTAGAGAAATCAAATAACTCTGCTGGATACAGATGAAGTGATAATTGATATACTCATCAGTTTAATGTTACATTGATTCTGATGGTGTACTTGGCACTGGTACTGATTGTACTTCAGCAGCTTGATGTATTGGACTGTGTCTCAGTGCTAAGCAGTTAGACTATGAGGTGGTGACTGTGAGTATAACTGATGAAGTCGCGTCCTCTCAATTCTACATTGAGATTGTCACATTGTTCCAGCACCGAGTCCAATCCGCTGCTAGCAACAATTCACAGTAAGATGATTGCACTGCAGAGCCCATTTATAATATAATCAAGAATTCTATGTACAATTACTTCCCACTTTATCACTGTTCAATATTCCTACATACCACTCAATTGATATCGAACCACCCATGTCAATCTCCGCGTCTCCCCGGCCAGCGTGAAGATCAAGATTATCGAGCATAGAATTGAGTATAACTGTGCATGATATTGATGAGGTAAACAATTGGTTCGAAGAACTACAACCAGTTTGGAACAGTTTCACTATCCCACGCTTGGTGGGCATCATCTCGTTTGTAAACAACCTTTTATGATAGATCGAGATAGAGCTTGCTTCTCGACCCAAATCCCACGGTCTGGTCCAAGCAGTTGAATCATCTCTTGATTCTTACCCATACTCATCATTCAGTATTAACTACCCCCACAATGGCTGAGGGTACATTATAACCTATGTTTTAAGGAGGATGTGGACAATCAATGGAGGGACTTACCACACAATAACCAAGGAATGAACATTTGTTGAGATCTGCAGTTGTGTGCTTCAAGCATTGAAAATTTTATTTCAGTGCTGAAAGTCATGTGGATAGTTCTGAACCAAGAGGATAATCAATATCTGGTCAGATAGTAGGTATCTTGAATATCAGATAAAGTAGTATTATAACTGGATGGAATATTTGATTTCAACAGACACTCCTAGTATCAGTCAGAGCTGGCATTTGGCAGTAACAAATGTTGCATCAATCTGTCCAACATTTTTCAGAGCCAGAGTCCATGTCAGAGTTGTACTTGTCTATTATATATATCAGAGCTGGTATTTTCAGAAACCATGTCAGACTGCACTCTTTCCAACAATGTTGATCAGAGCTAGGATCGACATAAACAATGTCGGAGATGTAATGGTCAGAGCAACACATTTCGAATTAATGTGAATCACACTCCCAATTGTCAGTGATTTTGTCAAAGTTCACTTTTCTAGCCAGCATAACCTGGGAATAATCCAGTGCTATATAAATCAGAGCAACATTATGTAGAACCAGAACGGTCATTGATGATATCGGAGGGATTCAGGTGAAAGTCAATGCTAAAGAAATATCTCATCGTATTGCACTATGAACATGTGGAGTAATACCTCAGTCATCTCAGGACTGTAGTATACTGCCAATATCCAATGAAACCAAGTTTTGCTAGTTATGTATAGATTCCAATGCAGCAAATAACTTGTGCTAATTGTGCTGGAGTGGTGAGAGTTATTGCTGAAAGGATGGAAGAGTTCAACTTTGTGAAAATATATAGCTAATCAAGATTCTACACAACAAATATGCCATATGTCTTGATAAATGCCAGGATTGCAGAAATGTCATATAATAATACCAAAGTTCTACTTTATGAGAGTGCCAACTTGTAGTTATTCAAATCTGGAATGAACATCACATTTAACTGTTATGCATCTCATACATAAGATGCGAGAGTGTCTTACCAATTGTAAATAAGTAGGTGAATGTATTATAGAAACCCAGATTCACTTTCATTAACTATTGAGATAAACTGGCATGGGGGTTATCTGAATCAGATGTCATAGTACCATACATATGATCATCGCAAATCTAGGTTTCAGCAGTCTCAAAGTCTTTCTCAAACATCACTGGGAAGGCCTGCACACCAACTTCAACCAAGTGAATGGGTGCAATGTCTTCAGTCCAGACTCGAAAGTTCAAGCTGAATCGTACTCAATATTGAAATGGGTCTGCTACTTGTGTATGGGAAAGTATCAGTTCTCATGGTGATACCAATTTCGTGGAAGAATGTGAGATCCACATTCCCTGTAATCTTGGGATCTATCTGAACCATAGTACCACAGTGCTAAATAACTAAAACATATTACCATAGTGTCAGAACATAGTATACAGTAGTACATCACTCACCTATCGACTAGCAGTGAAAAAAGACTGTTGCTTGTTCCATATAACTCAGATATCGATTGCAGACGTTAAACTCAAGCCTTATATGGCAAACATTGGCCATACCAGGTGCTGGCACTGTCCGTAGGATATTGAAAGTGGTAATGGAACATAGTGACCTAATACAATTCAACCTATGAAAAAGCAGATGTAGAATGTGTAATAACCTACATATATTTCAAATTTTCAATTCAGTTTAGATTGTTCATATTATCTTATATGTTTGGATATAAGCTAATGTTGAATATTCAAGTGGAAACATATGCTTGGTACAAAGAATGAGGAAGCAGTTGTGGTGCAAAAGTCCATTGTTCACTACTACCAGTTATATTGGCAGATGTGAAAGGGGGTAGGGAGATCAGGGGGATACATGGAGATAATGCATTATTGGATGTAACCTGGATAGCAGGGAGTATATATCTCTTCAAACATCACAGAAGATACAGAGTATCTCAGTATCCAACTGAATACAGACTGTATTTTCCAACCATTGGTGCTATATACTTCAGTTAAGTTTTTCTAAATTCATACAATATATGTAGTTCCCCTCAGCCAGGTATACATGTATGTCTAGCCACCAACTTCAAATGCATTATGAACTACAAATACACTGCTCTCACTGAGTGCAATTGGATACTGTGAGTGGTCTGGGTGAGTGTTGCTAATAAGCTATCTGCTATCCAGCATTGCCTTCTCATTACAACATGGTTTCTTTACTTCCTCTCTGTTTTCACTATATTATTGAGGATGGCTTTATCTGTAATATGGAGTTTGCTAAAAGTTCTGTGGATCGTCCAATTTGATAACATGCAGTTGGGAGTTTTCAAACCATTCCAGATATTTGACTTCCATGATGACATGTAAGCAACATTCTAGGTATCTGTGATTTTCGATATGTGTATATTTTGAACTGGTCATCATAATGACTGATATTTTAAATGTGAATTCTCTTGGATATAATTAATACTGTGAGATTGAAGTCAAAATTAAGCAAGCATAGATTGAAATAATACAGTCCTCACACTGGGTAATATGATATTCAATTGGTCGAGGTATTAGTGTAGACTACAGATAGTTCCCATTCAAGCTGCCCCCAAAATTTCCACATACAATATAGAGTAAAATATGGCACCAATTGTAATATAAATACTGAACTGATTAGGTACTCTCTAAGAGTGAAGTATACACAAATCTGTTCTATTGCCTGGCCACAGAACTTGGAACCTTTTCAGAATAGTCCAAAGATTATGTAAAAAGATTAAAGATTAGAATTGAATACTAGTGAGATAATTGGTTGAAAATGGAGGCTGGAGATGTAATTTTGTCTATATTTATAATCATACCACAGTTGAATAAGAGGAAAGTCTTCACCTGGTGGTTTCCAAAGAAGTTCGACTGATAGACAGGTTAGATTGATAATAGTAATGCGAAACAGAAAACAATGGAGAATTAAGGGAATAGTCGATATAGCCCTCCAGATACAATGTGGACAATCATTTCATGCACAGGTAAATTGCAATGTTTGTTAGTCTGTTGAAGACTTTCCCACTAACCTATTACAATCTTATATTATCAATTTCAAATTATGTTTTGTTTGGTCACTACTCTGCCAGTATAGGAATATATAATATTTGAAAATCTGCCCTATCTGTTCTTGTAATAATTGTGAGTTGACAATCAATCCAGACTGTAATTATGATTACAGTGACCAACTTCAGCAAGTATCTAAGCTATATTGACAACTTCTAATTTCGATTTGTAGTAAAATTAGGCTACTTCTCTTCAAGGAGCATTTGGAGAGTACCACATATGTTCACCCCATATGAACCAATGTTGGGCAGAGCACCCCATGAACAGCGTACCCTGGTTACTCATACAGCGAAACATGGCACTGTCAGTAATCATGAGTATCATCCTATCTGTTATAAAAATATGTAATGGTTTTGTTGTGAATGCAATCAATTGTTGCCTAACGACTCTCGTATTGATTAAAATGGAATAATGCTTCACAGGTTCAATTCAAATACACTCAATCTTCCGAGCTATACCCAATTGATATGCTAGCGACATATTTCATCACAAACACTATCTTGAGTATAGATGAACAATTCCCTCCTTGTACTTGAATACTCCTTTGAAAGCTACTTGATAGGTTAATTCCACTATACCTGACTCATTCATGGTTAAGTCTACTGAATATCCCTCCATGTAAACATCCAACTTTGCATGAGCACTATTTCTGTGCTCCCATTCTCAATCAAATGCATATATATAGTCAAATTTAACCATCTGCATAATATATACTATACAGTTACAAATTAATCCATGTCAGAAAGTAATTCCATCTGAATACAAACTATGCTCGAATATGTGTAATTGAGTTTTCCTAATGTTTTAAAGAATTAATTACTAACTCTATATTGACATCAAATTTTGTACCAAGATATTAATGGTTTACACTAATGCCAATAATATAGGACTATGGTGGGAGTCGCTACAACAAATATTGTTTACTGTGATATGGCATGGATATGGTAATAACTATCCTATCAGATTGTATTGCAGGAGTCGGGATTGTACAATGGGATATGAAAATGTAGCCACAATGGTGAATATTTAGCCCTGTGATAAGAAAGTATTTCCGGCTGAAGATTTGTTGCATTGCAGAAGATCAGATCCAACAGTATTCACAATTGGCATAATTAACACGGAAATCCATCTTACAAAGCGGATGATTATATTTAGGACCCCCTGTTATCACGCTCTGCTGATGCTGCAGCTTTTGGATGAATAGCAGAATGCATAACTGTTGGATGCGTGGTACAACTTGGAGAACAATGTATACTGCTAAGAATAGTGCATATGATCAATGCACTGCAATATTTGTGCATTAACAATGGAGGGGATATGTGGATATTGAAATAGTTGATTCAAATTGATTCCTGTTCACTTCCCAACTACATCTTGACCTGGTTACTATCATAAATACGCAGAACCTCTTTGAACATAGATTGCAATTTCATTGACTATTCATGATATTAAAATCAGAGACCATTGGCTGACGCTATATACTGCACTGCAATATTCCCTACCACCATGACGGGTGGGGTCGGACTTACGTGAGACTGACAACTATAATGTGATATCGAAAATGACAACACACACGACTTTTGTATCAAGGGTACCGGGACAAGACAAGAGTCCAAGTTGTTTCAAAGTCATCTGTTTTCTTTGCTATACAGGAGAATGAGTAAAGAGAGATGAAAAGGAAATCCTCCAATCTCAACCAACCTCTCTTTGTATACAGTTTGACTGCAACCCTCAAATCATTCCCCTTGCTTTGATGAACCATCTCAATCTTCCTGTATGATTTTACACACCGCCACCACATATCTGATCAACACAACCACACCACATCATCCAACATCGCAACACCTCAGACCAATTCCTCAATATACTAACACATCCCAGCACCCATACTCACTATTCCTGCACCAACTCCGTGTCTTCAAATGTCTCTCCCAATTGGTACCAAAAATTCCATCACACTTTCCCTCAGCCTGCCATTTGTACTGTCTCCTATTCTGACTTGTGGCACAGGCTGTAACAGTATCCACCTGCATTGGACTGTGGTCCTCTGAGGTCTTTCTTCAACCATCCTGGCCTCTTCGGTGAATGCCAATGCAACGCCCCTGCCGCTTGCAAACTGTCCTCACACTTCGTGGGTTCCCATGTCAAGATATGATACAGTGCCCAATGTCTGAGATATTGTAATGAACTCGGATATATTTGAGTATCTTCAAACACATAAAACTTAATATTCTTCTTCCCCATCAACCTCAACTGATGTGGCCGGTTAGCTTGTCGCAGGCTGATGGGACACCCCACCACAGTATCTGAAAGGAAAACAGGTCGTACTCCATGGATCTGTATTGATGCAAGAAGCTCCAACTTATCAGCATATGGGGATACTGGGAGGGTTACCATAGATGAGCACAATTGTGCCAATCCAGTGTTTGCTTGGACCTTGTTGTTTGGATATGTCAATTATCCAACCACATCTGTCACCATACCTGTATATATGGTCCTGGGATACCTCCTTGATTTGCTCCCTCCTCCTGCAATGCTTAAATCTACCTCATTACCACATGGAGATGTTAATGAATCTGTTGTATCATTGCCTGGACCAGGTCAACATCCAGGCATCAATGATCCTGGTGCTCTGTAAGTTCTCCTCATAACAATATCTGGGGGCCTGTGCCTTGGACACCAAAAGAATGTGGTTCACTATATTGTTTCCAATGTCCCATTACTCACTGCAAATTCAGCTTTTGGAAGCTATTTCACTCAATTATCCTCTTGGTGACTAACAACCACCTGAAGGAATTTTACAACACTGACAGTTATCTGTTCCATTTGCGGGTCAGTTTTAGGGTGGAATGATTTTGACATCCATCGAGAGATCCCCAGGTGACCACCTCTCACGCTCCAAAAGCTTGAAGTGGAGTGACATGACCGATCCGAATCAGTTATTGCGGGCAGTCCATGGCAACATAGCACCTCCCATAGAAACAACTCAGCTGGCGCTGGAGCAGCTATTGTTGTTGCACAGGGGACACTGTGTCACATCGTTGAGAGTCTGTCCACTACCACCCAAATTACATCAAACCGATCACACTCCAGTAGCCCGACCTCATAATCCACCAAGATGTCCTTTCCAGGGTTACTCAGCATGGGCAATGGTCATAGGACTCACAATGTTGAATCTCACGAGCTCCACAACTGCGGACAAAGATGGCAGTCCCATACATCCCGGTTGCAATTGATTGGTATCAAATTGCAGCTATAGTTATCTGTGACGAGGTCAAAAGTCTACGCGTGTCCTGGGTGTCCTGCCAGGATCATATTGTGATATTCCTATATTGAAAGTATATATCATGCATCCCCCTCACATATGTACAGGTTTCCCCTATATTGTATCCTTCCTTCTTCCTCTGTAAATTCCACAATTGTAATCTCTCTTAGTCCACTACTGATTCAAATTGCCTCCAGTATCTTCCCTGGTAGTGCGTCAGTGACATAGGCTTCAGTCTTCAGATCAGAACTAGCAGGACCACCAAAGATGGGCTGCCTATCTGAGAACAATTGCAATGGTTCTGCATTTTCGAATTTTTTCACCCCTCCCTCAGGGTAGTCTCCCCACCTACTTGGCAGACCAACCGCATCTTCAGTTGACTATTCAGGTCTATAAATCATCTGAATGTCAAACCGGGTCGCTAATTCCGACCACCGTGCCTTTCACATGATACTGGGATGCAATGCCAGTGGGCAGATAATCGGTGGCATCCATGTTAATAGTTGCCTCTATTTCATCGTCCAAATTGTGTAGGACCAGTGCCTTTTGGATAGTAGATACCATTGTCTCGAAAGCCAATTGTTATTCTGAGCCCTATGGTACATTCACCGACAGGTCCTGGTAACTTGCCAGCTGTGCGGGTTTAGATGGCTAAAACAGGCTGGTTAGGTTCCATACCTGTCCTACAACTCAACCCGCTGCCTCTTGTCGTGCCAAACCCGGACCTGTAGTTGTTACCCGACAGGTATTGCTGGGTGTGCCTCGACCTGTTTGTGCCAATCTTTGGTTCTGGTTTTCTGGTTTTTCTATTTATGTGTGCATTCAGATATGCTACGGTTAATCGCAAAATATTGACTTTGGTTCCTCGCTGTCCATTGTTGATGTATTGGCCACCATAATGATCAAAACAAAAAGAGACACGCTCCCTATCCCGTCCAGAAGATGAGAATCACCATTGCTTGAACAATCGTTGTTCGTGAATTGGGGCATCCTGATGGGTAATGTTAGCAACCGTTCCAAATCTGCTGTTTGGTTCCGGGTCCGGGTTGGAACTGAACTCGAACCATTGCAACTGGATTTACCACATCAACGATCTCCACCGCACCCAACCTGCAGTTGTTTGGCTGGTTGGCCAATTTCGGAAACTTAGAACTATCGTTTAAATTCAGTATTTGAGTTCTGATCATACCATAATTCTATGTATATGTAAAACTTGCAGTTTTGCATAATCTTTCACCCGCTGTTCTCTAATTTGTGATCTGACCAATCTTTGTTCAGTCGCTGTAAAACAATACCAATAATTGGTCAATTTACTCAGTGACTGAACGAAAATTGTTCGGATCACAAATTGGAGAACAGGAGATGAAAGAGGATGCAAAACTGCATGCTTTACGTCTATATCATATTGTTATGCGATCGGAACTCAAATATTTGATTGCAGCCACAGTTCCGAGTTCTTGAGGATGATGCACTGCAGTATATAAACTAGGACAAAAAAACGCGGGTACATGTCCGGTCTGGGTGACGACCCGGAACTAGCTAGCTGGTTCGGGTTGCATGATGGCCCCTGACCCGGACTGGGGCATTGGGTTTGTTTCCATCCCTGACCAAAGCCAGGTAACCCGGAACAGTCGCTCCCTCTCCTGAGTGGGGATAAGTTGCTGGCAGCCATACCCGATGTATTGGCTGCCTTCATTGTATGATATGTATGCGGAACGCTTACTACCTCATCCTGAAATTGAACGTCAATAGAGCATCAATGATTGTTGGCAGTGCACCATGGATAAACACAGAGCAATGTGGCCGTTATTGTGTATATACATCATTTTGACTGTTTTTGTACACTAGAAGGCTCATCAACACTTATTGGGAGCTTTGTATATGAGATAAGTTGTTACTGTCATGGAGACTGTCACCAGAATATCCCTTGCATATCTGCGAATATACTTTGCAGACTCCTTGTTGATAGAGGTTTCTGGTAATGCGTCGATCATATTACCGAGGATGCAACACGACGAATCATTGACGCGCTGTTGATGCTCATTCTCAAGCTGGGGCGGGGAGGGTATAGCTATCTCTTCTGCCTATAAAGATGGCCAATAATTCCTGTATAACTGACTGCAACCTATTGTCTGTCGGATTACACAGGATGCAAGACAGAATGTGGTTGAGACTCCGTTGATGTTCATTTTCAGGATGGGGTAGGCAGCTTGTTGCAACGATTTCGGCCTATAAAGGCGGCCAATGCTTTGATTATGTATAACCACAACCATATCTATTCTTACCTACCTGACTTACTGTGATAGGTTCTCCCCTAACAGAGGTAATGGTACTTGATTAATCAGTAAAATGGATGTGTCACGGAGATACTCCTGGTCTAGACATATCACATACATATCGCCTATTCTCCACGATTAGTGTTAGCAACGGTTCCAGTTTTGGACCCGGCAGGTATTATAGGTCTGCGTGGCAACGGCCTTACCCCATCAAAAATCGACGATTTT
>Ga0307515_10001496_pt1 | contig 52413 bp, 48 predicted proteins | sample 17_EM_MG_FD_194513 | JGI IMG/M metagenome (GOLD analysis project Ga0307515, IMG submission 194513) | Populus trichocarpa ectomycorrhiza microbial communities from riparian zone in the Pacific Northwest, United States - 17_EM | ecosystem: Host-associated > Plants > Roots > Unclassified | place...
GGGGTGACAGAGTGCAACATAAAATAAAGAACCACCAAAACTGGCAGAGGAGCACCCTATCCGGGCAGGGGAGCACAGATGGGGATTGAGAAGTGCTCTCCTCGCGGACGAGCGCCAAAACTGGGGAGGGTGTCCAAGTACTGCGGAATCCACCATATGTGTGACAATGCAGACCGAGGAGCACCAGTGAGAATTGAGCTGCTCCTATCCCAGGCTGAGGAGTGCGGGAATGGGGGTATAGAGCAGGGAATGCATTACAGGAGGACTAATCAAGACAGAGGGGATTAAGGGGTGCCAATCCCAGCGGAGGGCTGCTGAATGAGGGGGAATTGACTGCAGAACGATATAGGGGAGAGTGAATGTAGGCTGAGCAGCGCCGACAGGGATTGAGGAGCATGGAGCCTAGCAGAGTCGCACAACATACCCTAGCGGAGTCACGCTTCATGGTGGGGCGCGGGGGTGGGGGGGGGGGTGGGGTGTAAAGCAGTCCACGAATGAGTGACTGATAAGTGCAGTGGCTTCCGGAGTAAAATTTATCATAGGGGATGGACAATATGTACCTCGATATTCATCCTGAGAAAACATAACTGTGGCCGTCTTTCCACTGGCATATTCAGACAACGCAGAATGAATAGCTGCGGCTACCAGCGGTAAAGTCTGTGGAGGGAGAGGTTCCAAATACTGGCATGACGTTGGCTGTTGCCCCAGGCTACTGGCGGAGAAGAACAATTGATAGTGAATGAGATCAAGCACTTCCATTCGCATGAACAATGATTTCTTATCATCAATGACCCTGGAGAGTTCCGCATCATCAAACAGGAGCTCCGGAACCTGAATCCGACGCTCAGTCCCAGAGGCCAATTCCAACTGGTAACTATGGACAACGGTTCAACATGCCCCATCTGCCAATGATCCTCGAATGGTACTTACCTTCAGTTTCGACTATGTATATTTCGGGGCAAAGTCATTAGGGTAAATCCGATAGACGGGCATTAAAGAGAATTCAAGACTTACAGCTTCCCGCATTTGCAGATGAAATTTGAGAGATGGACCTCTGAGCAATTGACAGACCGATGGTGTACCTACAAGAGCACCAGCTAATGCTGGCTGATGATCCTGAGCTTCAATGACAAGTTTCCGAACATTTTCCACCATCAAGTAGTTGTCATCGGATACTATCAGCGAAGAAGTCTTTGTGAATACAATTGCTTCCATGAATGCTTTCACTACCTCAAAAGGAGCCTTTTGGTGTTGGGGAATGTTCTGATCTGCAATGACCTTTGGTCGTGGAGCATTCTGGTCTCCACTGGACTCGTGTTGCGGCAGCGCCTGGGTTGATGGTGCATGGTCAGACTTGCATGATTTGTTGAGGAGGGCTGACGGTTGGCGTTTGAGTAGTGGTGGTGCCATTGATGCATGTGGTTTTCGGGAATTTGTTATCAAAGGGCGTGCAATCACAGCATTGGCATGGCTCCATGTCATTGGCAATGGAACCCTTGAAGTTTGTAATGACTTGTCCCGGCGAGCCTGGCCTAAAAGTAGGACCTGCTGCTGGTGATCCAAATCTTCTTCTTCGATGTCGGATAATAAGATGTACTCTCCGGTGTCTTGACTCGCGCCATCACTTTCCCTATCACCGATGTCCTGATCAGTATCGTCATCCTGCTCCATCAATGAAATCAGAGATATTAGTCATCAGCAATATGATGCATGAAGGTAGATGATTGGAAGGCGAACATTTGATGGGGAATGAAGATTGGCTGCATTCTTGAATGCGAGTGCTCTCTCAAGGTGTGCTTCATGATTCTTCTGTGAATAGTGATTCCTCACATGGCTGGGTGCAGGTTCCATTTGCTGTAATGAAGATAGATAGTTGGGTAATGTGGGAGAGAGTGTATAAGCAGTAGATATAAGATGAAGTAAAATAGGATACCAGGAAATACGAAGCAAAAAGGTGCAAATAGTCGAGGAGGATGCAATTTGAGGCGCGCCTTGAACGTTCCAGGAGAGATCACTGCAATGTGTCATATTTATATTGAGGACGGCAGTCCGGTATTGCAATTTAGGATCTTGACGGATGCACTGGAAAGGATGGATTTCCAGTCAGGTGCACAAGAATGGATTGATTCCTCATGCCGAATGTTAGCAACTCCTATCAACAACACACTGTATGCATGCAAGAATTGGCGGTTAGCTAAAGCCAATGCACATACAATACAACCAGACTCACCTGAACGAGACGCACCAGAAGAACACTCACGACATCAACTAACCCTTGGTGTTGGGCAAATGGAGCACTGAGAACCTGAATAGAAACAGGTGCCGCAGCATATGACTTCGCTCTACGAAGTCGTTATTCGTCAATGCTCGAGCATTTGAGGTGACCGCATGGCATAGAATTTGTGCAGAATTGAGAATCTGCAGCACTCGATTAGTGATGCCTGAGTTACAAGGGTTCATGCTGAGTGTGTTATGGATTGAAGAGAATAATGAATCTCCGGATGATGTGTATCTGCCGGAAGGACACACGTATATTCTTGAGAGTCTATTGTATCAGGATGCTGCAGCTATGTTAGCTGTCAATAAGGGAATATCGTAAGGGTGACATCCCTTTCATGTGTTCCTCTGGGCCATGTCTGCAGAATATCCTTCACAACAATGTTGCAGGTGATGGAGGAGGGAGAGAATTTGGTATACGAAGGAGAGATACACGCTTGGAGGTACAGGTGGACAGAAAATAATGTAAGGTATGATGGATGATTCGGGGGTAATCTTGTGGATTCAAGCACACGTTAATGCCAAGATTGCTAACAAATGAGTCATAAACACTCACTAACTTTCTGGTTGTGCACCTAATATCTAGTAAGTTGCACACCGTTAAATCACATATTCATTATGAGTCTCAGTACTACAATCTAGACTTGAATAAATGTTGAGGTTGAAAGCTATACACTACAATAGTAGTAATGAATAGTAAGATGTCATCTCACAGCGGGCAGACGAATGATGATTGCATGCATGCAGTTCAGGGGAATTGAGGTGCACTGAAGATTAAATGGTTACTATCAGATTCATTCGCTAGGGATTGCAGGCTTTCATTACTCTGACAGTGAATTTGGAATCATTGAAGTTGTCTTTTCTTCACTCTAGCTTTCAAGAGTCTCTCTCTTCGAACTTCTCTCATGATGAAAATCGCTTCACATAGTCTATTTTCAGATATGGGTTTTGGCGGACCAAACATACATTTAGTCGGAATCAAGTGAAGTCTGCATTGAAGGGATCGAGTTCTCAGGCCACTCTGAGTAAGTGCGGTACATGGGTGAGCGGGAGTCGCCAGCCATTTTGTAGAGTCGCTGAGCAGAATCAGTCTTTTGAGATTCTCACTCTCAAGCTGCAGCTCTTTTGACAGAGCTCGATGTAGCAGAAGCTATTGTAGAATTGGAAATCAGAGGTCCAAACATACTACTCAGGCAATATCGAGTTCAGTGATGGTGATAATTGGCCAGGTCTATTCATGTATGGTTTGGTTGTGCTGGGCTACCTTCCACCAATGGACAGTTGACATGGTGCTAACAGTTTGAGAAATTATAGTGGTGGTCTGCACATACCGATGAAGCATAGCTGGATATATCAGCCGAGGCCGAGCTGGATAAGCTGCCTGCACCTAGATCTGTAGTGTTTTGAGAGATGACTATCTGCGTGCACAGCATCCACTGATTCAAAGCCGAAGAAACAACGATGAGCATGAAGCAAACCAAAATCAAAAGTGCACTATGACGTGGGGTACATGTGCTTCGCAGGCTTATTGTCGCTGTCGAGGCATGCCTGAGCTGGAATGAGACCTTCATAATGAGTTGCAGCCTGACAAAGTTGAATCATAGGACAGGACATACCCAGCAGTGAAAGGTGCAGCTTCGCCATGAATACCCAAGCCATGTCTCAGTCTCCGACGCTCAAGGATGCCGATCTGAGGTGTGCCCAAACGAGTATGACATTCCCGCACAAGCTGTGGCTTTGCCACAAATAAGTCAGCCCATGTCTCATATTCTGACACATGAACGCAATAGTTGAGTAGACTGTGTTAAGTGCGGAATGGGATTGGTAATTATGTCGTGACAGTCATGATGATATGTGCCCTGGACTCTGCGGTGGACCTGAACTTTGATGATATGCCAGCAATAGCTGCGGGATTGCCACAAATAAGCGAGCCATGTCTCCAATTCTGACACAAGTACTCAGTATCGCCTAGACTGTCTCCTTGCCAAATTGGATTGGCAAATAAGCGGTGCTGGATCTGTCATAATGCGACTCGAAACATATGCGGATGATTCTCCGGTGCGCCTGAACTTCAATCATACCACAATAATCACTGTGGCTTCGCCCGGAATCAGCAAGCTATTGTCTCATATTCTAACACAGCTATTGAATAAGGCCTTGACATACATTATTGCCAAATTGGATTGCCAAATGTGCAGTGGGCATAATATCGAAAAGAGACTCATGACATATGGCCAGGATTCTCCGGAGTGGGTGAAAGTGGTTGATATGTGCTTTGTTCACTCTTTGGACTTTGAAATGTGTACGTGGCCACAGGTTTCCGGTGCACCTCAAACTCACTACAGATGAATGATTCGAACCCCTTCTCTGCGTCATTCTCAAAATTCATCTGAGGCCATTCATTCTGAGATTGGGCAGCCCAGGCAATTGACTTCATCTCTTATTAGTCATTAATAATAATAATCAAGAATGCCAATGAAATCTATTACTAATAATCAAGAACGCCTCTGCAATCCCACTCAAGCAATTTCTGATTAAAGACACCACAACTCCAACATCAGAACTTTGATTCGCTGTAAAATGACAGAGAGACAGTATTCATTCATCCAGTACAGTGTGCCTTACTAATGACCTTTTTGACTATTTGAGTCTGTTAAGTAGGTAACTTTGGTTGAATGTCGGAAGAGGCATACCATGATGAAGCGTTCTTAACAATCTAAGATGACCGCTCATCTGACAGAAAAGTGGCTCCATTCTCTGTCAGCCACTTCGTATGGTCCGCACACGATTCCAGAATCGGGTGAATCATCGAGATTGTGATGTTCAGTCCACTCATCCAGCCGTGCAGGATATTGATTTTAGCCTCTCTGGAGTGTTGATAGAGATCACTTGCATGGTTATCATAGCCACCAGAACCGTTTTTCAGTAACCATGTGTGTGGTAATCTGTTTTGCTCAAACCGGACAACTCATGCAAATGCCTGCCACTGCTAGTTCAATACCCAGAACTTCTGAGTTATTACTGCATGGTTTACTGCAGTAACAAATGGGCTGGTCCTGCCCACTTTCCGGGTCGTTACAAATACAGAGGGATTGCATGAGTCCTGCAATTTGACCTGTATTTCTTACCGTTCATCATTGCCCATTTCTGCAAACAGGTGGAATATATCCACATGATCCCCAAAATACTTTGTGAATCACCACTTCAAATGACGAACTTGGCCAGGAAGAGGACAAAATAGCACCTCATGTTGTGGAGGAGGTGCACAGGGGCGAGCATTTTCATGTCTCGCTTGTTCCTGCAGAGGCACCTCTCTTAATGCGGCATCTTTGTCAGGTTCGGGAGACTTCATAGGCTTCTTGACACACAATGGCAGAGATGTCACTCTCGGCCATCGGAAAATCGGCAAATCAATCCAGGTATTGACGGGAAATTCTTTGTACCTAGTGTTAGCAACGGTTCCGGACTATGACTGCAGGTCTGGGTCCGGGTCCAAACCGAACCATTGCCAAATTGACGGTCCGCGTTGTCAATCAACCTGAACAGTCAACTGGGGTATGGTTCGATACTAAACTCCCAACCCAGCTGAATTGGGTGGGTTGTCAGCTGGTCGCCCAGCGGGTCAATTCATAGATTCCTATAAGGCCCTTGTTTTTGGAGTTTGTGAATAGGATCTTATCATAATCACGTTTTCAACAACCAATAGTATGTTTTTGCATGCTTTGCAGCTTGCAAAATCGATTATTTTGAAATCAGTGTTTTACCTTTGATATATTGTATTGTTGCCTATCAGGGTGGTCAAGAATTCCGTTCTGAACGCGAAGATCCGCGCGATGCCTTGATTACCAAATATCTGACAACTTAACCTGTTGACGCTCTGTTGACGATCCTTTTCAGGATGAGGCAGGGAGCATGTCACTGTTGTTTTTGCCAGTAAAGGCTGCCAATATCTCATAAATGGATGTCGGCAACCGATCGGAACATAAATTACCAAAGATGCGAATTTAAAAATTGTTGACGCTACGTTGACGCTCATCCTCAGAAAGCGGCAGGGATCATGTTCCTATAGTTTTTCCAAGTACAGGTTGCCATTATCTGATAAATGGATCTCTGCAACCAATCGGAACAGAAATTACCTAAGATGCGAAGCTTATCATCGTTGATGCTCCATTGATGCTCATTCTTAGGATGTGGCAGGGAGCATTTCGCTGTAGTTTTTCACAGTAAAGGCTGTCAATATCTGACAAATGGATGTCTACAACCAATCGGAACATAAATTACCGAAGATGCGAACCTATAAATCATTGACGCTCCGTTGACGCGCATTTGCAGGATGCGGCAGGGAGCATGACGCTATCGCTTTGCCCATAATGGCTGCCAATATATCGGTTAGGTATTACAGCAACCGAATTGTTGTTTAATTACCGTACTTCCAAAACCACAAATCGATGACGCTCCGTTGAAGCACATTTCATTGTATTGTCCATTCAACATCTGCTGCCATGGATAATAGTTTTCATCATGATTTGAACTTATTGGTACTCTTTCTGACGAATAGAGACTTGGCCTTGTGGCAAAGCCGAGCGCAGTAACATTCTTGCACTGTTCACTCTCACACAACAAGAATTTATGTATCTTGCCAAAAGCTTCATTGCGCCTGCTATGCGTCTGTTTATCAACCGATTTTGACAAGCTACTGCTCAACATTCGCCCATGCTATATCACTAACCAAAACTCTCGGTCAGGATACATAAAGAAGCTGGTGAAACATTGTCACATTCGGTCTGACATTTCCTGCACTCCCTTATTCCTCCTCATTTCGATTGCATTGACCGTCATTCATACCTTTTCAGCCTGGCTTTTGACCTCCATGTAGGCCGAATCTATGCGGGATCATTCGGCGTGGCGCTCACATCCCGCTGCTCTGGGCAGTCCAGATTCTCCATGCTATTGTCTTGCCCTATGTCAGATTCAATGTCCACCCCGCAATCGTCTTCTCTGTCATTTGGATTATCCAAGTCCCCATTCCAGTTAAGCCAATCTTCAGTGTCCAAATTGCTTGCAGGTGTGCTATCCTGATCACTTTCGACTGGATGACGGTTGATTCTTCGGATTTGGCGGACATTCAATACTTGAGTTCGTCCTCCAGGGAGGTCCTTTGGAGACAAAGGTAGTGGCAACGGAGATCTTTCTGAGAATCTGAATGCAGCCGGACCATAATGTTGAATGGGTGAGCACAATGCGTCGACGATGACTTCCATATCCGAAATGTATCCAACGGCGGTCGTCTACTTGTCTTGAACACGAGATTCTTTCTGGGTAGCACGTTGGTTTTGTCTGCCCTGCTACATCTCCAAACAGTTGTGAACCTTGGCCTGTCTGTGCAATTTGTTTTCTTCCACCTCTTTCTTCATTTCCGATTTGTTTTCTATGTTCAGTGTATCCAATTCTGGGTCAACGCCTGCCACAATCCCAATATTGGCTCGAGCAAACCGTCTGACAATGACGTTTTCGCGATGTGTCTCCCCTGAGGTTTTGACTGCCTCCAGCCGACGATATCTCGGCGCAGGGAAAGACTGGCCTCCACTCCGACACCATGTGGTATGATAAAGGATATGTCGCATGCCACAGTAGAGTGATCAGCGTGCTTAGCATGCATTTCTTCTTGTTGACCCCACCAGTCGCTTATGTCCGGTAACCAAAATATACTCCAAATCTCCATTGGGTCGGAGTGGTAATTATTCAGATGTGGATTGATTTGCCCCCAGATGTTTGGTCTTTCAGGCAGCAAATTCAAATAGAACCTGGTGGCGGTCATTATAAGTGCTGTGTGATCCCTTCATGCTGGTGTCGTCTCAGCCAGATTGTTAGGAGTTCAATATTCTCCATGATCGCTGGACAAATCATATGAATCAAAGGATGTTTGACAGTATCCTAAAGCCGTTGTGGAGGAGATATGATTGATACGAGGTAACCTTTTGTGTTTATTCACCGGCACACGTCGATGGTTGGCACAGTGATTATTCTCCACGTACTTCATAAAGGCCTCATGGTATTAGGTAGTATAGGATTTCCGGTCCTCAGGATTGATATCGATTCCCTTATCCCACTTTCTAAACAATTGCAACTTCCGGAAAGGATCGAGGATATGTGCAGAAATTTGAAGCATGCCCGTCGATGGAGTCACGTCAGCGTAATATTTGGCCAGCTTCTGTTGAGCTAACATCACTGCGAAGAACAGGTCTTCCTTCCATTGAGTCTCAGTTTTAGCCAAAGCTCGCATTACGCCATCCATGTCATCGAATGTAACATTGTAAACTGTGATAACGTGATGCAATGTGACTGTATGCCTCTTTGAGATCGACAGGGTCCAATATAGGAATGGCCTCAACACTTCCATGACATACTTCACAATGGTCCATTCATCTTGAGTTGTGAAGAGTGGCTGGTAATCACGGAATTTTGGGTGTTTAGGCCACTCGCTTGTGAATTTACGTAATTGGAAGGCCCGCTCGCGCAACTCCAGTGTCAAGTTCAAACGTGTCTTCACATCCACGATCGGAATTACCGCAATGCGGACTTTGGTTTCATGACAGTCAATGAACTGCTTTCGACGACCAGGTGTTAGCACAATCAATACAGCAATGAGTCCCTGCTGTATGATTGTCAGTTTCAGGATTTTCAAAATATCTTGAAGTACGTACTGTCTCAATTATCTTTGCTAAACCGGGTTTCATAGCCAACACCTTTTTGATTCTAGTGTTGCCCTCTTTTCGAAGCCTTTGACTCTTCCCAATGCCGATGCTTTCATCCTCTACAAATTGCTGATCGCGCTCATGGTATACCCAGGACTTTGTGCGGACTTGACACCGAGACTGCTGATAAGTGCACCTAAAGCCAGCCGTGTGACGTGCACCGTGCATGGTATGTTATTACTAAATGCAGGCCATTCGATTCCAGAGGCCTCAAGTGTTGATTGCAGCTCGTGTGTCATCAAGTAATTTGAGGAGGCATTATCAGTCGTAATTCCCAGCGAACAGCCGTCATTAAGCTCAAAACAATCAAGCATGTCCTTCATATGTACACCTAACCATGCTCCAGTATGTTGGCCCTTGAACTATCAACGTTAATCAACTTTCGAACAGTGAAAAGAAAAGGTAATCAACCTCATCGAAAGCTAGTTCGACTTTGCGCAATGCCCAATTTAGATCCATATAGTAAGCAATGACTGACGTTATAGCTAGTTTGTTTATTGATCTCCATCCGTCCAAAGCTTAACTAACTTTATTTCGTGACGGCAATTACTTTTTAATTGCATCCACAGTCAGTGCATATTCCCTCTGCCAAATGTTGCTGAGGGTCATAGGATATGGCAGCACTAGGTCATCACGTAACGCCTTATATGACTGTTGTAGCTTTAGACTTGATATAGCGTTCCATGGAATATGGGCGGAAACAAATCCTAACATGAGGTAGCGATTCCATTGGTCTTGGGGAAATTCAGAAGTTTAAAAGTCCTTAGCTGCCAGTTCAGAACATTTTGTCTGTCATTTCTGTCCATATGGAGCAAGCTGGATGTCAAATCAGACCTTCCTCTGCGAACTTACTGTTTGGATTCCTCAACTTCTTTGCCTCTGCAGGATGGCCAAAGCTGTTTCATCGACCGTCGAACTAGTCGATTCAGTACCCTTTGACTCTGTCAATTCGTCCAACTTTGCGATGTGAGCTTTTGCCAGCAAGTCTTTCCCCAGTGAGGAAGTCCCATGTTCTCATGCATGGCGAAGAACTTGATGACGAAAGATTCATATGATGCCAGCGCTGCTGCTCTTCTCGGTTCCTCACTGTAAATTGAATCGCCATGAAGACGCATGTCCAGAATCATTCCAAGCAATAGGCCGCTTCGAGTCCACATTCATTGAAGCCCACCAACCGTCGAAGATCATTTGTAAACTAAGGTCCCCCAAATCACGAATAAAGACACGTTCATTTTTGGAGAGATCATAACCTCGTGCAATGAGGTGTTCAAAGATTTTGTATCCGACATGGCGGTAGGAATTACATTCTGGGTATTCTGACTTGAAAGACTGCCAAAAGTAACGATACAGCAAAGGGGACTGCTGGTTCATAAATATTCACTATACTGCTACAAGTAAAACAATCAGATCTGTAAGACATTGCATGCATAGTTCTAAAGTTGTATACAAGGTTAGATTGCAAACACTGACCGCGTAAAACTCGATTCGGGAATATCAAAATGCCGTTCCTTGCTGTGTAGCGTCCTGAGCCTCCTGAAACACTGTGGACGCTCTGCGGGCAGCTATTTGAAGGAGGCGGACAAGATATCGTCAGAAGCGTTTTTTCCAATACCGGCTGCCGATGGTTTCATTGTGGGGTATCTGTGTTCCATTGCTGTTAGATTATCCAAGATGGAAGATCAAGAATCGTTGACCCTCCGTTGACGCTTTGTTGACGCTTATTTTGGCACCTGGTAACGATCTTGTTGTAAGCTTTGTTGCCAGGAAATGCGGCCGATAGTTCGATTATGGATCAAAGTAGTGGCATAACCCTTCGATATTCCAAGATGCAAGGCATAAAATCATTGACTCGCCATTGAGGTTAATTTTTAGGGCACAGTGACGAAGTTGTCGAAATCATTTTTGCCTAAACAGGCGGATGATAGTTTGATTATGGTTGAATATCGCCACACAGCCCTTGTATTTTCCAAAATGCAAGACCAGAAGTCGTTAACGCTCCGATGACACTCATATTTAGGTCATAGAAGCGATGTTGTCGCAACCAGTGTTGACTAGAAGAGCGGGCTATAGTTCGATTTCAAGTGAATGTTGCAGCGAAACCATCTGGATTTTCCATAATGTACTGCCACCAATCGTTGACGCTCCGTTGACGCTCACCTTTGTGCTCACCTTAGAGACATACTAACAGTCATTGGGTGCTCAACAATTGTACATACAATCCATACAGTCTTTTTGGCAGCCAGTATACCATTTCTATGTATTATCATTTGAATCCAAAATCTTCAAGACATCTCAGATTCTGAGCCACCACTATACACATCATTTGCATGATGAATGACATAGGACCATCGCATTTCAGTGCTTTCGGCTGGCAATTCACTGCATAAAAATCCAAACACTAGTTTTAAATATGTATATCCCGAGATCCTCACCATGCCTTATCCAGCTCATTCTCCTCGATCTCCATGACGTACTATAAGCAATTTTTAATCTTTCAACCATGTGGAGGCGGTCTGAGCGGAGAGTTATGCAGTTGCCTACATGGATTAATGCAGACTGACGTCCTCCATTCATCCGGGTTTGAGATGTGCTTTGACCTCTCTTTCTATGAGTCGTATGACATCATGGACTGATACTTTGTTAGTAAATTTCGTCTCAAATTTAGGTTTTGCTTTATCATTTAACTGTAACAGGCAACACCATATACAGTTCATTGTTCGTCAATCAACCTGATTTGGAGTCAAGAACATTTGCATGGCCCGTACAACCCGTGCACACACACTGACAACTAATCCTGTCTCACAATTTGGTCACTGAAATCCAGAAAATGCTGACACATCACAAAGTAGGTACAATTTGATTTTGCTGGAGATACGTCGTCAGAAAGACCTATTTGGGTATATATCGCTCCGGTGACGCAGGAGCCATCACTATGTCTTCGTCCGAATGCGATTTCCATATGGTAATTAGCTAGCGATGTTATACGCTGTGGTAAAAGCTGAAGGATTGAACTGGTGTCGCAATGTCCATCTGTAACGAATTGGGCACCGCGTTGGAAATGAGAGATACTAAGTGATTGTCTTCCTGAGGTGTCTCCAAACCCACCCTGATGTTACCACTTCCCTGTCGAGACGTCATTGTCGACATTTCTGATTGTCCGGGGACGATATCAAGAACCTGCGTAGTCACTCCAAATGTTGTCGGTGATGGTGTGGCTGCTGTTGTGTCTGTTTGGGGCTTCACAACTGCCAGAACCTCCAATTCTGTCGTCCCGTGGTTCATATCCCTTTGACGGAGGTACTCAGCCATGTCCTCCCATCCCGGTTGCGTCAGTTCGTCGATTCTCATCGGGTTCTGCCGAAAGCTCTCCATGCGGCGCTGTACCGATTTGGAGATTGTGCCCTTCATCCAGCCAGGTTCATCATCTTCGCTCAGCTTGCGAAGCTCTGTATCTTCTTCATCATCATCCACAACTTCCCCATCCTCATCATCTTCGGAACTTGCACAATCGCTCAGAGTGTCTCCGATAGCATTCACCATCACTTCAAATGTTGTTTCGGGTTTTGTGGTTGTCCATCATACCTTTTCGACATTCCTCATATGTTCCTGCTCTTGCATACTCGCTGTCTCTGCGTCTGGAACTCGGTTTCTTGCAACTGAGGTCACTCTATTGACATAATCCTCGATCCATTTCTCTGTCTCTGTGTTGCTTAAACTGTGCATTTCCCATCGTTTCGCAGCCGAAAGCTTCATTTTAGATCGTAGGCTGTGCAACACTCCCAACGCTCCGACTCGTTCATCCTCCATGCCACTCTCGCCTTTATTCCCTTCATGATGTCGTTGTGAGGATTTCTTTGTTGATTTGCTGTATTTGCCCGCTGGATGTGGCGAAAGGTTCTTTTTCAGAGTGTTGATAGTTGTATCTTGTGTTGACCATGTTGTTGGGCGAGATGTTGGATGTTGCAAGATATGTACCACATGGAGGCAAGCTGCGACTTTTATGTCAAGGTTGGCAAGTTTGATCAATTAGAACAAAGCAATATCAGCGTTTTGACCGTCATTTCGTTGGGAATAGTGATGCGAACCATACATTACGACTGGACGGCTAACGAGTGATTCATGTCAGATCCTAGCAATGTCTTGAGACAAACATCACCCAACGTCCTTTCAATTGAAGAATGTCCTTTTTATCTTTATCAACACTGAGATATTAGCTGTCATTCATCACGATGGATCCCTGTAACCAAAGGAACAACAGCGGACTGACTCACTGCTACTGGCGGGACCGTTGGAATCCCCTGCAGCTATACGCAGCCAGATCCAGCTAGAATTGAAGGTGCAAGGTGGCTGTCAGTTGTTCCATTGTGACTTGGAGCTAACTATAGTATCTTCAGCACTACCCACCTGGTTTCATGATCATCTTCCTTACCATTCCACAACAGCACGTGATGGCTCCAGAAATACTTCAGCCAGGTGCGAGAGAAGCCGAATCGAGCCGAACGACACACACTACAAACAATGCGCCACCCAGTGACACACAGCCACAACCCAGACATTAGTTAGTCCACCACGACGCTGCTATTGTAGCCACAGAAAATATGATCCAGGATGCGCATTTCAAAACAGTACGTTGAACCAGATGCAGCAAGAATGAGACGCAGGTTGCGATAGGATATGAGTCAATCCATATCGATGTACACAACGGTCAACTGACCGTGTAATGCTCAGGTGGGGTACGTAGAGAGCTACATGACCAATTCATCGCTGCACTTAACAGGAAACCTTCATGGTCAACCAAGGCCTTTGTGCGCAAAGTCTGCGAAATTGAACTTCACGATGTTGTCAGTTCTGCGATTTTTGCAGATGAATTTGGTGATAAACGTCCCCAGGAATGGACGAAACAGGCTTTAAAGACCTGGCAGGAGGATATGGAGTCGTATGCGGTTGAGGTAACAGCTGAATCTCACTCCAGAAGCAGCAACTAATCTCCTGTATGTTTTCAATATGTCAGGTACCATGGTAAGACAAGGAGGTCGGGTACAGCTTGAACAGTCCAACATGCGTCTTACCTTGAAAATGGCCAAAGCGGCTAAAGAAGGGTTTTCGTGTGCTCGAATTGAGGAAAGGCAACAACTAATCAAGAAACCTCGCGCTGAAGTCCGAGAAGAAAAGATGGGGGGTGTTGTGTTTCCTTGGTATAACACGGTGAAGCCTGCGATAGAAAGACACTGGGCAATCGTTTGGGAGAATCCAACGGACGGCTGTCTTCCTTGCCAACATGGCACAGCAAAGAATGCACAGACTCGGTGGAGGCGCAAAGGCATGGGTGAACCTCCAGCACAACCGGCGCCACCGAGGCCCGGAACGCCACCTGCGCCACCTGATGACAGTGAGAGAACTCAATCCTCCGAAACAGAAGGTGTGCCAGCGGGATATCTGTATATACATACTCCGCTTCCCAATGCTCTATTTTTCACTCTTGATCCTTATGGCAAGGATCGTATGGGCGATACAGATTATATACCAGATTTGCTGACTGATGAAGGTCCATCCACAGGTTAGTACACTATCAGCTATGTGGTAATGCAGCTGACAGCCATTTTGTAGACGACAGCAGCCTTTTGAGTGAACTTGACAGCGAAGATAAGAGTTGACTGAAGGGAATGGGATTTTGGAGTATTATCGTCATCTACAATTAGTGGACACTTTAAAGTATATTTTAAAGGGTATATTTATATGCATCATTAAAGAACAATGTAGTTAGAAGGGAGAATGTACATGAACAGTACAGAACGGCTGCCACAAGACCATTATTGATATACTATGCTAAAGTGAATGTTTCCATATTGTGGTTAAGCCCGTGGCAAAATGAGCGTCAATGGAGCATCAACGATTTTTGGTCCTGTAAGTCGAGTAATAAAAACGCAATTTGGTAGTGAATACACATAATGGAAGTGTTGCCACCTTTTATAGGCAAAAGAGAAAGTAACATGCTCCCTGCCCCATCTTGAAAATGAGTGTCAACAGAGAGTCAATGATTTTTGGTCTTGTTAGTCTGGTAATTATGAAGTAATTTTGTGGTGGTTATACATAACAACAGCGTTGACAACATTAATACGCAAAAAAGGAAACCAGACGCTCTCTGCCCCATCTGGAAAATTAGTGTCAACAGAGCATCAACAATATGTCCTGATGTAAGTCGGGTTATAAAAACGCGATTTGGCAGGGAGTACACATAATGGAAGTGTTGCCACCTCTTGTAGGCGAAAAAAACAGCATCACGCTCCCTGCCCCATCTTGACAATGACTGTCAACAGAGCATCAACAATTTTTGGTCTTGTTAGTCTGGTAATTAAGAAGTAATTTTGTAGTGGTTATACATAACAACCGCATTGACAACCTATATACGTAAAAAAGAAAGTGAGATGCTCCGTGCCCCATCTTGAAAATGAGCGTCAATGGAGCATCAACAATTCTTGGTCCTGTAAGTTGGGTAATAAAAACCCCAGTTGGTAGTGATTACACACAATGGAAATGTTGCCATCCTTTATAGGCAAAGAAGAAAGCGACATGCTCCCTGCCTCATCATCATAACTTGCGTCAACAGAGTGTCAATGATTATGGGCCTTCGATCATGGTTTATCGAAGCACGCTGTGGCTGTTAAAGTCCATATAATAAGTTTTGGCCATTTTTGTAGTCTAAAACGCTCGTGAACACTTGGTTGCACCTGTGTAACTGAAATACGTTGTCACTGTTCAGGAGGCTCTCGCGGGAATATCATTTGCTTCTTTCCCCATAAAGGCTGCTCATCACTTGTCTATAGATAAGTGCGATTAAGCGCCACTTAGATTACCCAAGATGCAAGACCCTGAATTGTTGACGCTCCATTGACGCTCATTTTCAGGATGGGGTAGGGAGCGTCTCTCTACTTGTTTGCTACATAAAGGTAGTCAATACATCAGAAAATGAAAATGCAGTACCATAGTCAATATTTTGCAATTAACAGTAGGATATCTGAATGCGACCATGAATAGTCAAACCCGAAATGCAGAACCAGAGATTGGACCCGATGGGTCCACCCATACCTGGTTGAAGCCATGGGTTGAAGGGTACAGGGCCGGGTTTGGACCGCCAACAAGCAGCGGGTTGGGTTTTTGGACGGTTCTGGACCCGAACCAAAGTATCTTTCCAGTCCAAACCCGGACCACTGTCGGGTTACCCGGACCCGTTGCTAACCCTAATCATACCATTGTCCAGAAACGTCTTTGCGATCCTCTGTGTCTCCCAACATTGACGAACGACTTGCAAGCTGCCATCAATCAATCCTCCGTGCTCCTGAAGCACCGCGTGAAGTGTATCCCTCCACCAGAGACTTCAGTTTCGCTTGCTTGTCCTCAGTTCACGCATGATGACTGCCATGTGCATTGTCCATTGGAATCTGCACTAGTGGATATCTGTTGGCAAGTTTCGATTCCAACCACCTCCGTATCATCCCTTGCGTTGCAATCTGTATCATCTGGTACGCGGCATCCTGTTCAGCTTCTTCATCTTCGGTCCTGATAGCATCCATCAAACTCTTCACTGCAGAATACAATGCATCGGCACCATGCTTTTCCATCACAGTATCATCCGCTGGATCGTCAGGCACACCCAAAAACAGCGACATCGTCTGATAACACCAGTCACAGAGTGAATGGAATCCCAGTATAGCTGTGACTTGAAGTTTGAATCCAATTTGCGCATTCATCGCGATTTGCCAGCGCACACTGTTTCTAAATTTGTACTGATGGGACTCATCACAAATCCAACACATCAATGCACAGTAGGGGAGTTGGCTGTTGCTTGATGGTTTCCCTCTGCATGTTAACGTATCATACGGCACAATGTGGATATTCCATCGCATTTCTGGCTCATCGAAAGTGGTGTTCAGATCCTGGTCGGTGAGATTTGCATTTTTGGCGTGCATCAAGGTGACCAGATTGAAATTGATTCCATGCATCATCTTTTCGATGACAGTCTTGAAGGTCTCTGCCACTCTGGGCATTGTAACCAACATGATTGCTTCAAGGGCTGGTTCATGTGCTGGATGTGTGTAGGGTGGTGTTGTCTGGATCACCAACAGGCGGCGGGGCACAGAATTCAATCTCTGGAATGGATCCCATTCCCGTTCTTCACCGACAGTGCTAGGAAAGTTGTTGTCTGCCAAAATCAACCACTCTTCATGGGTATTCCCCCATCAAATGGACAGTGGCAACCGCATTACAACTTTCTGAGTCACCAATTTGTGAATGATTGCTGCTACAACCGAGGTGACAGTCTTTCCAAGACCCATTAAATCTGCCACCAGTGCTCCTGGCATACCATCATTCCACACCGACCTCCTCACAATGATCTGTATGGCCCAAACGTGGTGCGCTAGAACCTGAGTTCCTGGTGGGCCTGGAATTGAATACTTGTGGCCTGGAACACGGTCATCTGTTGAAAGACAAACAGGATGAGCATTGAGCAGCCTGGCTCCCTCATCAAGACACTGGTGTTCAAATTCGACGTTGATTGTACTGAGGACTATATTCAATGCTCAGCTGGCATTTGCTGGATCGAGGACCTCCTCACCATCCTCCACTTCCCCCTGAACCTCCCTTGCACCTTTGGCTGTGTTCTTTTCGTCCTCAATGATCTCCTTCAGTTGCTCCGATGTAAGCTGGGCAGATGGGCTCATATTCTGGGGCTACTTGAACACATTGCAATGTTCGGTATTCCATGGACATGGAACCGTTGGAATGAATATATATGGATGCAATATAACTAATTCTATCCTTTCAGTCAGAACTTACATCAATACAAGTATCATTCTCTAGCGAACTATCCTCCGCTCCCTCCTCTCTTCCACCACCTTCTCCAGAACCTTCCAAAGTCTATGTAAACTGACAAGCAGTTCTGAACAACTAGCCATAACACGGCTAGTGGGGATGACATTCACTGATCAAATTATGTGCTCGGCAATCTTCTTCCCTGTAGCTCGCATCAATTTGACCAAAAATATTGCTGGATTGTGTCCAAGTTTCAACTTGGAACCATTTGAAAGGCAACAATTGTACAAAATCTGGCGATATATAGGGTCCCTTACCATTTGCCGATTTGTATCTGATCCCATATACCCTTCGTCCAATTCATCCTGCTCCAAGGTGCAATTAAACATCGATGCTAGAAAGAATGGCTCTTTTGGGCCTCCATTCTTGTCGATGAAATCAATCAGATCCTCCCAGAGCCTCACATTGGAATACGAGGCTTGGAGTTGGTTTAGGGATAGATGGATATAGTTGCCATTCGACACCCAGCAAATCATATCCACAAATGGTGTATTTGACAACTCTGGGAGATTACATCTCCCCTTGTTGCCCGTGCGCTCTCCCAAATCCGTCACCAGTTACATGTTGTCTCGCCTTCCCTTGTTCCCTGCCTCCCAAATTTCGCTTTCACAGGTCGTCAAAAACATCTCCACCCACTGCCAACAATTCTATTTGGCACTATCGAAATTGGCCAATGGCAGCCAGCTCTCAAATGTCTCCACTTAATTTTCAACCGAAGTCTCTCAGTGGAGGGGTCCATCTCTGAGCTGTTTTAAACTGGTCTGCACCTGGATAATGGACCGATGCTGTTTCTGGAGAAACCCAGCCACCCATACTTTCTCCCACTTGTTGAATGCACTATAGTTGGCATGCCCCATCCTTTTGGCAAATTGCATCAAGGATAATTCTGTTTGCTTCAAGCTGACTGAGGATTAACCTTCTCCACCGCCCAAGTCTGAGAAATTGTACGTCTAATCATCTGGATCATAATCGTCATACGGACTCTCCGGCCATGGTGGCAAGTCTGCGATTTGTACGATATCTGTTTTCCATGGTTGCGCAGGCTGCAGGAATCCTTTCATCTGGAGGCTATTGGGAGTTCTCCCAGGTGCGCCGGAAGGAGGTCCAGGAGGAGCAGTAGAGCTGGAAGATGTTGGCCGATTGACTGTATTGTTTCATGGCGGTCCTGGAGGCACTCTCAGTGCACCTGGAGATGATGGCCCTTCTCCTGGGAATAGCTGCTGGGAAAACATCTGAGACTCGCCATAACTACCATGGTGGAGGTGATATCCTTGCCACAGTGGCCCATAACTTGGAAATCGTTGGCTTATGCTGGTAGTTGGTTGCAAACTACTGTGGGTTACGTTGAATGGAGAATGCTGATACAACGGCGGAGCACTTGGAAATAGCTGCTGTGAAAGAGGGTAACCATACCCATGTGGCGGATGATATTGGTTTGTGTGTTTCACCAATTGACTGTCTTTCCCAGTGGCATTTCGTGAATCATTATCCGAGAATCCTGAATTGTTGTCACAGCGCTGTTCCAAACTAAACAGGTCACCCAGTGGAGCCATATTCACTGTCTTCAGTGGAGATCCCTTCATCGACATCATCTGTTAATGAAGATGGTGGTAAACTACTCAAGTGCACGATGTGATGTTGAATAAATCGGAGTATGGTTGAGCATGTTACAGGTCGCAGTGACCTTCGGTGGAATAAATGGCTTCTTATATCCCATTCTGTTGTCAAGATCTGTGGTGTTTCACTACACCTTGGATTCATGAAACCAACCCAGGCTTGTGAAATAGAAACCTTAATCACACACATCTTGCAGTTCATTGTTATGTGCTCAAAATCATATACTTGAATATTGGATAGATCCTCACCTTCATACGCTTCCATGACTTTAAAGGTCATAGAAGGGATAAGATATGATATCTCCAGAACCCAACAGGAATATATCTAGTATGAAGGTTAGTATGACTGGGGAAATTACACAAAAGTTGTGCTTGTATGGCCTTGCAACCTCATTCAATAGGAGGCCTGTGAGTCCAGCAGCAACAGTGATGCCTCCTATTGAGCTCCTTTTCTAAACAGATTGTTCTCCTCATGATCAACGCTGTGGTCAAGGATTGTTACCGAAGCAACCATTCTACCAGCATATCAGTTCTTGATGATCATTGCGTGGGCATACAGCTAGCTAGGAAACTCACCGGTTCATTGTACTAAGATGATCAAGCTTCTTTAACAGCTGGTTGGAGGCGCGAGCGCCGGTATAACTCACAATGCCGCGATGACATAGTATAAGGCCCAAGGTGGTGAATGCAGCGATGACAAAAGGAACAATCTCCTCTCTGCCAATGATGTTCAGCAGATGATGTGCACCAGATTGTGCCAGATATGACATATATCCTGGTTGATGAAGAAAACCGATGGTAAGGTGATTATATTTTACCCCTCCCCCGCATTTCGTGGCATGCAATGGGGCTGTGAATGTCATACACCAATCCGATATCCCTCAGGCTATAAGTTACCCCCTGAAGCATCATTGAGATGCATCCGAGTATGTGTTCACTGAGCATTTCTGGAATATGGTCAACACTTGCCAGAAACATGGTAAATGCTTTATCTGCAAAACAAATAATTCGACAAGTACTGCCTCGAGGCTCGCTATCAACAATATCACCCAATATTGATGAATGCAGGGCTAATACCTGATTGGACTTTACCACGGGCAGGATGGGATCGACCCGAGACATCATGGTTCGACTTCAATCGGTGCACCTGAATGGCCATCGATGACTTAGTCACCAACACTCTACCTATTGGCAATGTACCCGGTGCGCCACCACCTGAAGGTACTTCTGATGAAGGAACAATACGCCCCCAGATTGCTGATCTGACATGTACCCCTGTTCCAACACAGACAAGGGCTCATAGGCAGGTGGTAGGAGTGGAAAATGCGGGGGGGACAGCATATGGCAAAGCAACTAGATTGTACAACAAGCATCACAAGTACTCAGAACAATGGAATCCATGGCATCGATTTCAGTAAGCAAAAGACTTTCAACAGGCCCAATCATTTAGCCAGCAAACGGTAACATGGATCAATCAGCATGAGTGGCGTGGACTGGACAACTTCGAAATCGAATCATTTTAATCTAGAGAGGCTCTGCGAACCCCACTCTCTGGAAAAAATTTCGGGCTCCGTGGTGATAGCTGGATTGAAGATCATTCACATATCTTTGGAACATTACACAATAGGGATATTTTCAAATGTATTCAGTTGCTGATGGCTCATTTCCCATTTCAGCAGCACCTCGATTTTGAACTGGTGTGCCTTGCAGACTCTGAATGTTGCCCAATATACAGTGGGAGATACACAGGGTACTGGTGGTGGGATACGCACAATCGGCTTCCTGCCAGAGCGACGATTGTGCCGGTCATTTGTGCATCGAACAAGACTCACATGACCAATTTTTCAGGTGATCAGCATGCCTGGCCACTGTATCTCACGATTGGTAATATTCGAAAAGATATCCACCGTACAACAAAACAACACAACTGGATTATCATTGGGATGATTTCATGTTCCCTGAAAGGGGTCAACAATATGGACATGGCATGTGATTCCGCTGTTGGAATGGTGCTGTCCCTACTCCGGAATCTTGACATATTTTGTACCACCTTGAAATGAAATCGGGATGAGGGCATCCAGCAACAATGTTATCTTTGTTTGGATGCTTGGGTCGGGGATTATGCAGAACACATTGGGATTGCTCAAGTCTCATAGGGCTCATGCCCGACATGTGAAATTCCTAAAGACGCGCTGATTGGGCATTCAACTTGTTGAGCACTCTCTACCTCATGGGATCAGCATATTTACTCAGACCTTCTGGACCGAACTAATATTGACGTTCTGCACACTCTTCGAGTTCATCCAATCCGCAACCAGTTCTGGTAATTCCCTCTGTGCAATGTTTATCAACTTTGGCAGCCTGATGAATTGCATCAGTTGCTCTTGGGTTGAGTTAAAGACTGATTGCACCAGCTGCTCAAATACCTGATAGCTGGAAATCTCAACGATCAATTTGACAATTGATTCACAGCAGTACCACAATATCCAGGCCTCCAGCACTTCTCTAATCCAATCGATTCGATGAAAAGCAGCTCCTGGCTGGGCAAAGAGATGCAGTGCACGATCTGAACTGTGGAAGAGAATTGTGCTCCAATTCTTGACAGCTCAAAGGTTGACAGGAGAACTCTGGCGGAAACAGAATCTGTTCAAATGATAATGGGAGCAGTACAGGCATTATGTGAATTCTCTCTACTTGTCAGCCAACAAAATCACTCTGATCTATTCCTCACAGCACTGCACAATGCACTGGAGCAATTGTACAAGAAGAAGGGTGCCTTTCGAGATCAGCAAATGATGAAGTCTGCGAAGGCCAAAGTGAATGAACAATTGGTGAGAAAATCGCATCAGTTACGAGAGTAGAAGATTCATACAATCCGTGCCGCAATGGAAGTTCTGGTGTACGGGGCTGAAAACGTTACTAAATCAAAATGAGGTCAATTTCTGGTGCGCCTGGATCGAGCCCAACAAGCAGCAACCACATGGTCAGAGGCTGATCGGGAGACCACAATCAAGTGATTGGAGCGCGAAATTCCACAGATGACACCTGTCAATGGCGAGATTTTCAATAAATTATTCCAGCATCATGTGCAACAGCTATTACAAGAACTCGGTACCAAAGCAACCGGTCCCAGATCCGCATTTGCCAAAAATCTGGGTCAAATGCCGACTGCTGCTGACGAAGACGTTTCTGGGGCAGTAATCATAACCACCAACCAGTGTGTGGAATATCAGGTCCGTCTATCTGGTGATGAGACTGAAGCCACCACTTGGAGTATCACTGATACGGACCGCATTGTGAGTCAGCTGGACTGAGAGATTTATGGTATCACATCGAATGAGCAGATGAGGTTCAACAAGGAATTGTCCATCTGCTTGATCGATTTTGAAGCTTGGTGTCAAGCAATCGGCGTTCAGGAGCTCTGTAAAAGCATCGAACACCGTGTAATCTATTTCAGATATCCAGAGATAAATCTGAGGGGCCATAGATCACAGACAATTTGGCGAATGGGTTCTGGCGACAATTTCACTACCCATATGTCCGAACGGCTCCATATTGGCAATGTGAAAAAGATATCTCGAGATACCAACGCAGTCAATTACATTGAACAGATGCTGAAGCCCAATGACCGGTCTACCGGTCTTGACTATATGGAAGAGTCACTGTCATATCTTGCCCTGCAAGGTTACTATGATATTGACTCTGCAAAAGATTTCAACCAATATTCGCTGCCTAAAAACAGCGAAATAATTGCTGAGCCCATCTTTTACACCTCCAGCATTCCCAGGACAAGCTATTTTCCTCCCTGTGTGACCACAGGTACATCATTTGAGAGAAAGTCATGTCCGCGGAGTGTGCAGAAGTATCAAATTGACCTCACTCAGAGATGCATCAGATGATTTCGGAATTCCCAACTTTGGACAGCAATTCCATGCACAAATTGAAGAGGGCTGGGGAAAACAAGTTAGTGGACTGGTGCTCGGATATGATCAGAATGTACTGCTTGACAGTACATTGATTAAACTACAGAATGGGCTGTCATACTACCGTCAACCATTTCACTGCCTTACATCTGCTGAGCATCTGGCACTTGATTGCAAGGTAGACTATACCGATGCCAACCAAGGGATCATACCTGAGTGTCCTAAAATCTGGGTCCAATAGAAGGAAAGTGACCTTGATAACACCTTCCAAGGCTGAGTTCCTGCTTTTGCTGTGTTATACATGAGCTGGACTCGACTGAATCAGATCATCCTATTTCAGGAGCGCCTGCACACCAGAAAAACAATATTGACCATTTCCAACAGGTGCAAGAAGATTCAACAATGGTTATTACGTCCTGAAGTTCAAGAGTATGCAATGGTGATTCCAACACAGTACAAGGTTCGGTATCGTTCCGCTGTTTGTATTGACGGGTTCATCCCGGTTGTCAAAAAGACTGATCTGCTGCATATTGTACCTGTTGGAGGAATTGATAGACCAGTACATTTGGTGCGAGAGAATGCTGCATCAGATAGGATTGAATGCATATAGCTTGTAAATTATCATGTGGATTTAAATACCTACTGGACTGTATATTAAGTCACACTGCCTGAATTATGGTGTGCAGGAGGAAGATAGTTAATTGAATTGTATAATTTGCGATAAATAGTATAATAATCACTCCCAAGAGTACCGCTCCAAGTTCGAGATGCACCGGAATAGTCTTGGAGTTCTGGCCAATAGTCCCGATACCTCCGGAATTTGCAAATTCTAAATATTCAATTTTGTAGTTTTTCGAAGACAACCATTGATTCATCAGGATATTCTTGTATTCTGTTCGACAACTTCCGAAACAATGAGGATCACCAGTGAAGCAGTCTCGAATCACCTGGGAGCTCATCACTTTGCACTCAGCCTATCTGGGTACATCTGGGAGCATCTAGAATGATCAGTGTGGCTGTTCAGAGTTGCTGAGTTGTTCAGTTGTGACTTCCAAACCATTTTACATTGTGCTAATGAAGTGAGCCCCAACTGACAGTCAAGAATTGTTCTTCTTGCATATTAGGTAATCAAGGCATCATGCGGATATTTGAGCTCATAACGGAACTGTTCACCACCTTTATAGGCAAAAATTCCCAATATAAAAGGAGAAAGACAGATTCCAAAATAATCAATGTCGCAAACTGCACAACATGCAAAAAGTGAGTACTGGATGTTGAATATGTGATTTTGGTAAGATACAATTGTCAAACAGCAAAAACAAAAGCATTATATGAAACTACAGATGGACCCACTGGGCAACCTGCCGACAACCCACCCAATTCAAATGGGTTGGGACAATTTCCTCCTACTGTACCCCAAATGCCGGTTCGGGTGTATTAATATCTCGGACTGCCGATTGGGAAACACATCTTTTCCAATCCGGACCGGGACCCAAAGCGGCTGTCCGGAGCCGTTTCCATCACTGGGTGGCGCTTTCGTTTGAGGCATCTTATTATCGCAATGGAGATTTGCAACATTTGCATTCATTTCACAATATTGAAACACCAACTTTTGGACTGTCATTCAAAACATCAGGCGGGCGGCCACATGAAGATTCGATTGTCGGTATGCTTGTTTTGGTTTCATCATGGCTCTCTCTGTGCATTCAGAGCTTGCATTCAAGAGGTTGCAAAGCTGGAGGATATGGTCAGAGAAGTGGTTGAGGGGATGCATCTTCACAAAGTTGACAACTGATTGGTCAACATGATGTTGTGCAATATATGACTCAATCTGCGCTTCATCTTCATTAAAACAATGATGCTTTGCTACCACAGGAACATTGTTCGAAGCGGGGTTGTTGTCCCATTCCTTCTGTTTGTCCAAAGTAAGCTGCGTTGACCAGACTTCAGAGACCTTCTTTGTAGACTTAGTGGTGCCAAACCGAGTGCAAACATCCTTGTGACAATGAAACTCCTCCAACAACTGTTCCATGCACTCGATTGTGGCTTCAGTATGGTATTAGTACTGTGCCATAAAGGGAAAATACAGCAAGTTCTTGATGGAATACAGGGCTTTGGTGAATGGAATCCTTTGGCTCACTGAATGGTTTAAAACAGTCACTGCAAAAACTGGAACAATCACACGCCTGAGTGCTTTCATCTCCTTACCACTCTATTGTATAACCTGGCCATATGGCTTGTTGAGTCAAGCAAAGCCAGGATATTGCGGCATCATAGCCCAGAGCTGGTTCAATTTTTCAATCCTGGAATGTTGTTCGAGGAAGGTCATTACCCAGTACAACAAATGCTTCAGCATACTGAGATAGATGGTATGAAGAATATCAGGTACGATACTATTCGTTGGGGAGATGTACTTCACATCCCATAACACACGGCCTGAGGTTCGAACCATTCGATATTCCAGATATTGTCTTGCTTCCCATCTCTCAATCTCCTCTCCCTGCATTGCAAGTAGCATCTTCTGGAAGTATAGCCAATAGACTCTCAATTGCCACAATGATGAATTCCCTTGTCCAAATGACAATTGTGGTGCTTTGCACAAAGGGCAATGGGGCTGCTTGATAGAGTGCAAGTGAATGTTTTTAAAGTAGTCAGCGGTCTATGCACAGATGACAGATTAACATTGCCCCATCTGACAGTCCACAGAAAGCGTATGCTTTCGATTGTTGCAAAGGGCGTCAGGATGGCGAAAAATACACTGGAAGGACGCCCTTAGAATCTCTCGATGGTGGATTTGTGGTCCCTTCACAGCAGTTGTTATTCCAGGTGGTTTAAAGTGATATTTCTGAGGAATGGGAATAAGGGCAACAACGATGCTTGCAAGATTTGAAGGCTTTGATCTAATCCTGGAGTCGATGTTTCCAAGACTCAAATATACTGGCCATTCCTTCTTGTCCCCTGGATTGTTTGTAAAATGTGTCTGGTCTTTACTACCTAATAAAGGGACAATCGTGGCTCCAAGCAACTGCAATAGCTATGGAAGCGGTCAAAATCATCATAGGTATGACGAAATTCAACTAACGTACCTGTTCATTCTACCTCTAGTCGCTTCCTTTGACCTCTGAGTAGATACGTTTCTCTGCATCATTGAATTGCTTTGCTGCAGCATTCTACATATGTTCCCTGCACACAGGCTGTTGCACGACGAACTCAATGCATTCAACAGGATTGCGGTAGAAGAAACAAGTAGAATCATCATTGTGAAAGTCGTTTCGATTGGCCAAACGATTTTAACACACTTTGCCCGAGGACCATCAGTCGATGCCTATTGAGTTGGACATTTCGTTCAACCTTTTGAATAATGTTTGGGATGAAGTGAAGTTGCTGACGGTTGCAAGTACGATACCTGAACAGCTCGTTGATTGCTGCTCTGCTCAAGTTATGCTCGATGCACCAGTGCAATAATGGATACCGCTCCTCCCAAGGGAACGTTGACCATAGATTCATTTCATCGTCGAAGATATCGCAATACTGATTACTGACAGGCTTGGCGGCTACACGCTTCTCCAAGTGTGAAGTACGATAAATACATGTCTGACCTGGAGGTGGCGCTGGATCACTATACGCAATTATGTGGTCTTCTTCTGTATCTGTGGAATCATCATGGGAAGGATGAAGAAAATAGTCACGACGTGGTTCATGTACGAATGTAAGTAGGACACTAATGGTCTCGATGGCGCAACCATCATCCAGCAGTTGTTCGGCTGATATCTATACTATCCTGTCTTTGGTGTCGCGACGGAGGTGAGTCATGTCAGGGCCAATGTACAAGTACATCTTCCAGTAGTAAAGATACTGTTGACAAATCTCCATGTTACGTTAGCAAAATGACAAGTTGCAACAACATCAAGAAGCATCTCGATGGTTCTTTAGCTACTCATACAATAGCAAGTTGGCTGGTGCCTGGAAAAAGCCACAGCTCGATTCACTGTTTGCAAACAGGTATCCTACCACTCCCACAGGATCTCTCTCATCCTCCTTCACACATTTCCAAAGTGTTTAATTGCTCTCACATTTTCAACATCCCTTGGATCACAGAGAGCATACCGCTTCTGCATTCAGCTTGTCACGGTGATTGCTTTGGATTCTCACAAGACTCCCCTAGGCCGATTGCCTGATCACTGGTTGTCACTTTTTGTCCTGTTCGTACCTTACATAAACAATGCATTCTCCATAGATACCGCCCCAGCGTTGTCATCACAGGGTACAAGAACTAGATCATGGACGAATGAGTGACATCCCATTGCAGAGCAGGCATTAGTTGTCATTGTGATGAACTTAAGCATTCGGTCAAGGAATCAGAGTGCTTAGGTGATGCTAAGCAAATGGTTTCCTAGCCGAATAGCAGTCAAGATGATGTCATCGGATTATGACAACCCCTCCAAGCGCATATATATATACACCTTGCCTGCCCACTTTACTGCCAATCTCCAAACCCTTCGACACACCCTCCTGACCTCTGTTACCACATCTCATCACCCTTGACAATATATTCCGCACTCCCGACGCTTGTTCAGAGTGACACTCATTAGATCTCAACCACTCAATCATTGACCACCGTTGAGAACATAAAATGTAATGTGATGCCTTTTGGTTGCTGAAATCGGTAGTCACGGATGCTAATATATTGCAGACGCCGACTGTAGAAGTTCAAGTCTAGGCCGAGAATGCCAGTGTTGGAATCTGCCAATGGGCAACAGAATCCATGGGAATTTGGCAGCTGATGAGTTGCATGACAACCCAGTGCAAACAAATTAAAGTTAGGGAGCGTGTGTGGGAGATTGCTCAGTCCATGAGCAGCAGCAACAAGCAAGGCGCCGGCCCCATGCAATGGGATCTCTTAATTGATTATTGTGTTACTTGAATCAGTGATCTGGCGTCTCAAAGGCCGCTTTGGGAACAGTACATGGTAGACAAGACTATCCTCGATGGTCAGAAATCGAAGCCAGCACTGGATGAGTTTGATGAGATTAACCTTTGTCACAGTAAGAACAGGATCGATGAAACCCCCACTGAGAAGAGAAACTTTGTGCACGTTGGTATGTATTTCATCTCCCAGATCCTTCTGTTGCTCCTGCTGAGGAAGTGTGGATCAAGAAGATGACGAGGGAAATACATCGGGTGACCTGCCATCGCCAAAAACGGTGCATTGTGACAACTTGACCGATCATCTTGTCGAGCAATTTATCTTGACCAGCACCTATGTCAATCACGACATTGACGCGAAGAGAGTGGGTCAAGAAAACACTCAGACATTCTCATCGCACCGGCCTGGCCATGATGAATCAATATTTCTGGTATTTCCATCAATCATTGATACACCCATTTGGGCTGATGTGAATGCTGCAATTGCCAATCTGACAGAGCGCGGCCGGAAAATCCGAGGACTTTGGGGCTACCGGGAGGAGTCTAATGGAGATGGTGGTCCGCACTCCCGGAATTGTTCCTCAATCTTCGATTCTACTACCACCGCCAGATGGGCAAAGGCAGCGATGACATTAAACAACCCAAGCCTTCAGTTGTCATGTATTGTGTCCAACAAGCCGACGGTCTGGTGCCCAGACACCCATGCATGGTGGCCGCTGCAACCTGCCTCTGGATGACATGCTCCCACTTCCAGAAAAGGTTATAACTGACGATATCGGGGAGGAATCGGATGATAATGGTGAGACGGAGCTCCAAAATCCAAGAAGCTCCCTGACGACGAAAACACGCTTCCAAATGTTCGGAAGGCGGTTCTAAAAGACGATTCTCAGACAGCACCGACACCTTGCAGTCATCCTGAACCATGCCCTTGGCCTCTTTGCCTATTATGAGCAAAACGTTGTTACTGATGAGGATGTCGCTTGGCTGACCGAGCACAATCACAGTGTGAATCCTCCTGCTCCAGGCTCGTTGGCAAATTGAAAGTGTACAAGCTGCTGCCCAGCTGCAAATTAGTCATTGTTTGGATGGAATGCGCCAGCTGGACGGCTGATCAAGAATTTGTAGAGTGGGTGGGTATTTTTCTAGCACTTTAGAGGGTGGACGGATGGGTGATAATTTGGAGTTTTTTGAGAGATTTTGGGTATCTTTTTGGTGTTTTGTTTATTTTATTATTACATTGGTCATATTCATGCATGAAGGGCTGTGTTGAGAGTTCATGATGTTGGGATTGATCATTCAGAAGTGTGTTTTTGGGCAAGGCATAGTGGCAGTGGAATGACTCCATGTATGGCTATCATGTAATTGGTGGTTCGGTATATTTTCCCAGAAGCAGTCAACCCAAATGGTTAGTGAAACTCGAAATTGTTTTAGTTCGTTGCAATGATGATTGATTGTGGTCAATGGAAGCCGAACAGCGGCCCTGCGGCATGGTTGTCACCTGCCATTCTCAGTTCGAAGTTCCCTTCCATCCAAGAAGTTGGCAGTGTGAGTAGCATGAATTTCCAAGATCCTAAAATCATCGACCGGATACAAAGACCCATCACGACAAAGCGTTTAATCATATCAACGCTTTCTTTCCTTCACACAACGCTTCCATTCATTTAGGATACATTCATTCACATTTCCTTTAGTCACTCCTGTGATTCTTTCATACTAATTACTGGCCGCCTTTTCAAATCATGACACCAAGGAGCCGCACATCTCCTTCTCCTCTTCTTCCTCCTTCCACCAGGAGTACCTGACGTTGTATCCACGATGAGGATCAGGATGACGATCTCGGCACAATACCATACGATTCCATTGATCATCAAGATGATTATTCTCATCCCGATGATGAGGCTCCTTGGTGGTCATTCAGGACAGCAATGGGCAAGCGGCCATCAACAGATTCGTCCATGTCAACATTCGCGAAACAAGACTTGGCAACTGAATTGACTCCTACATCTACGCAACCCCGACATCCCAAGCTTTGCGATGTGTATAATGTCTCACAGATGGAGCAAGATTGCGAGCCTGTGCCGCTGGCATCGAGGATGGTATTTGATTAGGAATTTGAATGGTTGAATTCACCCACCAATGTATATATGAACCAGAGGAAGGATTCATACGAAGCGAGTGAGCAATTGGTTGCATTGCATGCTGGAACTCGGTCGCGATATGAGCGCTATGTAGACGACGTGACAGGCCTAATCATCAGCGCAGAATACAATGCCCAGACAACTTGTTCAGGCATTCTGGCGATAATCATAGAACATGTGATGCCTATAGCTGTGGATCATGCGATGATTGTGAATCCCCTTGCGACGCATGCATTGAAAACTGCCCAAATCCATGGTTTGTGATGGGAGAAATCGCTCGGATCGATCGAGCCCAGAGAAACTCAGTCCCTCCACATGCCTATATTTCAGTTGTAAATTAATCATCTGAATGATTGTTATCATCACTGGCTTTGTGGATCAGGAGCTCAGACACATTACTTGCGCCCGTGCAGTGATGGTATACTACTTGAAGACCTCAATCGACTCTATCTACGGATTATGAACAAAGTCGCCTACAGCGATCCGGAAACTGGTAGCATGGCTATATGCCAAAGCCATGCTCACATGCCCCACAACCATTTGTGAGATATGTTCAAAGTTCCCTTATTGTTTAATGGTTGTCTTGATGATCAATTTCGGAGTGTAATGTTTATTTTGCAGCAACTGAAAATGTAGATCATATTCACCGGAAATACCTCTATGGCATGCAACAAATGGGCATGCAAGATCGATCATTGATTGATAAAGTCAACCCAACATTCATTGCCCTCACCCTGACTACCATCGACCATGGTCTGTTGCCCTGGAAAATAGGCAATTCTCGGGTCCTGCCAGAGTTTGGTCCAGGAGGTGGAGCACAACATAGGTGTGATACAACAAAAATTAATCATCCAGTTGATAACGCACACACAGTTGTAATTTGTCGTCTCGACATGGATTTTCGTTCTTCCTCGCACAAGGTTCAATACACATGATAGGCAATATCCAGAGCATGGCTCGCCGAAGGATCCACACACCTGGTACGGAACCAGCAATTGCGCTATCTCCCAACGATCAGTGTGGCTTTGATGAGGACTTCCCTGATCACGTCCCAAAAATGCTGTTAGAGAAGCCCGACATCTCTTCTATTCATCTTCGCAGCGTTGTTGCTGCTACTAAAGCTAGCATGCGAATTGCCGCTGTTCTGCCTATATGAGGGTCTGGCTTTGCCAGCAGCAGCCAGCCCGTCTCCTGCAGCAACAGCAACAGGAACAGCAACGACATCACCAACATCACCATCATTCAGAATACGGGATTTGTCAATGGAAGTAAGATTCCAGAGAGTGCCATGTCATTTGGAGGTCAGGAATGGTGTCTGTGATCGGATTTAGGATTTCCTTTGTGTGCTATTTCATTCTAGGTTTGGTTGTTATATCAGAATAGTAGTACATGTAATAGACCTGATGGGTTACTGATGTCTGATCAGAAACGTGTGAAATGATAATCGCGATGATCCATAACCCTCCCAGGACGGTTGAACAACTGCAATGTACTGAACAATCTTGTATCAACAAATCAAATAACATGAACCACATCTGCGTGGTAACTATCGTTGTTCAAATTATGCCATGTGGGTCTTGAAAATGAAGAACTACACGCTTCATTACACATACGGAGCGAGGACCATCATCATCGCGAGGACAAATTGAATTGGCAGACGTAGAAGTATTCCGAGCGACGAAGTGTGATATTTCTCAAGGATGTGTGCAACGTTCGTCAAGTGCTCATTGTCACATTTACCAAAGTGGGTACACTGGCCGTGACGCTTGAATTCATCATTGCAACAACTCAAAGAACACTCTGGAGCGTTAAACCAATGCCATATTATAGGGAAACCTCGATTTCATTTCTTTGAGTTTGTGGGTACAATAAACTAACTATATTTAATGAAGGATATGTAGTTTTTGCTGATGACTCTCCAGTGCCTGCACACAGTGGTCCGTAGAATATCATCCAGTCAGTAGTCGTGGGTAAATGGCATTATTTCATAGACCCTGCTTGAATTAGTAATTGTTGTCAATAGTCCACTTCAGCAACTATCCAGTTAACCTTACACCTTCACTCTTGACAGACCACTTTAGTAGAATCTTAACTGAATTGGTAGATTTCTCTGTCAACATTTCACTGCAAGTCTTGGTACACTGCCTTTCAGTGGGCATCAACTTGTCAGTAGAGCTTAGTAAGCAGATACTGCAATCTCCCCCTTATTGATAATTCATTGTTCCATTGTGAAATATGCATTCCATTCATTGTTAATTGCAATTGTGGCTTAGTAGTGTAATGCTGTATCAATACTGTTATATTAACTTCTCTGATATGAAATAAAATTCAGTTTGGCATTTGTGTCATCTGTAGAACAGTTGACTCTTGGTAGAGTCCATTATTTGAACTGGTCACAGTAATGCCACTGAAATAGTTGATTATCCAGTGCGTATAGTCCTGAGATTGGACATTGATCTGAGATTCTGCTTCTGGCATTGTCACAGCCATTAGTTCCCATATGTGACTTGCTGGTCACCATTTGAGGGTGGTAGAATGGATACCAACGACATAGGGGGCAGTGAATCATTGATAAATATCTGACATGTACACATCACAGTAGTGGGTCATATTCACTCTGACACGAGTACTCTGCTGCGCCCGCGATCCTGCTTTGTTCAGTACTTCGGCATACATCCAAATCTCTTGATTAGGCATTCGGTAGGGTCTGTGTGCACAATGTCTAAGTGAAAGTGATTTGGATGATAACATCGGTACATTATTTGTTGATGTCTCTGTGACCTTCTTAGTCAGTGTCGTGAATAGATTATCTGTTGTGCTGTTGGCGGTCATCTGATAGGTCTCTTGTAAAGTGGTTCAGCATTGCATTTGAAATACCTGTGTGTGATAGTGGTTTGATCATTCAGTATGCCAGGTGGTAAGCTGCTAGGTCGGTGGGTTTTTACTGTAGCTTCCAGTAATCCTGTCATTGGATCTCTAAGTAAAGCTCTTCAGCAGCCACTTCCATCGCTGTGAGATCTCAGTAATTATATCTGTGTAGTGATTTACACTATCGTGGTGCCATTAGATAGACTATTCAGTGTGCTGAGTGGTTACAACCAGTCTGTAGAGAGTCTCAAAATTGCAGTCATCGGGCAGTTATTTGAGATCTCATTCAGAACAGTTTCGGTATCTGTATGTGTTCTGCTGCTGCATGGTTGATGATTGTGAGACCTACCAACTCTCCCTGCAACATGAGCAGGTATGCTCAATATCGATTGTATGCGTGGTGCACTTATCTTCTTAGATTCAGAGGTATGCTTGCATACTCTCCAGGTGTAGGTGTTAATTCATCTGTAGGTGTGCTTGCCGTTGGTTGACATGTTGCACTCAATGTGGTTCACTGAGTCCACTATTTGTTTTATCACCAGGTGCACTTGCCACTACTAGCCTTCTCAATTGGTGAATGTATCTCATGGTGCATTGTGTCTGCACTTCCCATATGGTGATTGTTAGTTGTAGGGGTTGTTTGAGAACCTAGTGCTGTCATCCTGCTCTGTTTGAAAGTTGTAGCTCTAACAACATCTGATCACCTAGGGCTTCATATGGATTATTGGTTGCAAGGGCCGGAATTGGGGATAATTCGGAAGGCAATTTGCAGTTGTCAATCACAATTGTAGTAGTGTAGGCTGGGATCAGGCAGTCTGAGGTAGAATCTCATTAACAACTACATACTCAGTAACAAATATCGTAACTGATTCTGTATTGTATTGGGTCTTGTCATTGGTATTGTATTAGGTATTGTATTTGGCATTGTACATGGCATTGCATTTGGCATCAAATCTGGCATCAAATTTGACGTTTTGATGTCTGCAATATGGCACACAATTCGGTTTCTTAAATGGCAGTCAGGATAGTTCTTTGTAAAGCATGGCAGCCAGGAAGTATATCTTTCTCTCAGGATTGAATTGCTAGCCTTGGATATCATTTTCGAAATGAAGTATATTAGATAGGGTAGACCTTTTCATCACTTTGTGTATGTTACCATAGTCCTTGAGTATTTGGCATATATCTGTAATTGTCGGCAGAATGGGCATATCAGCACATGTAAGGCAAATTCACATAGCATCAACCATTGCACTGTTCCTGAATATGTAGCCTTCAGCAGAACCATGGTCTCTCGTATCTGGGACACTATCCCGTTTCTGGGAATCCAATTCTACTTTATATGTATTCAGCCCTTCCAGGTGAGGTTAGCTGCTGTGAATTGATATTTGTTTGTGTGGATAATCTACAGACTGCTGACTCACACAGATTTGTACTGCACTGAATCTGCTCCATGTGTGCTAGTCCAATGAATCTAGAGAAAATCCAGGAGGTCTTGTCACAAATAGTTCGCCCACACAGTACACAAGCCCCACTTTCCAGTCACTTTCTCTGCACCTCGGTAAGGTAGTACCAGTCATTTAAGATTCTTATGTGGGCCCACATTCGCCACAACTACTGCTGCTTCTTATCTCTACTCGATCCAACCTGCTCAGGTCACTACCTCTTCATGTTCCTGATGACATACACATTGGTCCCTATACCACAGCTCCCGGCCAGCCAGTCTATACCCCAGACCCTTGGGCAAATGTCATTATAAGTGCCTACTAGCTAGCAGTCATCATGCGGTCCCAAAGTGGATATCCCCCCAAGATGAATGTCATTTGATGTTCAAGAAACTTAATTGATACTTGGTTACAAGGACTGTCCCCACTGCGACTATCTCAGTAGCATATCTCATGCTACAGACATGCTGCCGCTCCACACTACCACACACATATGAAATGACTCATGCGCAGACCATACTGGGGGCTGCGAGAGACACATATTGTTAGTTGATCGTAGGACTGACACTGTGACTGATCAAGTATAGCCAGGTTTGGGCCTAAACTGCAGCTGCTTAGTAACATATACATTGACATGGGCACATCTAGTAGGTCTATTCATGATTGTGAGTCCACTCCATATCACCTTAAGGACTGGAAATGTATGCCACTTTGTCATTTTAATTTCGGATTTTGCTTGTATAGATTGACTAAGTGCTGCAAAATGGGTCACAGCTTTGATGAAAGCTTGTGTATTGATATCACATTGATTGATGGGATCCCCTTGTTCATGGCTTGAAACCGGGGCGTCAGAACATTGCAGTCTCAAATCTTACAGTTGCCACTCCGACATCTGTTCATGTTATATGAAAGACTAATGTTGGCAGTCATTTTGCAAACATAGGCATGTGTAGCCTCAGTTGCTGTTGATATAATTGCAGTGGAAAATCAGTCATATAGTAGGCAGAATTCAATTCTCAATGGTGAGTTTGCTCTGAGAATTGAGTGATTTCATCAGTGATTTCATAGTGACTGTAGTCATTTTCGTCACTCCGCAGAACTGCCTAGGTCTTAGACCTTGATTACACCGCACACTGGGCAATGTATCGCCACAATTGGTTTGCTTCAATTGAGGGACTCAAGCTTCTCATAATCACTGTGCTTCAATTGCGTGCTCACATCTGTGTAGGTGTGCTGTGGTCATGCAGGCATTGGTGGCTGTCAGAGTGCCTTGTCGGTATACTAATCCTCCTCCATAGGTATGCTTGACACAAAAGGTGTATCTGTGTGTAAAAGTGGCGACAGGATTCCTCCGCTGATGCGCATCTTTGAGGTTGCTAGAGATGTCTGCGTACACCATCAGCAAAAAAAAATCTTGTCCAGGCGGAATGGCTCCGTCTGAGGCGTCAGAGACACCCCTGTGGTAGAACACTCCAAGCCCGGCATGAAGACCACGTGTTATATTGGTTATCTTCCTCCGGTTGCAATTTGACCGTTTCATCCCACACCATCAATCTTCTATTGTAAACAAACTGTGCGGTGTTGTGGGCAACTGTGACCACCCATCAGAATGGGTTCATTTGGTACGCGCTGGCGTTGGGATTGCAATGCGATGGGTGATGCTGCGAAAATCGCTCCTCATGTTCCTTCAACCTGCGCACAAAATGCAATTCTCTCTTTACTAATTGTACACAACACTCCAAGATGCCAGATCTATGGGGGGATTGACAATCCATCGCTCATTCCGTCGATTTCCTGTCTAACTACTAGTAGCTATTTCTGGAATTACGTGCGCGCAACTGACGATGTTTCCCATGCTGAAAGCAAAGGCTGGTTGTGCTTTTCTCACTTCTACAAATTTGAAGATGGGATCCAAGTAACTCGAGTATTCAGGAATTGTGGTGAGTGCCAGTGCTAACCAGTACTCAACGAAAGCTACATCCTTGTTTAGAAGCTTGATTGTGAATAGTCATTGCAGTCGCCACAGGAGACACCCATTCAGTGCTCCATGACACCTCCCCAGGCGTTGCTTTACCCACACCCAGTCGTTCCGTCAATCCCTTCCACACCAGCTCTTGCTGCCTGTGCATCAACACATCTGAGACATCAGCAAAATGTATTTTAGTCACTGCAAGCCTCCAGGAGTGTCTGAGAGAATGTGGAGTGTAAACTTAGATGCGTCAATATCAGGGGAGTATCAGACCCTCGGAGGGCATTCCTGCCGGCCTTCAGAGTGACTGGGAGCGCCAACGACAAGCCTGGGAGCACCTGGGAGCGCCGGCGACAAGTCTGGGAGCACCTCGAATTACTGTAGCGCAGTCTGGGAAAAACAACATCTTCATTGGCAACGCTGCTGGTGAGCATGGAAATCATAGCAGCTACTTATCGTCCAACCATTTTAAAAACTCAGGGATTCGTTTTGTATTCTCATCTATATATCTATGTATCTATATAGCTACCCATCTACACACGGTATATCTGGACTGGCTGCAGGCGGTGCTTGAGAGCAATTCGAGGTGCACCTGAAAATGAGGATCGACGGAACTCAGAGATACACTCTGAGGCAGTGATCGAGCGAGTTTGGAGAAGCACATGGAGGCGGAAATGGAGTGTACATGGAGATACACTTGGAGGCCGTGATCAAGTGAACTTAGAGATGCACTCCTGGAGCGTGAGTGAGTGAGTGTGGAGAGGCATTTGGAGGCCGTGATCGAGCGAGTTTGGAGATACACTTGGAGGCCGTGATCGAGTGAGTTTGGAGACGGTAATCGAGCGAGTGTGGAGATGCACTTGGGGGTCATAATCGAGCGAGTCTGGAGATACACTTCGAGGGCGTGATCGACCGAGTTTGGAGACAATAATCGAGCGAGGATGGAGATGCACTTGGAGGCCATTATCGAGCGTGTTTGGAGATAGAATTCGAGGCCATGATTGAGAGAGTTCGGAGATCCACTTGGAGGCCGTAGTCGAGCTGGGTTGGAGCCGTTTATCGAGCGAGTGTGTAGATGGATTTGGAGGACGTAATTGAGCGACTGCTGAGATGCCCTTGGAGGCCGTGGTCGTGCGAGTGTGGAGATGAACTTGGAGGCCGTCGTCGAGCTTGTTTGGACGAGTACTGGGAGGCAGTCGATGGACAGGGCACCGGGTCCTGAGACTCTATTCATCAGTTAGTTAACTCGCAACCATGGGAATGTGACAAGGTGACTTTACCATTCAGCTCTCATGGAGAGCTGGCTGATGGCGGTCAATCGTAAAGGGAGGCATGCCGGAAGCCGAAGCTACATTCAGGGATCAACTCGTAATAATGAGAATGAAGGGAAGACAAGCAATCTTGGGTGTATACTATACTTGGTGTAAGTTGTACTCGGTGTCAACTGATGATCATGACATGGAAAGATAGAGATGAATGACTTGACTCTGTGTCCTGCGATGATGGTAGAGTTGTGGCCGAGAAAGGGACAGATGGAGGATGGAGGTGTGAACAATGTGGAGGATTACCAGTGGATACGAGAAATCAGGGGTACAACATGCCTCATTGGGTTTAGAAGACCTTGTATTGGTGTATTTACACGCCAGATCGGGACTCGCACCTGCCGTATCAGCGATGGTAAATTGACACGCACACGAAAATCTCTCAACTCCCAGAATCTCAGGATAATATCCCCCATACCCTCTCATCTCTCTCTTTCTTGTCCTCAACTCTACCATCACCTAAGAACACAATGTTGAGTCATCACTCACTATCTGTCCATGCCATGATCAAGAGTTAACACCGAGTACTGCATACACTGAGTACCAGATACACTGCGCACTGCATCATCCCAACATCGACTGTCTCCCGCTCCCTGCCAGTCTCTCATCTCTCGGCTGACGATGTTGTACTCAATTCTCTACATTTGCGCAATTACAAGTTAGCCAATGAATACAGTCTCAGCTCCCGTTGCACCTCCCTCCCTCCTGAACTATCGCCTCCAGATTGACCACCTGTTAGTACTCCTCCAATCTCGCTCGATCATGGGCTGCAAGTGCATCTCCAAATTCGCTGGATCACAGCCTCCAAGTGTATCTCTAAACTGGCACCATTGCAGCCTCCAAGTTCACACAATTGGCACGGCCTCCAAGTGCATCTCCAAACTCGCTCAATCACGGCCTCCAAGTGCATCTCCGAACTCGCTCGTTCATAGCCTTCAAATGTATCCCCAACCGGGCACCATTACAGCCTCAAAGTTCACATGGTCATGGCCTCCAGGTGCATCTCCAAACTGGCTCGATTACTGCCTGCAAGGATATCTCCAAACTAGCTCGATTACGGCCTTGGAGCGCATCTTTAAGTTCACTCCATCACAGTGTGGTGAAATGGTGAAGCTAGACGGCCGACAGCCCAACATCAACACTCTGCCGCACCTTGCATGGTATCTGATAGGAATTCGTCAGATATAGCAGATCTATCTCGAGGAGTGTAGGTAGAGGGTGAGAGGATTTGAAGGGATATCTGGCCATGATGAAGCACAGATATTGCGTGGAACTATGAATGCTTGGTAAGAGTCCGTGAGGATCCACACATATTGCATGGATCAATGAAAGCTCGGCAAGAATGCATGAGACCAAGAGCTGGGAAAGATAGAGTGTGTATTTTGTATATTGAGATGATGTCTATCTACCCCGGGGTGTTCCTAACATATACTGCATTTCGCTGACTCCATCTCCGTTATCCCTGTATCTCCATATCTCTATATATGGAGAGACTGAGATAGTACATGTGATAATATGATGTAACGAATCTTATGACTGTAATGGACCAATATGATGGATGAAATGCTTTGTGGTTATGGAACCGTAAAAACCACTAGTGTTAGAATACAGCACCAAGTCTCCCACAGAGCATTTGCAGAGGTCTCAGCTGCCCTTGAAGTCTCCTGCAGACCTGCGCAGAGGTCTCAGCAGCTCCAAAATGTGACTATCCTAATAGTCAAATTTTGTAGCATCCTGAATGCACCTCCATCACTGCAGGTGCTTTAAGGAGCACCTGAGAATGCTCTTGAAGAGTCTGAGAGCACTGTGAAAAGCTCCAAGGGGGGCTCGGAGTATCGGGAAGTACTTTGAAGCACTGGCAAGGGCTACCGGAGTGTCTGGGAAATTTGCGTATAGCTTCCGGACCGAATACTGTTTTGCTGATGGATATGCATTCACCTTCTAAACCTTCAACATGAACCATACTGCCATGGCAAATACGGAGCTCCTTTGAGTGAAGTGGTTCATCCGATATGTAGGTCAGGTTACAACTCGTATGCTTGATCAACTCCTGCGTTCAGCTGTATATTGCGACACGGTGTGTTGGGTCTTGCGTATTGTCGAGTAACGCTCTTCTGTCTTTGATCATAGCATTAGGATGCTTTCCATAATGGCAGCATTGGCGTCACATAAATTTGGGCTTCGCAAATGACTGTGAGCTCAGGGGAGCAGCCAGATCAGCACCGGAAGGGAGGACTTTGCAGGCGGCAGCGCTGTTCTCCTGACACTGGGCGAGGGCTTGCAGATTGACCTATCTGATTTCGAAGCAGAGATTGCAACGCTGAAAGGTGACTACTTGTGGTGGGTAGTTGAGATTGTGATTGGAGGCATTCCAACGATCCTTAAAGTTTGTGTTATGTGCGTGTTCATGTCCCTTGGCAGAAAGCTGTTGTATGGCTCTGTAGCGACGAATCTGATTGACCCAATGAGACATCAAGTGGATATTCCGAAAGTGGAAGTCTGCATCCAGCTCCTTGGAAACATCTATCTCGTGGCGGATATTATCCCGCTAGGAGATCATTTCGCGCCTCTTGCTGGACGGCATCCAAGTTTTGGCATTGGTTTCCTCGTCTACCTTCCGCATCCTCACAAGTTCCATCCTCAGGGCATTGGCCATGGACTTCACCTTTTTGCCAGCTTGCCCGGACGAGAAAACATCTTTGAAGGTGTGAAAACAATGCAAGGCCTCCTCCATGTAGCTCAATGTTGCATCATCGGGAGATTTATAGTGAGCATACATATCAAATTCTGACAATGCACATGTGAACTCAATTCCGTGATTGAATATTGGACTCTGAGTGGCACTTCCACCTCGCATGGACTGGCTTACAATTCCGTGCAGGTCCCAGCTCATTCCCTTCATCTCCTTCCCATTTCATTGTGAAACTTCCTCATATGACTCATTTTTTGGTGTGAATTCATGGTAAGCAGGCACGGATAACCAGATTGCGTTGTACTTGTCGCGCCGTGCATGCGTTCTCATGAGTTGGAAAACCCACTTCTGGAGGTTCTCAAGCATGCGGATCTGCATTGTATGGAGGAGGTCGATCTTCAAAAGGTCACTCACAATACAGGAAATCTGCAGAATGATGTTGAATCCTCAGGGAACATGGCACATCGAGATTTCAGCATCAGCTGGATTGGTGTTGGCATCACCGAGCGTTATGTATAGGTCATGATCCCGCCAGTGGGTGTAGCTTGTCAGGAGGGACATAATCTCCAACTTTGTACTTTGGACACCCGCACCGGGAACAGACTTGCCGCTCGACATGATGTATCTCGTGATTCCGTCCGGGAACTGCAAGTCACGCTGCTGAAACTGGTTAGCAACACCTGAAGTTGCCATGTACGCAGAGAACGTTTTAATACCCACACTCGGCGCTAGGATCTTGTTTGAACGTGTGCAGCTAGAGTACCCGCTGGGGTACTTTGTTCAGCACCTCTCTGATTGTTTGCCGCTGCTCATCCGGCCTCTCCTGGGGAATATCAAGGTGCTTGAATGTTATCGGCAGGGGAGCAACCATTACGATGATCTTCATTGAGGGCATTTGCTGGATCTTCGAAGACAGATTGACAATTCTCATGCATTCAGGGCACTCTTTCTTGTGGCCAGCAAGATTCGAGAGATGTGTTACATCAGAAACGAACATCAAGGCAACCAGTGTATCGCCCACTCTGAGCAATCACCTAACCACGGTTAGCACGTTATTATCCTGGAGATCCTAGTTTCTGCCACCGCCAGTCTGCAGTGAGCATTGTGGTATAGAGGAGTTTCGGTGGCGTATCGCTGTTGAAGCAAAACCAAAGGGCATGAATGAGATGCTCGGCATAGGCTGGGTGCCGCATCGAGCATCTCATGCTTTGGATGATGTCTCGACTCCAGTATTTGATAGGGCATTGTTGATTGACATTCCAGCTCATATCATTGAGAGTGTGTAGTTCCAACTCCCTGAGAGCCCGATCATCTGGCAAGCTTGCTGCAAGCTTCTGGACGGCATCCCCGTTTCAAAAGATCGCGAAAGGCGGAGCGGTGTTTTCTGCCTTCAGCATGTTGCCATAGTACGTCATCACACCCTTCTTCTTGATTCCACACTGCGTATATTTGTTTTCTTCATGCGCCACACATAGTCAGTTGGGATTCTGTTGTAAGTTTGTCTCAAGGCAACCCTGAGCGTCGCGGTCAAATTGCACTGCGATGCAATCACACAGCGGAGTGACAGTGGCGGGGTATGATTCGGCCCGGGCCAGAGGAGGTGGAGGTGGTTCAGATTCCGAGCCTGCCGTGATTTGAACCTGTTCGAGGTAGGGAAATGCGTCCCATGGCTTGACTGCATCTTTCCTAGTGTCGAACTCATGACACTGGGCAGGTTCAACGTGTCGGGGCGCTCTGCGAATAGGCAGTTTCTTCTGGCGTGCAACTTGAAGGTGTTCAGGATGGTGACATTTGATATGTTGAAGTCGCCAGCTGTCAGAGGCAAACATCTTTTGGGATGAGGACTGGGGGCAATGGCAAGGAATCTCCTCTGGCATTGTCGACGACACACGAGGCGTGCAGTATACACTGCCGAATGGGATGAAAGTTGGTGCTGGGCCTGAGCAGCCTGGTGTGGGTGTAAGGTCACTATACCTTCAGCTAACTTGAGAGATTTATTGAGCCTCAAGACGATCACAGGGAGGTTCCTTACATGCCAGGAGTTGCAACAATACCGCATGCGCGATGTCCCATAGTACTCTGAATCAAATATAACTAGTGTTAGCAATGGGTCAGGGTGACCCGCCAGTGGTCCGGGTTTTGACCGGAAGAACAGTTCAGTTCTGTTCCAGAACCGTCCAAAAACCCGAACCGCTGCTGCTTGGTGGTACAAACCCAGCCCCATACCCGTCAACCCATGGGTTTCACCGGGTTTGGCAAGACCTGTCGGGTCAAATCTCCAGTTCTGAGTTTCGGGTTTTTCTATTTATGGTCGCATTCAGATATCCTACTGTGAATTGCATATTATTTACTATGGTACTGCAATGTCATTGTCTGATGTATTGACAACCTTTTTATAGCAAACGAGTAGAGAGACACTCCCTGCCCCATCCTCACAATGAGCATCAGTGGGGCGTCAACAATTGATGGTCTTGCATCTTGGGTAATCTAAGTGGCACTTGATCGCACATATCTATAAACAAGTGATTAGCTGGCTGTATAAGCAAATATGCAAGTGATACTCCTGCGATAGCCTCCTGAACAGTAACAACTTATTTCATTTACAAAGGTGTAACTAAGTATTCACAAGTGTTTTAGACTACAAAAATGGCCAACACTGAGTATATGGACTCTAACAGCCACAGCACGCTTCGATAAACCATGAGCTAAGGCCCAAGATCGTCGACACTCCGTGCAGGTGTGTCTTCATGATGGGGCAGGGAGCGTGTCGCTTTCTTTGTTGCCTATACAAGATGGCAACACTTCCATTATGATTAATCACTACCAAATCGCGTTTCTATTACCCGACTTACAGGACCAAATATTGTTGACGCTCCCTTGATGCTCATTTTCAAGATGGGACACGGAGCCTCTCGCTTTCATTGTTGCGTATAAACGTTGTCAGTACTGTTGATATGTATAACCACTACAAAATTACTTCATAATTACAAGACTAACAAGACCTAAAATCGTTGACGCTATGTTGCCGCTGATTTTCAAAATGGGGCAGGGAGCGAGTTGCAATGTTTTTTGCCTCTAAAGGATGGCAAAACTTGCATTATGTATAATCACTACCGAACCACCTGTTTATTACCCGACTTACAAGACCAAACATCGTTGACGCTCCATTGACACTCATTTTCAAGATGGGACATGGAGCCTCTTGCTTTCTTTTTTCCGTATATAGGTTGTCAATATTGTTGTTATGTATAACCACTACAAAATTACCTATTGATTACCAGACTCACAAGACCAAAAATCATTGACGTTCTGTTGAGAATCATTTTCAAGATGGGGCAGCGAGCGTGTGGCATTCTCTTTTGCCTATAAAGGGTGAAAACACTTCCATTATGATTATTCACTACCAAATTGCGTTTTTATTACCTGACTTACAGATCCGAGAATCGTTGACACTCCATTCACGCTCATTTTGCCACGGGCGTAACCGGAATATGGAACCATTCACTTTGGCATACTATATCAATAATGGTCTTGTGGCAGCCATTCTGTGCTGTTCATGTACATTCTCCTTTCTGACTACATTGTTCTTTAATGATGCATATAAATATACCCTTTAAAATATACTTTAAAGTGTCTGCTAATTGTGAATCATGATAATACTCAAAAATCCCGTTCCCTTCCGTCAACTCTTGTCATCACTTTCATGTTCGCTCAAAAGGCTGCTGTCATCTACAAAATGGCTGTTAGCTGCGTTACCACATAGCTGATAGTGTACTACCCTGTGGATGGACCTTCATCAGTCAGCAAATCTGGAATAAAATCTTTATCACGCATATGATCCTTGGCATACGGATCACGATTGATGAATCGAGCGCAGGGAAGCGGAGTATGTATATATACATATCTGGGTGGCACACCTTCTGTTTCGGGGCTTTAAGTGCTCTCACTGTCATCAGGTGGCACAGGTGGCGTTCGGGGCCTCAGTTGAGCCGGTTGTGGTTGAGGTACACCCGTGCCTTTGTGCCTCCCGTGATTCTGTGGATTCTGTCCTGTGCCATTTTGGCAACGAAGGCCGCAGTATGTTCGATTCTCCCGAACCATTGCCGGGTGTCTTTCAATCGCAGGCTTCACCTTGTTATGCCCGGGAATCACAACACCCCGCTTCTTCTCTTCTCGAACTTCTGTCCATGGTATCTTGATTAGGTGTTGCGTTTCCTCAACAGCGGCACGCGAAAACCGTTCTTCACCCACTTTGGCCATATTCAAGGCAAGACGCATGTGGGATTATTCAATCTGTACCCGACCTCCTTGTCTGGCCATTGTAGCTGACATGTTCAAAACGTACAAGAAATTAGTTGCTGCTTCAAAAGAGAGAAGCGGCTGTTATCTCAACCATGTACGACTCCGTAGCCTCCTCTGAGGTCATTAATACCTGTTTGGTCCATTCCTGGGGATGTGTATCACCAAATTCGTCTGCGACCATCCCAGAACTCGCAACCGCGTAATGATCAATTTTGCTGAGTGTGCGGACAACTACTTTGGTCGACCATGGAGGTTTCCCGTTACAGGCAGCGATGAATTGGTTACATAGCTCTCTACGTCCCCCAGCTGTGCGTTAAACTGTTAGTTGACCGTCGTCTACAACTATATGGATGGACTAACATCTGATCGCATGCTGGTTTGTATTCTTGTTGCTTCCGGTTATACGTACTATTTGTAAATGGGCGTCCTGGGTCACATTTTCGGTGGCTACAATTGCAGCACCGCGGTGAACTTACTGGGGTCTGCGTTGCAGCTGTGTCTCACCGGGTGACGCATTGTTTGAAGGGTCTGTCATTTGGCTCAATTCGGCATCAATCGCACCTGGTTGAAGTATTTCTGGAGCCATGACTTGCTGTTGTGGAATGGTGAGGAAGATGATCATGAAAAGAAGTGGGAAGTCCTTAAGATTATATAGTTAGCTACAAGTCAAAATGGAACCAGTGACAGCCAACTTGCTCATTCAATTCAAGCTGGATCTGGCTGCGTATAGCTGCACTGCGTATAGCTCCAGAGGATTCCAACGGTCCTGCAAGTTGCAGTAAGTCGGTCCAATGTTGTTTGTTTGTTTGCAGGGATATATCGTGATCAACGACAACTGATATCTCATGTTACATAAATATAAAACTGACATTCTTCGACGGAAAGGAGGTCTGGTGATGTTTGTCTCAAGCTATCGCCGGGATCTTACTTGAATCACACGCTAACCATCGAGTCTTAATGTATGGTTAGCATGACCATTCCCAGTGAAGTGACTGTCAAAACGCTGATTTTGCTTTGTTATAATTGATGAAACCTACCAACCTTGACATAAAAGACTCAGCTTGCCTCCATGTCATCCATATCTTGCAACATCCAACATCTCGCCCAACAACAAGGTCAACACAAGATAGAATGGTCACTGCTCGGAAAAAGAACCTTTCACCACTTCCGGTGGGCAACTACGGCAAATCGATGAAGCAATCCACACCACGATATCATCAAGCAAAGAATGGCAAGAGTGGCATGGAGGCAGAAAGTGTCCGAGGGTTGGGAGCATTGCACAGCTTACGATCTAAAAAGAAGCTTTCAGTGGAGAAATGATGGGAAACACACTTTCAAAGCAATGAAAAAATAGAGAAATGGATCGAGGATTATGTGGATAGAGGGACCGCAGTGGCAAGGAAGTGAGTTCAAGACGCAGAGACAGCGATGATGCAAGAGCAGGAACATATGAGAAATGTTGAAACTGCACGATCGACAACCACAAAGCCTGAAACAACATTTGGGGACATGTTGAATACTATCGGAGACGGTCTGCGCGATCTTGCAAGTTCCGAGGATGGGGAGGATGGGGAAGACGAGGATGATGATGAAGAAGATACAGAGCTTGGCGAGCTGAGTGAAGATAATGTACCTGGCTGGGTGATGGGCACAATCTCCAGAATGGTACAGCACAGCATGCAGAGCTTTCGGCACAAGGAGATGAAGCTTGACGAAGTGATGCAACCGGGATGGGGGGACACAGCCAACTACTTCCGTGAGAGAGATACGAAGTACAGGATGACTGAATTGAGGGTTCCGGCTGTTGTGACGCCCCCAACAGACACCACAGCAGCCACACCATCACCGACAACATTTGGAGAGCATATGCAGGTTCTTGATATCATCCCCAGACAATCCTAAATGCCGCAAGTGACGTCTCAACAGGGAAGTAGTCAGATCAGGCTGCGTTGGGAGAAACCTCAGCCAGACAATCTCCTAGTATCTCTCATGTCCGACGAGGTTCCCGATTCGTCACCAAGGCAGATTGCGACACCAGTTCAACCCGTGAGTTTTCACCCCAGCGTAACGCTTCGCTAGCTAATTACCATATAGAAAACTGATTTGGACGAAGACATGGTGACGGCTCCTGTGTCACCGGCAGAATAATATGCCAAATAGGTATCTTTGACGACGTATCTCGAGTAAAAGCAATTTGTACCTACATTGTTACGTGTCAGCTTGCTCTGGAATTCGGTGGTCAAATTGTGAGACAAGATTATTCGTCAGTGTGTGTGCAAGGGTCATACGGGCCATGCGAATGTTCAAGACACCAAATCGAGTAGATTGACGAAGAATGAACTGTTTATGGTGTTGCCTGTTACGGTTACATGATAAAACATAACCTAAATTTGAGACGAAATTTACTAACAAAGTTGAAGTCAGTGATGTCATACGACTCATAGAAGGAGCGGTCAAAGCAAATCCGAAACCCTGAGGAATGACAGCCGTCAGTCTGCATTAATCCATGCAGCCAACTACATAACCCTCAGCTCAGACCTCCTGCACATGGTCGAAAATCCCGAAATTACTTCTGATACGTAATGGAAATGGAGGAGAATGTCCTGGATATGGAATGGTGAGGACGTCGCGCTATAAAGATCCCGAACTAGTGCCATGCATTTTTATGCTGTAAATTGCCGGCCAAAAGCGCTGAAATGCGATGGACTTACGTCATTCATCATGCAAATGACGTGTATAGTGGAGGCTCAGAAACTGGGATTTCTCGAAGATTGTGGATTCGATCAATGATACATAGAAACGGTATACTGGCTGCCAAAAAAGACTGTATGGATTTTATGTACAAATGTTGAGCACCCAATGACTGTTAGTATGACTCTATGGTGAACTCAAAGGTGAGCATCAACGGAGCGTCAACGATCATTGGCATTGCATCATGGGAAATCCAGATGGTTTCGCTACAACGTGCATTCATAATCGAACTATACCCCGCCTTTCTAGTCAACAATGGTTGTGACAACATCGCTACAATGTGCTAAAAATGAGCGCCAACGGAGCTGCAACGACTTCTGGTCTTGCATCTTGGACAAGGCAAGGGCTGTGCGGCGACATTAAACCATAATCAAATTATTCGCTGCCTTTGTAGGCAACAATGCTTTCCACCACTTCGTCACTCTGCCCTAAAAACGAGCGTCAACGCAGCGTCAACAATTTTAGGCCTTGCATCTTGGAATATCAAGAGGCTATGAGACTACATTGATCCATAATTGAACTATCGGCCGCTGTTCTAGGCCAAGATCCTTTCGACAACATCGTCACTATGCCCTGAAAATTAGCATCAATGGAGCGTCAACGATTCAAAACCTTGCATCTTGGAATATCAAGGGGCTATGAGACTACGTTGATCCATAATTGAACTATCGGCTGCCTTTTTCGGCAAGAATACTTACGACACGATCCTTACCATTTCCCAAAATGAGTGTCAATGGAGCATCAACATCTTGTGATCTTGCATGTTGGATAATCTAATGGCAATGGAAGGTAGGTAACCCACAATGGACCTATCGGCAGCCTGTATTGGCAAAAATGCTAGTGACGATATCGCATCCGCCTCCTACAATTGAGCGCCTGCAGAGCTTCAACAGATTTTGTCGAGGCTCAGAACGCTACACAGCAATGAACTGCATTTTGCTGTTCCTAAATCGAGTTTTATGCGGTCAGTCCTTGCACTCTCACCTTGTATACAACTTCACAAGTATGCATGCAATGTCTTACAGATCTGTTTTTTATACTTGTAGCAGTAGAGCCAATATTTAAGAACCTGCAACCTGCTTTGCTGTATCGTTACTTTCGGCAGGCTTTTGAGTAGGATTACCCAGCTGTCTAATTCCTACCGCCAAGTCACATTCAAAATCTTTGAACACCTCATTGCTGGAGGTTATGATCTCTTCCAGAAATGACCGCATCTTTATTCGTGATTTGAGCAACCTTATTGACAAATCATCTTTGATGCTTGTTGGGCTTCAATGAATGTAGACTCGAAGCGGCCTATTGCTTGGGATAATTCTAGACATGCGCCTTCGTGGCAATTCTAGTTACACTGCGGAATTGAGGAGACCGGCAGCCCTGGCATCATATGTTTCGTTTGTCATCCAGTTTTTCGCCATCCATCTGAACATGGGACTAGCGCAATGGGGGATCACATGCTGGCAAAAGCTCACATTGCAAAGTTAAAGGATTTAACAGAGTCAGAGGTCACTGAATTGACTGGTTCGACAGTCGATGAAACAGCTTTGGCCATCCTGAAGAGGCAAGGAAGTCGAGGAATTACAATGGTAAGTTCGCAGAACAAGATCAGAATTGACATCCACATTGATCCATATTGACAGAAATGGCAGACAAAACGTTCCAAACTGGCATGGAAGGACTTTGAAACGTCCGAATTTCACCAAGCAACTAGGAATTGCTACCTCATGTTTAATATATGTTTTGGCTCGTATTCCCTGGAATGATAGATTAAATCTCGAGGTACGATGGTCATGTTAGGTGGTACGCGATGACTGAGTGCTGCCATCTGCTTCGACCCTCAGCAACATTTCCTGGAGGGAATATGCACTGACAGTGGATCCAATTATGAAGCAATTACCGTCACAAAATAAAATTAGTTTAGCTTTGGATAGATGGACATCAACCAACGAACTAGCCATAAAGTCTGTCATTCCTTACTATATGGATCGAAATTGGGCATTGCGTGAAGTTCAACTCGCGTTCGATTAAGTTGATCTCCTGTTCTTTTAACTTTTCGAGAGCTAATTAAGGATGATAAGTCAATGGCCAACATACTGGAGCAAGCGTAGCCGTACATTTGAACGATGTTCATGATCATGTTGAGCTCACCGACGGCTGTTTGCTTGGAATCAAGACTGATAATGCCTCTTCACATTACTTGATGACACACGAGCTGCAATCAACACTTGAGGCCTCTGGAATCGAGTAGCCTGCTTTGAGGAACCACATAGCTTGCATGGCGCACGTTAAACCGCAGGCTTTAGGTGCATAGATGAGCAGTCTCGGTGTGAAAGAACTCACCAAGTCTAGGGAAGTCCATGAGCGCGATCAACAATCTGGAGAGAATGAAACCCTAGACTTTGGGAAAAGTCAAAGGCTTCGAAAAGAGGGCAATGCTAGAATCATTAAGGTGTCAGCCATGAAACCAGGTTTAGCAAACATCATTGAGAAAGCACTTATGTCAAGATATTTTGAAATTGCTGAAACTGACCTTCATATAGCTGAGAATTCTTGCTATATCAATTACACCAACACCTGGTCGTCAAAACAAGTTCATTGACTGTAAAACAGCCAGAGTCCGTATCGCGGTACTTTTGATTATCGATGTCAAGACCTGTTGGAACATGACCCTGAAGTTGCTCAAGCGCACCTTCCGGTTACATGAATTCACACGTGAGTGGCTTGAAAACCCATAATCCAGGGATTACCGGCCACTCCTCACAACTCAAGATGAATGGACCATTGTAAAGGACGTCATGGAAGTGTTGAGGTGATTCCGATATTGGACCCTGTCAATGTCAAAGAGGCATACAGTCACATTGCATCACGTTATCACAGTGTACAATGATATGTTTGATCACATGGATGGCGTGATGCAAGCTTTGGCTATGTGAAACACTTCGTGGAAGGGAGTCTGGTTCTCCGCCGTGAAGTTGGCTCAACAGAAGCTGTTCAATTATTACGCTGAAGTGACTCCATCGATGGGAATGCTTCTCATTTCGGCACATATCCTTGATCCTCTTCAGAAGTTGCGATCATTTAGAAAGTGGGAGAAAGAAATGGATATTCATTCTGAGGACAAGACATCCTGTACTACCCAATACCAAGAGGCCTTTCTGAAGTACGTGGAGAGTGAATACTGTGCCAAACATTGAGGTGTGCCGGTGAATAAACACAAAAGCTTACCGGGAATCAATCTCATCCCATTGGGAACGGTTTTAGAATCCTGTCAATCTTTCTTCGATCCATATGATTTGTGCAGCGATTATGACGAATACCTACCACCTAACAATCTGTCAGAGACCACACCCGCATGAAGCGAGCGGGCAGCAATCTTATTCACCGCCGCCACGCTCTATTTGAATTCGCCACCTGAAGCAACACAGAACTGGGGGCGAATTAATCCAAATCCCAATGATTACCACTACAACCCAATGGAGATTAGCAGTACATTTTGGTTTCCAGACATAACTGACTGGTGGAGCCAACAGGAGGAAACGCACTCCAAGTATGCCAATCTCTCTAATGTAGCGTGCAACATATTCTCTATCATACCACATGGTGTCGGAGTGGAGGCCAGTTTTTCCCTAGGCCGGGATGTTATCAGCTGGAAGTAGTCAAAAACCACATGCGAGACTCTTTGCAAAATGGTTGTTTTATGGTAGTTTGCTTGAGCAAATAACGGGATTTTGGCAGGCACTGACCCATTATTGCATACAATGACCAAAGAAAATGACACCGAAATGAAGAAAGGGGCGGAGGAAAGGAAATTGCACAGTACGGCTAAGGTTCACAACTTGTTGCAGATGTGGAAGGGCAGCTGAAACCTACGTGCTACCCAAAAGGAATCTCGGGCTCAAAACACGCAGACATCAACAAAAAATATTTCCGTCCGGGCGGAATGGCTCCGTCAGAGTGGATGCACTCCGTCAGAGCCGTCAGAGACACCCCGGTGGCGGAATACTCCGCGCCCGCACTCAATACCACGCGTCGCGTTGCATATCGCCCTCCGATCGCTGTTTCACCGTTTCTTCCTGCTCTGTCGGTCTCCTATTTCAAACGAATGCTCTGGGGTTGTGGCCAACTGTGACCATACATCGGAATGGGTTCATTGGGTACGCGCTTGCATCGGAATTGCAATGCGATGGGTGACGCTGCAAAAATCTCTCCTCGCGTTCCTTCTACCTGAGCGCAAAATGCAATTCTCTCTTTACTAATTATACGGGATTGCAAGGCGATGGGTGACGCTGCGAAAATCTCTCCTCTCGTTCCTTCTACCTGCGCGCAAAATGCAATTCTCTCTTTACTAATTATACACATCATTCCAAGTCGCCAGATCTATGTGGCTATTGACAATCCATCGCTCGTTCCGTCCGTCTGATGTCTTAGTACTAGTAGCTATCTCTGGAATTACGTGCGTGCAGCCGACGATGTTTCCCACGCTGAAAACTTGCAAAGCAATGGCTGCCGGTGCTTTTCTCACTTGTACAAATTTCGAGACGGGATCCAAGTTACCCGAGTTTTC